>Ga0209457_1000001_pt1 | contig 392341 bp, 322 predicted proteins | sample WorMetHEROISLAND_5_FD_187410 | JGI IMG/M metagenome (GOLD analysis project Ga0209457, IMG submission 187410) | Marine gutless worms symbiont microbial communities from Max Planck institute for Marine Microbiology, Germany - Olavius sp. 5 HERON... ... | reverse complement strand
AGGTTAAGGCTACTGCTTTTGTTGGAGATGGCTCACAACTCACCGGCATATCTGGCGGGGGTGGGACAGCTGATAATTGGGGTACACAAGTAGTCCAAACTGATGCAACACTAAGTGGTGATGGTACATCTGCTTCACCATTGACAGTCATCGGCTCTACCGGCTCAAGCGCAAGCCCCTATTGGGCTACTGGTATCAATGATTTGCCAGCTCATACTAATAGGAACCATATTGGGAAATATTTTGGATATGTGGGTATCGGGGCTATTTGGCCCTCTGCGAAATTACAAATACACACGGATGGATGGCTTTGGCCAGAAGACGGCGCAATCGATATTAAGTCAACATCAAATCAACCGGTAGAAATCAAGTTTTCTAATTATCCCAATTCAGAACCGATACCAATACCACCCGGATTTTTTGATGGTAATGAGACCCCACCAGCTGCTCAAGCTATCTATGACGAATCATTGTATAAATCTTGGAAATTAAGTATGCGCGATAAAAGGAATAATGCTGATGATCATGCCTTTAAATTCTTATATAGAGATAATAAAAATGCTGATTGGGATGAAATGTTAGCTATAAGAAAAGATGGCGTACTAAATGTAAAGAAAATACGGTTTCCTGATGGTTCTGAGCAAACTAAAGCCTACACCGGACAAACAGGTGATGGTGATTGGACAATTTCAGAAGCTAATATGTATTCTGGTGTTTCAGGTAATGTTGGTATTGGGACATCAAATCCAACTTATAAATTATCTGTAAATGGAACAATTAAGGCAAAAAAAATTATCGTTAACACTAGTTGGAGCGATTTTGTATTTGAAACTGATTACAACTTACCCTCTCTAAATGAGGTAAAATCTTATATTAATCAATATGGTCATCTTCCTGGGATACCTTCGGAAGCTGAGGTACTCAAGAACGGTGTTTCTCTTGGTGAAATGCAAATGAAATTACTACAAAAGATAGAAGAATTAACATTGTATGTAATAGAACTTGAAAAAGAGAATGAAAGGCAGGACAAAGAATTGCAATCGCTAAAATTCAAGGAATTAAAATGAAGCATTTTAGTATAATTTTAATCATAGCACTAATCATTATTTCTTGTAAGCTGTTTGATGATGAGGATGGTGACAATAATGACAAAAAAATTCCAATTCCATACGATTATGAGCTTGGTGAAACCTTTGAATTAAAAGCAGATAGTTCGGTAGTAATTAAGGACAGCACCAATAATAAATACTATACTTTATGGTTTAGCGGGCCAGTTGAAGATAATAGATTTGGTCAGAGCTGTCAATTAGTTACAATTGATAAAGTTGCGAAATTAAATATGCAATTAATTAATGGACATCAGGATACAGCAAAATTTGAATTAGAAGTATTAGAATGTGTGGAAGGCTTTGGCAAAGAAAAAGTTATTTATTTCGGGGACGATAGTTTGGTCTTTTCAACTTCAAATTTAGAGCCTCAAAAAATGTATGATAGCTTGGAAATACAGTTTGGTAATTATAAATTAGATATCGCATCAAGTAAAAATAAATCAATACCTCAAATATCAGGTAATTACACTGGAACAGTTACCTATTTTTCCTCAGTTTCTCCTATTGAAATAACCATTACCGATTCAACTTTTCAAGCAAATCCTGAATTGCACGATAGTTATTATGAAATTTGCCATGGTGCTATTTATCAAACCGTAGAACAGATATTATTTGAGCGACATTGTGTCATATTTTTTGACCATGATCCAAACATTTTGTTATTTGGTTTTAATAATTACAGGGTATTTGGAGATTCTCTTGAGTTTAAGAGATACTTTGGAGTTTCAGATTCAATAGTTTATAGATTAAAAACAGTGAATACTTGGAATTAATCATGAAGTCAATAAAAATATTTATATGCATTTTATCGGTATATCAAACATCAATTTTGGGGCAAACTGAATACTTTTTTTCGAAAGAAAAAAAACGATTTATCAAATCTATTAAACATACATTATTAGTTAGATTAAATGACTATGAGCTCGATTCAAGTCCTGAAAATTTTATGATGAATATATCCACGATCTACGACAAAAATAAAATAAAAAAAATGAGAACAGATTTGTATTTATTGGATACAAAGGCCGTTGATACTACAAATCTTAAATTAAATCTATTAAAGAACAGGAATGTCCTATCAGCATACCCTTTGTATAAAACAGTTTTGGGTGATACTTTAGGAGCTTTTGATGAAATTATTTGCAAACTAAAACCAGGTATTGAAGAGTCGTCTATACAAAAACTTCTAAAAAAATATAAGGCAGAAATGATAAAGAATCTTGGAATATTTAGCATCATTAAAATCTCCAAATCAAAACATCTTTTTAAAGCAGCAAATGAATTTTATGAAAGTGGTTTATTCGAATTTGCACATCCCAATTTTTTAACAAAAATAACGTTTTTTGATCATATTCCAAATGATTTATACTTTAACAAACAAATTGCTTTTCATAATGTTGGACAAGTCTTTACCGATGGACATACTGGTAAAGTAGATGCTGATATTGATGGCCCTGAAGCTTGGGAAATAACTAAAGGTAATAGTAACATTGTCATTGCTGTTATAGATCAAGGTGTAACTTCAAATCATCCCGATCTACCAAATACAAGGCAATTAAGGTTGAGTGGAAGTAACTTTGCGTATCGATATGATATTGTAAATAGCGACCCTGATGATCCTAGCCCGGTAGTCAATGCTGCACATGGGAATGCTTGTGCAGGTGTAATTGCTGCAACGATGGACAATAATATTGGGATAGCGGGGATTGCACCTAATTGTAAGATTATGCCAATTAGAATATCTGGTATTGCTACACTAGATGACATTGCAAATTCTATAAAATTTGCTACAGACAATGGAGCAAATATAATTTCCGCAAGTTGGGGGTTTCGTTATACCGACACATCTTTTTGGCCTGCAATAGTCGAAGCCATTGAGTATTCTTTAAATAAATCGATTGTAGTCGTGTTTGCCATCGGAAATACTGCACACCATGCACAAAATGATCCTGGATTTATTGCATTTCCGGCAAATGTGTCTGGTGTTATATCAGTTGGAGCAACTGACAGGTACGACAAGTTGGCAGAATACAGCGGAATAAGTAATTTGTCCATAACAAATCAAAAAGTTGACATTTGCGCACCTTCTCACAAGGCATATCCCGATCAAATAACTGGTGAAACTTTAGAAATGTGGAGCCTAGATATACCCGAGGAAAATGGGTATAATCCATGGAATGATCCAAACTGGTCCATCCCATATCTTGGTGATTTATTACCTGGACCAAGTAGATTTGACGATGATTATATGTCTTACACAGGTCGGTTTGGTGGAACATCTCATGCAACACCGGTTGTAGCTGGTGTTGCGGCATTAATATTATCAATTAACCCTAATTTAACACCACCACAAGTATTTGATATTTTAACCAAAACAGCAGATAAAGTTGGTGGTTATTATTATAATACTGATGGATGGAGTAAAGAACTCGGATATGGTCGTGTAAATGCCTATGCTGCCGTTGTAGCTGCACAAAATAGTTTACCACCGGCACCACCAGTACCGCCAGACTGTCCAGATAATATTACCCTGCCAAATACTACGATTAGTAGTGGCGCTACAGAAACACATCAAGCATCAAACACTATTGAGAACTCTACAACTTATATTATTGAAGACGGTGGAACTGTATTATTAAAAGGTAATGAAATAATATTAAACCCAGGCTTCGAAGCAGAAGAAGGCTCAACCTTTGAAGCTACAGTTGATCCATGTGAGTAGAAGTCGAAAACAACCAAAGATTTACTAATTTAAATAGCTGAAAAAAGGTCTTATGACGTCCCGATTCGCGGAGATTATATCACCTATAAATATAGAAACAAAAACAATAGCCCACCTTATAGGGTGATGGGGAATGTTTCTTTAATTACACACCAGAAGGACAATTATCCGGTGAATTAATTAATCTTGATTAAAATACTTGAGACTAACCCTACAAGCAGTTGCAACTTTTTCTACTGATTTATTACTTGGTTTATGCCTTTCATTTTCCCAGTTATTAATATTTTTCTTTTTGCTTTGACATGCTGACCTAAAGTTATCATTTTTCTGGGGTAGCCTCTTTTTCTGAAGGGAATTTTAAATATTCGAGGACTACCACACTGTGATACTACAGGCGGTTTTTTTATGATATTTCATAATTCTACTTTTTAAATGGTACCATACTCATTTTTCTACGAATGTAGGAAAACACTTCCAACAAAGGTAATTCTTTCGGACAAACATCGTCACAAGCCATCATTCCAATACAACCAAAAACACCGTTATCAGTCGATACTAGCTCGAACCATTCTTGATCAGTACGCCGATCACGTGGATCAATTAGAAATCGCCCAATGCGATTTAAACCGGCCGCTCCTAAAAAGTTAGGATAAACTTGAGCTGTAGCACAGCCAGCCAAACAGCACCCGCATTCAATACACCTTTCAGATTCATAAATTTTATTTGCCAAAGCATTATCCATCCGCTCTTCTTCCAAATCTGGATCAAATTCTTTTTGAGTATGTATCCACGATTCCAATTGTTCGGCAATTCCTCTAAACCAAATGCCAGTATCCACAGATAAATCTCCTAACATTTTGAAGAACGGAAGCGGAAACAATTCTATATCTTCCGGTAAGTCAGAAGTTAAAGTACGGCATGCTAAAGTTGGCCGGCCGTTTATCATCATAGCACAAGATCCGCAAATACCGGCCCTGCAAACAAAATCGAACATTAGGTCAGGAGCTTGCTCTTCGCGGATCCGATTGAGTGCTGTAAATATATTCAAGCGTGGAGTTTCATTAATTTCAAAAGTTTCTGTATGCGGATTATCATTTTCTACATTCGGATTAAAACGAAATATTTTAAATTTTAGTGTGCGCTCCATCATTTCGCCTCCTTAATTTCAGCTTTCCAGAGTTCTTTAGGTAATTTTGCCCCAATCGTCTCCGACGATTCAATTCGTCCGTGTTGCTTTTGTTCACTGGCTACATTTTTATTGTATTCAGCAATTGTCAGTTTCATATCAATCATTTGTCCGCCGCCATAACCACGATCACCGGGTGGTAAATCCAATAATCCAACCGGTTCATAAGAAAATTCCGGCTCATCATTGGCACTTCGCCAACGCGCCAAAGTGCGATTCAACCACTTAGCATCGTCGCGAGCGGGACAATCTTCACGGCTATGTGCCCCGCGCGATTCCGTTCTATTTAGTGCTCCTTTTGCGATAATGTAAGCCTGCTTGGCCATACCTTCAATTCGTAATGCACTCGCTAATTCAGGATTCATTCCTACGGCTTGGGATCTCACCTTGATATTTTTTGTGCGTTCAACAATTTTGAATAACCCATTTGCGCCTTTTGTTAACCCCTCTTCAGTCCTGAAAATATGAACATATTTATTTAATAAATCCGCAATCTTATCTCGTAAACGATAAACATTTTCACCATCAGGAGCATTTAACATCTTTGCGATTTTTGTGCGTTCTCTTTTGGCAAATTTTTCAGCAAGCGTAACTTCCGTTTTTAGTGTGGCTTTCTTGGTATACTCAGCGATTTTCTTTCCAACCACCATTCCAGCAACAATTGTTTCGGCTAAAGAGTTTCCTCCCAAACGGTTAAATCCGTGCATATCCCAGCAGGCTGCCTCTCCAAGTGCAAATAATCCCTCTAAATTATAGGCATGTCCATCTTTGTTGACACGGATACCGCCCATCGAATAATGCTGTGTTGGCCTAACGGGAATTAATTCCTTGATCGGGTTTACACCGATAAAATACATACAAATATCATAAACTTCACGTAATTTAGTTTTTAGGTGCTTCTCACCAAGATGCCTTAAATCCAACCACAAATGCTCACCGTAAGGCGACTTTATTCCCTTACCTTTTAACATATGTTCTTTCATACGGCGTGATACCACATCGCGAGAGGCCAACTCTTGTTTTTCAGGTTCATAATCAGGCATGAATCGATATTCATCGACATCTAATAATAAGCCACCGTCTCCGCGGCATCCTTCGGTTACTAAAATATCGGTCGGTACTATACCGGTGGGATGAAATTGAACAGCTTCCATATTGGCGATTGGTACTACTCCAGTTTGCAACGCCAGCCAGGAACCGGTTCCTTCATTAATAACAGCATTGGTGGAATCACCGTAAATGCGTCCGTATCCACCGGTGGCAATTACCGTGGATTTGGCTATGTAAGCTACCAATTCGCCATCGCGCAGGGAACGAACTATCGCGCCGTAACAGCGCCCATCAGCATGTATTAATTGTAAAGCCTCCATTCGATCGTGTACCGGAATCCCATATTGCATAACGATATTATCCATCGTGTATAGAACTGTATGTCCCGTACCATCAGCCGTGTAACAAGTGCGCCACTTGGCTGTACCGCCAAAATCACGAGCTGTAATTAATCCTTGTTTAGCAGGATCTTCGACTATTTTCGTTTTTTTCCCTTTAATATAAACCTCGCGCTCACCGCCTACTACTCTATTCCACGGTACTCCAAAATGTGCCATTTCACGCATCGCAATCGGTGCATTATCCGCAAAAATTCGAGCAACTTCTTGATCGGCTCCCCAATCTGAGCCTTTAACTGTGTCTAACCAATGCACGGTTGGATTATCGCCCTTGCCCTTAGCGGAATTACCCAAAGAAGCCTGCATCCCACCCTGTGCGGCAGATGAATGGCTTCGGCGCGGCGGAACTAAGGATATAATAATTACATCTAATTCTTCTTTTGCGCAGGCAACAGCTACTCTTTCTCCGGCGAGTCCAGCTCCAATAACCAGTACATCATTTGTTATAACTTTCATGTTAAAACTCCTTCCCACGGTCCCGCTAATCCTAAAATTGCGGCGACACCCAAAATAAGATAAAACCATAAAAGGAAATTGAATACAATTTTCGCATATTTTCGACCAAACCAGGTGTCCGCCAGCCATTTAACGATTAATCTGTATACACCAATTGCCATATGAGCAACAACTGCCACCATTAAAATTGCATATAATATCCATAATCCACTTTCCACCCGAGCAGTGGCAATCTCAGCGGTAATACCGTGTTTTTGCCCGGCAACACCCATATTTGTAAATAAATTCCATGCTATTAAAAAAAGATGAAACGCACCGGTTACCAATACAATCATTCCGGTGCGTACTTGCCAAAGCCACAACGATGTTTCAAAATGGTCGCGTAATTTCGTATTTGATTTTTTATCTTGTTGCCACAGTTTACTCGAGCTCTTTAGTTTTTTCCCAAGTTCCATCATTCGCTTGCGTTCATTTAACTTTGCTGGAATTTTTCGGCTGGCCCAAACAAAATGTAAAAAAAATATAATTGTTACTATTACAAGAATCGGTTTGGCAATCGGAATTGTAACTTCCAACAATTCCGCCGTTTTTTGATAAAAATCTTTGCCAAATAAAATACTGCTTTCCAATGCAAGGTGCCCGCATATAAACAAAGCCAGAAATGCACCGCTTAACCCACTAATCCACTCATTCCGTAGCATTTTTTTCGCTTTGCGATATTCTAAACTGTTTCTATTGCGTCTTGAGGCAGCCTCTGGATATAATTCTGTTTTAATGGAAGATATTATTGCTCCAAAATCGGTTTAGATTTTAAATTTTCGACCCAAAATTTATGACATTTAGGTCTTGTTATTCTATAATTATTTGTTGATTTTTGGCCAATTTACTATTTAGAAACTATTAATTGATGAAAAATTATTAATCTATGTTTTTAGGTGATTTGCACAAGCTATGCTGAATAAATTCATCAACTGATTTTCGACTCTTCTCTTGTCTTTTTTGATGATACAATGCTGGAATTCCCTGCTTTTTGAAGTCCTCTAAATAATTTTCGAGAAAAATTCTATCATTTGGTAATTTATTGTGCTTACTTCTTTGATCAAGACCTGCTAATGCTAAATCAGAAATTATTTTAATCCACTTTTCAATAGTCTTTTTTTGCGGGCCAATCTGATTGAGATCTAAATAATTTGCACAAGCAATAAGATATTTCCGCTCAGTTTTTGTCCATTTTTTTATTATTTCGAACACTTTTAACTGTGTTTCATTATCTAATAATAGGCCCGACCAAAACGCGGCCGGAGCAAAATCGTGGCCCTGTGGTGGCCGGTCGGCACCACGTATTTCTAATACATTTTTGAAACGAACATTCGTAAAAATCTGGTGTAAGGCAGCCTGTATATGTTCATCTGTTAAAATTCCAGCAGACTCCAAATTGGTTAGCCATTTGCCAAGGGTTCCGTTAAATTCAATAAAATCACCGTTTTTATCAGTAACAAATATTGCCGGAACCGTTTGGACATATTTAGCATAATCACGTATCAGCCCCTGAGGTTTCAATATGTTATGGTCAAACAAATCTCCGCAGCGCGTTGCATCGGTATCTTGCCATATTTTATAGCGCAGATTTTCTGTTCCGGCTGTTTTCCCCTGCCAAAAGGGACTGTTGGCAAATAAAATCGAGGCAAGCGGCGTTAAGCAATCGGCGATGTAAGCCATTCGTTCCGCTTCAGTCTTAGATGAAAAATCTATATTAATTTGGGTGCTGGTTGTATTGCGCATCATCCAAGGGCCAAGTTTGCCCGTTTTGTTAAACATTTTGTCCATTAATTGGTATTTTTTATGGTTGATTAAATCTATGTCGTTGGGAGTGAAAAGCGGTTCAAGGGAATAGTTTACAATCTTTAGCTGTTCACGTTTAATTATTTTTAATACTCGCTTTTTATGAAGAGAAAAATGCTTGTTGATTTCATGAATTGATTGCAGCGGAGGAGAAGCCCACTCTAATTGTCCGCCCGGTTCAAGCGAATAGCCGGATTTAATCACATCCTCAGACTGTAATTCCAACATTTCATTCAGCAAATCTGTGGCTGAAAATTCATCAGCAGGATTAACCAGAATTCGGCGTATATTGTTATCATAAAAAAAAATTTCGTGCTCAATTCCAATGCGCTGTTTATCAGGTAGTTTAAAATTCGATAAAATTACTGATTCTATTTGTTCTGTTAAGTTCATATGGGTAAGCGGTTTGAATTTAGATTAACTGAAAACGTGCTATTGTTTTATTTAATGTTTGTTGGTGTGTTTTAAGTTTTTATAATTTGAATTATTGAGCTGTTCGTTTTCCTCTCTCTGTTGGAATTCATAGGTTGTATCAACACCAATAATAGCACCTGTTAAAAAGCCGGCTAATCCTCCAATTCCTCCAAAGATTATTGCGTAGTCAGAAGGCGCAAAACACAACAAAGAACATTCTTCATAAGATTCATCGTCATAAACATTATGCCAGTACAAGTATCCATATGTTGCTCCAGCTAATAAACCAATACCCACTCCCATTAAAGCACCTCTTACCCTGTTTTGATGATGCAAGCTGGAAATTTCCGTGGTGGCGATTTTTACATTCTCTTCTTTATCGGTGTCAAAATAGGCTGTCGAATCTGGTGATATAAATATTTTTTTTCCATAATGTTTTTCACCATTAGAAAGAGTTAATTGAACTCTTTGAAAGGTGTAATTTTTTGGAACGGCAGTGTCTGGCTCTAATTCATAGGTTTTAATAATTTTGTTGTGTGAGCAACTAAAAAGAAAAATAGCTAATAATACTACTACTTTTTGTAAATAGTTCATAATGATTATCCCAACATTATTCTTTATTAATATGTTCTAAATTTTTATTATTTACGTTTTCAAGTTGTTCATGATTTTGTATAGTCTGAAAATCATATGTAGTTTTCACTCCTATCAAATTACCTAGTAAAAAACCAACCAAGCCTCCTGCTCCGCCACACATCATTGTTCGGATAGAATACGCATCATCTACGCCTAGCGCTTCTTCAATTGACCCAAGTTTATTAGGCCGCGTCAAGTGTCCATATGTTACTCCAACTAACAAACCAGTTCCTGTTCCAATTAAGGCCCCTTTTACCTGATTTTTATGCTGCACGCTAGAAATATCCGAAGTTGCGATTTTTATATCCTCTCCTTTTTCAGTGTCAAAGTAAGTTGTTGAGTCCGGTGAGATAAACAATTTTTTTACAACTCGTTTTTCACCATTAGAAAGCGTTAGTTGAACTCTTTGAATTGTGTAGTTCTTTGGTAAGGGAGTGGCATGTTCTAATTCAGTAGTTTTAATAATCTTGGTATGCGAACACCCAATAAGAAATATAAATAATAATACAATAGCTATATGTAAATGTCTCATATTGTTTGCTCCCATACTATATCTAATAAAATGAACTTAATAAATTATGACTTTAAAGGGCTAAATATTTCTTTATGTATCCGCTTTACAATTGTTGAATATACATATTTTACTACTTAATTTTACCGCTTATATTTAATCAATTATAAAGGAATTCAAATGTCAAAATATATATATTTTTTCGGCGGCGGTAAAGCAGATGGAAATGCAACTATGCGAAACGAATTGGGTGGTAAAGGCGCTAACCTCGCAGAAATGACCGGCTTAGGAATACCCGTTCCGCCCGGATTTACGCTTACTACAAATGTTTGTACTTTTTATTACGATAATGATTTGGCCTATCCCGCAGAATTAGATGCTCAGGTTAGTGATGCTGTTAAACAATCAGAGCTTATAATGAAGCAGGGCTTTGGTGATGAGAAAAATCCTCTACTATTTTCGGTACGCTCCGGCGCTCGTCAATCCATGCCCGGCATGATGGAAACTGTATTAAATATTGGCTTAACCAGTAAAACCATTCCTGGGTTAATTGCCAAAACCAACAATGCTCGCTTCGTTTACGATGCTTATCGACGCTTAATAACAATGTATGCTGATGTTGTAATGGAAAAATCGGAAGGAATAGAACCAGAAGACCGTCTTGGAATTCGTCATCGGCTTGAAAATATTTTAGACAAATATAAAGATAAAAAGGATTATAAGTCGGATGTTGATCTAAACGCTGATGATTGGCAATTCATTATTGAACAATTTAAAAAAGAAATCAACGTTGTTCTTGGAAAAGAGTTTCCTGATGACCATTATGAACAGTTATGGGGTGGAATCGGAGCTGTGTTCAAAAGCTGGAATGGGAAGCGTGCCGTCAGTTACCGGAAGATCGAAAACATCCCCGGTAAATGGGGAACAGCTGTAAATGTTCAAGTGATGGTTTTTGGTAATCTGGGCGACAATTCAGCTACCGGGGTCGCTTTTACACGTAATCCTGCCACAGGAGAGAATAAATTCTATGGTGAATGGTTAATCAATGCGCAAGGCGAAGATGTTGTCGCCGGTCTGCGCACGCCATTACCGCTAAACGAATCGACCAAGACACCTGGCGATAATTCAAAATCGCTAGAGATTGTATTTCCGGAGCTTTATCGCCAACTTGATAATATCCGCTTAGACCTTGAAAAACACTATAAAGATATGCAAGATATTGAATTTACCATTCAAGAAGGTAAGCTGTGGATGCTGCAAACACGCACTGGAAAGCGTAATGGGCAGGCGGCCATCAAGATGGCAGTAGATATGGTGCGTGAAAAATTAATTGACAAAAATGAGGCATTGTTACGCGTTAAGCCAGGTCAGCTAGATGAATTATTACATCCTATGGTGGACCCAGAAGCAGAACGTAAAACAACGCCACTTGCAAAAGGATTGCCAGCCGGCCCGGGTGGCGCTTGTGGTCAAATCGTCTTTACATCTGATGATGCTGAAGAACAAGCCAAAGACGGTAAAAAGGTGATTTTGGTTCGTGATGAAACATCGCCGGAAGACGTACACGGTATGCACGCCGCCGTGGCAATTTTAACCACCAAAGGCGGTATGACCAGCCACGCGGCTCTTGTGGCACGTGGGTGGGGCAAGTGTTGTATTGTGGGTTGTGAAGCGCTGGAAATTTCTACCAAAGATAAATTGTTTGAAGTAAATGGAGAAACGTTTAAAGAAGGCGATTGGCTTACACTCAACGGCACCACCGGAAAAGTGTACGCAGGTCAACTGCCGCTTAAAGATGCTAATCCTGATTCAAATAAGGAATATGCCAAACTTATGCAATGGGCAGATGAAACGCGTCGGCTTTATGTGCGAACCAATGCTGATAGAGCTAAAGATGCCGCCTTAGCGCGCAAGTTTGGTGCCCAAGGTATCGGATTATGTCGAACAGAACATATGTTTTTTGACCCACAAAGAATCTTGGCTATCCGCAAAATGATCCTGGCAAAAAAATCTGAAAACCGTCGTGCTGCAGTGATGGAATTATTGCCATATCAGAAATCCGATTTTAAACGAATTTTGAACGCAATGCAGGGTTTGCCGGTAACAATTCGCTTGCTAGATCCGCCTTTGCATGAGTTTATCACGTTAGATGACGATGCTTTATTAGAATTGGCTGACGAGTTAAATGTCGCGCGCCGCGTGATAAAAAAACGTGTCGAGGAATTGCATGAATTTAATCCAATGTTAGGTCATCGCGGTTGCCGATTGGGAATTGCATATCCTGAAATTACTGAGATGCAAACAAGGGCAATCTTGGAAGCTGCTGCAGAACTAACCAAAGAAGGAAAAACTGTTTATCCTGAGGTTATGATCCCATTAGTCGGTTCATTGGAAGAGTTTAAGAACCAAGAATCTATCGTTCGCAAAGTTGCTAAAAAGGTAATGAACAAACAAGAAGTTGATTTCAAATATCTTGTGGGAACAATGATCGAATTACCACGCGCTTGTTTAGTGGCAGATGAAATCGCAGAAGCAGCTGAATTCTTTAGTTTTGGAACAAACGATTTAACTCAAACAACTTACGGCTTTAGTCGTGATGACATTGGCGGGTTTTTGCCGGTTTATCTAGATGAAAAAATATTGCCAATTGATCCATTCCAGAGCATTGATCAAAGCGGTGTAGGAAAATTAGTAGAATTAGCAATTAAGAAAGGCCGTTCGACACAACCAGAAATCAAACTTGGAATTTGCGGAGAGCACGGCGGTGATCCCGATAGCATTGACTTTTTCCACAGAGTTGATTTGGAATATGTTAGCTGTTCGCCGTTTCGGGTTCCGGTGGCTAGATTAGCAGCTGCGCAAGCTACGCTTATTAATACATAATCTATTATTTAATATTTAATGGATTAAAAAACCCCGCGATAATGCGGAGTTTGTATAACAATATTTATCCCCATGACATTCTCTTTCTTATCCGTTCAAGTTGGATTTCTGATGGCCAATATGTAGAAAAACGAATCAGGAAAGGATATTTCTGAGGAATTTTCAGAATGTTTCTTGCCTCAGTTTCTCTCGCGTATTTAACCAAATCCTCTTTTCTTGAAATATATTTAGTCGAATTACAAACATTGTATAGAAGATTTGTTAAAAGTAAATCAGAGAAGAGCAAGTGTTCAACTTCAATATTTTTAATTTCACCATCATGAATTGCTTCACATCTAAGTTTATATATTTCTTTTATTCTATTCTCCCACAGTTTAGGATCATCTTTTTTGAAACGCCAATAAAATAAGGCATTCAATCTATTTATTATTTGTTCAGGAAATTTGTCTCCACGCGATGTTAGAAGCGTTTCAATGCTTATCATATTATATAAAAAAGCCTGTGACAAATCGCTTGAAAAAATACTTTTCCCAATTAAAATCATCGCATTTTTTATACTATTTTGCCAAGTTTTTTTGACTTTCATTTTATTGTTAATAATTTTTAATCCTAAGGGGAAAAAGTGATTTGTCATTATATGTTTCCATTGTGACCCAAGGCGAAAAGGTTCTAACGGCAAGGATGAGGGCCTAAACACGAAATAATCGTAATTGTCTTCTTCCATATCATATAAAACGTATTTATTTAATACGTTTACTTCATGTTCAGGTAATCCAAAATATCTTACATATGATCGTGATGGTGCTTGTGAACTTGCCAATAACCACACTGCTTCCCTAATAAGCGAAATTGGTTCGTTAATATCTTTTGCATCTGCTAATTTTCTCTTTATTACAGCATATGAGCTTGCAAATTCAAATATATTCTCTTTCCAAGGATTTTGTCTATTTAATTCTGATAATCTTCTTTTAAAGCCTAATCTCTTTCTTATTTTTGGTAATTTCTCTTTTGCTACAAAAATCACATCCCCAATCTTAATTTCTCTTTTTACATCTTTTTGTAATACCAGGTTGAAAATTGGCACTAATAATATGTGCGGTTTGAATTTTTTCTTATTCATACTATATCAAACTTAGCCGAAAAATGTCGTAAAAATTTCGGCTGTTCGATTATTTTCATTCCTTTAATATTATCTTTATTGTTGAAGACAGCTCCTGCTACTTCCAAAACGTAATCAATGTGGCTTTGTGTATGAGTGCGGCGCGGTAGTGCAAGGCGCACCAACTCCATTTCAGCTGGAATTTCTTTTTTGGTTTTTGCGTTAATTTTTCCAAACATAACTGAACCGATTTCAACTGTTCGGATTCCTCCGGCAAGATATAATTCAACTGAAAGCGCCTGCCCCGGATAATGCTTGGCCAGAATATGCGGTAGTAATTTTTTAGCATCAATGTAAACGGCATGTCCACCGGGGGGGTGGACAATCGGATAACCAATCTCGGTTAATTTTTCGCCAAGATATTTTGCCTCCGCTAAACGATAACGCAGGTAATCTTCGTCTAATGCTTCCTGTAAACCGACGGCAATAGCGTCTAAATCGCGCCCGGCCAGGCCACCATAAGTTGGAAAACCTTCCGTCAAAATGAGCAAATCTTTTTCTTGTTCCGCTAAACTTTTGCGGTTTGTACAAATAAATCCACCGATGTTCGCCAGTCCGTCTTTTTTAGCGCTCATTGTGCATCCATCGGCGTAGTGCATCATTTCATGAACAATCTCTTTTATAGACGCATCAGCGTAAGCGCCCTCACGCAATTTGATAAAATATGCATTTTCAGCAAAGCGTGCTGCGTCAAAATATAATGGGATTTTGTATGGTTTTAATACTTCCTTTACTTCTTTTATATTTTCCATTGAAACCGGCTGACCGCCGCCCGAATTGTTAGTTATGGTCAACATACAGAGCGGGATTTTTTCTGCACCAACATCAGCTATCAACTGTTTTAATTTTCCGACATCCATATTTCCTTTAAAGGGATGAATTTTTTGTGGATCTTTGCCTTCTGGGATTACCAAATCTTTGGCTATCGCACCGCGATATTCCACATTAGCGCGCGTAGTATCAAAGTGTGTATTGTTTGGAACAATATCTCCCTTCTTACACATTATTGAAAACAAAATGCGCTCTGCGGCACGCCCCTGATGTGTTGGAATTACATACTTGAAACCGAAAATATCCTTCACAGATTGCTCAAAACGTTGAAAACTCGGACTGCCTGCATAAGATTCATCACCGCGCATTAGCGCCGCCCATTGTTCGGTGCTCATTGCGCCGGTTCCGCTATCAGTGAGTAAATCAATTAATACATGCTGAGCTCTAATTTTAAACAAATTATAATGTGCGTCTTGCAAATATTTTTCACGTTCTGACCTGGTGGTCATCCTCAACGGTTCAACTGATTTAATCGTAAACGGCTCAATAACTGTCCGATAGGATTCATCAAATGCCATTTTGTCAACTCCTATTAATTAAATTTTTAAAACCAAATATATGTTATAGCTCGATTTCGTTTGCCAAAGTCAGGATCGTTCGGCAGCCCACTGGCTGAGCGCATCGCAACGCTGATAGGATGGAACATATCATAATCTTCACCAAAAATAATCGCTTTAAAGCGCCCCTCCTGACTTTTACACCATTCGCGTACTGCTTTACGCATTCGACCCGAACCGTGCCCATGTATAATTTTCACAGCTTGAATATTGCCGCTGTATAGCGCAGTACTAACCTCCACTTCTAATAAACTGATTGCTTCATCTAAATACAGGTTTTGGTGTCCAATGTCTATGGTTTTCATCATAATAAATGGTAAATTATTGTATGAGTTTACATATTTTCTATTTATCTAAATATTAAATTTGAGGATTTATGAAACAATTTATTTTTGGTCGCTGCGGTGAAAAAGTATCCACAATCAGTTTAGGAACTTGGTCATACGGCGGTGGCAATATTTCCGGAGGCCGATCAGTAGGCTGGGTCGGTCAATCCGATACAGATTCTAAAGCAGCACTAATTCAAGCATGGAAATCAGGAATCAATCATTGGGATACAGCAGATGTCTATGGCAACGGTCGTTCCGAAAAATTAATTGGTGAAATGTGGAGCACGGTACCGCGTCAAGATGTTTTCTTGGCTACAAAAGTCGGTTGGGATATGGGCAGTTATAATCACTATTATCATCCAAAAATGATTGAAAAACATCTTGAATTATCATTGTCAAACCTGCAAACTGATGTTATCGATTTGTATTATTTCCATCATTGTAATTTCGATACGGATACAATTTTTGAAGATGCAGTAGGTTTATTTCAACGCTTCCAAGCTGATGGGAAAATCCGTTTTATCGGTTTATCCGATTGGAGCTCCGAAAAGATTGTGAAATATATCGACCAAGTAAATCCTGATGTAATTCAACCGTACCGAAATGTGATGGATGATCCGTATAAATCAAGCGGCTTGAAAGATTGGGTTGAGACTAATAATGCCGGCATTGCATTTTTCTCACCAATTAAAAATGGTTTGTTGACCGGTAAATATAAACAACCACCGCAATTTAAAGAGGGCGATTTTCGTTTAAATGTACCTGAATTTCAAGATGCAGAATTGTTAGAAAAATTGCGTTCAAATAAAGCTTTATTGGAAGAGAGATTTAAGGAACAGTCTCAACCGGTTTTGCATGGACTATTAGGCGCATTATTGGAAGATTCGCCCACCGGTTGTGTTTTACTTGGACAAAGAAATGTTGAACAGGTTTTGGTTGCCGCTGAGCTTGGAGAAGCATTGTCCTCTGTCGATGCAAATTGGGTGAAAGAATTATACAAACGATAAGCTGTATAGTTTTTTAGAGTAAAACTCTTAACTATATTGAGCAAACTACGCTCGCTGTGGTCATCCAAATTGATACACTTTCCACACACAAAAGATTGTGGAATATAGCACTTAAATATTTCTAACTGTATCCTATTTTTCCTTGGAATGTTTATAAATATTGATTTAAATATGTATATTCTGCAGTTAATTGGCCTTGATATAAAATCATTCCTCCGAGCAACTCGGGTGGTAATTTCAACTTCTTGAAATCTAAATTATAATCTGCGCCAGCAAGTTGTGGAATAAAATTTATTAGTACATTGCTAAATGCCTTGGATGCTTCTTCAGCTAATTCGCAAGGCAAATTATCTACTGCCATAATTACCGGCCCTGTGCCTGCAACCCCCTCTCGAATTGAACCATCAAAAGGATTATAAACGAACACTGGATTGCCTGAGTCTGTTGATTTAACCGTGCATTGAATGGCGCCGTTAATATCACAACTGACATCTCCAATTACGCGCAATTTTTGGTCCACAGATTTTCTATAAGCGTTTTTTAAATAATCTAATGCTACCAATCTTGGGTAAGGCAAGTCCCAATAAATGCAATTCACTAATATTGACAATTTTGGAAGATACTGTTCAAATTTTGCTTTATATTTTTGAGGATTGTCGTAATAATCCTGTAGATCAAATTTTTTATTTGGATCAATTGCTTCAACCATATCGCTTTCCTTGAAAACAACTTTATACAAAGTGTTTCCGGGAAGGTCGGTTTTGTTTAAAAGCTGCTCCGGTGAAATTTCCTCGTAAGGAAAAATATCAAATATTTCTTGCGCTCCCTGCGATACATTTCCATAACCGGTAAATCCGCAAACGATCGGGTTTATTGTCTGTGGTAGACCATTCTTTTTTATAATATCAGCGATTTCTTGTAAATACGCTGCGGCATTTTCCAGCCCGCGATATTCAAATGTTTTCTTAATTTTACTAAAAGGATTGGTAATACCTTCATAATCTAATCGCTTTCCAAAAGCCCAAAATGTATTTATCATTCCGGCCAATCCGGCATGTCGCCCAAAAAAAATCAGTCGTTGACCATTATTATCTATAATTCGCTCATAATCTATAAGCTGTGTTTTCCGATCAATCATTGCTTGCAACAATGGCATATTTTCTTCTTGCCCCTTAATGGTGTGAGAAAAGAACAAATACGTTTTGCCGTTTTCAATAAATTCAACCGGTATTTCCTTAACGGCTAAGATTAGTGAACACTCCGAAAGATCTTCCGCTATTTCTGCGCCAACTGCTAAAAATTCTTGATCACTAAAGATTCTAATATTTGATGGTTGCAAGATTACCCTGATTCCTTTTGATGTAAGTTTTTCCACATCGCTTGGTATTAATGGAACACGGGCTTCCCATTCATTTTTATCTTCTCTGCGGATTCCTACTATCATAATAAAAGTGTCCTCTATTTAGAAATTTTCGGGAATTTTAATCGCCCAAAGAGCGCTATTTTCTCCTGGTGCCTGTCCATGAAAAATTAAAAATTTGCTATCGTGGGAAAACGATGCATATCCAGTCTGTTGTAAACTTGCGATGTTTATTAATTTGAAATCACCACTATTCAAATCAATCAGGTAGATTGTATCATCATTATTAGCGAAACCAATTGATAACCATTTTCTATTATATGACCAATCTAATTTGTTACCGCGGTATGCAAATCCAATCGGATAACTCCTGGTCAGCTTTTCCTCTTCTTCATCATAAATATCTATTGCAGATAAAACTCCATTGCGTGTAGCCCCAGCAATTTCTTGCCCATCCGGCGACCAAGCGACTAAATTGTAGGTTATATTTGTTGGAAGCGTGGTCGCAAAGCCGTTGTTCATTTGATAAATTATAATTTTGAACAACGTTGAATATACAAGTTTGTTGCTTTTCGGTAACCAGCTTGGTATTAGGGTTATAACACTTTCTTGTGTAAACAACAATTGTTCTGTACCAAGCTCGAGGTTTGCCAGCCAAAATTCAGTGCCTCGGCGAAATAAAATATATTTACCATCTGATGACCACTCCGGAAATCTTGCACAATTATTTGTCACCTGCTTTGGCTCTCCACTATGGAAATCAACAGTCCAAATTGCATTATAACAAGGCTGATCTGATTTAATACTTGCAGCAGGGGCTTCGAACGCCACGCTATTACTACCATCTAATGACCAATCTGAATTTGTTTGGTCGTTTAAAAAAGTATTTCCACTTACCCTTATTAAATCTTGGACGTAAATATTTATCGAATCGGTGTATACATCTAATCCCGGTGTTTTTATCTCGACCACTATTTGGTGCTTTCCGCTGGTACTAAAAGAATATTGCGTTGATGAATTTTCGAGCCAATCTGTATCAAAATCGCCATCGTTATCATAATCCCATCTAAATTCGTGATAGCTTAAATCATCAATAGTATCATGTAAAATGCGTAGCTCCTGAACCGTTATGTAAAATTCGGTACCGACAGTTCCAAGATTTGGTATTACAGCAATTGTGGAATTGAAATAGTTATTATCTTCAGGTATAAAAAACCCGCCGCACGAAAATAATAATAGCGTTAGAAGTATACTTACTGCTTTCAAATTTTTGCGTAATTTCATATAATTAAACAAAACCGACAATATTATTCAAAATAGATTGTCATACTACAATATTACATCTTTTTTTTATATTTTCTAATTACAATTACTGATTCAATGTAACAATACAAATTATAATTTAAATGAACTCAAAGATACCCATCATCTTGGTATTAGCTTTAGTTTCGATCAGTACTTCATCAATATTCGCAAGATTGTTGCCGGAAGTTCCAGCAATTATAATTTCTTTTTGGCGCTTAGCGATCGCTAGTGCGCTAATCTTGCTATATACTTTTATTAAACCACAGCCCAAAATAAAACCAAGTGATTATGTTTTATATATTTTAGCAGGAATAGCTTTGTCTTTGCACTTTGTCTTTTTTTATGCCGCTATAAAACACACGAGCATCGCCAATGCAACTTTATTGATAATCACCGTTCCAATGTTTACACTATTATTTGAAAAATTCATTTTAAAAAATAAACTGAAACCAATATTGCTAGTAGGATTAGTCATCATTTTGTGTGGTACATTTATTATTACTTTATCAGATTTGATATCTAGTGAAAACTCATTAATTGGAAAAATTTATGCAATTGCTGCTGCATTATTTATAGCTATTGTATACTTTTTTGCGATTAAGCTAAGAGTTAGAACTAATACTATTGTTTATACAAAATATCTTTATGGGTTTGCCTCAATTTTCTTGCTTATTTTGACTATTATATTTAATAAAAATATTTTTTATAACGTTAATAGCGATAATTTTATTTGGTTGGTTCTGCTTGGCATTATTCCTACAATTTTAGGGCATAGTATATTATATTATTCAATTAAATTCATTTCCCCCTCTGTTGTAGCTTCTGTACCGCTTGGCGAGCCGGTCATAGCGTCTTTTCTGGCATGGTTAATCTTTTCTGAAAAAATATTGCTTTCCACTTTTCTTGGTGGTACAGTGATATTCTTTGGTCTGTATTTAGTAATAACAAAATCGTCAAAGCGCTATTATTCTTAATATATTTAAGAAGGCTATGTTTGTGGTAATAAGATGTTAATATTAAAAAGCGTTTTTATTAAATGTTTTAATCATTGGATCGTCGGTATACACACCGTGAAACTCACTCGGCAATAGTGCTGCAATTCTGCACATTATTTCTTTTCCCAAATTTTCTATTGCCTGATTGCGTTCTTCACGTTCGCTTGGCAATGGCTTTGGAACAAATGAAGAACCAATTTTAATTTTTATTCTGGGTCTAACGCCTTTAAACCAGTTTGACCAAATATCATCTAATCCGATTATGCTCATCGGCAATATCGGTGCGCCGGTTGTCATTGCTAAATAGGCCGCACCATTTTTTGCCGGCCTAATTTTTTGTTCAGAAGCATTTCCCTCAGGAAAAATTCCGACAACCTCGCCTTTTTTAATTGCAGACAGAGACTGTTTTATAGTGGAAGGGACTATATTTTCACGATTCGTCGGAATAAATCCATATAACCACGGCGCCCACAGGATCTCAGTTTCTACTTCTTGATCACTGGCCATTAAAAAATTGATTGGTTTCTTTATGGCATAAATCACAAACGGCGGATCTAATCGATTAAAGTGATTGCACACCACTATAAACGGTTTATTGCGTGGAATATGTTTACTCCCCCGCAATTTTATTTTCGCTAATAGAGTGCCCAAGAAGAGTGCCAAGTAACCTAATAAATAGCGTACGTATTTTGGGCGTACTGAATATTTATTTAGATCTTGTTTTCCACTCATAGGTCTTTTAATAAAAAAGGGCGTTTATAGCCCCTTTAATGTGGTTTGTTAATTTAAAACGGTAAGTCGTCTTCTTGTTCGGAATCAGCTTTAGGCGATGTACCACCACTCGCCCCATCGCTTTTACGGCCTAACATTGTGAAATTTTCACATAAAACTTCGGTGGTATAGCGCTTTACACCGTCCTTATCTTCCCATGAGCGCGTTTGCAAGCGCCCCTCGATATAAACCAATTGTCCTTTGTTCAAATATTCAGAGACCGTTTCGGCTCTTTTACCGAAAATCACAACCTTATGCCACTCGGTTTTGTCTTTAATTTCACCCTCGCTGGATTTCCAAGACTCATTTGTGGCTAAGCTAAAATTCGTTACCGCATTACCCGAGGTCATAAATCTGCTCTCAGGATCAGATCCTAAGTGTCCAATTAATAACACTTTATTTAAACTGCCCTTTTGCATGTTCTGCTCCTATTCATCTATTTTTCATTAAAATTTACTTATTTTTATCAATAAATCTGCAAAATTATTATATTTTATAGCGTTGTTGCGGAAAGTTCACTTCCGATTGAACTTACAATCTGCTTTATTCGTTTATTGGTTTTTAATTTATTTGCAATATTGTTACAGGCATGCAAAATAGTTGTATGATCTCGCCCTCCAAAATACAGACCAATGCTTGACAGCGAAGCTCCTAATATTTCTCGGCAAAGATAGGCTGCCATTTGCCGCGCTTCAACATATTCCATTTTTCTACTTTTCCCGACGATGTGTTCTTCAGAAATTGATGTAACTTCCGAAATCCTGCGGACAATGTCTTCAATTGTAATTTCAGATACAAAGCGCTGCCCCAGTCGTTCTTTAACCACTTTCTTGACAAGTTCTTCATTAATTTCCATATTGGTCAAAGATGAATACGCCAAAACACGAATTATAGTGCTTTCCAATTCGCGAATATTATTCTTGATATGTGTTGCCATGAACTCTATCATAGCATAAGGAAGACTGAGACCATTCTGTTCGGCTTTTTCCAATAATATAGCTACACGAGTTTCAAAATCTGGCGGCTGGATATCTACGGCCAAGCCAGAATTAAAGCGCGATAATAGACGCTCATCCAAGCCTTTCATATCACCAGGGTATTTGTCAGCCGTGAGTACGATTTGCTTACCGGTTTGATATAATTCGTTAAACGTGTGGAAAAACTGTTCCTGTGTTTGCTCTTTACCTTGAAAAAATTGGATATCATCAATTAAAAGAACATCCGCACGGCGATAAAATTTAGAAAATTCAATTGTTTTCGATTTTTGAATACCTGAAATAAAGTCTAATGTAAATTTTTCACTAGATGCACAAATAATATTATAATTATTATTGTTCGCCAAAAGGCGATTCCCAATTGCGTGTAATAAGTGGGTTTTACCTAAACCAACACCGCCATACACAGTTAGTGGATTAAACGATTTTTCTCCAGGCGACTCAGCCACAGACAGAGCGGCAGCTTTAGCAAATTGATTATTTGCCCCCTCAATATAATTAGAAAAGGTATAGTTTTCATTTATGGCGGTCTTTCTATATTTTTTTTCGCCATTATAAGCATCGTCTTTAGTATTTTGCTCTATTGTGTTTCCAACAGCCCCGGACGCTGCAATAGTATATTTGACTGTTATATCTTTTTTTAACTGTTCTTTAACAGCTGTCTCAATAGTATCACGATAGCGATTCTCAATCCACTCAAAAAAGAATTGGCTTGGAACTTCTAATACTAATTCGTTATCATTAATAGCAATTGGTGAAATTGGCTCAAACCATGTGCTAAAAGTCCGTGGTGGTAGTTCATTCGCGAGCGTTTTCTTCGCTCCTAACCAAACGGATTTATGATTTAGTTCTATATTATCCACAAGTTGTCCACAAGTTCATACTCATAAAAAATTACCAAGTATTTTTTATATAAAACAAAACCCTTTTCTATATTTAAATAATATTTAAAACACAAAAACTGTGTTATAAATTTGTTTTCAATTTCTTTTTGATTTTAACATTAATAACTGTATTTTTTGTGTCTAAATTTGGAGTCTAAATGAAAAGAACTTATCAGCCTAGTCGTCGAAAAAGAAAAAACAAGCATGGCTTTCGCAATCGTAGGTCAAGTACAAGCGGGCGGAATGTCTTGACTCGTCGCAGAAGAAAAGGCAGAAAAAAATTATCAGCTTAATGTGGATGGTCACAGTTACAAATATTATCGAATATATTAATAAATTTATTTTTAAAGGTGTAATCAAAATTTATCGGCTTACCTTGTCCCATTTATTTATAAATAGCTGTCGGTTTCACCCATCTTGCTCGCAATATGCCCTCGATGCCATAGACAAAAAACCGCTTATTCCTGCAGTCGTGTTGATTGTTAAACGTATTTCAAAATGTCATCCGTTTAACGCCGGCGGATATGACCCTGTAAAATAATGGACAGAAAAACACTTCTCGCTTTTTTCCTTATTGCGCTAGTTCTCATATTAATGCCTTATTATATGAAACTTGTGGCTCCGCAACCACAACCAAATCTTCAATCAGATTCTACCGATGTTGCTTTCGAGCAGCAAATTGAATCCGTTAAAGCTCCTATTGAATCAAAGGGCATTGAGCCAGCAACCATAAGAAATTATACAAACTCTATCGCTACCAAATCAAACTATTCTGCACATATTATTGATATTGAAACAGAATTATATTCTGCCCAGCTAAGTAATAAAAATGGTGGATCTTTTGTTTCGTTTATATTAAAAAATTATCGTGCTACCGATACAACATCTGTACAACTTGTGGATAACTTTAACAAAAACCACCTGTTATTTAAGGCAATTTCTATTGATGGCATTTCGCTAATTTTGGACGATCCATGGGAACCTGCTACTAAAGTTTCTACAATTGAAGTTACTGATGTTTCAAAATCAATTTCATTTACCACAAAAGTATTAGGGCAATCTATAACAAAAACACTTACTTTTAATCCCAGTTCATATCAAATAAATGTTCATTTAGATTTAACCAAGATAAGCGACCAGCTTTCACAAGGAACTTATGATTTTGTCTGGAACGGCGGGCTGCCTTCCACTGAAAAAAACAAAAAAGACGAATTGTCCTATTATAAAGCATATGTTTATCAAGGTGATGAATTAAGCTCTGAAAAATTAGGGAAAGACAAATCGTTCAGCGAAAACTACCGCGGGCTGACAAATTGGGTAGCTATGCGCAATAAATATTTTATTACTGCTCTTATTCCTGATGACAAAGCTGTCGGTGCTTCGCTTAGCGGAACCTACAAAACGGAGCTTCCACATTTTGACATCGCTGTGAAACAGCATGCAAATTCAAGCAATTCTTTTACTTTATATTTGGGTCCTTTAAAATTGGATGAAGTGTCCGCGCTTAACGTGGGATTGGAAAAATCAATGTCGTTGGGATGGTCTTTAATTCGTCCTATCAGCCGGGGCGTATTGGCAGCGCTTGTATTTTTGCACAAGTCCATTCCAAATTATGGCGTGGTTCTTATTATTTTTTCAATTCTTGTAAAAGTACTGGTCTATCCTTTAACAAAGAAAAGCTATCAATCAATGCGCGCGATGGGCTCACTCCAGCCAAAACTTCAAGCGTTAAAAACAAAGTATGCTAAAGATCCGCAAAAATTAAACAAAGCTACGATGGCACTATATAAAGAAGAAGGCGTAAATCCGATGGGCGGCTGCCTGCCAATCTTAATTCAAGCGCCACTGCTTTTCGCTCTTTTTCAGGTGTTTAGATCAACCATAGAGTTACGCGGCGAGCCATTTGTACTGTGGATTAATGATCTTTCCGCACCAGACACCCTGCTTGAAATAGGCGGTTTCCCGATAAATGTTTTGCCGCTTTTAATGGCTGCCTCGATGTTCATCCAACAAAAAATGATGCCGACAGCTGCTGGGCCCGGACAAAACAAATCAATGATGTATTTCATGAACATTTTTATGATATTTATTTTTTACCGGCTTCCATCAGGATTAAATTTGTATTATACGCTATTCAACGTACTTACAATTTTACAGCAGAAATACATTACTCCCCATGACCAACCGGTTGCTCAAGCAGTCGACTCAAAGAAAAAATGAACTCTGATACAATCGTTGCTCCGGCAACGCCTTATGGCGTTGGCGGAATTGCGGTTGTGCGCTTAAATGGTCCGGAATCTAAACAAATTGTTAATAAGTTAATAAAAAACAAAACATTATCAACAAAATTAGTGCCGCGCAACGCTTTTGTCTTCAAACTTGTGGATGAACAAGGGCAGGAAATTGATGAGACTGTTATCACGTATTTCAAAGCACCGGCATCCTACACCGGTGATGATCTAATCGAAATTGCTTGCCATGGAAACCCTGTACTTGTCGACAAAATTGTTGCCACTTGTTGTAAGCATGGCGCGCGTATTGCGGAACCCGGAGAGTTCACAAAGATTGCCTACATCAATGGAAAATTAGACTTGATACAGGCGGAGGCCGTTGGCGCTTTAATTCATTCACAATCAGAAGAAAGTAGTAAATTAAATTTTCGCCTTCTAAAGGGTGAATTGTCAAAAAAAATATTACAACTTCAAGCCGATTTAATTAGTGCGCTTGGTATAGTTGAATTTGAATTAGATATTTCTGAAGAAAAGTTGCAACCGGATCTGAAGTATCGAGTGTCTGAAGTTGTTCAACAACAAATCAATATAGTTCAAAATTTGCTTGGCACATATAAACAAGCACGACTGCTAAATCGCGGTGCGCTGGTGATAATTGTCGGAGCACCAAATGTTGGAAAATCTACGCTGCTGAATATATTAACGGAAACCGATCGCGCCATAACAAGCGAACGGCCCGGTACCACCCGCGATGCTATCAACGTGCCGCTACTTTTGGATGGCGTTCCAATAAACTTGGTTGACACGGCCGGCATACAACAGTCCACAGATGATATTGAGCTCGAAGGTGTGAAGCGTACCTTTAATTATTTAAAAGATGCTGATTTAATAATTTATATTCAAGATACTGAAAATGAGGGAACAGAGCGTTCCGTTGCAACAAGCGACATTACTAAAATTAACGTGATAAATAAAGCTGATCTACTGACCAATAAACAAATAAACAAAATACAAAAGACTTTTCTCGACTATTTACTTATATCAGCCAAAACCGGCTTTAATATTGACGAACTTAAGAAATCAATTAAATCTTCGCTTGGTATTAATCCGGTACTGTCAAACAACAGTGTTTCGATAACTAATCAACGCCAGCATGAGGCTCTTTTAGGCTGTTTGTCAAATTTAAAGTCAGCGGAGTCTTTATTAAACTGGGAAAATATTGCGTATGAACTGGTGTCCATTGAACTTCGCGATGCTCTCACTAGTATTGATTCAATTCTTGGCAAAACCACGCCTGATGATATCCTTAACAACATTTTTGGTAAATTCTGTGTAGGAAAATAAGTTTCACGTGAAACATGTCCAATAGTTTTGACGTAATTATTATTGGCGGCGGTCATGCCGGTGTTGAAGCGGCACTTGCTAGCGTGCGCCTTGGTGCTAAAACTGCCATGATTACACAAGACAAATCTGCGCTCGCTCGTATGTCCTGTAATCCTGCAATCGGCGGCTTGGCCAAAGGGCAAATAGTGCGCGAAATAGACGTATTAGGTGGCATTATGGGTCTTGCCACAGACGCCTCCGGATTACAGTTTAAACTGTTAAACCGTTCCAAAGGACGTTCGGTTTGGTCTCCGCGCGCTCAAACCGATAAGCGCGCTTATGAACACTATATATTAAACACTATTAATTCTGCGGAAAATTTACAATTAATCGCTGGAGAAGCGATTAATATAAATATAACTTCAGGGACAATTTCCAGCGTTACGCTACGTAACGGAAATCAAATTTGTTGCAGTTCTGTTGTGATTACCTGCGGCACATTTCTTAATGGACTTATACATATTGGCAATCGGAAAATTGCCGCCGGGCGCATGGGCGAAAATAGTTCAATAGGTCTGACGGAATCATTGAAGCGGCTTGGAATAAAATCAGGTCGTTTGAAAACAGGCACGCCACCACGGCTGTTGAAATCAACAATAGATTGGAGGAAATTAGATGAAGTCTCCGGTGATAAAAATCCGATTCCATTTTCATATAGGACAAAACAATTTAATCCACCGAACATTTCCTGTTATACTGCTAAAACAAATGCACGTTGCCACGAAATAATTCAATCTGATATTGAGCGTTCTCCATTATTTTCCGGCGATATTCGTGGTGAGGGACCGCGGTATTGTCCGTCAATTGAAGATAAAATTCATCGCTTTGCCTACCATGCTTCGCATATTTTATTTCTTGAACCGGAATGGCATAACTCCGATCAAATATACATGAACGGTTTCTCCACAAGTCTCCCTGAAGAAGTCCAGCAAGCAGCTTTACGACAAGTTCCAGGTCTTGAAAAAGCCGAATTATTAAGACCTGGATATGCCATCGAATATGATTTTTTCCCTCCCGCCCAATTAAAAGCAACTTTGGAATCAAAACACGTTTCCGGCTTATATTTTGCTGGCCAAATTAATGGGACTTCCGGCTATGAAGAGGCTGCGGGACAAGGTTTGGTCGCCGGAATTAATGCTGCCAAATTCATAGAAAAAGAGCGCCCTTTGATTTTACGGCGCGATGAATCATACATCGGTGTAATGATTGATGATCTTATCACAAAGGACACCATGGAGCCCTATCGGATGTTTACATCACGGGCAGAGCATAGGTTATTACTGCGCTATTCGAATGCGGATCAGCGATTAGCGCGCAAAGCCAAAAAACACAAATTAATTACTGATGATTTTTACAAATTTCTATTGCATAAAATACAGGTTACCAAAAAATTAGTCAAAAATCTGAACAATACCATTACTATTGATGAGATAAATGATGTCTTAAAAAATCTCGGCAGTGCGCCCATTAAGCAATCGCAAGCAGCGCGACAAATTTTAAAGCGGCCGGGTATTCGGTTTAAGCATTTACCAAAACGCATCCACGAACCTAAATTATTAAATCATTTTGAATCCCATATTGCTGAAGAGATAATTTCCGAAGCCGAAACCATGGTTAAGTACGCCGGTTATATTGAGCGACAAAAGGAACAAGTAAATCGATTAAAATCACAAGAGGGACTATTAATACCAACGGATTTTAACTTTTTAGCTCTCAACAGTTTGTCTAATGAGGGCAAGGAAAAACTTGACTTGGTGAAACCGGAAACACTTGGCCAGGCTATGCGCATTTCCGGTGTAACTCCGGCTGACATCGGCGTTTTGTCAGTCCTATTACATAAAGCAAAATGACTGTTTCACGTGAAACACCCTTAATCCAATTGTTAGGAAAGGTTGCTGAACACCTACAATTATCAGAGCCCTTCCTTAATTCTCAACACGGTTTTGCAGGATTAACTCCATCGGCCACTGCGATTGTTTTGCTTTCTATCTTTCATTATTATAAACGGCAAACATTAGTTTTGGTCACAGATACTATATTGGCTGAAAAATTATACTCGGCCGGTTTTAATCTACTTCCACAGTCAGTTGCCTTTTATCCTGAGCTGATTTCAAATGATACACAGATTCCAGGATTTAATTTGGAAAACGAACGATATCGTTCAGAGGCAATGAATTTTATAAATAAAAAAAATCTGGGGCTTATTTTTTCTACAAGCGCCGCCAGCGAGGACCTCGCAATCAACAAAGATATAAAGATGGAAATTGCTTTCAATCTGAAAGTTGGCTCAACCATTGATCGAAACAAAATAATAGAATCTCTGTCCGTCTGGGTCTATGAGCAGGTGGAACAAACTGAAACACCAAAAACCTTTTCAACTCGCGGTGGCATTTTAGATGTATTTCTATTATACTCGGCTAACCCAATACGAATAGAATTTTTCGGAAATACGATTGAATCAATTCGTCTATTTAACCCGCGTTCTCAGCTAACAATAAAAACTATTAAACACGTGGAGATTCTCTCGCCACCAGATACTGAAAATAACCGGGATGAAAAAATTCCATTGTTAGAATATTTAGGCAATACAATTAATACTTTGTATGTTTCAAAAGATTCTGAAGATTCTGATTTTCTAAAAATTAGTTTTAATAATAAGCAGAATAAATTTATAAACCTCGCTTGTAGGAATCCTAAAGATATAGGTTGGAACTTTGATGGCGATTTTGATTTTACATCCACTTTTTCGGATTCTATCACTGATGCTAACACCTATGTATTCTCAACTAACAGCAAAACAACTGATAATTTAAACTTTGAAAAAAATAAAATAATTCCCTGCCCAATTGAGCAGAGTTTTTATTCAAAACAGCTTGGCATTTGCTGCCTTTCAATGGCTGAAATAAATAAACAAAAACCGGTCTTGCGCTCACGCTGGACTGTTGAATCATCCGCTGAAGTTCCTCAAAGAGATTTCTCATCATTGGAGGATCTAGATTGGGGTGATTATTTAGTTCATCAAGATTTTGGCATAGGTTTGTATCGTGGTTTGGAAATTATTAGCTCACATGAAGGCGTTCGTCAGGAGTGCATCAAAATTGAGTATGCCAATCAGGCAAATGTAATTGTCCCTGTGGATAAATTCAACCGTGTGCACAAAATGATTCTAACAGGAGATCATAAGCCTGCCCTCTCAATCTTAAATGGCCCACACTGGAAAAAGCAAATGCGATCGGCTAGGGAATCTGCTAAAAATGTAGTTCAAGATTTGGTAGATTTGTATAAATCCCGCGGGCGAAAAAGAGGATTTAAATATAATAATAACAATAGTATATCGTATGCACTTGAGGCTTCTTTTCCATTTGAAGAAACCACTGGACAAACCGCAGCCATTGCGGCGATCACTGAAGATATGGAGCAGGAATATCCGGTAGATCGTTTGATTTGTGGAGATGTCGGTTTTGGCAAAACAGAGGTCGCCCTGCGAGCCGCATTGAAAGCAATAATATCAGGTAAAAAAGTATTGTTTTTAACGCCTACAACAATATTGGCCGACCAACACTATATTTCAGCCAAAGAGCGCCTTGAACCTTTAGGTGTTCAAATTGAATTATTATCGCGTTTTAAAACAAAGAAGCAGCAAAAAGAAATTCTTGAAAAAATGTTAATCGGCAGCGTCGATTTGGTGATTGGCACTCATCGATTACTATCACAGGATGTCAACTTCCCTAACTTAGGACTGCTAATTATTGATGAAGAGCATCGCTTTGGCGTTAAACATAAAGAAAAACTACGCCAACTGCGTGCTACGGTTGATATTTTAACTCTCACGGCTACGCCGATCCCGCGCACGCTACAACAATCCTTACTTGGCATTCGCGACATCAGCCGGATAAGTACACCACCGAAAATGCGCCGACCGATTAAAACCTTTGTACAATATTTCAATTGGAATAGTATACAATCCATTGTTAATAATGAGCTTATGCGTGGTGGACAAATTTATTACTTACATAATGACATCGCTTCCATTCCTTTTATTTTTAAGAAACTTAGCAATTTATTTCCAAACCACGTGGTCGGTGTTGCACACGGAAAAATGAATTCCAAAAAATTGGAACAGGCAATCCTTTCATTTTTTGACGGCGGAATAAATATTTTACTTTGCACAACAATTATCGAATCGGGACTTGATGTTGCCAATGCAAATACAATTATTATAAATAATGCGCAGAATTTTGGTCTATCACAATTATATCAGATTCGTGGCCGAGTTGGGCGTAGCCATCAACAAGCTTATTGTTATTTACTTTTGCCACGCGGAAAAACAATCGGCGCAAGCGCTTATAAGCGATTAAAAGCTATTGAACAATTTACTTCTTTAGGTTCCGGCTATGACATCTCGCTGAAAGATTTGGAAATTCGTGGAGCGGGCAACTTGTTTGGGTATACACAAAGCGGCCATATATCGGCCGTAGGTTTTGAAATGTATTGTAAATTGTTGCAAGAAGCGGTTGATGAGCTTAATGAAGATTCTTCTTTATCTCGGTCTCAACCAAAAGTATCAATCCCAATAAATGCTCTTTTGGATAGTGAATATATGCCACTCGTTCAAGACCGTTTGCATTTTTATCAACAATTGTCTGAATCTAAAACAGTTAGTAATGTTAAAAATATAGAAAAAGAACTGCGCGACAGATTTGGTCCTTTACCAAAACCAGCCGAGAATTTATTGTACATAACAAGTGTTAGAGCAAAATTGACCGGCAGCTCTATTACTTCAATTTCAATAATTGCTTCTACACTAAAAATTAGATTGTGTGGATTTGAACCCTTTACTTCAGTGCAAAATTTAATTGATATAGTCGACGAAAAAATGACTATTAACAATTTTAAATATCAGTTTACACAAACGGACAAAGATTTTTCAATCGTTATTGATGCAAACAAAATTGCTCAAGCATTAAAAGCTCTTGATATATTTGTTATTCTGTTTTCTAATTGAAACTTTTACTAATTTTGGCGTTTAAAATTAAGTGTCAATGAAAATTATATTTTCTATTATAATATTGTCAGTGTTTTTTTCCTGTGCTAAAAAAGACGCAGCTAACAATCCTATTGTTGCCAAAATTGGTAGAGCTACTCTCACGCTAAATGAGGCAAAGGCTTTGCAGCTGGCTGTTTCTAATGAAAATTATTCACTCAATGACGTAGTTTCAGATTGGGTTGACCGAGAACTTCTTTTCAAGGCAGCAAAGCAAGGCGGTTTCGAAAATGATAAAACAATCAAATCACAAGTTGCAATTTATCGGAAAGATTTGCTTGGAAAAGCTTTCAGAGATAATTATATCAATTCACAAACTAAAATTTCAAATATTGCTGTGAAGACTTATTATGATAAATATCGTGATTCATTTAAGCGCAGCCGCGATGAAGCCAAAGTTATGCATTTTTTTCTACCTAATCTACAGGATGCCCTTACTTTGGTGCAAGAATTGAAACTACCATCCACCGCAAGCAACAAAAAAGAGTTGTTGTTAAAATATGGTGTTGATGTTACGATTGTTGAAAAAGGTCGGCTAATTCCAAAATTAGACAATGAAATATTTTCAACAAGTCGTACAAATTATATTGTTGGACCAATTATTTCTGAACATGGTTATCACGTTGTCGAAGTGCTTAATCGACACCGAGCCGGCTCACAAATCGCATTTAATGAAGCGTACGATGAAGTGTATCAACGCCTGCTCAATCAGAAAAGTGCGCTTTTGGCAAACGCTTATTTAGATAGTTTGCGAAATCATTATTCCGTTAAATTATATTTAGAGAACATCAAATGAAATTTAAAAATATTGCCAAATTAAGTCTGTTAACAATTCTATCCTGTAACGCGCTTTATAGTCAAACTGATAAACCTTTCCAAGTTGTCGATGGCATTGCTGCCGTGGTGGCTGATAATATTATCTTGAAAACTGAATTAGCCCAAATTGTGAACATGACTGCCGCTCAGCAAAATATTAATATTGCCCAGAATATAGAATTATACCAACAATTACAAAAGCAGGTCTTGCAATCGTTAATCGATCAAAAAATCGTGTTAGAATTAGCGGAAAAAGACACAAATGTAATCGTAAAAGATCAAGAAGTTGACACAGCTTTAGAGGCACAAATAAACAATATTCTTGCCCAAGCCGGAAGTGAAGAAAATGCCGAGAAGATGTTAGGCGAATCTTTGCGAGATTTTAAACGAGAGTATTGGCACGAAGTACGAAATCGGCTGTTTACCGATAAATATCAACAATTAAAATTACAGGGAATTACTATTACTAGAACCGAAGTGGAAGATTTTTATAACACGTACAAGGACAGTTTACCATTTTTTCCGCCTCAGATAAAATTACGCCACATTCAATTACCACTAATAGCCGGAGAAGAAAGTGTAAATTCTACTATTAACTTTTTAGATAGTTTGCGAACTGCCATATATGGAGGCGCAAATTTTACAGAGCTTGCTCAATTGTATTCACAAGACCCCGGCTCTAAAGCGCGTGGCGGTGATCTTGGTTTTACGCGGCGTGGAACTTTAGTTAGTGAATTTGAAGAAGTTGCTTTTATACTTGATATTGGCGAAGTCAGCAAACCAATCAAAACGGCTTTCGGTTATCATATTATTCAACCTTTGGAAAAACAAGGTGATAAAGTCCGCGTGCGCCACATACTGATAAAGCCACCGATCTCCGAACATGATGAGCAAAAGGTATATGAAATCGCTGTCTCTATCAAAGATTCAATTAATACGATCGATGAATTTATAACCTTTGCGGAACACCATTCCATAGATGAAAAAACCAAAGATAATGGCGGTGATTTAGGTTGGGTTAATCCTGACAATTTTGCAATTCCGGAAATTGCCCAAGTGCTAAAATATTTAGAACTAAATGAAACAAGTCAACCAGTAAAAACAAGTTTGGGCTACCATTTATTATGGTTGGAAGATGCAAAAGCCAGTGGATTTCCAACACCGGAAACCCATTGGACCGACATCGAGCGGATGGCATTAAATAATAAGAAAATGAATTGGTATCAAGATTTCATCCAAACAGCACGTGAAAAAGTGTATATCTCAATAAAATAATATACAAAAGTTATCCACTAAATTTTTATAATTGATAATTATTACTCAATCCTTAATCCACAAAATAACGCACGTTATTTCCACAAACAATTCCATAGCTTAAAATTAATTAGATTATACTAAAATTTAATTTGTGAAATAAATTTATCCACATTGCAACAAACTATTTCCACATGAAGTTATAGTTTAATTGATCAAATTTTTGTAATATAATAAACTAATACATACTTAGGCTTTGATTCATATTATTAACATAATCCACATTATTATAAATAAAATCTTTTAAGTAGAATTTGAAAAAGATTTAGAAATATTTTATTATAATACTCTATTACAGATCACAAATTATAAGTACCATTTTTGATTAAATTATAGTAAATTGTAGGTCCACATATAATTATAATTTATAAGGAAGTTGTATGAAAATTTCGACATCAAAACCAGTATTACAAACAGCATTACAAAAACTATCTAAGGCGGTTCCAAGACGTACTACACTACCAATTTTAAGCTTTGTTTTATTTGAAGTTAACAAGGAAAAAACAATCCTTCGAAGTACAGATTTAGAAATAACAATTATGGTAAAATTACCGGCTACCATAGAAAAAACCGGTTCAGCTGCTATTCCTTTACAACCACTATTAGAAATCACTAATGAAATCCAAGATGATAGAATTACGATAGCAGTTAACAAACAGCATAAAATTGTAATAACAACTGATAATGGTATGTATGATTTAATGGGCAAAGCACCGGAAGAATTTCCGGCACTGCTGCAAACTGACAGTAATCAGGATTTGGGAATTGATTTAGATACAATGAAAGCGATTATCGAAATTACCAGTTTCGCTGTTAGTACTGATGAATTGAAGCCGGCCTTATTAGGTGTTTTTATGCGAGTGGCAGATGATAAATTAACTGCTGTTGCCACCGATGGTCATCGCTTGGCGGAATATATATTAAAAGATTTTGAGGCCAAAGAATTTGCTGGCGATGTAATTATTCCGAGAAAATTTTTGAATTTGTTCAGCACTTTTACTACGGACGATGTAAAAATGTTAGTAGGTGAAAACCATTTAGTAGCTTCGTTTGGCGATGATACAGTTTATACACGTATTATTGATGAACGCTATCCGGATTATCAAAGTGTTATGCCAACTGATAATGACAAAATTTTATTGGTTAACCGCGATGATATATTGGGAGCAGTTCGACGTGTGTCAATTTTTTCAAACAAGGTTTCTAAACAAATTGCTTTACATTTAGATGAACAAGGAGTTAAGGTAACTAGTGAGGACCCTGAAAAAGCATCGAGTGGACAAGAAGACTTATTAGCTGCAAAATACACCGGTGAACAATTGACAATTGGATATAATGCATCGTTTTTGAGAGATATAATTTCGCATATTCATGACGATAAAATAATTGTAAAATTGAAAACACCAATCAGCGCTACGTTATTTTATCCTGAGACAGCCCAAGAAAACGTTGACATTACCTTGTTATTAATGCCGATTAGGTTAACAACGAATAATTAGCATTTTTCAAGATTATCTAAATTGATTAGTCTATGCCAATTATGGAAATTGGATTAATTTCTTTCCGCAATCACGCTGAATTAGATGTGAAGCTTTGCCCTGGAATCAACGTTATTTGGGGTAAAAATGGATCGGGTAAAACAGCTATTTTAGAGGCGATTCATTCACTATCAATTGGAAAAAGTTTTCGGACAAACCGAAAAAAAGAATTAATAAAAACAAATGCAGATTATTTCAGTGTAACCGGAAAGTTTAGGAATAATAAAATTTTTCAAGAAGTTCAAATTAATCAATTAAAAAACGGCAACCGCAAAGTTCTGATAGATGGAGTGAAAGTTGACAATATTAAGGAATTAATTGGATTAAATCCGGTGGTTTTATTATCTCCAGAAGAGCAAATAATTACTAAAGGAGCGCCGTTAGATCAGCGAAATTATTTTAATAGATTGTTTTCAATTATTTCAACCGATTACCTTTTGGTACTTTTGGAATATAATCAGATTTTAAAGCAACGGAATAAGTTGTTAGATCAGTTTAATATGTACGGAAATGAGCAATCCGAACTGGAAGTTTGGGATGAAAGAATAGCAGAATGTGGACAAAACATATGGGAAAAAAGAATAAAACTGTTTGATGCTTTTAATATAAAATTGCAGGAAGTAATTGATGCGTTTAACGACAAAGAATTGGAATTTTTATGTGAGTTTTCGGTAAAAATTCCTGAAAATGTGGAAGAATATTTTAATAAATTGAAACAACTACATAATAAAGACATCTATTTAGGTTATACAACCTTTGGTCCGCACACCGATAAAATAAATTTTATTTATGGCGGTAAAAACATAAAACAATATGGATCTCAGGGAGAACATAAATTTGCATTACTACTTGTTAAATTAACAGAGGTCAAGTTAATCAGACAAACTACTGGAAAAGATCCTATCATTTTATTAGATGATTTATTTGCTAAATTAGATGACAATCGCAGCAAACAGGCTCTGTCTATGATCGACAGCGATCTGCAAACAATCATTACCACAACAGATTTGAGGACGGTCGAAATGCGTGGCATAAATATTGCTGAAAAAAATAATTGTAGCATTTATTTAGAATAGTGCAAAGTTTAAAATCAATACTTGACACTTTATTGCGCCGGTATGGGATAGATCGTGCAATCGCTCAAAATAAAGCGCTAATTATTTGGGATGAAATAGTTGGAGCTTCTGTCGCTAAAAACACGCAAGCAGACCGAGTGGAGCATGGTGCAATAATTGTGAAAGTGTCTTCGCCTGTTTGGCGGCAAGAATTGTATTTCCAAAAGAAAGAAATTATTGAAAAATTTGATGCTGCGCTCGGAAAAAATGTAATAAGGGATATCAGATTTATATGACGAAAGATAGCACAAAGTATAGTGCCGAAAAAATTACTGTGCTCAAAGGTTTGGAAGCAGTAAGGCGTCGCCCAGCGATGTACATTGGTGATGTTGGGAAACGCGGCCTACATCATTTAATTTATGAAGTTGTAGATAATTCGGTGGATGAAGCATTAGCCGGCGAATGTACTAAAATAAAAGTTAATTTTAATAAAGAGGGTTCTGTTTCTGTAGAAGACAATGGTCGTGGTATACCTGTTGATATACACAAGGAGGAAAAACGCCCGGCCTTGGAAGTTGTAATGACGCTCTTACACGCCGGAGGTAAATTTGACAAAGGTTCTTATAAGGTGTCCGGTGGTTTGCATGGGGTTGGCGTTTCGGTTGTAAATGCACTCTCGGAATGGTTGGTTGCAGAAGTTCATCGTAATCAAAAAATTTACAAGCAGCGTTATGAACGTGGTAAAGTTGCCAGCAAACTTGAGGTGGTTGGCAAAACAAAAAAGACCGGAACTAAAATCACATTTTATCCGGATGCGGAAATCTTTAAGAACATAACGTTTAATTTTGAAATCATAAGTGATCGCTTGCGTGAATTGGCTTATTTGAATAGTGGATTGGAAATTATTATCGCTGATTTGCGTGCTGAAGAAAAAATTGAAGAACGCTTTAAATATGCAGGGGGCTTGGCCGATTTTGTCAAATTTTTAGATAGCGGCAACCAACCTTTGCATAAAAAAATAATTACGGTTAGTAAAACCGATATGGTTGTACCGGTTGAGGTTGCTTTGCGGTATAGCTCCAACTATACAGAAAATATTCTGACTTTTGTTAATAATATCAACACGATTGAAGGCGGAACTCATTTGTCCGGCTTCCGTTCTGCGTTAACCCGTGGACTAAATAATTATGCGCAGAAAAATAATTTAATTAAAACAAATAAAAATGAAAAAATTTCATTAACCGGCGAAGATTTTCGTGAGGGATTAACAGCTGTGGTATCAATTAAAGTTCCTGAGCCACAATTTGAAGGTCAAACCAAAACGAAGCTTGGCAACGGTGAGGTTAAAGGCATTGTTGATGCTACTGTTTACGAAGGATTGCAGGATTTTCTTGAAGAAAATCCTGCTGTTGGTAGAAAAATAATTGAGAAAGCGGTATTAGCGGCTCGAAGCCGCAGTGCAGCCCGTAAAGCCCGTGAATTAATTCGTCGTAAATCGGCTCTAGGTAGCTCGACTTTGCCCGGAAAACTGGCTGATTGTTCTAATCGGGACCCGGCGATGACTGAATTATATTTGGTTGAAGGTGATTCGGCCGGTGGATCTGCAAAGCAAGGCCGCGACCGTAGATTTCAAGCAATTTTGCCTCTCCGCGGAAAAGTCATCAATGCTGAAAAAGCACGGATAGATAAATTATTATCAAATAACGAAATCCAAACCATTATAACAGCTATTGGCACCGGATTTGGAGGTTCCGGAGATGATGATACTGTCGAAAAATCGGCCTCGGATTTTGATATTGAAAAATTACGCTATCATAAAATCATTATCATGACGGATGCAGATGTAGATGGCAGTCATATTAGAACATTATTGCTTACATTCTTTTACCGTAAAATGCCCGAATTAATTACAAATGGCAATGTTTATCTTGCTATGCCGCCGCTCTACAAAATAAAGCAAGGCAAAAGAGAAATTTATGCTTACGATGAAAGCGAGCGCGAGCGGATTGTGGAGCGCATGCAAAAAGAAAACAAAACTAAAAATATAATTTTACAACGCTATAAAGGATTGGGGGAAATGAATCCGGAACAATTGTGGGTTACTACTATGGATCCCGAAAGACGGTCGCTCATGAAAATTACAATTGCTGACGCATTTGAAGCATCATCAACATTTCAAGAATTAATGGGCGGCGATGTTGAAGCGCGGCGGACGTTTATTGAGCATAATGCAAAATTTGTATCAAATTTAGACATTTAATAAAATAGAGAAGATAAAGTGGATTTAGCACGAGAAAATACTATTAATCGCGACGTCGTAGACGAGATGAAGGAAAGCTATTTGAATTATTCGATGTCTGTCATTGTGGCGCGGGCTCTACCAGATGTACGCGATGGACTAAAACCTGTTCACCGAAGAATTCTATATGGCATGAACGAGCTTGGCTCACGATGGAATCGAGCGTATAAAAAATCTGCTAGAATTGTTGGTGATGTTTTGGGTAAATATCATCCGCACGGCGATTCTTCCGTTTACGATGCGCTGGTTCGAATGGCGCAGGATTTTTCTCTGCGTTACGAATTAGTTGATGGACAAGGTAATTTCGGATCAATTGATGGTGATGGTGCCGCCGCAATGCGTTATACTGAATCACGTATGACGCGTATTGGCAGTGAGATGCTACGTGATCTTGACAAAGAAACGGTAAGCTGGGCGCCAAATTTTGATGAAACATTAAAAGAACCCACTGTACTACCTACGGTATTTCCGGCCTTGCTGGCAAATGGATCTGAGGGAATTGCCGTTGGTATGGCAACAAAAATTCCGCCACATAACATTTCAGAAATTATCAACGGTTTGATAGCTTTGATTGATAATCCAGAATTGACGATTGATGAATTAATGGAGTTCGTTAAAGGGCCTGATTTTCCAACAAGTGCAATGATTATGGGCACAGCCGGTATTAAAGAAGCGTATTCCACGGGGCGCGGTAAAGTGGTTGTGCGGGCACGCGCATTTGTTGAAACCACTAAAAATAATCGTGAATATATTATTATTTCCGAATTACCTTATCAAGTTAACAAAGCCAATTTGATAGAAAAAATTGCAGACCTTGTTCGTGAAAAACGAATTGAGGGAATATCGGACTTGCGCGATGAGTCAGACAAAGACGGCATCCGCATTGTGATTGAGACTAAAAGAGATGCCATACCGGATGTTGTATTAAATCAATTATATAAACATACGCAACTGCAAGATACGTTTGGAATAATTATGTTAGCTCTGGTCAATGGTGTGCCCAAAGTGATGAGTTTAATTGAGGTTATGCAACACTTCATTGATTTTAGGCATGATGTAATTGTAAAGCGAACCGAGTTTGACCTTAAACAAGCTGAAGCTAAAGCCCACATTTTGGAAGGCTTAAAAATTGCACTTGACAATATTGATGAAGTAATAAAAATTATTCGTGGCAGCAAAGATCCGGTTCACGCTAAAGAAGGCCTGATGAACAGTTTTGAATTGTCTGAAATTCAAGCGCAAGCTATATTGGATATGCGTCTGCAGCGCTTAACCAACCTTGAAGTTGATAAAATAGTTGACGAATATAAACAGACCATTAAGCTAATCGCACAATTAAAAAATATTTTAGAAAGTCGCAGTAAGCGGATGGATATCGTTAAAACGGAATTAACAGAGTTACTCAATAAATATGGCGATGAGCGTCGCACTGAAATTGTACCATATGATGCCGAATTTTCGATGGAAGATATGATAGCGGAAGAAGAAATGGTGATAACAATAACACACCAAGGATACATTAAACGGACAGCGGTTAGTACTTATCGAAGCCAGCGGCGTGGTGGACGCGGTATTCAAGGCGCCGCATCTAAAGAAGAAGATTTTATCGAGCACTTATTTATTGCAAGCACACACGATTATATGTTATTCTTTACTGAAGCGGGCAAATGTTATTGGCTGAAAGTTTATGATATTTCACAGGGTGGGCGAGCTACGCGTGGTCGCGCGATTGTAAATTTAATCGGTTGCGATCCTACTGATAGAGTTAAAGCTTTTGTTAGTGTTAAAGAATTCGACGATGAACATTTTATTGTGACGGCCACCGAAAAAGGTATTGTTAAAAAAACAGTATTGTCGGCTTATGGAAATCCTCGCAAGGGTGGCATATATGCCATCGAAGTTCGCGAGGATGATCAATTAATTGAAGCGCGTATTACCAATGGCGAACACGATATTTTGCTTGGAACAAGTGATGGAAAATCAATCCGTTTCTCTGAGAATGATATTCGCCCAAGCGGAAGAAAAACCATGGGTGTTAAGGGAATTACACTTAGTTCATCAACTGATAAAGTAGTTGGAATGTTAGTTGTAAAACGTGAAGGAACTATTCTTGTTGCCACTAAGCGTGGTTATGGCAAACGTACCGAAGTTTTACAATATCGTACGCAAGCGCGGGCCGGCAAAGGCGTTTTGACTATGCGAACAACTGAAAAAACCGGAAAAATGGTTGCAATAATGGAAGTTGTTGATACTGATGATTTAATTATTATTACTGACATGGGTGTTATTATGCGGCAGCCCGTTTCTGACATCAGAACAATTGGGCGTGTAACACAAGGCGTAAGACTTGTTAAATTAGATGAAGGTGCACGAATTTCATCTATTTCAAGAGTGGTTCGTGAGGATGACTCTTCCAAAGATCTGGCTCAAGAAAAGCAGTTGACGATCGGCCAAGTAGAGTAAGTGCAAATTACCGATAACTTAAAGCGAGTTACCGAACGAATATTAAAAGCTCAGCGAAGCAGCGGTAATAAAAATACTGTTAAAATTGTTGCAATAACAAAAACGCATTCTTCATGTATCATTGAAGAAATTTATGGTTTAGGACAAAAAGCAATTGGTGAAAATCGCATTCAGGAAGCCGAAAGCAAATTCTCAGAAATTCCGGATTTGCTTCCAAAAATTGAAAAACGATTTGTAGGGCATTTACAATCAAATAAAATAAATAAAGCAATTAGTCTTTTTGACACTTTAGATGCCGTAGATTCATTAAAGCTGGCACAAAAAATTGGCAAAAAAGCGGTAATACTAAATAAAGTAATTCCAATTCTGTTGGAAGTAAATACAAGCGGAGAAAGTTCTAAATTTGGTTTTGCACCAATAAATATTGATGAAATGCTCGCTTGTTGCGTGATCGATGGAATTAGTGTGCGGGGTTTAATGACTATTGGACCCCTGACAACAGATACAAAAAGAATAAGAAAGTCGTTTATAGCACTTCGTAAATTACATAGAGTGATTAAAACTCAATTGCCAGATAGGGCAAATCAGTTCACTGAACTGTCAATGGGCATGAGCAGTGATTTCGAAATTGCTATCGAAGAAGGCACTACAATGGTACGGTTGGGAACAGCTTTATTTGGCCCAAGAAAGGCTAAGATATAGATGAAACTACGAATAAAGAATAGCTCGCACCATAATTCTTTTGCCCAAATAAAAAGCAGTAGATTTAATAATTAATAATATTAAGTATTTTATAACTAATTTTGTATCATGACCAAATTTGATATACCAAAATATTTCTGTAGAAAGCCAGGCCTACATAAAATATCTGTCAAGCTGGAAGCTAAAACAGCAGGACATCATATTGGCTATCTAAATAAGCAATTAATTGTTTGGCCCCAAAAAGTAAGCGAGGAAACAATCAATCCGTACAACTTCATCAAGCTTAAGACAAAGTTTGATGTTGATAAATTGCTGATATTTGATCAGTTGATTGGGGTGAATTCGATTGCAGCTGTTGGTAACCACGTTAATCGCTCCGGGCAAAATTATTTACGTGGAAAAACCCCAACCGAAGATTTGCCCCAATTTCCTGACATGTCAAAAATATATAATAAAATTAATGGCTACAAATCTATTATCGTTCACACACTTGGCATAGAAAGATATAGAAGTGCCAAACGAGACGATACAATCATTTGGAGTGAATTAATTGGATTAATTGCCCCTGTTGCCCACTATGTTGGCATTAAAGTATTTTCACTTGGGTTTAACAATCCAAAAAGATTAATTAATGTAATGTAAGGAGTGAAGCATGAAAAAATTGATTTTTATTCCCCTATTTATTTTTATGTTTTATGCATGTGGTTCAAACAGCCACAAGCGTTTAATCTATCCGGAAACAAATAAAAACCAGGATATAGACAATTATTTTGGTACTGCCGTGGCTGATCCATATCGATGGCTTGAAGATGATAATTCTGCCGAAACAGCCGCTTGGGTAAAAGAACAAAATAAATTGACATTTGGCTATTTAGAGCAAATTCCTTTTCGCGATAAAATAAAAAGTAGATTAGAACAAATTTGGAATTATCCTAAGTACACTTCATTTTTTAAAGTTGCCGGCCGATATTATTTTTACAAAAACAACGGATTACAAAATCAATATGTATTATATACACAAAAACATTTAAATGATGAGCCAGAAATATTACTTGATCCTAACACGTTATCAGAAGATGGCACTATCGCACTTAAAGGTGCTTATTTTTCCAATGATGGAAAATATATGGGCTACTCGCTTAGTGATGGTGGTTCGGATTGGCAGAAATTTTATATAATGGATTTATACACGCGCGAAAATCTTGCGGATCGTTTAAAGTGGATAAAATTTTCAGGAATACATTGGGCGGGCGATGGATTTTACTATAATCGCTTTCCCAAACCGCAAGAAGGAGCGGAATTGTCATCCTCCAATGAAAACTCAAAAGTATATTATCATAAACTTGGTACACCACAAAGTGCTGATATTATAATCTTTGAAGATCCTGCGAATCCAAAAATAAGTAATTATGTAGATGTAACCGAGGATGAAAGATTTGTTTTGGTTTATCGCACAAAAGGCACGCATGGGCAAGCTGTAAAGGTGATGGATTTGCACTCACCTTCTCCTGAATTTATTGATATTATAACTGACTATGATGATGAACATACTTGCATCGGCAATATCGGCGGCTATTTATTGATGATGACAACCCGTGGAGCACCCAATCAGAAGTTGGTATTAATCGATCCAGAAAACCCTCAAGAAGAAAATTGGAAAACCGTAATTCCTGAGACCAAACAAGTGATGAAGAGTGTGTCATATACCGGTGGTAAGTTATTGGTCAATTATTTACAGGATGCCACATCGCATATTTATGTGTACAATATAAATGGGAAAAGGGAAAAAGAGATTAGTCTCCCAACACTTGGAACAGTTTATGATTTTAACGGAAGAAAAAATGATAATGAGGTGTTTTATACATTTACATCATTTACTTATCCTTCTAAAATCTTTAGGTATGACTTGAAAACTAGGCAAAATTCATTAGTTTGGGAACCGAATGTAGACTTTGATGCCGAAAATTATACTACGAAACAAGTGTTCTATACAAGCAAGGACGGTACAAAGGTGCCTATGTTTATAATTCATCGCAATGATATTGAATTGGATGGAGATAATCCAACCTTGCTTTACGCTTATGGTGGTTTTAATATAAATATAACTCCGTCATTTAGAATTTCTAATGTTGTACTCCTTGAAAAAGGCGGCATTTATGCCGTGGCAAATTTGCGTGGCGGAGGTGAATACGGTGAAGAATGGCATAAAGCAGGTATGCTCCATAACAAGCAAAATGTGTTTGATGATTTTATTGCTGCTGCGGAATTCTTAATTGATAATAAATATACATCACCTGAAAAATTAGCGATTCGAGGCGCGTCAAATGGTGGAACACTGATTGGTGCTACAATTAATCAAAGGCCGAAACTTTTTAAAGTTGCTTTCCCAGCTGTCGGAGTTATGGATATGCTGCGCTATCACAAATTTACCATTGGATGGGCCTGGGCTGTAGAATATGGTTCCAGCGATGATGAAGAACATTTCAAAAATTTATATTCTTATTCGCCTTTGCATAATATAAGCGAGGAACTTTCCTATCCTGCCACAATGATTACTACTGCTGACCATGATGATCGAGTAGTACCGGCACATTCATTTAAATATGCTGCTACACTTCAAAAAAAACATAACGGTAAAAATCCAATATTAATACGAATTGAAACAAAGGCCGGACATGGATCCGGCAAGCCGACTACGAAAAGAATTGAAGAATACGCGGATATATGGGCCTTCATGTTTTATAATATGGGATTGGATTATTAATAATCAGTTTGAAAAAGGCTCGCGGGTCAAAATGGTTTAACAAATAGAGTAAATTTTTTGATTTATTTGTGAAAGTTTTATAGATATCTGCGGATAAAATTCCACATTATTAATCGTTAATACAATGTCTATTCTTCAGCTATAGACGTAAGTAATTTTCGATAGAATTCTCACTGCCTGATTTTATTAAAATTCATTAACCCAACTAAATATAAGGAATGGTAACTTCACGACCAATTTTATTACGGAAAAGTAAAATGTATTATATAGAAAATAAAGAGGTTAAGCTAATTGACCCCGCTCAATTTGGATTATCACCGCGCACAGTTTTGGGCAAATTTGGAAAAAAGCATTTTGTGATAATCAAAGATCGCAGAAGTCGAGTAGTTATGAAAGATGGTCAACAGATTTTTGAGATGCTTAAAGCAATACAAAAAGTCGTGGGAAATGCGGAGGTAGGACTTGCTACGAACGCGCCTGTGTGTGGGAGAACAATAAAATATTTGGCTGACAAAGGAATTAAGGCACATATCATAGAAAAGTAACATGAGCGGGTTGAAACATAAAATTTTCCATCGTGATAAACAAATTTCTAGCAGTGTTATTCGCTTAGGGCTGCCGGTTATTGCGAGCAATTTAAGCCGTACATTCATGAGCTTAGCGGACATGGCTATGGTGGGACGCCTTGGCGCAGCCGCGCTGGCCGCTACCGGAATGGGCGCAATGCTCACTTGGATAGTTTTGAGTTTTGGCATAAGCTTTCGCACGGCGACGCAAACGGTTACAGCGCGCCGTTTGGGGCATAAAAAATATGAAGAGTGTGGCACGGCCTTGCGCAATGGACATATCCTTTCAGCTTTGTTTGGAATACCGGTATCTTTATTGGGATATTTTTTTGCCGATAAGCTCGTGCCACTTTTTTTGGACGATCCTGACGTTATTGCAATGTGTGTTGATTATGCCTCAATCGCATTTTTGAGTGCCTTTTTCACAACTTTTGGATTTGCTTTCCAAGGTTTTTTTACTGGTATCGAGCGAACTCGAATCCATATGAATGTAACAATCGTTTCAAATTTATTGAATGTGTACCTAAATGCCGGCCTGATTTACGGGCGCGAAGGAATTCAATCAGGCTTGTCATCGGTTACTGGAATAGATTTAACTTGGCTTGGCACGCTGTGGGCGTGGTATCCGTTTCCGGCATTGGGTGTTAAAGGCGCTGCACTGGCAACGTTTATCGCATCGCTCTGGATGGCAATTCATTATAGTTTTTACCTTTTGGCGCCGAAAATTCGTAGAAAATTTAATGTCTTTGCTTTCACTCTAAATAAAGCGATGATGAAACGGCAAATAAAGTTAGCACTCCCACAAGGTTCGCAAGAGATGTTAGTTGTTCTTGGCTATGCAATGTTTTATAAAATTTTAGCTATGATCGGAGTGATTGAACTTGCAGCTACCGAGGTCGTATTTACTATATTACATACATCATTTATGCCGGCAGCTGGTATTGGACAAGCCTGCGCCACTTTAGTTGGAAAATATCTTGGTGAAAAGGCACCAGATAAAGCAGAAACAAGCATTGTGGAAAGCATACGCTGGTCAACGATAATCATGGGTACGTTTGGGCTGCTGTTCATATTTATTCCCCACCACATTTTGCCAATTTTTACTAATGATCCTGATGTGATAAAGATTGGAATTGTTGCCCTGCGATTAGCCGGTATTGTGCAGTTTGCCGATGCTTTCGGTATGACGCTATGGTTTGCATTGTCGGGTGCTGGTAACACCTTTTTCCCCGCACTGATTGAATCATTGATCATGTGGATATTCTTTTTGCCATTTGCCTATTTAACCGGTGTTATACTAGAGTGGGGGTTTATTGGACCATGGATTGGAATGGGCACTTATTTATTTTTGTTTGCGGCAATTTTATTGTGGAAGACACTAAAAGGTGATTGGAAAGAAATTGAGGTATAGTGATTATTGGCCGCAGTATTTTTATATTATTTCGGTTATTTTCTCGTAGAGTTTTGGTAAGCAATTTTGTCTAAGTCTAAATTTTGTACCATGATTATGTCCTGTTCTTGCATCAAAATCAATTAATATGTTTCCTTCTTGCAACTGGTTTAAGAAGCCCTTAAAATTGAATTTTTGAAGCATTAGAACTTTCGAATAATGAAAATATTCCTTTTTAGTTTCTTTCTCTTTTTTTATTGACGCTTGAACATAAAATGTGTTTGGTAATTTTGTCCCGGCTTTATGTTCCAAATCATCAAATCCCCAATAAGGTTGTGGATTTATTTCATGAGGTCCAATTATTAACTTAACTTGTTTTAGCCATTCTGAATGTCTGCCGGAAACCTGAGAACTATCCCAAGAAATTAACACTTTTCTTTCTTTATTATTAATTTGAACCCCAAACCCACGGTCACTTCTTGTATTTCCATGAATCGTCATTCTGAAACTGCGCTCATTTTCGGAATACTTTTCTCCCGCTCTTTGATGTGACCATCCGTAATTAGAAAGTAAAATGGATGGAACAAATTTCATTGCTCTTGGAGAAGGCTCAACATGAAACAATGTTGTAAGTGAAGAAGTTTTTATTCGTTGAGTTTTTAATTCCCATTCTGAGGCATTTGGAATTGGTAAGTTATTTTCTTCAATTCCAAGTAAATCCTCCAATGTGTTTCCAATTCCGCCATCATTACCGAGTCTCCTATTCTCAATCCAACCCTCTGCTGATATTTCTTTTAATTTTTCAATTAAGCTTTCTTTGGTATAAATATTCATAAAAATAATCTTGTTTGTGCTTTAAATTGAGCAAGTTCTGATTGTTTCTTATTTCTTTCTACTCTCTCTTCTGCCATTTTGCAATAATCGGGAGAAAGATCTATTCCAATAAAATCTCTGTTATTTCCCATAGCTGTAATAGCAGTTGTTCCACTTCCCATAAAAGGGTCAAGTATTATTTGCGCAGTTGTTGAATTAATAATTCTGTCAATTAACTGAACAGGAAAAGGTGCAGGATGTTTATTTTTCATTTCTTGTGTAAACTCCCACACATCACCATGTGCATTTGCTTTTGGGACTAACTTAAATTCAGGTTTTGCAATAATGTAAATTACTTCATACGTTGGTAAAAAATAGCCCCGTTCTCTTTTAATAATCTTAACATTTCTTTCAAGCAGGCTTTTTGCCAATTTGAATATTTTTCATGAGGCATGTTATCATCATAATGAGAGTAGCCATGCATTAAAGATGCATTTGCCCATTTACCGCCTCGACCATCCTTCATTCCGTTTCCTGTAGAATTTTTTAAATTGTATGGTGGCGAGGTAACAACTAAATCAATTGATTCAGACGGTATTAATTTCATTACTTCGATACTGTTTCCACATATTATTTTATTTATAAAATCTTCTGGATATTTCATTCTACAAAGTTAATACCGTTCATAATATTTTTTATTAAGCAAAAGGTCTCTTTTAAATAATAATAAAATTAGGGCTAAACAAGAATGCACACAATTATTATTATAAACAGCGTTTAATATCTTTTGCAGACCGTATCCGATAAATTGTAAATTTAGTGCTTAAATAAAGGAATATTATTTACAAGTAAAGATATTTATTCTAACAGGAAAAATTATGAAAAGAAAGCAAGTCACGATTGATGGAAACGAAGCGGCGGCATATATTGCCCACAAGACTAATGAAGTTTGCGCAATTTATCCGATTACACCTTCTTCGGCAATGGGCGAATGGGCTGATAGTTGGTCAGCGGTTGGTAAAAAAAATATTTGGGGAACAGTTCCTGATATTATAGAAATGCAAAGTGAAGGCGGTGCAGCTGGCGCTGTTCATGGTGCATTACAAACTGGTGGTTTAACGTCAACTTTTACGGCCTCGCAGGGTTTGTTATTGATGATTCCAAACATGTATAAAATTGCTGGTGAATTAACTTCTACCGTGTTTCATGTATCGGCCCGGACGGTGGCAACGCATGCTTTGTCAATTTTTGGAGACCACTCCGATGTGATGGCGGCGCGTGCGACTGGCTTCGCCTTTTTAGCCTCCGGAAATATTCAAGAAGTTATGGACATGGCTTTAATCGCACAGGCGGCGACATTAAAAACACGTGTACCGTTTGTTCATTTTTTTGATGGATTTAGGACCTCGCACGAAGTCCAAAGAATTGAACAGTTAAGCGATGATGACATTCGTGCAATGATAAAAGACGAGCTTGTAATTGAGCATCGCAAGCGAGCACTTAATCCTAATAAACCGGTTTTGCGTGGCACGGCTCAAAATCCTGATGTGTTTTTCCAAGCGCGTGAAACAGGCAATCCATTTTATGAAGCTGCGCCACGGTTGGTTCAGGATACGATGGATGAATTCGCTAAAATTGTTGGTAGAAAATATAAATTATTTGAATATGAAGGCGCAAAAGATGCCGAACGCGTAATTGTTTTGATGGGTTCGAGTACTGACACCGTCCACGAAATTGTAAACTATTTAATGGAAAAAGGCGAAAAGGTTGGCGTACTAAAGGTACATTTATATCGACCATTTTCAACGAGGTATTTTATAAAAGAATTGCCGAAATCGGTCAAGAATATTGCTGTGTTGGATCGCACAAAAGAGCCGGGCAGTACCGGCGACCCGCTGTATCTTGATGTGGTTACCGCGATTAATGAAAGTCTAACTGATGGTTCTGCACTTTTTGAAAAACGTCCCATTATTGTTAGTGGAAGGTATGGATTGTCATCAAAAGAATTTACCCCCGGGATGGTTAAGGGAATTTTTGACGAGTTAAAAAAAGATAAACCGCTAAATCATTTTGTTGTGGGAATAACTGATGACGTTAGTAATAAAAGCATTAAATACGATCCAAATCTTTCAATCCACAAAGAAAAAATGTTTCGAGGTATGTTCTACGGTTTAGGCGCCGATGGGACAGTTGGAGCAAATAAAAATTCAATTAAAATAATTGGTGAAACAACTGATTTCTATGCGCAGGGCTATTTTGTTTATGATTCAAAAAAATCCGGTAGCATGACGGTGTCGCATTTGCGCTTTGGCGATGAACCAATTCAATCACCTTATTTAATCAATCAGGCAAATTTTGTGGCATGTCATCAATTTGTATTTTTAGAAACGCAAGATATGCTAAAAAATATTGAACAAAAAGGCACATTTTTACTCAACACCCCTTCTGCTAAAGATGATGTGTGGAATAATTTACCGCTACGAATTCAGGAACAGATAATTGAGAAAAAGCTCAAAGTTTATGTGATTGATGCGTTAAAAGTCGCCAAGGAAACAGGAATGGGCGTCAGAATAAATACGATTATGCAAACCTGTTTCTTTGCAATATCGGGGGTTTTGCCGCGCGTGGAGGCAATTAAAAATATTAAACAATATATTAAAAAAACTTACGGGAAAAAGGGCGAAGAAATTGTAGCCAAAAACTATAAAGCTGTAGATGAAACGCTTTCCAATTTGAATCGATTAGAAATTCCGAATAAGGCTACAAGCTCCATTGAGTTGGCTACTGTCGTTTCAGAAACTGCCCCTGATTTCGTGAAAAATGTGACGAGCACAATCATAGCGGGCAACGGTGATGAATTACCAGTTAGCGCCTTTTCGGTTGATGGAACTTGGCCAACCGGTACCACGCAATGGGAAAAAAGAAATATTGCTTCAGAAGTTCCTGTTTGGGATTCGGATATTTGCATTCAATGTAATAAATGTGCCTTTGTTTGTCCGCATGGTGTAATTCGCCCAAAAGTTTATTCAGATAAATTATTGGACAAAGCGCCGGAAACTTTTAAATCAACTAAAGCAAGGGGTCGTGATTGGGATGATGGTGATGTATATACATTACAGGTTGCCGCTGAAGATTGTACTGGCTGTGCGATCTGTGTCGAGGCCTGCCCCGTAAGAAACAAATCGAATACGAAACTTAAAGCTATTAACATGGAAGCGCAACTGCCTTTACGAGATCCAGAGCGCGCAAATTGGGATTTCTTCTTGACTATTCCTGAGGTCGCAAGAGACAGAGTAAAACACGATAATGTAAAAGATTCACAACTTTTGCAGCCTCTATTCGAATTTTCCGGTGCTTGTACCGGTTGCGGTGAAACGCCCTATGTCAAACTGGCTTCACAAATGTTTGGCGACCGAATGATAATTTCTAACGCAACCGGCTGTTCATCAATTTATGGTGGTAATTTACCGACTACGCCATGGACAAAAAATGCTGAAGGGCGCGGGCCAACATGGTCTAATTCTCTGTTTGAGGACAATGCTGAATTTGGGCTTGGGTTTCGTTTGACAATCGATAAACACCAGGAACATGCAAAAGAGCTTCTTGTAAGTCTAAAATCAAAAATCGGAGCCAAACTTGTTGATGAAATTTTAAATGCCGACCAAACAATCGAAAAAGGTATATTCGAACAACGGAAGCGAATTGCCAAGCTCGATGATATTTTAAAAAATAAAAAGTTTCCTCAGGCTAAGCAGCTATTAAGCATTTCTGATAATTTGGTTAAGAAAAGTGTGTGGATCATGGGTGGAGATGGTTGGGCCTATGATATCGGCTATGGCGGGCTGGACCATGTTTTAGCTTCTGGTAAAAATGTAAATATTTTAGTTATGGATACTGAAGTTTATTCAAATACTGGCGGTCAAGCCTCTAAGGCGACACCGCTGGGCTCGGTGGCAAAATTCGCTGCTGCGGGCAAGCCAACCGGTAAGAAAGATCTTGGGATGATGGCAATGAATTATGGCAATGTTTACGTTGCCCAAGTTGCGATGGGTTCAAAAGATCTACAAACAGTTAAGGCCTTTCAAGAAGCGGAATCGTTTGACGGACCATCTATAATCATCGCATACAGTCATTGTATTGCGCACGGTATAAATATGCGCTTTGGATTGGATCAGCAGGACGCTGCAGTGAACAGTGGACATTGGATTTTATATAGATTTGATCCAAGACGCGAGGATGCTGGTAAAAATCCGCTGCAAATTGACTCTAAATCGCCTTCAATACCGCTCGCTGATTATTTGTACCAAGAAACGCGTTACCGAATGCTGGCTAAAAGCATGCCTGAAAGAGCAAAAGCACTATTGGGCGAAGCAGAAGAATTGATAAAAGACAAGTGGAATAAATATCAAACATTGGCAAAAACAGTCTCGTCATCAACGGAATAAAGGAGAATAAAAATGAAGTTAAAAACAAACTATTTAGGACTTGAGCTTGATAATCCATTGGTACCATCGGCGTCACCGTTGTCAAGAGATTTAGATATTTCTAAAAAATTAGAAGATGCCGGAGCGCCGGCATTGGTAATGTATTCTCTATTTGAGGAAGAAATTTACCACGAAGATGATGAATTAGATCACTATTTAGCCAATGGCCGGGACAGTTTTTCAGAAGCTCTATCTTATTTTCCTGATCACCATGAAATAATTTCCGGACCGGATGAATATTTAGAACAGTTGCGATTACTTAAAGAAAAGTTAAATATACCAATTATTGGTAGTTTAAATGGTGTTTCAATTGGCGGTTGGATTGAGAAAGCTAAATTAATCGAACAAGCCGGCGCCGATGCCTTGGAATTAAATGTGTATTATCTTCCCACCGATCCAAACCAATCGGGGACCGAAGTAAAAAATATCTATTTGGATATTCTAAAGGCAGTAAAAAGTAAAATTTCTATTCCTGTTGCTATGAAAATTGGAAATACTTTTAGCGCTTTACCGGCATTTGCTCAGAAATTACAGCAAGCCGGCGCCGATGCCTTAGTATTATTTAATAGGTTTTATCAGCCTGATATTAATCTTGAAAAACTTGACGTAGAACAAGCGCTGGATCTCAGTGATTCTAATGAAATTAGATTACCTTTACGATGGATTGCCGTTTTACGAAACCAACTGGAAATTTCGCTTGGTGCCAATACAGGCATTCATAGTGTTGAAGATGTATTAAAGCTAACAATGGCCGGTGCCGATGTTACTTTTATGACCTCTGCGTTGTTGAAACATGGCCCAAATCATATTTCCAGATTGAGAACTGATATTCTACAATGGTTGGATGAAAACGAATATGACAGCTTGCAGCAGATGCGCGGAAGCATGAGTCTGCAAAATGTAAGTGACCCGGGCGCCTTTATGAGAGCAAATTACATTAAAATGCTCAGAGAATATCAAATTACTCAATAAGTTTCAATTAACTACATTATAAATACTACTATTTTTTAGTTGTATTTATTATTTTCTTTATAAGTGATTTGCATTAATTTTCTTCTTATTTTTATAAAGACTAATAGTACTATATTTAATAACCAGTGAAATGGACAAAGAAAAGTCACTAGATACAGATCAACAGCAAACGCTCGAATGGCAAGAGTCATTAAGTGCCGTTTTGCAGAACCAAGGACCAGAAAGGACGCATTTTTTATTACAAAAAATGTTGGATCATGCACGACGAAATGGAATCAACTTGCCCTATAAACAAACAACTCCGTTTTTGAACACGATTCCAGTAGCAAAACAGCCTAAATTTCCAGGAGATCGTAACATTGAACGGCGGATAAAATCTATTATTCGGTGGAATGCAATGGCGATGGTGGTTCGTGCCAATCTCGAAAATCCCGGAATTGGCGGACATATTTCAACGTACGCATCTGCGGCAACTTTATATGAAATTGGATTCAATCATTTTTTCCGTGGCCCGAAAACAAAAGGCAGCGGTGATTTAATTTTCTTTCAAGGACATTCTACTCCGGGCATTTATTCGCGTTCATTTTTAGAAGGGCGCATTTCTAAAAAACAACTGCAAAACTTCCGCAAAGAATTAGCAAATGGTGGAGGGCTTTCCTCATATCCTCACCCCTGGCTGATGCCCGATTACTGGCAGTTTGCAACCGTATCAATGGGGCTTGGTCCGATTATGGCGATTTATCAAGCGCGCTTTTTGCAGTATCTGGTCGATCGTAAACTTGCTGAGGATACCGGCCGTAAAGTGTGGGCTTTCCTTGGTGACGGTGAAATGGATGAGCCAGAAGCATTAGGTGCAATTTCGTTAGCAAGCCGTGAACAACTTGATAATTTAATATTTGTAGTTAATTGCAATCTACAGAGGTTAGATGGCCCGGTTCGTGGTAATAGCAAAATTATGCAAGAACTTGAAGGTGTGTTTCGTGGCGCAGGTTGGAATGTACTAAAAGTTGTGTGGGGTTCCGATTGGGATGTTCTGTTAGAAGCTGACCACAAGGGTCTTCTTGCTCAAAGGTTTGAAGAAATTGTAGATGGTGATCTGTTAAAATATGTTGTTGAAGGAGGTAAGTATATCCGTGAACATTTTTGGGGTAAATCCCCTGAGCTTAAGCAAATGGTTGAACATCTTTCAGATGATGAATTATGGCGTTTAAAAGTTGGCGGACATGATCCAATAAAAGTATATGCAGCATATCATAATGCGGTTAATCATACTGGTCAACCAACCGTTATATTAGCCAGAACAATCAAAGGGTATGGCCTTGGCGAAGCCGGTGAAGGCAGAAATATAACGCATCAACAGAAAAAATTAAACAAAGAAGAATTATTATACTTCCGTTCGCGGTTCGACATACCGCTTACGGACCAAGAAACTGTAAAAACGCCATTTTATAAACCGCCACAAGATAGTAAAGAAATACAATATCTAATGGAACGCCGAGAAAAATTAGGCGGATTTGTTCCTACTAGGACTGAAAAAGCCAAAATAATTACGGCGCCGGCGCTGTCTGTTTTTAATGAAATAATAAATGGATCTGAAAAAAGAGAAGTCTCTACTACAATGGCATTTGTAAGATTGTTGACGTTATTGACTCATAATAAAATATTTGGCAAGCAAATTGTCCCTATCATACCAGATGAGGCGCGTACTTTTGGAATTGATCCTTTGTTTCGACAGCTGGGGATTTATGCTCATGGAGGACAGAAATACGAACCAGTTGATTCCGAACAATTTCTATATTACAAAGAAGCTCAAGATGGCCAAATCTTGGAAGAGGGAATAAATGAAGCCGGTGCAGTTTCATCATTTATTGCCGCGGGGATGTCATACAGCACACACGGGTTAAATATGATTCCATTTTATATTTACTATTCGATGTTTGGCTATCAACGCATCGGCGATTTCTTATGGGCCGCGGCGGATATGCGCACTAAAGGTTTTCTTTTGGGCGCAACTGCCGGTAGGACGACCTTAGCAGGCGAAGGTTTGCAACATCAAGATGGCCACAGCCATTTAGCGATGTCTGTTATTCCCAATGTAAAGGCTTATGATCCTGCATTTGCTTATGAAATGGCGGTAATTATTCAAGATGGCCTTGAAAAGATGTATGTTGACCAAGAACCACTAATTTATTATATAACGTTATATAATGAAAATTATGTGCAACCAGCTCTTCCAAAAAATGTTGAAGAGGGAATTATAAGAGGAATGTATAAATGCCGAACTGGTAAAGATCGAGAGCTGCCGAGAATCCAATTACTTGGAAGCGGACCGATCTTGCGCGAAATACTGTTTGCAGCTGATATTTTGGAAAAAGATTGGAAAGTAGATGTGGACGTTTGGAGCGTGACGAGTTACAGTGAATTAAGAACTGATGGGGAAGCGGCAAATCGCTGGAACATTTTACATCCGGGCGGTGAGTACCGAGTGCCGTATGTAACAAAATGTTTGGGACATACCAAAGGTCCGGTTGTGGCAGTTTCCGACTATGTAAAATTGGTTGCAGAACAAATATCTCCGTTTATTTCGGGGCCATTTATGGCACTCGGAACCGATGGATTTGGCCGTAGTGAAACGCGTGAGGAATTACGTACTTTCTTCGAGATTAATAAACATTATATTGTATTAGCGGCTCTAAACACATTAGCGCAAACAGGTCAAATACAGCTTGAAGAAGTGAAAAGGGCAATAAAAAAGTATAATATTGATACTGAAAAACAAAATCCTGCAACGGTTTAGAATATAAAAATTGAACAAATTATGATTAAAGAAATAGTATTACCAAATATTGGAGAAGGTGTTAAATCTGCAGAAGTAAGTGAAATATTAGTTAAGCCCGGCGACAGTATTTCTAAAAATGTCCCAATTTTAGTTTTAGAATCTGATAAAGCTACAATGGAAATACCTTCTGATTGCACCGGTAAAATAATAGAAATATTCATAAAAGTTGGTGAACAGATAACACCCGGTCAAAAACTTATATCTATTGAAACTTCTGAAAACACAAAACCTTATACAATGGAGCAACAATCAACCAAAAAAACTGAAGACAAACAAGAAGTTGCGGATAGTGAGATAGTTGATAAACAGAAAGAGCGGTTGACACTGGCACAGGAACCAACTGTAGAAGCAATTCAAACTGTTGCGATTCCTTTTGCTAGTCCTTCGATAAGGCGATTTGCCCGTGAGTTAGGTGTAAACTTGAATTTAGTTCAAGGAAGCGGAAAAAAAGGAAGAATTACAAAAGCCGATGTGCAAACATTTGTCAAAAATCAATTATCTGGTACGGCGATTAAATTACCTGCTAATCAACTGGAGCAAGATTTTTCAAAATGGGGCGAGATTGAAACCGTACAATTAAATAAGATTCGTCGGATAACCGGCGAAAGAATGACGACAGCCTGGCAGACAGCACCGCAAGTAACCCATTTCGATAAAGTAAATATTACTGAATTAGATAAATTGAGGCAATCATTGCAAAAGGTTAATTCTAAAGAAAAAACTAAAATAACATTATTGCCATTTTTGATGAAAGCTTGTGTGCTGGCCTTGATGGAATTTCCTGATGTTAACTCGTCTTTGTCGCAACCGGGAAACGAATTAATTTTAAAGAAATATTATCATATCCGTATTGCTATCGATACACCGTCCGGACTAATTGCTCCGGTAATTCGCAATGTCGATCAGAAAAATATATTTGAAATCTCAAACGAACTTTTTGATATTAGCACAAGGGCGCGCAACAAGCAAATTCTGCCGGATGAATTAGCAGGGGGAACCTTTACTATTTCTAGCTTGGGAGGAATTGGCGGTACCTATTTCACGCCGATTATTAATCCACCCGAAGTTGCAATTTTGGGAGTATCGCGAGCGCAAATGGAACAAGTGCATAATGGAAAAACATTTGAAAATAATATAATGTTGCCTTTAACTCTGTCTTATGACCACCGTGTAATTGACGGCGCCTTAGCAGCAAGGTTCATGAAATTTTTAAGCTCATTGTTATCAGATTTATCAAAACTATCAGAAGCAAATATTTTATAAGGCATAAAATGGCCAAACTAAAAAACCATTTTGAAGTAATTGTCATTGGTTCAGGACCCGGCGGTTATACCGCAGCGTTCCGTGCAGCAGATTTAGGTAAATCAGTTGCACTCATTGAAAAAGATGAAACACTCGGTGGAGTGTGTTTAAATCGAGGATGCATCCCTTCTAAAGCTTTATTGCATATTTCGGGGGTCATTGAGGAGGCCAAAGAGCTTAAGCAAAAAGGTGTTCAGTTTAATTCTCCCAAGATTGATTTAGCGCAAATAAAAACGTGGAAAAATGAAGTTGTTGGTAAACTGAACGAGGGAATTTCCAAAATGGCAAAAAGCCGTAAAGTACAAGTTTTTAACGGCGTTGCCGCATTTAAATCTGATAATGAGCTTAGTATAAAAAATAAAACCGGAAATGATATTCTTTTCTTTGATAACGCAATCATAGCGACTGGTTCAAAATCAGCAATGCTACCTAATTTACCGGAAAAAAATCCATTGATTATGACATCTACGGAAGCGTTGAAATTAAAATCAATCCCCAAAACATTACTTATAATCGGCGGCGGTTATATTGGGTTAGAAATGGCTACAATTTATAACTCCCTTGGCTCACAGGTTACCGTAGTAGAGATGTTAGATTCACTATTGCCGGGGGCCGATAAAGATATGGTGCGGTTGTTGCAATTCAAACTAAAAAAAGAATTTGCTGGTATTTTGCTCAAATCAAAAGTGATTGAAGTGGTGCCTGCAAAAAGCAATTTTTTGTCAGTAAAAATCGACAGCAATAGAAAGATTGTTGAACAAGTATTTGAAAAAGTATTGGTGGCAATCGGTCGGAAGCCAAATGTGGAAAACTTAGGTTTGAGCAAAATCGGTGTGAAACTAACCACACGGAATTTTATTAAAGTGGACAGCAAACAAAAGACTAATCTTGCTAATATTTATGCAATTGGTGATGTTACCGGAGAACCGATGCTTGCACACAAAGCCACACATGAAGGTAAGATTGCCGCGGAGGTCATCGCCGGATTACCGGCGGAATTTGACGCAAAAACAATTCCTGCTGTGATATTTACTAATCCAGAGCTAGCTTGGGCAGGATTAACAGAAAATGAGGCACAAGAGAAAAACATTGAATATGCAAGAGCTGAATTTCCCTGGGGAGCAAGTGGAAAGGCGCTTGCGCTTGGACAGTCTATCGGCAAGACCAAACTATTATTTGCTCCTGATACTAAAAAATTGTTAGGAGCAGCCATCGTTGGAATACGGGCAGGTGATATTATTTCCGAAGCTGCACTTGCCATAGAAATGGGTGCCGACGCCGAAGACCTCGCCTTGACGATTCACCCCCACCCCACTTTATCTGAAACATTGCCGAATGCGGCGGAAGTTTTTACCGGTACAGTAACAGATTTATATATTCCTCCAAAGAACAAGTGATTGAAAGGCTATATCTTGGAAAAAGATTTGGAGTTGGCCCTATCGGCCTTTTTCTAACAATATTAATATGGTTTCTGGCTTATTCTTTGGAGCGATTAATTAACATACCGCAAATGTCCATTTCTCCAATTATTAGAGTAGTTTTATTGGCTATATTCCTGATTGACGGAGTCTATTTAATTTTTGGCAGTTTGTATTATTTGTTCAAGTTCGGTCATGAAAAAACATTAATTATGCAAGGTCCGTATCAATTTATACGCCACCCGATTTATGGGGCGGAAATTTACTCGTTTACTGGAATTGTGGCCATACTCGCCAAATCTTGGTTTATAATTAGTTCAGTTGTTCCATTAACACTAATGTGGTCATGGCTTGTGCAAGTTGAGGAAAACCGAATGATCGCAAAATTCGGGAAAAGATATTTAGAATATATGGAAAACACGGGACAATTTTTACCATCGTGGCGAAAGATGAAGGAAAATATTGGTGAAAATAATCCAAGCTGATTTTGATTGAGAAATTAATTGCCACAAACCTGATATACTATTCAAAAGCGGTTGGCAGCTCAGGGTTTTTAAGGTGTTGAAAAATATATTTAATCTGTTTTTGATTTGTTCGCGCTGTTGAAAGTGGCGGCAATTCATTAATATTAAAATACTTTGCATCAATTGTTTCGTCACTGGTAGATAGTTCTCCGCCAACAACATCGCACAAAAATATTATTTTGTAAGCATGGAAAAATTCCATCGGGCGTCCGTCGCGATTGGCATCATAAATACCGATTATCTTTTTTGGAGCAATATTCAATCCGCATTCCTCTTTTGTTTCACGAATAATTGCTTGGGTTGGTGTTTCACCGACATCGGCCCAACCGCCAGGCAGTGCCCATTTATTATCCATTGCTTCCTGGACTAACAGTATTTTATTGTTTACTAAGATTGCCGCACGGATATCAATCTTAGGTGTAGCATAGCCGGGATGAGCAAGAAACAGTTTTTCCAATTCATTTTTATTCAGGTTTGAATAATTGTCGACTATCTCTGCAGAAATTTCCGCTAATCTTGTATAACGCACGGTTTCATAATGTGAAGCACTAAACGCCAATCCGGTTTGGCATAATTGTTGAATTTCTCGAGCCCAGGCAAGCCATTTTGGTAATAACATGTTTTTTTATACACTCAGGCTTTTATTATTTTAATAGAATCATTTTTTTTGTGAGCCTTGAATTACCAACTGTTAAAGTGCATAAATATACGCCACTATTAAGAGTTTGACCAAACTTGTCCTTTCCGTTCCATGTCACAAAATGCGTTCCTGCTTTTTGTTTGCCATCAACAAGTGTATGTACTTTTTCTCCTAGAAGATTATATATGGATAATTCAACGTCATTATCAGAGACAATATTATATTCTATCATTGTAGTTGAGTTGAATGGATTAGGACGATTACTAATTTGTAATGATTGGTGTGCGGTTTGGTCCTCTTGATTAATGTCAAGGAAATGATCTTTTGCCACATCAAATTTTTGATATAGATATAAATGACCAAGTGTGGTGTACCAGATGTCTTTTCTATTACTAATGTATGAAAGAAAGTTCTTTAAGTATGGCTGATTATCCCAATCATTTTGTATGTGTGATGGATGACACATAAAGTGATAAACTTCGCCATTGTTAATAATTTTGTCGAATTGATCTTTTAGCATTTGTTCATTAGTTTCTCCACCAGGCCATGGGACATTTCCTATTTCCACAGTAAAGCCAAATAGGTCAAATAAATTTACATATGGATTCCATTTTGTGATATAATTTCGATTGAATACGTAACCACGAGCTCCAAGATATTTGCTTTGTCCCAAGGCTCTTTCTATTGAAGGTGAATAGCTTCCTCCTGGGCAATCCAGATGTATACATATTCCTTATCACTATTGGTATACATACTTGGCAAAGTAAGATTGTTTATGATGTCTTCTTTAGACCCATTTACTTCATACCAAATATCAGGATACGGGAGACTTAGATGGTTGCGGCTATGTGATGCTATTTCAATATTCCCAAAATCAATTTGATTTTGAATGCTTTTCCAAGTTTCAGGGGTCATTTTTGGCTGAGCTGAATATAAAGTTGATTCGTCCGTAATTATACCAACAGTAAGTGGTATATTATAATTTCGAAATTCATTTATAGTTTTGACAAAGGCATCATTTCCAAATTGATGCCAATCATCAGCGCTGGCCACTACTACAGATGATCTATTGTCATAATATTTTGCAATTCCATCAAACTGAGGAGTTATTGCATTGCCGTCGACATCAACTATTTTTATGAAAAGTGAGTCTGATTTAGACGAAAAACCGATTGATGTATAAACAATTGAATTTTTTAAATCAATCCGTGCGGCAGTAATATTGTTAAAGATAGCACTTTCTTCTTTTAGGTCAAAGCTGGAATAATTAGAATTTTCTTGATATTTATACAAAACATTGTACGGTGAGCTTCCTGCTGGAAATCTGATTTTATATGTAACTGGCAAAGCGTAGCCATAGTTTTCATGTTCTTCAGAATTTAAAATGACAATAACTTCTTCATTTTTATTGCCATAACGTGCCGAATATATTGGTATTAGAGGAATTGGCGTTACTTCTATTTGGTTGGTTCTAGCACTTATATTGCCCGAACTATCAATTGCACTGATTGAATAATAATATGTTTGATTATTTACGACATTATAATCAAAATATGAAGTATCCGTTTTATTTACAATGGCAAGCTGGTTCGCCCAGCCCCATTTGACTTCACCTTTGTATAGCACATATTTTGACAAATCTCGGTCAGAATTTTTTGCCCAATATAACCTAACCGCACCACCGTCCCCAAGCCCATAGAAATTTTTTGGTGTAGAAGGTGGCTCAACGTCTTGAGTATACAATAGAGAAAGTGGCAAGAGTAATAATATTTGAAGTACTTTACTAAAAATATGTTGTGAGTTTTTGAATTTCATATTTTTAACTCCTTAAATAAGACGCCCCATTTACATCAATAATACAACCGGTTAAAAAGTCGGTGCCGTTTTCGGCTAAAAATGCAGCCGTTTTGGCGATTTCTTCCGGCATGGCCACGCGCCCAAGTGGACTTTGGTTCATAATATCTTTTTTACGCGTGCCGGTAAGGTGCGGGCGCGCCAGAGCGGTTTCCACAAAACCAGGCGCAATGGTATAAATGAAGATTTTCTTCGGCGCTAAAGCGACTGCCAGCGATTGTCCCATAGCGTTCAATCCGGCTTTGCTTGCGCCGTAAGCAGGTGCTGTCGGTTCGCCGCGAAAGGCGCCACGTGAGGAAATATTAATTATTTTACCACCACCTGCTTTAATCATTTCTTTCGCAACTCTAAATGTGAGATTAGCCGGTCCAATTAAATTTGTGTTTATAGATTTTTTCCAAGCACTTTGCCATTCATCAAAATTAAATTTTTCGATCGGATGTTTGACAAATATGCCGGCATTATTTATTAAAATGTCAATCTTACCATATATTGATGAAGTAAAATCAACAATTTTTATAATATCTTGCGGGCTTGTCAAGTCACCACCGACCGTACAATGACCGCTCCCGTTTAGATTATCGCAAAGCTCTTCAGCCTTTTTTTGTTGTGTGTTATAATGCAAAATGATTGACGCGCTCTTGAAGGCGAACTCCTTCGCAATTGCGGAACCGATACCACCCGAGGCGCCGGTAATTAGGACTGTTTTATTTTTCATATTTCCCATTAGATATTAATTTAGAATTTCAAGAATTTTAGTTTTGGTCATCCCCGTTTTTATATTTTTATGATAAAGGAGTTGAATAATCGCTTTGTCAATTTCCGAATATTCGGTTATGTCTGACCAATCTTGATAAAAAATACTGTCTTTATATTTGTCAGAGTCGTTCATAAGTCCAAGACTTTGGGTAAGTTCCTCCCTAATGAGGTGTGAACGTTCTTGTTGCGTTATTTCTGTTGAAGCTATTAATATGTTGGCCTCATAAATTTCAAAATTGTCGTCATGCCACAGCGACCAAAAAAAGCCATAATTTTTTTCTAATTCAGGAAAGTCTTTTTTAGGTGCAAAATTAATGTTAATATTTTCTTTTTTATTAACGATTTTAACCTTTATAGAAAGTGTTTTTAAATCGTCAACGATGGTGTTGATAGTTTGCAAATCATGGCTTGTGGGACTACCGCTAATTTTAATGCGAATATCATCAGTCCATTTTTTTATTACCGGCGTCTCGTCGCCAAGCTCAGCCCCCAGCGCTATTTCAAGAAAATAGTTGATTTCAGTTTGCGAAAATTTGGTAATTTTCGAATTTTTGGAACAGCTGGCGAACAACACTAAAGAAGTTAAAATAATGACTTTCATCGTGCGCTAAACTATCAATCTAATTGTGTAAACTGGTACAATAAAATCATCGCAAAAGGTGTTAAGAAATTTATTTACAATGGCGTATTTTTATAGACATAAAATTGTTTGATAATTATCCAATAGTTAAGAAGTACTAATATGGCCAAGATTAGTTCCACAAAATTGAAAAATATCAATAATGCTTTTGAATATATTAAATCATCCGGTGGTATTGATGAATATGTCTGCAAGCAAAATGGTTTAACAATATTGCTGATGGAAGATCATTCTGCGCCGGTAGCGACATTCATGGTTACCTATCATGTTGGATCTCGCAATGAAGCCATCGGAAACACTGGCTCCACGCATCTGCTTGAGCACATGATGTTTAAAGGTTCTAAAAATTTTAATAAAGCAAAGGGCAATCCGATTTGGACGGTTTTGCAAGATGTTGGTGCACAAATTAATGCGACCACTTGGATGGACAGAACTAATTATTTTGAATTGTTACCAAGCGAACATTTGGAGAGCGCCATTGCAATCGAAGCTGACCGTATGCGTAATCTGATTATTAACTCCGAGGATCACCAAACCGAAATGACCGTCGTCCGCAATGAATTTGAAGGTGGTGAGAATGACCCCTTTGGAGTGTTAGATAAGCACATTTGGGCAACAGCTTATCAGGCCCATCCCTATCATCATTCCACAATTGGTTGGCGTTCTGACATTGAAAATGTTTCTACCGAACAATTGCGCGAATTTTATAATAAATTTTATTGGCCCAATAATGCTACAGTAACGATTATTGGAGATTTCGATAAAGAGAATATCCTGCGAACTATATTAGAAAAATATAGGAAAATTCCGAAATCACCTCATGAAATTCCGCAAGTTTATACGGATGAGCCGGAACAAGAGGGTGCACGCAGATTTATACTTAAACGCGCCGGACAAGTTGGGATCGTTGGAATTGCGCATAAATCACCGCCAGGATTACATAGAGACAGCTATGCCTTGCAAATTCTTGCCCGAATATTAGCAACTGGAAAAACGAGTCGGTTTTATAAAAAAATTATTGACAAAGGTTTAGCGACAAGAATCCACATGTTTGATTTTCCACTACGCGATAACGGACTTTTTATAACATACGCTCTATTGACGCCTGATACAAAACACGCTACAGTTGATAAAATAATATTAAATGAATATGAAAATATTCAGAAAAATGGCATTTTTAAAGATGAATTAAATCGTGCCATTGGGCAAATCCACGCTGAGCAAGCTTTCAGTCGTGATGGCTCTTATTCAATAGCATCTAACCTAAACGAGGCGATTGCCACCGGCGATTGGACGTATTACACTAATTACTTAAAACAGATAAGTAAAATAACCACGGCAGACGTCCAAAAGGTAGCTCAAACCTATCTTATTGAATATAAAAGTACAACCGGTTACTTTGTTCCACAAGCTGATTTGAAAGGAAGCGCATTAAATACTGCTGAGCCCAATATTCATAAACCATTTAAATTTATTGAAAATGCACTTTTTGAGTTTAGCGGTGTCGGAAGAATCAACACTAATATTGCCGATAAAGTCGTGGAACAGGCACCGCTTAGTGGAATAAAATTGTTGGCAATGAAAACCGGCGTGCAAGATGCAGTAACCATTGCCGGCAGTTTATTAGGTGGCGATGTTTATTCACCACAATCAAACATTATGATAGCTGAACTGACCGCCGCAATGTTGGATCAAGGTACAGCTGCTAAGACAAAATTTGAGATTGCTGAAACTTTAGAAGAGGTTGGCGCCAGTATCAATTTTTCAAGCGGACAACAACATATAAGATTTAATGCCAAATGTTTGAAATATGATGTTCCAATGGTACTTAATTTATTAGCTGAACAAATCCGCACGCCAAAATTTTCAATGGAAGACTTGAAAACATTGAAAACACGATTGATTGGTGAGTTGAAACGCGCCAAGGAAAATACCAGAAAGCAAGCCGGCGGTGCATTTTTGCGTAAATTATATCCTAAGGGCCATCCAAACTATAGCTATGAAATTGATAAAAAAATCGACCTGCTTAAAAACGTAAAAGCTATTGACTTAAAACAATTCCACAATACAAATTATGGTTTGGGTAACATGTTAATGGTTGCCGTGGGCGATGTTGACAATGAAATAATTGATACGCAAGTTGAAAAAGCGTTCAGCGGATGGCAACGCTCTACATTGAAAAAAAATCATACTCGGTTCAAAGCGTTCGATGCACAAGCCAATACTGAATATATATCAATGAAAGAGAAAACCAGTGCAGATATTCATATCGGTTTACCGCTTGGAATTGACCGGAATCATGAGGATTTTTATGTTTTAATGATTGGAACTTACATTTTGGGCGGGAATTTTTCGGCGCGCCTAATGCAGACTGTGCGCGATGAGCAAGGACTGACTTATGGGATTCAAGCTTGGCTTGGTGGCGTTGAACACGGTAACGATGGTTATTGGACAATTTGGGCGACTTTTGCTCCACAATTGATTGAACAAGGTCACGCGGCAATAATGGAACAAGTCGCAAAATGGGTTACACAAGGCGTATCACAAGCTGAACTGGATGCTAAAAAATCAACTATTACCGGGACTTTTAAAGTTGGATTTGCAAATACACACGGAGTAGCTGGCCAATTATTGACGAATGCAGAGCGCGGTAGAGACACACAATATTTAGATAAGTTTACGCAAATAATTGATGTCCTAACTTTAGAGCAGGTGAATAACGTAATTAAAAAGTATGTTAATCCAGATAAATTAGTTTTTGTTGCCGCCGGTTCGTTTGATGAAAAGATAAACTCAGTTAAGTTTAAATAGTTTTAACACTATGATCCGTATTATTATGCTATGTTTTCTTAACAACGAAAACGATGTGAGATGAGAATATTCCACGTGAAATCGCTTCGGCGCATTTCGCAATACTTTGACCGATTTTATTAATTTCAAACAATTTGCCCGCTTTCTTTCTCAAAAATGGAAATTCTAAGTATACCCCTAATCTAAAATTCTTCGTGTGAAACTGATCGTAGTAAAACCATTCCTGTATATTAAATCGTGCATTGGTAATGAATTTTGTCAGCTCCTTTTTGTTATAATAATATTGATAAAATACACGATTTTTATTGCGATATGGCGGTTTGAACAGTTTTAAAAGCAGCATAGTAAGAAATCTACGAATTGTACTTCGATAAAAATTCTGATAAGGCACTGAAATAATCATTACACCATTTTCCGTAAGCACTCGATGGGCTTCATTTAGCGCTTTTTCAGGCCCTTCTTCAAAATGCTCTAATACTCCCATCGACAAATATAGATCAATGGATGAATCTTTTAGTGGTAATGAATCCACATTACCAACTTTTACGGCTATATTTTCTGCTCTCTTTTTAATTAATTCAAGAGGAGGTGATATAAAATCAACACCAATAAGATTTTTATATCCCAAACTATGTAAATAAAATAACCATCTACCAAGACCGCACCCGCCTTCTAATACAACACTATTTTTATTTGAATTACTTTTAATAACGTTCAATAGTTTGGGAAAATCATTATTTGTCGCACGGATTTGTTCGTCAATAGATACATCTTCCCAATAAGATTCCCAGCTTGTATCATTGGGTTGTAAACACCACTTGATGGCCATATAATTACTGTATGTCGTTTAAATAGATATAAATATTAATTCAATGATTTTAGCTTATTACCTTAATATATTTTACTGGACATGATTGCAACATCATTAAGATGCATATTCGGCAATTTCACCCGGATTGCGCAACATTTTATTTACTTCGGAAGCATGCGTTTCTTCTTCTACAATCATCTCTCGGGCATATTCTTCAAGCAAAACCGATCCCGCTTTCTCAGCCAGCCCAAGCAATTCATAGTAAGCGTCAAGAGCCAATTTCTCATGCTCTAAGCTTTCTTCCAATATGTTATTTAAATCGTGTCTTTCTGTCTCTAACAGTTCACCGATTTTTAAGGAAGGATGCCCACCTAATTGCGTCACCAATTCGCCTGCGCGATGGGCATGCACGAGCCCTTCTTGAGAATTCTTAATCATCCAGTCAGCAATTGGTATTCTATTGTGACCAAAGATCATGAGTGAATAATGTGTATAGCGGACTACACCTGCCAACTCGTGTTCCATTATACGATTTAAAACTTCAATTATTTTGTGTTTTTCCGAATTTTTCATTTTTTCATTCCCAATTATTTATGTGTTTTGTGGTTAGATATTTCATAGTTAAATGGTGTTTATCTTAATTTTCACTATAACAAATATTAGATAAATAATTTGAAACTATCCAGTACTATGAGCAATTAATGAAAGTAATTTTAATAGCAGCTACAACCCTTGACGGTTTTATCGCTCGCACAAGCGAGGAGGTAATTACATGGTCTAAGGATTTAAAATTGTTCAAAAAACAGACGATGGGATTTCCCGTAATTATGGGCTCCAACACTGCTAAAACACTTGCGGTAGAATTAGCAGGTCGTGAAAAAATAATTGTTCATCGCCACGATGAGCCACAAGCCATTTTAAGAAAAATACAAGCCAAAAAGTGTTTTGTAATTGGCGGAGGAAAGATAAATTCTAAGTTTACACCATATTTAACACATTTATATTTAACGCCGCACCCGATTATTTTTGGGTATGGAATTCGCCTATTTTCGGATGAAAAGATAAATTTAAGATTAAAATTTATCCGAAAAATTAAAATACCCAAGGCGCAAGGAATTTATCAATTTCAGTATAAAATTCTGATTTGACTAAATCTTTTGGCACTTCGGACAAATATGCGTACCGCGTTGTGCCACCCGTATTTTTTCAATTATTGTACAACAACGTGGACAATCTTGATTTTGTTTACCAAACACTTGCAATTGTTCTCTAAAATTTCCGGCTTTACCTTCGCCGAAATAAAAGTTAATGATCGTTGTACCTTGATTCTCGATTGCAGTTTGCAGCAGGTTTATGATTGCGTTATGCAAAACAGCGGATTTTTTTTGGCTTACCGTATTGCTAAGTTGTTGCGGATGAAGTTTCGCAAACCACAGTGCTTCGTCTACGTAAATATTGCCCAACCCGGCAATAAATTTTTGATCAAGCAATAGCGGTTTTAGTTGACGTTTTATTTTTGACAGATTTTTATGTAGCCACGATTCAGAAAAATCGTTCGATAGCGGTTCAATGCCTAATTTAGAATTAATATAATCTAAATTATCGTAATAATAGATCCGCCCAAATTTCCGATAATCTTTGAAATATAAAATTGTATTATCCATGCAACAAATTTTAGCTGTCAGATGTCGTGGTTTGTCCTCTTCGCCCAATTTAAACAATAACCGACCGGTCATGCGGAGGTGGATCAACAAATATCCAACGCTCAACTTAAGAACGATATATTTTCCTCGCCTAAAAATATCATCGATTGATTTTCGATGAACCAGTTCATTAAACTTTTTTGCAGAATGTGTAGCCAAAACTTTGCTATAATTATTTTGCGGGTGGACTGAATCAATCTGCTTGCCAACGGTTTTTGGTTTAATAAATCGTACAACGGTTTCTACTTCGGGTAATTCCGGCATTCTTTTTCCATAAAATAACTTTGAGTAAATTTACACATAAAAATTGTTCTAATTTATCGAACAAATCGACAAATCTGTGGAATAAAATAAAAATGGTTTATTACATTCTAATATTTACTGTTGTAGCAATATTTTTGCGATACCTGCTTCATTGGAAAGGCATGGATTTAACAGAAATTTACCAAAACAAGCCAATCTATTTTGGGCATCGTGGTGATCGCAATAATTTTCCTGAAAACACAATTGCTTCCTTTCGCTCTACAATTGAGTGCGGCCTGAATGCAGTCGAATTAGATGTGATGCTCACGAAAGATGACCGGCTAATTTGTTCGCACAATTTTGATTTGGGAAAACAAACAAACGGCACAGGATTTGTTGATGATACAACATATCACGATTTAACGAAAATAAAAACCGGAAAAAAGTTTGACAAAACCAAGCAACAGCCAATTCCACTGCTAACTGAAGCAATAAATAGTTTGCCGGAAAACGTATTAATTAACATTGAAATTAAAACAAAAAAAATATTTGATTTTGAGGCCGCTAAATTGGTAGTTCGTCTAATTAAAGCGAATAAAATTCCACAAAAAATAATCATTTCGAGTTTTAATCCACTTGTTGTGCGCTTTGTAAAGATAATGTCGAAATCGACACCTACAGGTTACATTTTTGAAGAAAGGAAATATTTTAAAGGAGTTTATATTGCGCGTCCCGACTGTCTGAATCCTGATATTGAGTTGCTTGCTGATAAATACTTTCATTTTTGCAAAAGAAGAAATATGCGAATCAACGTTTGGGCAGTGAACAGTGTGGCGGACCGAAATCTGCTGATTGACAAAAACGTGGATGGAATTATAACAGACAACCCACAATTAGCACAAAATTGAAATGGGATAATCTATAGCGATATATTTTTTAGAACGATATGCTCAATTATAATTTAAAAACACCGCTATTTATTTTATCTTTGCTATTAATTGGTAATATAATTAGATTTATTACCATTAATCGTTATAATATTTGGATTAAATTTGAAAAGTTCATTACAAACAAACGAGGAAAAGAAAATGAAAAAGAGAAATATGTTTTTATTAATTGGTTTGTTGTTTGCCAATTTCGTTTTTGGTGGTGGAATTGTACATAACACAAATCATAGCGCAGATTTTATTCGGATGTTGGCGCGCAATGCTTCGACTGATATTGATGCGGTTTACTTTAATCCGGCTGGTATCACACTGTTGGAAAAGGGTTTCAGTTTTTATTTGAGCAATCAAACTATCAGCCAAGATCGCACTGTTACCAGTGGAGCAAAATCATTAAACAGCGATACTTTTGAAGGCACTACGTTTGCCCCGGTTTTTCCAAATGTATATGCTGTTTATAAGACGGGAAATCTTGCTATTGGTGGTGGTTTTCTTCCAGTCGGTGGTGGTGGAAGCGCTGAATTTGACAAAGGATTGCCATCTTTTGAAGTACCAGTGTCGGTACTTCCTGCTTCACTTGATGCAGCAGGAATACCAACTACAAAATATAGTGTGAATACGAGCTTCAAGAAAACGTCGGTATACTATGGTTTTCAGGCAGATCTCGGTTACAAAATAAATGATATGCTGTCGGTTGCCGTAGGCGGGCGTTATGTGTCGGTTAATGAAAAATATGAAGGGTACCTCAAAGATATTATGATAGATCCGAATTATCCAGCATTTGGCGCAGATGGAAGCATGACGAGTGCTACTGCATTTTTCACAACCGCTGCCGGTGGACTAAATGCTGCCGCAGATGGTGCAACGCTCGGGGCGGCCGGATTGCAGCCACTGATTGATGCAGGTGCTGGAGATGTAACCTTCGCCAATTTAATTGCTAGTGGTTTGGTGGACCAAGCTATCGTTGATCAAACTGCTGCTGGCTTTGCGCGGTTAGGTATACCATTTGATCCGGCTACTTCAACACCATCAAGCGCGCAAGCAACAGCTACGGCTGCGGCAGCTGGATTCAAAGCCAGAGCGGATTTGATGAGCGCAAATGCTACCTTAACAAAAGACAAAGAATTAAAAGATGCGGTATTTACCGGAAGCGCTTTTACACCAATTTTTAGTTTACATTTATCGCCAATGGAAGGTTTAGATATCGGGGTGCGCTATGAAGCTAAAACAAGTTTGGAACTGACCTCAGAAACCGAACTTAATACTACTGGTTTGCCAGAATACGATGATGGGACTAAAAGCAATGCCGATATGCCGGCTCAATTGGCTTTAGGGCTTGGCTATCGAGTGATGCCAAGCTTACGGGTTGCATTAGATTATAATTACTATTTCAATGAAGATGTAAATTGGGACGGTCGCGAAGATGATATTGAAAATGGTAGTGAAATCGGTCTCGGTGCCGAATTTAAAGTAAGCGAAAGAATGTTGTTTAGCGCGGGATATTTATGGTCGGATAGCGGTGTTTTACCGGCCTATAATAACGATATAAGCCATAGTTTTACGACGCATACATTTGGAACCGGTGGACGCTATTATTTTGCACCAAATAAGTATTTATCGCTTGGTGCTGCAGCAACCACTTATGACGATATAACTAATGAAAATGTTAATTATATGGATTTAACTAAAGCGACCGAAACCTACGATAAAACATCAATTTCCTTTACATTAGGTTTTGGGTTTACCCTGTAAAAATATTACTATTTAAAATTAAAAAACCCCGTGATTAACGGGGTTTTTTAATAATCATGCTACTATCAATTAAAGGCAAACCATGTCGCACATACCTTTAAACTATAAAAAGCTATTAGAGCAAGAAGTACTTAAAAATTCTATAGAATTTCTAAATGAAATGAAATCAAGGCGTTCAGTTAGGCATTTTTCTGATAATCCAATTCCAATTGAAGTTATCAAAAATGTGGTTATGACAGCGTCTTCATCACCTTCTGGAGCGAATAAACAACCATGGAAATTTGTTATTGTGCAAGATGCTGAAGTAAAAAAGAGAATTCGCCGTGCGGCTGAAAAAGAAGAAAAAGAATTTTATGAAAAACGTGCACCTGAGCAGTGGTTGAATGATTTAAAACAACTTGAAACCGATTGGCAGAAGGAATTTTTAGAGACCGCTCCGTACCTAATTGTGGTATTTAAAATAAATTATAAAAATGACACAAAACTAAAGAATAAGAATTATTACGTAAACGAATCTGTAGGAATTGCCTGTGGACTGTTGATAGCGGCCATCCATAAAGCTGGTTTGGTAACTTTAACCCATACACCGAGCCCCATGGGATTTCTTAGCAAAATTCTCAAACGGCCGAAAAATGAAAAACCGTTTTTATTATTGCCGGTAGGCTATCCCGAAGAAGATGCCCGCATACCAAAAATAGATAGAAAGCCATTTGAAGAGGTTGCAAAAATTATATAATAGTGTTAAAATATTCGCCGATTTTTAGTGAAATTATAATCAATAATATTTAATCTTTAAAAATAATAAAATGAATAAAATAATTGTATTAATATTTGTATTAGTTGGGTTGTGTAATGCGCAAGAAGTCTCGGCCGTTGATACTGCCTGGCAGAAAGAGGCCGTGGGTTCTTTAAGTTTTAGTCAAGCAAATTTTGACAATTGGACTAGCGGAGGTGAAAACACACTTGCTTATCAAGCTGACTTAAATGGCAAGATAATTCATAATATGTCAAAATCTATTTGGTCAAATACAGGTAAAATTGCCTATGGAAATTCAAAGATTGGTGATGCAGAGACAAAGAAGACCATCGATGAAATTCGTATAGAAAGCAAATTAACTTATTTGCTTAGTTTTGCGGCAGATCCATATTTTTTAATCAAAGGTGAAACGCAACTTACCCCCGGCTATAAATACGATGGTGATACCAAAACTCAGGTATCAGGATTTTTAGATCCGGGGTATTTTATCCAAAGCGCGGGAATGTCCTATGCGCCCTTGGAAGAGTTGTTGATTAGGGCCGGTTTGGCACTTAAAGAAACGATTACACAGGATTATCCGGCGCCTTATGCCGATGATCCAGAGACAAATGATATAGAAAAAATTAAGATTGAGCCAGGACTAGAATCGGCCTTTACTCTTTCCAAGAAACTTGGTGAAAAAACAATATTTAATTCAAGTTTAGAATTCTTCAACAGTTTTACAGGGTTTGATGCAACAGATACGCGTTGGGATTTAGACTTGACGACGCAGCTTGCGAAATACATTAATATAAAGTTTAATGCGAAGCTGTTTTATGATAAGGATATATCTAAAAAACGTCAATTAAATCAATCGGTTTTGGTGGGGATTTTGTACACATTTATTTGATTTGGTTTTTGTATAAGCGGCGGCAAAGCAATTTTTTTGTGGCAAATTATAACGATATGCATCAAAAATTGGTTGTGTAACTGTTTAAGGGCGCATTATAAATGATGAAAAATAATTTAGATTGTTTGTTGGTGAATCCACCATATTATTATTCACACTATCCATATTTAGGCCTTTGCCGCTTAGCAGCAAGTTTGCAGCAGAACAATATAAAAGTTAGTATTCTTGATTCGGCCGTTGAAGGTTTTAGGATAAAGGATATTATAAAATATGTTGTTGATAAAAAACCAAAAATAATAGGTATCAGTATAATGTCTGTTACGCTTCATTTTTGTTACTGCTTGATTCAGGAATTGAAGGATGATTATCCTGAAGGAGTAATAGTTGTAGGCGGTGCCCATATTAATGCTGACCCAGATATATTGGTTCCGATGGGAGTAAAATACGGTTTTAGGGGCGAGTGTGACGTTGTATTCGCTGAGTTCTGCCAACAGATACTTGCTGGAAAAATTTCGTACGATCTGGAAGGGCTCATAGTTAATGAAGATGGAAATCTAATTGTTAATGATCCACCAATAATTGAAGATCTGAATACTTTACCCATGCCCGCGTACGACCTGCTGCCGCTGGACAAGTATTTTTCTCCCAATACGAACATGCAGACGATTTCAATAATTACCTCGAGCGGGTGTCCCTATGACTGTATCTATTGCAGTAAATTAATGAAGATTCGTTATCGTTATCTTGATACTAAAGTTATTCTTGACCAGCTTGACATCCTTATTAACACATATGGAGCAGGCTGGATTGAATTTGTGGATGAGATATTTTCGCTTCGAAAAAATAATATAATGGAATTATGTGAAGGAATCAAACAAAAGGGATTGAAATTTTCCTGGGGTATTCAGACTAGAGCTGATCGTGTAGATGAGGAGCTTATTAGGACGATGCGAGCGGCAGGGTGTGAAAAAATTGGCTTTGGAGTAGAAACGGGATCGGAAAGAATCCGCTTTCTTGGACATAAAAATATTACCAATCAGCAATATAAGGATGCTGTGAAATTATGCCGAAAGCACGAAATCAAATCTATGGCACACTATATATTTGGCCATTATTCAGAGACCGTTGCAGAAATGCAGGAAACCGTTTCTTTTGCTATGGAATTGAATACTGACATAGTACACTTCAATAAGATGATACCTATACCAAATTCAGAACTTTTCGAAAAAGCGAAAGCTGAAGGCACAGTAAAACCGGATATTTGGACTTCGTATATGCTGGGTGAGATAGCATGTCCGATTTATTATCCTAATGGAGTGACCGAAAAAGAAGTCGATAAAATATATAAACTAGCCTGGCTTAAATCACATCTGTCTTTAAAAGCAATAACTCTCAACTTGTGGATGCTAAAGAAGCCAAGGATTTTATATAAATCGATTAAAGCATTTTTTACCATAATCTTTGGGAAACGATACGAACGATGGTAAACAAGTGGGCAGAACCGGTTGAACGGGGGAGGGGGAAAGGGAAAAATATTAAGTTGTCGCTCCGGAATCAGAAAATGAAGGCTGATCTGTACTCTATTGTGGTGCCGGTTTATCGGAGCGAAGGATCTCTGGTTGAACTGTACGAGCGCATTGATAAGACCTTTGGGGCCGTTGACGGGGATTATGAGCTGATCTTTGTTGAAGACTGTGGAGGGGATCAAAGCTGGGAAGTTATGAAGTCCCTCCGAAAAAGGGACAAACGTGTAAAGATTGCTCGACTTACAAAAAATTTTGGACAGCACAGCGCTCTGTTATGCGGCTTCTCTTTCGCATCAGGCGAATACGTGATCACCATAGACGATGACCTTCAAAACCCACCCGAGGAGATTCCTACTCTTATAAAAGCGATCAATGGCTCAGATTTTGATGTGGTGTATGGCGTTCCGGTGAAAAGGAAGCACTCTTTTATTAAGAATCTGGGAAGCCTTGTTAATCACGGCATGGTCTGGTTAGTTTTCCGATGGAGGGCAAAACTCAGAATGACCAACTTCCGAATTATTAAAAAAGACATGATCCAACACATTCTTCAATTTCGTTCGTCTAACCCGTCTGTTAATGCCTTTTTATTAAAAATCACTGATACGATGAGCTGGGTCCCGGTAGAACATCGCAAACGCGTGTACGGTAAAACAACTTATACGAAGAAAAAGCTTTTTAGACAGTTTTTAAACAATATTCTTTACCACAACGATTTACCTTTGAAGTTCGTCTTCTATCTTGGAATTGGTATTCTTTGTTTGAGTTTTGCACTGGGCGGATATTATTTAATACGTTTCTTTATGGGTTTAACCACATTGCCAGGATGGCTCACCATTGTTCTGTTGATTCTTTTCTTTTCAGGGATTACCATGTTTTCCGTGGGTATTATTGGAGAATACTTGTTACGTATTATTCAGGATGTACGGGGAAATCCTCAATATATAATCAGAGACCGAGAGGTTTGAGGCCTGAGCAAAGAACTATTAGTTATAAAAATGGGAAACTTATAATATTTTCTGCAGATTTTTAACAGTAGCTTTCATTACGACCATAAGAGCTAGGGAGCTCTCGGAAAAAAACTTTCAAAGAAGAGACTGTGAAGGTATCATCAGTGTTAGATAATTAAAAAGTTAATATAATTTTTTAATTATCAATTATTTAGGACAAATTATTTTTGAAATACTTCTTTCTTTGTATAGTAATTTAGTGCGATATTCTCGCACTCTATTTAGAGGAATACTATATTTTTAATAGAAATAGGAGAAATAAAATGGGATTATTCGATTTCATGAGAAATGTTGGCGCTGATCTTTTTACAGGTGGTGTTGACGAAGCGAAGGAAGTTGAAACATTGTTGGTCAAGGAATTTGGCGATAAAATATCGAACTTGAAAGTTGAACATAATGATGGAACAATTACGCTTTCTGGTTCTGCAATTGATGAAGCTACCAAAGAAAAAGCAATTTTGTTAGCAGGCAACATCAAAGGCGTAGGGCAAGTTGTAAGTGATAACTTAACCGCACCGGCCGCAACTGAATTCTACACGATAAAACCTGGTGATTCATTGTCAAAAATTGCCAAACAATATTATGGCGATGCAATGAAATACACAGCTTTGTTTGAAGCAAACCGTGAAATCATCAAACATCCGGATAAGATTTATCCAGGCCAGCAAATCAGAATTCCCAAAGTATAGTTAAATTTGATGATTGGCAAATTATCACAGCAGTTGTTATTAAAACTGCTGTGATAATGGCAAGATAATTTATCAAAATAATATTCAATTAATTATCAATAGGAGTTAAAATGGCAAATATTTTAGAGGAGTTTATGCGAACTCTGGGACCGCAAGTTACTAAAGAAATGTCATCAAAAATGGACATTGACCAAGGAACTGCAAAAAAACTAATACCTCAAATTCTACCTTTGATCTTAGGCGGGTTAAAGCGTCAAAAAGATAATCACGGCGGACAAGCTAGGGTTGATCACATTTTAAATAAATACGGTAAAGCAAGCGCATTAGACCATATTTCAGATATATTTTCTAAAGGTGCTAACAATGAAAATCCTGATCCTGCCTTAGGCGGATTGTTGGGTGATTCAGGCTCGGAGGCTGCTAATTTATTAACAAAACAGTTTAATCTAAAAGGCAGTCAGATAAAACAGCTGATTCCGGTATTGGCACCGCTAATTTTAGGAATGCTTACAAAAAAACGCGATGCCGGCAAAGTTGGTTCATCCGGCATTGGCAGACTATTAGATCAAGATGGTGATGGTAGTATTTTAGATGATGTTGCCGGTTTCCTCTTAAAAGGACAAGGCTCACAAACCGGCCGCGGTGGATTATTGGGAGGATTGCTTGGTGGTTTATTCAGAAAGCGTATTTAATATATTTTAGCAAGATTAAATCATGCAAAATAATTTCAGAACATTTTTCTTAATGGCTGTTTTGACAGTTTTCTTCGTATGGGTTGGTGGTCAGCTGGGTGGCCAACAGGGCTTAATAATGGCATTTGTGATGGCAGCACTAATGAATTTAGGTGCTTATTGGTTTTCAGATAAAATGGTACTCAGGCAATATCGCGCCAGCGAAGTTGGCCCGGAAAGTAATTCCAGACTTTATCGAATAGTTGAAAAGTTGGTGAATAAAACTGATATGCCCATACCCAAAGTCTTTCGAATTCCATCTAACAGTCCCAACGCTTTTGCGACGGGGAGAAACCCAAGCCATGCGGCGGTTTGTGCAACCGATGGAATAATGCAGATTTTGGATGACGATGAACTGGAAGGCGTTATGGCGCACGAGCTCACCCATGTAAAAAACCGTGATATTTTGACAGGAACAATTGCCGCAACATTTGCCGGTGCAATTACAATGGTATCAAGAATGTCGCAATATGGTGGGGTTCGCAATCAGGGTGGCCGGAGCAATCCGATAAATTCAATTTTGATTTTAGTTGGGGCTCCAATTGCTGCTATGGCAATTCGTATGTTGATATCACGCACACGTGAGTATGCTGCGGATGTTGGCGGTGCTCAAATTTCAGGCAAACCGCTTTCGTTGGCATCTGCTTTGAAAAAATTACACCACGGAATTAGAAGAAACCCAATGCGGGCGGCTAATCCGGCGCATTCGCATATGTTTATTGCCAATCCTTTTTTTGGTGGATTGAAAAAAATGTTTGCTACGCATCCCCCAATGGAAGAACGTGTAAGACGCTTGGAGGAGCTGGCAAATAGCCGACAATTTAGAAGCAGTGATTATTTAGATAGTTAGAATTTTAACTAATAATTAAAGGTACCGGCAAACACTGATCTTACAGGACAATTGTGCTGCAGGCATATTTAGTTTTTGTATAGATAGGTTTTAATCAATTTCGTCGAGCTTAGACTTATCCTCTTCCACGCGTTTACTGATGGTAGATTTTAACTGTTCTAAACGGGTAATTTTGTCTAATATTTTGTCCTTTTTAGTACTTTTCCCGCTCTCATCAGCTTGAATTTTTAATTCAGCTAATTGTGAATCAATTTTGTTCAGCAAATCCGTTTTGTTTTCCAGTGCTTCGGCTTGCATAGCTTTATCGAAAATTATTTTTTCGGGACTGGTTTTAGGTTCTGGTTCATTTGCCTTTCGACTTGTTCGTGGTATAAAAACAGAATCATTTACTTGCCGCTGATTCATGAATGCTGGTGAAACAATCTCAATTTTTGATTTGTGTAAGGATGTCATCACTTCTTTTTTCAATTGAGATTGAGCTGTGAAATAATTATCAATATCTTCCAATAATCCATGAATTTTATATGAAACAGAAAAATCACCAAGCGAAGTAATAAATACGAACGCATCTTTTAATCCGGCATTTTTAGCAGCTTCCAACAAACATTTTTCGATTTTTTTCCGCTGAACGTCATATCCAAGCGAAACTGTTACAGAAATAATTGTGCCAGATTCTCGAGTGATTTTTACCGGATTATTAGCAATAAATAAATTAGGTATTGATGTTAAATTGCGATCTTCGGTTTGTATCTCGGTATGGAAAAGTCCTTTTTTACTGACACGTCCAAAATATTTATCAATTTTTATAAAATCGCCTAAATTAAAATTCTTTATAGTACTATTCATAATTCCGGCAAAGGCATTGCTCAAAATAGTGGTAGAGCTCAAGGCAAGAGCTGCGCTCAATAAAATTCCAATTAAGCTAATTATTTGTACTTTTATTTCTCGATCGATTGGCAAAGCAACTACAATAATGAGCAATCCAATAAAAATTATTGTAGCAGCAACGAGTTGCCAGGTAAAGGTGTTTTTATAACGTCCGCCGGATTTGCGATTAAACATCCATCGTGATATAAAAAAAACTAAAAATATAAATATTAGGGCTAGTGCTGCTCCGGCAAACGATGCTAAGGTATCAAAAATTTTGTTCATTGTGTATTATATAATATATATAAAATTGTATGCATCTCAATTTTTTAAGATTAATTCGGCTATATCAAAATTTCCGTCATTTTGGGCGCTGTTCAGATCTAAGACACGAGCCATAATATTGTAAATGTGAATATTTTCAAAAGCCGGAACGGTAATTTCGTTTTTAAACGCCGGCCCATGCGCCAAGAAAAAAGCGTGCATATCTTTATTTTTTGGATCGTAGCCGTGTGTGCCACCGCTATAAAAGGAAGGATTTTCGTCAAAATAATTATGGCTTGTTAAACTCCATCCATTGTCCAAAATTCCGATAATTGGTGCGATTCTGCGGTTTTTCGAAAAATGTAAGTCAGTCGGAACACCTTCCTTTTTGTAAACAGTAAAGTTAGGATGTTTTCCGTGAATCAAATTGTAAATTGAATCAGCCTGTGAATCTTCACACCATAAATCCATAACCGGGTACCAATTTGGAATTCGCAAATTGGATGGATCGAGATAATCGTCTAAATAAATAACTCGATCATGACTAAGTTGAGCCATTCCATGGTCGGAAACAATTATAATATTTACTTTGTCAAATAGATTACGTTCCTCTAAACCAGTAATTAGTTGTCCGATACGAGCATCACATTCTTGAATGGCAATATTTATTGAAGATGAATCAGGACCATTGAGATGGCCGTAGTCGTCCGTATCACTAAAATATAATGTATAAAAAGAAGGGCGTTCGGACGCTGGTTTGTCTAAATAATTGAACACGCGGTTTACACGCACAGAATTTGGAATATTGCCATCGTAAGCGGTATAATAAGTTGGTCGAGCTCCTTTTATTTCTGCTTCCGAACCGGGCCAAAAATTGCAGAAGGTTTTGACGCCCTGTGTCTCGGCAGTAACCCAAATCGGTTCACCGCCCCACCAACGACCATTGGCGACTTCATTACGATTGCCGAGCGAAAAAGTTGCATCAAAGACTGGATCATAAATCGTGTTGAACGTTATACCATGATTTTCAGGATATAATCCCGTAACAATTGTGTAATGATTGGGAAAAGTTTTAGTGGGGAAAGCGGGGATTAAAGCCTTGGCTTTTACACCACTTTTGACAAGACGATCAAGATTTGGTGTAGCAGTTTTTTCCATATAATCCCAACGAAATCCATCGAAAGAAATTAGAATTAGATAATTGCCCGAATTGTAATCGATTTCCGGCATCTCTTCATTTTCATTGCCAGATGATATACAGTTAAACAAAAGTATAGTAGATAAAACTAATACAAAGTATGAACTATATCGATTAAAAAACAACAGAGACTCCTTATTTACATGCATCTAAATTTACATATAAATAAATTAATTAAAGGTTTAATTAATCATCAATTAAGATTTTAGATTTTGTGAATAATTTCAGGAACTTTTTCATTCGCGAACCATACACAATTTAAGTATATCGAACCCCTCATCCACAGAATTTTTCATTCCCCTCAGAATTCAATCTGGGGGGTTCGTGTTTTATGGCCGCAATATGAAACAAGCCCTTTTTACGCACTAATATAAGAATTCATCCAAATGATTTTTACTAAATGCGCACAACCTATTTTTGCCAGATGAGTAAGCATTTTAAGAAATTTTAATTGATAATGTCATCATAAATAGATGTTATTACCCATTAATTTTAGTAAAAACAGCAAAAAACAGATTAAAACACACTAAATTTTCAAAATGTTTTATTTTTTTAAAAAAGAAAAAACCCGGACATTTATGTATATAAGTGCAGTATTAACAACAGGTTATACATATATGCGTTGTTTTTACTTGAATTTTTTTTAAAAAAAATGTAAATAATCTATTGACATCAATTAAAACAGTAGTTTATTTTTGCCTACTATACGGAGAGTGCTCTCCGTGCGTTTATTCTGAGGGAATAACAGATTTAAATGAATATACAAGAGAATTTTAACAACATTCTTATGGAGGATGAACAATGAAACGACTAATTACATTGCTCTCATTGGTCTTGCTTCCGGTTATGATTTTCGCGCAAACTAGCGGAAAATTATCCGGTGTGGTAAGAAGTGCTGATGGCACTCCTTTAGCAGGCGCCAACGTAGTTCTTGAAGGTACTACCATGGGAGCTGCAACCGATGCCAACGGTCAATATTATATACTTAATGTACCAGTTGGCCGTTACTCAGTTCGTGCCGATTATATCGGCTATCAAACGAATACTTTGAACGATATTCGTGTATCTGTTGGATTAACAACAAATGTTGACTTTAGCCTTGCAGTTGCTGCGGTTGAAGGAGAAGAAGTAATTGTTACGGCAGAGAAACCGCTCGTGGTTTTGGATGCCACAACAACCACAAAAATTATTGACACTGAAGCAATTCAAGCGCTTCCACTGCGTAATTTGAACCAAGTTGTTGCTTTGCAAAGCGGAGTGGTTGGCAACGCCATACGTGGTAGTAGAACCACTGATAATGCCTATTATGTTGATGGTGTGCTCTTAAAAAATGCTTGGACTGGGACTGCTTTGACCGCAGGCGTGAGCCAGCGTTCAGTTAATGAGATATCGCTGCAACAGGGCGGCATGTCAGCCGAATATGGTAATGCCAATGGCGGTGTTATCGTAACATCGACCAGGCCTGGAGGAAGTAAGTTTCATGCATCTGCTGAATTTTTAACTGATATTGGTACAAAAACGCCTGGCGAAAATGAAAACAGTTTATATAATTATGGACATCAAATCTTGAATTTTGATTTTGGTGGCCCTTTGGGTGATAATATCCGTGTTTATTTTGGCATTGAAAACGAGAAAAATGATGATGAAAATCCAGCACGTATTACAGCGCCCTTCGCCGATGTCCACGAATATCAATCATTAAGTGCAGCGGATAGTGCCTTTTTATTTGTAAATGGTGATTCTGCTCAAGGTTGGAATAAAGACATTTTTTATTACCAAGAATTCGTGCGGAATAATCAATCCGATAACGATTCATTAAAATGGGCAGCTCGTCAAGCGCGAACAGTGGATGACTTTGAAACGCCGGCGCGTTGGCTTGACACAACCTACGTGGCTGCATCAAATTATGAGCGCCTTTATGGGCCCAAACGAGGTTATGATGATGACATATTTCGATTTACAGGTAATCTCATTTTCGATTTTAAACCATTCAGAATTAAAATTGGTGGTCTAGGTTATAATTATGAACAACGTGATTATGGTCCATATGGATTCTATAATGGAAATAGCCACTATCATCTTTTGAACTGGGATAATGTGCACACATACGAGTCAGAACAACGAGTTGGATATATTAATGCAACCTATAATATATCGCCACGTTCGTTCGTACGGGCTGTTGGTAGTTATACTTCGTATTATGCTACCGATTATAACAAACACCACAAGTTTGATACTGCAGCTTATGGAAAACGTACTACTGAATGGGGGTCTCCAAATTATTATTACGTCAGACATGGACAAAACCCATCTAGTGTAGGTGAATTTGCATCGACTGCTGGCTTAGGTACACAGTATTGGCGGCATGATGAGCGCTGGGAAGATAAACTCGGACTAACAGCTGATTATGTAAATCAGCTTGGCAAGCATGAGCTAACTGCCGGATTCGAGTTTTATGATCAGGAAATTAAATGGTATCGCGTCAATGATCCTCAAGAACTATACCAACAAACCGCTGTTGTTGACACAAATTTCAATGGAATTGTTGAACCGTTTGAATTGACAACTGGCGATGTTGACGAATGGAAATTTTCTGTCTACCGCAATATGTATGTAGATAATTTGGGCTTCAATATTTTTGGCGATGAAACATCATCCTATAAGATGGATGACCATAGTCAAGAAGCTGGAAAACCAGTTAACTTTAGAGCTTATTTAAGTGATAAGTTAGAATATAAAGAATTGGTAATAAGTCTCGGTATGGCATACGAATATTTTAATTCCAATGCCTATGCTCCGGATTCGGACGGTGATGGTGTTGGCGATAATGCTGGTTTTAATAAGCTTCACTTATCAGATAATCGCATTGATCGCTCCGGCACAAAAGAAGATAGTTACAAATGGGAAAAAGTTGATTCACATCAATCGTGGTTGCCTCGTATTGGATTTGCTTTCCCGGTTACCGATAAAACGGTCTTTAGAGCACAATACGGTAATTACATGCAGAATGTGCCGTTACAACGTCTATATCTTTCTGATAGCGATTTATCTGCAAACATTACTCAAGGGAATTATACGAATTCACCCAATCCTACATTGGCCCCGGAACGGACAACTTCTTATGAAGTTGGTTTTACACAACAAATCGGAAGATTTGCAGCGTTAGACGTGGCAGGTTTCTATAAACAGGTTCGTGATTATGTCCTTTCTCAGAATCGCTATAATGCTACGCGTGATGGATCTGATTTTGTATGGGCACAATATCAGAATGGCGATTTTGGAACATCTAGAGGATTCCAATTCAATTTAAGGATGCGTAGAATTAATGGATTTTTAGCAGATTTGAACTATGCGTTAATGTGGGCGCGCGGAACCGGAACCAATGCCAATTCTAATTATTATATCAACTGGCAAGGTGATGGTCTTGATGATTATCCATCAACAATTAATCCATTAGACTATGACCAACGCCACACAGCATCACTATTACTTGATTGGCGTTCGCAGCAACGGGAAGGCGTGCTGAGTGATTTTGGCGCGAATGCAATATTAACTTACGGTAGCGGTCAAGCATACACCCCAAGCGAGGTTGAATCTGACATATATGGAAGAGGAGAATCATATCCGGTTGCTGCTATAAACTCAGGTTCATTGCCGGCCAATGTTCGTGTAGATCTTAAATTTGATAAGGCGATTTCATTAGCAGGTTTGAGGCTAAATTTGTATGCTTTGGTGCTTAACGCATTTAACCGTGAAAATGCCAATGCAGTCTATTTTGGTACTGGTCTACCAGGTGATGATGGTTGGTTGGCAACTGAATCTGGAAAAGAATGGGTGGAATCCAATCTTGCAGATGGTGGGTTTGGAAATGCGCAACCGGCAAATCATTATCTTGATCAAATCCAACGTGCTAATCGCTATGGAATCCCGCGCACTGTTAGATTTGGCGTACAGTTAGAACTATAATTAAATTGAGGATATGATGAAAATATTAAAACATAATTGGATGGCATTAGTGGTTGTGTTAGGTTTGTTTTTGAATAGTGTTTCCTTTGCTGCCGATCGTAATGGTAAGGAAAACGAGCGTTCTCTGCGCAAGCCACTGGTACTGTCCGCAACTAATTTTGATGGCAATCGGATTGACAATGATATGGAAAATAATGGCATGATTGTAAGTTATAATATTAGTGGTCGTTCCGGGTTATCTTGGCCGGCTGGTAATGGTACACAGACAATATTTGCTTCTGGAGTATGGCTCGGTGGAAAAGTAAATAATCAAGTTCGCGTCGTAGTTGGTGAATTCAGCGGTGAATTTGTCGGTGGTCCGTGGGGCAGCGATTGGAATGCCGCTGAACATAAATTGTACAAGGTTAGTAAGAGCGACTTGGCAGATCCCTTAGCCAATGCTGACTTTCAAAATTGGCCGACACAGTACGGTGCTCCATTTACAGACAATAATGGTAATGGAACCTATGAACCGCTGCCAAGCGGTCCCGATACACCTGAATTTATTGGCGACCAAGTTATTTGGGCGGTTATGAATGATGGTGACCCAACTGCACATTCGGTTTTTCATTCTGCACCGATGGGCATAGAATATCAAATGACTGTATTTGGATTTGACAGGCCAGATGCGTTTGGTGATATGATGTTTGTTAAAGCATTACTTATAAATAAAGGTGAAGAAACGATAGAAGATGCAATTATTGGTCTTTGGTCTGATCCAGATCTTGGCTATGCTACCGATGATTTTGTTGGATGTGATACTACACTCGGTATGGGAATTGTTTATAATGATGGTGTCGATCCTGATTTTGCCAATTATAGTGGTGGAACACCGGCAGCTGCCTATGACTTCTTCCAGGGCCCGATGGTTCCTTCCGTTGGTGATACAGCCTTTATGTTTGGCAGAAAAATACCGAATATGCGTAACCTTAAAATGACCTCTTTCTCTAAATACATTAATACTGATGATCCTGAATGGGATGATCCTGAAGATGCTGAAGAAGCGTATGCCTTTATGAGTGGATTGAAAGCAAATGGCGATCCTTTCCCTTACGCTGCAACTGGAGGCGGAAGATATATTCATCCAGGAGATCCAAGGTTAGATACTGGTCCTAATGATACTGAATATGTTGATGCGGATTTGCATCCTTCTGAAGATAGGCGCTTCTTAATGAACGCCGGACCATTTGTAATGGTGCCGGGAGATAGCCAAGAAGTTGTATTTGGAATTATGATGGGTGCCGCTGGTTCTGCGCTTGATTCGTATGGCTATATTAAAGAAATTGATGCTTTGGCTCAGTTGGCATACGATATTCAATTTGCTTTGCCACCATCACCACCCAATCCGGAAGTTGAAATCAGCACTTTTGAAGATGAAATTATACTATCTTGGGATGCTGCAGCAGAATCATATGTAGCAGAAGATTTAGTTGATAAAGATCCTGACGGCAATAGTACTGAGTTTGTTTTTGAAGGATATAATGTGTATCAAGTTGAAACTGCTACCGGTTCCGGTGAAGTAAAACGGATCGCTACTTACGATCTTGTAAATGGTATTACTGAAATATTCGATGATGTATTTGATGCAAATTTTGGAGAGACAATTAACCGTCGTGTTCAGTTTGGTTCGGATTCCGGACTTAAACGTAGTATCAGTATCACAAGTGATGCGCTAAACGATGGTTCTCTGTTATTACAGAACAGGAGTTATTATTTTGCTGTCACGGCTTATGGTTATAATCCATACGGAATTCCAAAAACATTGGAAAGTTCTTTTGATGTAAAAAGTATACGCCCGCAAATGAATACGGTTTGGGAAGCCGGTGACGAAACGGCGGTTTATGGCACTGCAATTGCAGGCGAACATTCAGCTGGCGGATCTGATGGTACAGGAACCGGTATAGTTGTTGATCCTAAATCACTAACTGGAGATGAATACGAAATATTTTTCCAAGATGAGACCTACTATCGTGATGTAGATGGTCTATGGAAGAATGTTAATAGCGGAGGTAAAGAAGCATTGCAAAAGATTTTAGATTGTAGCGGTTCAATGATTACAGTAGCAGCACTTGCCTCGGCAACGATTGGAACGTATGATTTAACCTTCAATTTTGCAATGGATTGTGGCAGTAATTGGGTAGACGGAATTATGTTAGATTTTCCTGATGATGTAGTAATTAACAGTTGGGATCAGGTAGGTGATTGTTCTAATGGTGCTGATGCAGGTCAGAACTGTGTAAATATGGAAGGTACTTTAGATGCTGCAACAAATTCCATTACTTGGGGAGATGATGCCCGTAGTGGATTTGGAATGATCGAACACGGTCAAACCTGGGTAGTTAACATCCAACCAACGACTTTCCCGATTGCAGTTGATTACGTAGTTTATGATGATGTATATGATGGCACCCAAGTAGATGCAGTTGGAACTGCCACGGCAGATGAGCTTGGTTATGACATGGTAACAGTAGAAGGTTGGTATGCTCGTAACCTTGATACTGGAGAGATAGTAACCCCACATACTACAATACAAAGTGGATATGCTGGTGTAAATGTGGTTGATGGTGTATTAATACCGGCTCATGCTGCCGGAGCAGATGCTAATCCAATTGCAGAGGGGTTGCAATTTGTAGTTAATGGCCCAGCCTTAACGATGAAATGGGTTGGAGTAGTCGCCAATGCCTCGGGTCCACTTGACCCGATTAGAGATGGTATGGCAGGCTGGCGTTTCCCAGATTGGTTGCCTAATGCTGAGCACACAGAAGATGGCCAGCAATCAACCACTGATGCAGTATGGTTCTTTAATACCCATCCTACATATGGAGCCGCAAGTCCAGCTGTTTTCTTTGGTTCATTGGTGGCTTTCTCAGGTGGTATAAGCAGCCCAAATGCAGGTATTGCAGCTTTAATCCCATATGATTTTGAATTAAGGTTTACCGGAAATGGTAAAGCATTTGATAATTGGGATGGTTTACCAGGGGAGACCTATTACGATGTACCATTTGAGTGGTGGAATATTGGTTCAGGTACTCCTGATGACCCAAGTGATGATTATCAGCTAATATCTTGGTTATTAGATGATAATACAGATGGTGTAGATGAGCCGGATGGAAAATGGGGTTTAAGACCAGTTGACCATGAAACCTCAAGTGGTAATGATGATCCATATACAGATCGTGTTTATGTTCATGCACCGTATAATAATACTCCGGGCACACAAGGACATGATGACTTTTTTGCTAATGTTACTGAAAGTAGTACTGTAGCACCATGGTATGACAGACTTGATGATGGTAGTCCGTTGGCGACGTGGAATAATTTTTCACGTACGGTATTAATGAATTGGGATGGTGGCGATGTAGCTGATCATCCTAATTATAATGCCTTAGAACCTGAAATTGGCACAGTATGGAGATTTGTAACAACTAAACCCAATACACTTGCTGATAAATTTACAGTTGCCACAGCAGGCGTGCTTGGTAAAACAGTTGATTACGATCCGGACGGAATCGGCGTATGGCCAAATCCATACTTTGCTTTCAATCCGGAAGAACGTACGCCAGTAGATCAACAGGTTCATTTCACTAATTTGCCGATGACTGGAAAATGTATGATCAGAATATTTGATCTCGCCGGAGTGCCGGTACGCGCAATCGACCATACTGCTGATGATAACATTCACAAAGGCACTACTTTGGATATCTGGAATTTGAAAAATGACAGTAATATTCCGGTAGCAAGTGGAATGTATATTGCGGTTGTTGAAACCGATCAAGGGCAGAAGACCTTGAAATTAGCGGTGGTACAACCCGAACAACGCTTAGACATTTACTAAAAGGAGGATAAAATGAATAGAAACACATTAAAGATCTTCCTGAGCGGTATTTTAATTGGTTCTACTTTATTTGCAGGGACTGTAAGATCTCACGGAACTGCAGGGGCAGCACAATTGTTGATCCCTGTAGGAGCTGAAAATATCGCAGTAAGTTTAGCCAATGTTGCTACCGTTGCAGGAGTCGAAGCGCTCTGGCAAAACCCAGCCGGTGCCGCTAAACATAAAGGTGGTTTCCAAGTATTAGCTTCATCAATGGATTACCTTGCGGATATAAATGTGGCCAATTTTGGCATAATTTATAATGCGAATAAGCTGGGTACATTTGGAGCTCACTTCAAAAACATTGATTTTGGCGATATTCCCATTACAACTGCAGTAGCAACTGAAGGAACTGGGGCGAACTACAGCCCAGCATACATAACTCTTGGTGCAACTTACAGCAAAACGTTTTCTGATAGAGTACAATTTGGAGTTAATCTCAAGTTAATTTCAGAGAAGATAATGAATACCAGTGCCAAGGGTCTTGCTGTGGATTTTGGGGTTCAGTATCGATTCACTGAATTTCCATTGCACATTGGCGTTGTGCTGAAAAATCTTGGTAACAGGATGGAGTTTCAGGGTACTAACCTTGAGCAGACTGTTGAATTAGCCGATGTCGAATCAGGAGCTGTTCAAGAACGGATCCGACTCAAGAGTGAGTCGTTCGCAATCCCATCAGTTTTTGATCTGTCGCTAAATTATGAAGTGATACCAGATTTGATGCTGCTAGGAGCTTTCAAAAATAATTCATATAGTTCCAATACCGGTAGTTTTGGTGCTAAATACTCATTTATGGGTATGGGCTGGATAGCTGGAGGTTATCAATTAGATTTAGTTAATAACTCCGATCAGCCATCCGATGTAAGTGACGATGATTGGAAAGAGCAAACACAAAACGTTTGGGGTTTCACCTTCGGCGCTGGTGTTGCTGTACCGGTTGGTGGACTAAAAGTTGGAATTGGTTATTCTTATCGCCAAGTAACAGATTATTTTAATGATAATAATCTGTTCCAATTAACGGTTGACTTTTAAACTGTAGAAAAGAGAAATAGAAAAGGGGCTCATCTGCAGCCCCTTTTTTATTTTAATAAAGAAGGAATTTGATTAATTATAATCATTAATATTAAATATGCTAAAACTTAAATTGATCAGTGTGTCGATTTTTATACTAACACGGGCTCTTTTTGCTCAAAGTATTACTATTGAAGGATCCGTACTAAATAGCGAGACAAATACTCCGATTTCAAAAGTAAATATTGTTATTCAAGGAACTGAATTTGGCACCACAACCAACGAAGATGGTTATTTTTCAATTATTTGGAATTACAAATATCCAATTCAATTAAGATTTACCCATATTGGTTATGATGATTTTGAATTGACTGTTGATAAACCAAGCAAAGTAAGTATTTACCTTCAACCGACAGTTCTTGCTGGCGACGAAGTGATAATTGAAGGAGTATTACGTCATTCTGAGCGTGAAGTATCAAGCAAGATTGAAGTGGTGGAACTGGGTAAAATTGAGACACGCGGTATTCGCGATGTAAGTGAAATTTTCGCTGAATTAGAAGGTGTGAACACTACTACTACGGCTTATGGAAATCAGACGATCAGTATCCGCGGGAGCAATTCTAATGAAATAGCCGTATATTTAGATGGAATCAAACTAAACAATTCAGCTACCGGCTCGGCGGATTTGGCACACATTGATCTGACAGACCTTGATAATATTGAAGTTTTAAAGGGTAGTTCACCAACCTTATTTGGCTCGGGGAATTTTGGAGGCGTGGTGTTAATGCACTCTAAAAAACCGATGGATAATAGTTTAGAATTAAACCGCGGTTTCGGTATAACCGATGATAATGATCAAGATTTATCTGGAGCTGGGACAGCCAAATTTGGCCCAGTTGGATTATATGGTCGCTACTCCGGGAAATCACGGTTATTCGATGGCAGAACACTGTTTACTTCAATTTTTGGGAATTATGGTGGTCTTCTATCTTTTAAAAATCAGGAGATTGTATTTCGCCATGTAGACTACAATAAATATATTGAGTTTCCCTCTGGAGGAGTTGTATCATCTGATGAATTATTTGTAAACCGTTTCACTTTTTACGGAAACCTTTTGAATACTGCCGGTTGGGATATTCAAATTGGCCAAAAAAAGTGGACTTGGGATGATAGCTTTTTCTCGAATTTAACGCGCAAATTCGATGATACAATTACGCAATATCGAATTAACAAAGGATTTAAATTTGGTGGATTTTCCGGTTCAATTCAATATGAAGATGAAAAGCAAGATTATGCCGGAGAACGGTTGAAGAAAGACTTTTCAGGAGTTAAAACATCGCACGCTGTTGGTGAATTAACACAACATGATCAAGGTATCGCCGGCGTTTTACGCTACGATGTTTTTACGCCATCTACAATTTTTTCCAAGATTAGGTGGGAAGGCGGAATACGCTACAGCAATTTAAAGATTTCCCAAAAACAAACAGTAAGCGATTCATTGCGCGGGAATGAAATTGATTTACGCTCATATAATTTGGAAGACACAATTCCACTTAACACCTATCGCTTGGGAATGTTTACAGAGGGAAAATTAAATGATAACAAGTTTGAATTATTTTTTAATCAAGGATTTAACAATCGTGCGCCCACTACTAATAATAGATTTAATTGGGTCGATGGCACCAAGGATTTAATTGAACAATATCAACATCTCTTAAATTTATATAATGAGAATGGTTCTGATTTTCTTAAAAATGAATTAGCAAAAATTCAACGAGTTATTGGTTTTTCGATGGGAGAATTAGAAAAAGAGTTCGTTAGTTCTTCTGAGATAAATGGCAGGATTGGTTTTAATAATATAACCAATGAAAGTATCGATAATTTTGAATTAGGATTAGGCATTTTTCGCAATGCATTTACTAATAAAATTGCTTATGTGACCACTTACAATAATATTGTTATCCCATATAATACTGATTCGGCATGGTTAAATGGATTTGAAATAAGTGGAGCTGTCAGTGCTTTTTCTAAACTAATCAAAATAAGAGCTAATTATACGCGAGTGCAGCCCAGTGATCGTGAAATTTTTCCAAATAAACCAGGCACGACTGGTAGTGTCGTTTTTGATTTAACTAAAGATTGGTTTCATTTAAATATTAGTCATTTGTTTAATGGACCGCAGAATTATTTGCGCGGAGGAGTGAGTATTGAACAATTGCAATCGCAAAAAAATACAAATCTAACTGTATCTGCCAGCAAAAGTTTTTGGTATTTTGATGCAACATTAAGTTATACAATCAGAAATATATTCTCTGATGAGGTTACAATTTTAACCGCCGGTACTCAAACCGGCGATATCTTCAATTATTATGATGCTCATCGTAAATTAATAAATTTTAAAATAACTTTGTCGAATAGAAAATGAAAAAGAGAATCATCTTCATATTATTGATATTAATAATTACATTATTCACATGTGAGTCGCCTTTCAATACAACTGTTACAGACGACATCTTTGAATTAACTGTTAGTCATAACATTTCGCGGGTATTTCCATCTGCGCAGGTGAATTTGAGTTGGACAGAAATCACAGTGGAAAATTTTAGAGAAATAATTATAGAACGCAAAACTGAGGCAGATACTGCTTGGACAATGGCAGCAAAATTGACCGACCAATTTCGAACCAGTTATACTGATACAATATTTGACGATGAAGATTTATTGTATCGAGTTAGCATTGTGGATACCGAGAAAAACATTAAATCGGCTGAAGCTGCAACCATGCTACCACGTACCACAAAAATAACCGTTCCGGATGAAATTTCAACAATTCAACCAGCGTTTAAAAATCCTTTAATGGATGATGGCGATACAATCATCGTTAAACGGGGACATTATTTGGAATCGCTGTCTTTTTCTGGAAAGGATGTATTGGTGATTTCTACAGACGGTTATCTAACAACAATCCTGCAACCAACATTTAATGAAAATGGTTATGAAAAAACAACGGTGGTCAATATGTCATCCGGAATATTAGATGGTTTTACCATTGAATTTGGAATGCCCGGTCATAGAAAAGCAGGTGGAGGTGTCGCAATTGCGAGGACTGGAACAGTACAAAATTGTTACATAGTTGGTAATCAGTCGGCGAGTTCCGGTGGTGGCGTTTTTTTAACTGAAACGGGCAATTTATATAATAATATTATTACTGATAATTCTGCACAGTCGGGTAGCGGAATATATATCCTCTCAGCGAAGGGAGAAATTATTAATAATACAATCGTTGGAAACGATGTTTTGATAAGGGGCGATTGTACCGGATTATTATTTAGGAATAATATAATTTATAATTCCGCGCCGGACATAGTGTTTGGTGATGCTAACAGTCAAACCGGTATAATTTTTGACTATTCACTCTTTGATTATGATTTAGGAATCGGTGATAATAATATTTTCGGCAATCCTAATTTTATAGATAATATTGATTTTGAATTAAGAACATCCTCGCCTTGCATAGATGCCGGCCATCCTAATGATCAATATAATGATATAGATGGTACACGTAATGATATCGGTGCTACCGGCGGGCCCAAAAAGCGCTAAATAGTTTACATACAATATGTAATTTGTAATCTGATTTGTAAATATTTATAGTTATTTGTATATTTAATTAAATCCGAACAGGTTTAAGAGGTTTATCATGAAAAATACAAAAGTGATTTCATTGGTTATTACAATTTTAATACCGCTTTCAGTATTTCATTCACAACACACTTACCGCAATATTAATAAGAAGAATATTTCGAAACCAACAATATTGTCAGCTAACAATTTCGATGGCAATCGAATAGATTGTGATATGGAAAATAATGGAATGTTCGTTAGCCATAATATTTCAGGCCGGTCCGGCTTAACCTGGCCCAAAGGGAATAATACACAGACAGTTTTTGCGTCTGGCTTATGGCTTGGCGGATTAGTAAATGGCGAAGTACGAGTCACTGCTGCCGAGTTCTCGGGTGAGTTTGCTAGTGGTCCATGGGGAGCTGATCATAATAATCCAAAGCATAAAATATATAAAGTTAATCGTTCTGACTTGGCAGATCCTACTAAAAATGCCGATTTTCAGAATTGGCCAGTGGAGCTTGGTGCACCGTTTGTTGATAATAATAACAATGGCACCTATGAACCTCTGCCAAATGGTACTGATCATCCGGAATTCATTGGCGATCAAGTGTTGTGGATGGTTATGAATGATGGCGTTGATTCTTTGCATACTGTTTTTCATTCAAATCCGCTTGGAGTAGAAATACAAAGAACCGTATTTGGTTTTGATAGAAGAGATGTATATGGTGATGTCATGTTTATTAAAGAGTTAATTATAAATAAAGGTAGTAATAATATTGAAGATGCTTATGTTGGATTATTTTCAGACCCTGACCTTGGTTATGCATCAGATGATTTTGTAGGCTGCGATACTACGCTTGGTATGGGAATTGCTTATAATGACGGTGCCGATGCTAATTTTGCTGATTATAGCGGTGGAACACCGGCTGTTGGCTATGATTTTTTCCAAGGGCCGATGATACCTTCTACAGGTGATACGGCCTCTATGTTTGGAAAGAAAATACCTAATATGAAAAACCTCAACATGACCGCTTTCATTAAGTATGTGTGCGGTGATATCGGGTATTGTAGTCCAAACGATGTCGTTGAAGCCTACAATAGTTTACAAGGATTAAGGGTTGGCGGATCAGAATTTCCTTATGGAGCAACTGGTGGAACAAGATTTTTAAACCCTGGAGATCCAACAAAAGACACGGGTCCTGATGACACTGAATATGTTGATTCGGATTATCATGGCTCTGGAGATCGACAGTTTTTAATGAGCTCAGGTCCATTTAATTTCGCACCTGGTGATAGTCAGGAAGTGGTTTTTGGAATCATCAATACAGCCGTCGGCAACTGGGCTGAATCATATTTGTATTTGAAGGAAGTTGATATTATTGTACAACGAGCTTATGATGCACAATTTAATAGAAGCAAGGAGCCACCCGAACCACAGGTGCAAGCCACTGAATTATCTAATCAGATTATTCTAACTTGGAACGATCTTGCAGAGCAGTTTGAAGCGATAAATTATGTTGATGTTTACCCGGGTACAAGCGAACCAACTAAATACATCTTTGAAGGCTACAATTTGTATCAAGTTGAAAATGCTGATGGATCCGGAGAAATAATAAGGATTACTACTTTTGATAGAATTAATGATGTAAAAACCATAATGGATGATGTGTTTGACGAAAATTATGGTGTATATGTAAATGTTCCAGTTCAAAAAGGTACGGATTCCGGCATAAAGCGATCAATTAACATTAAGCATGATTATCTTAATGATACTACTTTTATTAATAATCGTGCCTACCATTTTGTTGTTACCGCTTATAGTTATGATGAATATGGTTATCCTAAAACATTAGAGAGTTCTAAGTTTGCAGTGATTTCTGTTAGACCGCAAATACCAACAACTTGGCAAGCTAAGGGAGATACAATTGATTCTGGTAATCAAATAAATTATGGTTATCAAATTAAGGCTAATCATACTGAAGGAAGTAGCTCAGGTTCAGTTTTTGTTAAAGTTGTTGACCCTACAAAAGTAACTGGTGATGAATACGCGATTACTTTTAATGATATATTTGTTGAAAATTCTGATACATTAAATATTGTTAACTGGAATCTTATCAATACTACAACCGATGAATTATTGTTAGAAAATCAGTTAGTGCTTGATAATGTAAACGCTTTGACTGGTGACTCGGTTGGTACTCACGCTTCACCAATAGTTGATGGATTACAAATAATCGTTAATAGCAATAAACCTGATATTGATCATATTGCAGTTGTTTCCAATGCAGCCGGTCCGTTAGACCCATTAAGAGATGGTATGGCAGGCTGGCGTTTCCCAGATTGGTTGCCTAATGCTGAGCGCACAGAAGATGGCCAGCAATCAACCACTGATGCAGTATGGTTCTTTAATACCCATCCTGCATATGGAGCCGCAAGTCCGAAAACATTTCATAGAAGTATTACTGCTTTTTCAGGCGGTTATGAACATCCAAATAGTGGAATTGCAGCCTTAATTCCCGATGATTTTGAATTAAGATTTACTGGAAATGGTAAAGCTTTTGACTCTTTTGGCAGTAGAGCAGCACCGGATTTAGCTTATGATGTACCATTTGAATGGTGGAATATTGGTTCAGGCACTCCTGATGACCCAAGTGATGATTATCAGCTAATATCCTGGCTATTAGACGATGATGGTGATGGTCAATGGGGTTTAACTGCTAATGACCATGAAACTTCAAGTGGTAATAACGATCCATATACAGATCGTGTTTATGTCCACGCGCCATTTGATGACACTCCAGGCACGCAAGGTCATGATAATTGGTGGGCAAATTTAGGAGATGGCAGTGGAGTAGCGCCGTGGTCTGGTCGATTGGAAGCAGGAGGTCCACTGGATAGTTATAACGTATTTTCCCGTACAGTACTAATGAATTGGAATGGTGGAGATGTAGCTAATCATCCTAATTATAATGCTTTAGAACCGGAAATCGGTACAGTCTTTAGAATTACGACGACTAAACCTAATTCATCAAAGGATAAGTTCACATTTTCAACAGCTGCACTTGTGGGGCAAACAATTGAGTATAATCCGAATAAAATCAATGTATGGCCCAATCCGTATTTTGCCCTTAATCCGGAAGAAACCGGTCCTAATGACCGGCAAATACACTTTACCAATTTGCCGGAATCAGGTAAATGTACAATCAGGATATTTGATTTGGCGGGGAAAATAGTTCGAAAATTAGATCACACGAATGGCTCACAGTATGAAATTTGGGATGTGCGCGATTATTTTTCTAATCCGGTGGCAAGTGGTATGTATATTGTGCATATTGAAACCGAAAATGGGGAAAAAATATTAAAATTGGCAGTGGTTCAGCAGGAACATTAGTAAGCTGAAAAATGCTTCAGCGCCACAATAAACATTTTATCGGCCGGTGAAATAATTTGCTTTGTACAAACTGATGATAATAGTGAGCGTTTAGGAAAATCAGGATTATCCAATGCATCATAGACTTCAATTGTTGGTACTTCAATAAGTTTCAATGTATTTGCAATTACTGCTTCGTAAGTACTCCAAACACCGGGAGCGATGACTATCCCATCAACCCAATTGCGATTGCGCTGTAAAAGTGTTACAGCTTTGGCTACACTGTGCGTTTGATATATTTTTACAATCATATCTATATCGCGAATGTAGCGACGGATTCCCTTATTTATTTTGTCAAGCGTTATGCGATTTCCGCGCTTGGCAGATTTGACGCCGATTAGATTTAGATTAGGCCCTTGAAGTATTAAGATGTTCATAATTTTAACGTATTGGAACGATATGCCCAATTATGTACCCCAGAACTAATCCAACCAACACGGCGAATGTTAGAATTCGGCTGCCGATCAATTCTTTCGAATAACCTTTTTTGATTGCAAAAATCGAAACGAAATAACCGAGACCATTTAATATCCAGAAAAAGGGAATTGCCAGTACTTTAACTATTAATGGACCAACAAACGGAACCATCGCGATTAGCGCCGAAAGCCCAGCAAAAAATTGTGTGAAAACGCCCAAAACGACGGTGATTAAAACAACTATTTTTTTCTCGACGCCAAAATAGAGCGCAATTATTATGGCGAGTAAAAATAGTAACCAGACAACAATATGTTTCCAGTTATATTTGAAAAACGATCTCAGTCTTTTAGGACGAGTAACAGATTTTTCTGATCGTTCTTTATTGATAATTTTACGATTCTTGGTTGTTTTTGCCACCTTTCTACCCATATCTGACGAATAGAATTTATATTAAAAAATAGTTCATTAAAATAATCTGTTTTGTCAAATATTTGATTTTTATCATTTGACAAATTTACATCAATTCGATAATGGTCGCATAAAATTGATTGGTTGCTCAGTTTGACCATTGTTGTATCATTCCACAGAAGACGAACCTGATACAACTTGCCTTCATTTTCAAGATTTTGCCACCGCCCGTCGATGTCATTTGCCGGCGTTTGTTTAATTTTTTTTAGGAATGAAAGCAAAGAAAGCGTATTTGGTTCAACCACTACCGTATCCTTTGTGTCGTAAATAAGCTCTGTTTTGTTCATCAACTTAGCGGTGTATTTCTGTTTATTTTTGCCTTGTAGAGCGGTCTTTTTATTCTCAAGAATTGAAAAACTTTTATCGTTAAATCTTGATGAAAATTTCAACTCGACTGGAAAAACAAGATCAATAATACTATTAGATTTAAGGTTTAGATGCATTTCATCATCTGAGGTGGAAATAATTTTAGCGTAACCAACCGGAATTTCCCATAATTTAATTTGATAATCTTGGGCAAAGAGGTTGTTAAAGTTTAAGAAAAATACAATTGATGTGATGCTGATCAATCTTGAGTAAATAAAAGAATACATAACTATATCATTTTTTTACTAAATCAGTGCTCAATTTTTCCATTTATACTTACCAAATAAACTTAAAAAACCGAGTAACGGAATATAAATCGGCTGAGCCAAAAACCATATTAAATAGACCGGGATTTTAACCGGTGTTTTAAATAAATTTGAACCGTAAAATAATACAATCGAATCAATTAGAAATTTTATACCAATTAACATAGGTAAGTTCGATCTTAAATCAGGATTTACAAAAGATATTAGGATAATTATATTTACAAGAAAAATTATAATTAAAAAAGACAAAAATAACCAGTTGGAATTAAGTAAATTTCGAGTATTCGATGCCCAACGGATACGTTGACTAATAAATTGTCGAATATTTTCAACAGGTAATGTTTTTACAAATCCTTTTGGCGAAACATTGTACCGCGCTTCTGCAAACTTGGAAATTGTGTGTACCAGGTAATGATCATCACCGGAAACACGTTTGGCAACCGGATTGAACCCGTCGATTCTGTGGTAAGCTGCAAGCCTATAAGCCAGATTTTGTCCAGAACCCGTCCAGGGATTATTCCAACCAAGTGTACCGGCATTGGCAGTCATCAATGCAAGAAAATCCACCGCTTGGTAATGGTCGAAAAAATGATCAGATGATGTATCAACTTTCGAATATCCAACAACAATACCAGTGTTAGCATTGATTGATGCGACCATATTCTCAACCCATGTCTCAGGCACTCGGCAGTCGCCGTCGGTAGAGATAATTAGCTCACCGGTGGCTTGTTCAATTGCTTTAGTTAGAGCATATTTTTTAGGAGTCATTAGGCCTGATTTTTTATTGATAGTTATGACGGAGAGATTGTCAATTTTTGCCGAATATTGTCTCAGAATATCTGCCGTTCCATCGGTAGAGCGATCATTGGAAATAATTATTTGTAAATTTTCTTTTGGATAGGTTTGTTGCTGCAAATCATTTAATAAACTACTAATATTTTTAGCTTCGTTGCGTGCCGCAACAACAACAGTAACTATTGGAGTATTTGCATTATTTTTAGTAGAACTGCGTCTCAATCGATGCAGACCAATTAAAAAATATAACATGAAAACAATGTAAAAAATAAATAAACCGATAGTTACTGCAATGGCAAACACACTTAAATTGGTAATAATATAGAAGCAATTAAAAAGTATACTCCTACACCTAATATATCGATAGTCGTGGTAACAAACGGGCCAGTGGCAATAGCAGGATCAATATCCATTTTTCTTAGCAAAAGGGGAACAATTGTGCCTACTGAAGTTGCCAGAAGCATCGCCACGCAGATGCTTAAACTAACAACTAATCCAAAGGTTGGCGGTGCTTCTTTGAAAAATATTAAAGCTACAAAACCTAATAAAAGTCCGTACAATATACCTAAAATTAATCCGACGCTAAGTTCCTTTAGAATCAATTTTAAATCATTACCTATGTCAATTCTACCGGTGGCTAATCCACGAACAACTATTGTGGAAGATTGCGTACCAATATTTCCGCCCATACCAATAATAACTGGAATAAATGCAGCTAAAGCGACAATGCTTGTCAGCATATTTTCAAAATATCCAATTATTGAGATTGCAACTACACCGCCTATCCAACTTGCAAATAGCCACGGCAAACGTGCTTTAGCATTTCCCCAAGATGATTTGAGCAAAATCTCGCGGTCTTTACCGGCACCGGCCATTTGTAAAAAGTCTTCGGTGGCCTCTTCCCTTATGACATCGACGACATCATCCACAGTTACAATACCAAGAATTTTATCATTAGCATCAACAACTGGAACGGCCAATAAATTGTAGCGTGAAACAATCTTGGCCACTTCTTCTTGATCGGTCTCTGCACGCACGTATTGCACAGTTTTTGTCATTATATTTTTTAATTTGGTGGAAGGTTTTGTAGTTGCTAAATCGCGTAACGAAATAACTCCGGCAAGCTGATTGTCATCATCAATTACATATAAATAAAAAACCATTTCAGTATCTTCTTGGTTTTGCAAATCTTTAATAGCTTCACCAGCGGTTAGACTATCATTTAATGCAAATACATCAGTAGACATCATACTGCCGGCACTGTCTTCCGGATACGCTAACATTTCCTCAATTTCTTCCTGCTCATCAGTGTGCAAAGAATCAATAACAGCTTTAGCTTTTTCTTCGGGAAGAGCGTTTAAAATAGAAGTTTGATCATCAGAACTAATCACACGAATTATCGGGACAATGCGCTCGGCGCTAACATTTTCTAATAAATCTTTCAAAATGGCTTCGTCAAGTTCACTTAATAGCTCTGCGGCGTAGTCATTATCTTTTATCAAATTAAATAGATATTCCTGCTCACTATCTGTGAAAAATCTATAGATTACGGCCAAGTCGGCTGAGTGCGTTTTATTGATTAATTTCACAAGATTTGTATTCGCTTTGCGATTGAGCAAACGACGGAATGTGTCGCGCAAAACCGAAACTTCATGACCAAACATTTCTTTTTTCATGATTGGGGCTCCAATTCATTTGTTAACATTTTTAAGCCAATAATAATTAAAATAATTGCGGTAATTATCCATAAAGGGTGAACATGTGCATGCCAATTATAATAATGATTAAATTTTTCAGAGGCATTGATTAGAAAAACGGCAAATCCATTGTTTAAACTATGCATAATTATACTTGGAATAATTGAGTTTGTACGCCATGCCAAATATCCAAGGACCAATCCTAATAGATAGATTTGTACAATCCAATAGGGATTCAAATGGATCATTGCAAAAAATATACTGGTTACTAAAATTGCTTTCGTAATATCTCTCCAATAATCCTCAAGGATTTTTTGTAAATATCCTCTAAACAACATTTCCTCAACTATTGGTGCAACTAAAGTGGTTGCCGCGAGGATTAGTAATCCGCTTTTAAAAGAGGTGATTTTTAATTGTTCGACGAGTTCTTCTAAGAAATCCGGCAAACCAAAAAAAGTGTAAACAATTCTGTCTAATTCATCAACCAATATAATAAATCCGACAGAAAGAAAAATAATAGAGATTAACGTATTTCGTGAAATTGCATTAATTCTCAAATTCTTTCGGAGCGATTTTCTTGTAAATCGCAAATAAAATATAACCGGAATTCCAATGAAAACGGTACTGATTAACATAGCTAATAAGGTCAGCTCTTTAGAATTTATATTTGAGAAAGCATATTTTGATAAAGCCGCAAAACCGGCTGCAATTATTATGGCAAGCAATAATGAAAATATGACGATTCCAAATGCTATGCGTATGGTATTTTTATCATTCATTGGTGTTAAGCAGTGTTGTTAGTTCAAAATTACGATAGCTCCATAATATAATAAAGCATTATGGCAAAGAAGTAAGTTGATTTAGAATAATACTGCCGGCAATTGCAGCGTTTAACGATTCTCCATAACCTATTTTTTGAATTGTAATTTTCAAATCAATTAAATTTAAATTATTTTTATTTATTCCACGCGCTTCACTGCCAATAACCAAAACCCATGGCGTAAATTGATTTGGTTTAAGGTGCATAACACTTTTACCATTTTGAACTGCACCAATTATTGTGCTTTTTTTATCCTTAAATTCTGACAAAGCAATCTTTTCATGAATGGATAATATCAAATGAGCGCCCATTCCACCGCGCAATACTTTTGAATTGTACGGATCAATGCAATTGTCCGATAGAGCGATATTTTTTACGCCAAACCATGCTGCGCTTCTTAATAAAGCACCGAGATTGCCGGGATCGCGGAATTCGTCAAGATATAGCCAATTGTCTGCAAAATCCATTTTTGACGGAATAGGCATTTCACAGATAGCTAAAATGCCTGATGGAGATTTGGTATCAGAAATACTTGCACATTCTTTATCGGTAATATGATTAGTTCTAATTGCTTTTGATGCAATCAAATCCATCAACTGCGCATGTTGTGGTTTTGCGGTAAAACTGGTTGTTACAAATAATTCATTAATATTTATGGAAGAAGTAACGGCTTCACTGATTAAACGTCTACCTTCAATTACAAACAATGTGTGCAGGCGGCGATATTTTTTCTTTTTCAGCGCTTGAATCAATTTGAAATTTCGATGGCTTATCATAAGATTACTTTACCGATTTATTCTTCTTGAATTGTTTATACATTTTTCCAAAAGAACGATCTTTTTGTCTTTTTTCGACGAGAGTAGCGCTAAAAAAGTCTTTGTCTTTTTTCAATTTGATGTAATTATCATAGACAGTCCGAGATAAAGCACCGTTTTCCCGCGCGGTTAGAACCGCGCAATCAATTTCGTGGATATGTGTACAATCGGAAAAACGACAATCCTGCGCAAGTTCATCGATCTTGTTATTGTGATTTTTCATTCCATTTTCAGAATCAACCAAACCTATTTCACGCATACCGGGGTTGTCAATCAAAATGCTGCCATTATCTAATAAAAATAATTGTCGATGGCTTGTTGTGTGCACACCTTTTTTAGTGCTTCTACTTAGCGCATTGGTTTTCATTTTTGCGCTCGATACCAAATTATTCAACAAGCTGGATTTGCCGACACCTGACAAACCTAATAAACAATAGGTTTTTCCTTTTATAAGATGCTTTGCAACTTCATTTAGTCCGCTTTTAGTTTTATTGCTAACCGCAAAAACAGGAGTATTTTCCATTCGTTTTTTAACAGAATTAATAGTATTCTGTTCGTTGTCTATTGCAATAAGATCAATTTTGGTTAATAAAATCAGCGGTTTAATTTTTGCAGATTTACAAATCGCGATATACCTTTCTATTCGATTAAGACTAAAATTGTTGTAAACGGCTTCTACCATTATTCCATAATCTACATTTGCTGCGATCGCCTGTTTTTCGCCGGTTTTGGCCACAGCACGTCGTTCTAAACAATTAACGCGTGGAAATATTTCAATTATAACAGCGTTGGCTTCCTCGTAATTTCGAAAATGAACCCAATCTCCAACCACAGGTAATTCTGTTTTATTTTTTATGAAATGTTGAAAATTTCCGGTAACAATTGCTTTTAACTCGCCAGATTCAGTTCTAACGAGATAGTGATCTTTATGCACTATAACAACGCGACCAATATTCGAAAGATCAATATTGTTATCATTTGCATAGGTGCTGTGTGCACCGGTAAATCCAATTTCTACGAGTGGCATTTTCATTTAAATATTTCTAATAATTTCTTTGTTTCACCCAATATACCCCTTTAATTTTAATACAATTTTTATTAAGGATACAGAATAATGTCAAAGGGTGTAACTCCGCAAAGCAAAAATTTTTCTGCGTGGTATAATGATGTAGTCAAAAAAGCCGATTTAGCAGAGCACGGTCCTGTAAAGGGAACGATGGTGATTAAACCATACGGCTTTGCTCTGTGGGATAATGTAAAGGACGCATTAAATAACATGATAAAAGACGCCGGCCACACCAACGCCTATTTCCCATTGTTTATACCAAAATCGTTTTTAGCTCAGGAAGCCGAACACGTTGAGGGTTTTGCCAAGGAATGTGCTATTGTCACCCACACACGCCTAAAAGCTGTTGATGGAAATATTATTCCTGATCCTGAATCAAAATTGGAAGAAGAGGTAATTGTTCGCCCAACCTCGGAAACGGTAATTTGGGCGATGTTCAAAAAATGGATCCAGTCTTATCGAGATTTACCCTTATTAATAAACCAATGGGCTAACGTTGTACGGTGGGAAATGCGCACGCGACTATTTTTACGCACTACCGAGTTCCTTTGGCAAGAAGGACACACAGCTCATGTTTCTGCCCTTGAAGCCGAGGAAGAAACATTGAAAATTCTTGAAATCTATCGCAGACTTGCCGAAGAAGTTTTGGCTATCCCGGTTTTAACCGGTCGCAAAACCGAAGTTGAAAAGTTCGCCGGCGCCGAGCATACTTACAGCATAGAAGCGATGATGCGCGATAAACGAGCTTTGCAATCTGGGACTTCGCATAATTTAGGGCAGAATTTTGCTAAAGCTTTTAATGTAACTTTTCAAAATAAGGCTAACAAAGAAGAGTTCGTTTATGCAACAAGTTGGGGCGTTAGCACACGTATTATCGGTGCCATAATCATGGCGCATGGAGATGATAAAGGTTTGCGGTTACCGCCAAAAATTGCGCCTGTGCAAGCAGTAATCATTCCAATTTTCAGGAATACCGAAGAAAACGATCAGATAATTAAATTTTTAATTCCTATTTTAGACCAATTAAAGGAACACAGCATTAGAACTAAAGTTGATTGGCGCGATGAGTCGCCCGGATACAAATTTAATGATTGGGAAATGAAGGGCGTACCAATTAGAATCGAAATTGGCCCACGTGATGTTAAAAACAAACAAGCTGTATTTGTCCGTCGTGATACAGGTGAGAAAGTATCAGTCAGTTCTGACAAAATTGCTGAACAAGCGGAAAAAATGTTAGACGCAATCCAAACTAATTTGTTCAATGATGCTAAAGACTTTTTGGAATCTAATATAGAGAGCGTAGACTCTTATAATAAATTTAAAAAGATAATAGAGCAAGGTGGTTTTGTACGCTGCGGATGGGATGGCACATCGGAGACCGAGTTAAAAATTAAAGAAGAAACCGGAGCAACAATACGAGTAATTCCATTCGATGAAAATCCACGCAACATCAAGTGCGTTTATTCTGGTAAACCTGCCAAACATGAAGTTATTTTCGCAAAGGCCTATTAAAATAATTAATGATTATTGATACGCCGGCAGTGATTCTTAGGAGATTTCCCTACGGAGAGACCAGTATAGTTGCCAGAAGTTATACGAAACATCATGGTAAAGTAAGCCTGATTGTGAAAGGCGCTCGACGAAAAAAATCTCCAATGGCAGCCTATTTTCAACCATTGAATTATTTAGAAATTGTATATTATTCAAAAACAACCCGTAATTTGCAATCAATTTCCAAAGCTACATTTGTCAAAATATGGTCAAATCTAAATCAAGATTTACGCAAGATTACTTTAGGATTGGCAATCCTTGAGTTAGTTGAAAAAACAAATACTGACTATGATCCGCACCCAGAATTATTTAATTTACTTATCACAGTGCTATCTGCGATTGATTCATCGAAGATTCGGCTGAATTTATTATTTTGGTATTTTCAAATTAAACTATTAACGATATTAGGATTTAAGCCAAATTTTAATGAATTACGACATGGAAGTGTTATTTTTCCCAGTCCATTTAATGGACCAAATAGCGAAGATATTTTAAACGATTTGTGCAATAATTCACTCGATACAATTACCAATAGAATTGCAACCGATCAAGACAGCCGTGCAATTAGTGACTATTTGTCAGCCTTTTATAGTTACCATTTTGATGGTTTAGAAAATTTAAAATCATTTAGTGTGCTAAAACAAATAGCATGAAGCGAAAAATCATTATTTTTGTTAAATATAATTAATTGATAATGCATTTCTTGAAGTTCAATAATTAAAATGCGACCACAATTTCAATCACCGCAAACACAGTTTACGTGGCATCCCAGAGCAATTACCAATGCCATAAAAGTTTTAATTACGATCAATCTATTGCTCTATTTATTTCAAATTATTACTGCGGAAAAATTGGATATGGTAAGTATTTTTGGATTATCAGCGCGCAATATTTGGCCGTTTATTTGGCAGCCATTTACGTATATGTTTATGCATGGTGGTCTCTGGCACGTTGCTATAAATATGTTTGTTTTATGGATGTTTGGAACCGAGTTAGAATCAATTTGGGGCAAAACAAATTTCCTTAAGTACTATTTTATAACCGGTGTTGGCGCGGGAATGATTTGGTTATTATTTAATATAGGTGGATCAAATTCCGTATTAATAGGCGCAAGTGGGGCTGTGTATGGAATATTAATGGCCTATGGATTAATGTTTCCCAACCGAACAGTACACCTATACTTCTTATTTCCGATCAAGGTGAAATGGTTTGTTCTATTTATTGGCGTACTTGCCTTTGTTTCATCTATGAATGCCAATTCTAATGTCAGCCATTTGACGCATCTATCTGGCATGCTCGTTGGATATTTATATTTGCGGTTCAATGAAAATTGGCGCAACCTATCGTTTGGCGTACGAAAGAAAATTGTTGAATTGAAGATAATGCGTAAAGAAAAGAATGATAATCGTCATTTGAGATTTCAGCAAGATATAGACAAAATTATTGATAAAGCTAATATTTGTGGGTGGAACTCCCTGACGGAAGAAGAGCAACTTATTTTACACAAATCAAGCAGAAAATTATTTTCGCAAAAGCAAAAAGATTAGCCGGCCGATAAAAAAGGGCTGTCACCACGCAAAACAGTAACAACTCTTTACTATTTTATTAATCTAAAATTATTTTAATAACATCAATTTAGTGGTTTTGATTTCATTGCCTACTTTCACTCTAGCCAAATAAGCGCCACCAGACATATCTAGACCGCTTTGATTAGTGCCATCCCATTGGATTTCATGCCAGCCGGATGATTGTTTTTCATCAACAAGTGTTTTTACGAGTTTGCCGCTTATGTCAAATACCTGAATATTAACTAGTGCAACATAATTAGGAATAGAATACTTTAGCGTAGTATTCGGATTGAATGGATTGGGATAGGCATCTAATAGGGTAAATTGATTTATTTTACCGGTTACTAGTGTAGTGGTTACTGTAACTGAACGTGTAGCGTGATAAGTTACAACACCATAATAATCAACATCTCCAAGACGATACTCGTAAGTCTGCCCGGCTTCAACAAAACTATCTACATATTCGTAATCAGTGGCATATTCTACTGAACCTTGACCAAGTAAAGCATCGTTAGTATTGTAACTGGCAATTTCGGCAAATTCAGCTTCGCCGGTGCGGCGTTCTAATACGAATCCCAGGTTCTCGGTTTCACTTTCGGTTGTCCAGTTTAATTGCACGCCGGTGGCAGTCGCCGTGGTGATAAAAGCGGTTAATTCTACCGGTAACACGCTGGCGTCACATATGGCTTTGGCCTGTTCGCAATCCTCTGGTCCTGGAGGAAGTGTGCCGCCACTAGTACCATTTTCTGAACACCAATCAATATTAGCATTCCAAGTGCCGTCATTTGTAATATCACCATTATGTAAATATAATGCTCCTTCAGCACCATTGGCATTAAGGACCCCACCTGATTGATTCACAAAACCGCCATTCCTCAATGTAAAACAGCCCTTATTGACAATATTTATGGTTCCACTGTTGTCGATATCCCCATTTGCAAGATAGATATTAATGTGTTCGACGTTAAAAGTGGCTCCACTATCAATTCCTATACCCCCTTGAGATGAAAAACGCAAATCAGCATATTTGGTGTTTAATGTTCCACCATTTTTTACTAGTATATCATTATTTGTATCTAAAAAGACACCACTTGTTGCACTTGCACCAACTATATTAACAGTACCACCGTTTTCAATAACTATATCACTATTAATAGTAAAACGTGAACCTGGATTACCATGATTAATATTTACAGTTATTCCATCGGTAACCATCGTAGGTGGTGTAGCTGCACACGTTCCACCACCGGAGTCATCACAGGTCCAATCGTTTGGATCATTCCAACTCCATGGTCCGTTCCCTGTGGTAGTATAGACTTGTCCATGTAAACTTGTATTAAACACTAAAACTAAAAAACAGGTAACGAAACCAAACGTCCTATTACTCAATTTTTGCTCCTCCTTTTTTAATATTAATTAAAAAAGGTCAATATGTAATATTACCCCCCCTAGCAATATGTCAAGTATTGTTTAAGTTTTTTATTTTTCATTATTTTTTGGTATTACTTTAAAGACTTTTTCACCGACTTTTGCCATTCGGTACTTTTCGCGCGCTAATTTTTCAATATAATTTAAATCAGTTTGCAGACGTTTCCTTTCAGCTGTTAAAACCGTTTTTTCGGTTTTTAATTCAGTTATTCTATTTTTGGCAGCTTTTTTTTGAGTTTTAATTTTATAAAGTTGATATAATCCATGGTCGCCGAATATGAAATTAAATACGAAGAATGCAACTGCCACTAAAATTAGCAAGCGGACAAATTTGCGTCGCACGGCTGCAACAAATTTATTCCAGCGTGATTTACGAGCTGTTCTACGGTTTCTCAATTGCGTTCCAAAATTGTTTTATCAGGAAAATCGGCGCGATCTCCAAGCGCTTCTTCAATGCGCAATAGTTGATTATATTTACAAATTCGATCAGTCCGCGAAGCCGAGCCAGTTTTGATTTGCCCCATTCCCATTGCCACGGCAAAGTCGGCAATTATGGTATCTTCGGTTTCCCCCGAGCGATGAGATATGATTGCGCCAAAATTGTTATTCCGTGCCATTTCAACCGCTTGGATAGTTTCACTGATTGTGCCAATTTGATTTAGTTTAACCAAAATTGAATTCATAGCCTTTTCATTTATGGCGCGCTGTAAGCGCTTGATGTTGGTAACGGTTAAATCATCACCAACAATTTGTATTTTTGGACCTAATTTTCCGCATAGATATTGCCAACCGTCCCAATCATTTTCGGATAGTCCATCTTCGATCGAAACTATTGGATACTTTTCAACTAATGAATTTAAATAATCCACCATTTGAGTTGATGAAAGTTTGCGGTTCTCCGATGCTAAAAAGTATTCTCCATTTTGGAAAAATTCACTTGCTGCAGCATCCAAAGCGAGATAAACATCCTGTCCCGCTTGATAATTTGCGCGGGTAATTGCTTCCATGATTACTTCAAGTGCTTCTTCGTTGGAACTTAAATTGGGAGCGAATCCGCCTTCGTCACCTACAGCCGTATTTAGACCTTTTCCCTTTAGCACACTTTTCAAATTATGGAATATTTCAGTGCCCATTTGTAACGCGTTGGAAAATGATTTAGCCCCAAGCGGAAAAACCATAAATTCTTGAATATCAACATTATTGTCGGCATGACTGCCGCCATTAAGAATATTCATCATGGGAACCGGCAGTAAATTAGATTTATTGCTACCAAGATGTTGAAAAAGTGAAATTTTCCGATGGCTGGCTGCTGCTCGCGCATTCGCCATCGAAACACCCAAAAGTGCGTTTGTACCTAAATTTGATTTGTTTTCAGTGCCATCGGAGGTGAGCATGGTTTCATCGATTAATTCTTGCTGCAGCGCATCTAACCCTACAACTTCCGCAGCCAGAACCGAATTCACATTTTTTACCGCCTTTGTAACGCCTTTTCCGATAAATCGATTCATATCGCCATCGCGCAATTCCACAGCTTCGTGTTCACCAGTCGAAGCTCCTGATGGTACCGCCGCTCGTCCGAAACTTCCATCTTGTAAAGTTATATCAACTTCAACAGTAGGATTGCCGCGTGAATCTAATATTTCGCGCGCGTGGACTTTAGATATTGCTGTTTTTTTCACAAAGACTCCTGTAAAATCTAATATAATTTTTGGACATAATTAATGTTAGAAGTTAAGAAATATTTAGATGAAGATTTAAACCTTTGGGAAAAAATCGTAAAAAATGCGAATAATGGAACCATTTTTCACACGAGAAAATTCCTTAGTTATCATCCGCCCGGGCGATTTATCGAGCATAGTCTGATTGTTTATAAAAATGCCAAACCGTTTATACTATTCCCGGCCATCCAAAAGAAACTTAAAGGAGAACAATATTTAATTTCGCATCAGGGCGCCTCTTACGGTTCATTTGTGGTACCGCCTGCATTGTCCTTTGCTGATTCATACGCTGTTGTAGAATTGCTAATTAATTACGCCAAAAAACATAAATTTAACAGAATCAGATTAACACCGCCGCCTACAATTTACAATCGGCGTTTATCAAATTATTTGGAATTTGCTTTAATTAAATATGGATTCAATTACTTAAAAAGAGAAGTATCAAGCATCTTGTTTTTAGAAAATACGATTGAACAGAATTTTACAAAATTTAAACCATCACATAAACGTGCAGTCCGTAAAGCAATCAAAGCAGGAATTAGCATTAAGGAATCTGAACAATTTGACAAATTTTATGAAATACTGAAAAATAATTTAAAAATTCGCCATAATGTTGCACCTACACACACCTTGGGGGAATTGTTAAAATTAAGAGAATTATTTCCTGATAAAATTAAATTATTCGGTGCTTTTTTGGCTGACAAAATGGTTGCTGGAGTAGTTAACTTTATTTGCACTCCGGATGTTGTTTTGGCATTTTATATTTCACATGATGAAGACTATCAGGAAACACGCGCTCTAAATTTGCTGTTCTATTCAATTTTTAAATGGGCAATTGATAAAAAATTTAAAGTTTTTGATTTTGGTATTTTTACTGTGAATGAAGAACCTAATTTTGGATTGGCTCGATTTAAGGAGAATTTTGGCGCTAGCGGAATGTTTCGTGATACCTTTGAAATTATTCTTTAAGTTAAAATATTAAATTTCCTTTTCGTAAATATGTCAATTAAAACTCTCGGAAAACAATCGCTTATCTACGGATTTGGTACAATTTTAACGCGCGTGGTGACTTTCCTTTTACTCCCGCTATACACTAATGTATTCACAACTGAAGAATACGGTATTTATTCCTTGGCTTATGCTTTTATTGGATTTGTTATGATTGCCTATCGCTATGGTATGGATTCTGCTTTAATGAAGTACTATATCGAAGCAAAAGGTGTTGAGAAAAAAGTATATTTCACGACTATTTTTAGTTTACAAACAATCACAAGTCTTGTGTTTTCGATATTGTTGATAATTTCAGCAGGGATATTGGCACCGGTTTTCCTTGGTAATGAAAATACGCAGTTAATGCGATTGGTTGCTATAATACTTTTCTTTGATGCGCTGTGGATGTTGCCAATGCTGATTTTACGTGCAGAGGGAAAACCGCGCCAATATATACTATTAAGTTTTATCAATGTTATTTTAACAATACTTTTAAATATCTATTTGGTTGTATTTAGAGAAATGGGGCTCGTGGGGGTTTTAATCGGAAATATTATTGCATCTTGCGGATTATTATTAGCAACCCTGCCAATAATTTTAAGGAATTTTAGATTTGGTACCATATCAAAATCTGCGCTGAATGAAGTTTTAAGATTTGGGCTACCCTTTTTCCCCGCTGGAATTTTCACTATGATTATGGAATTATCCGACCGCTATCTGTTAGAATGGTTAGCGGACACGTCAGCTGTTGGATTGTATTCTGCGGGTAATAAATTAGGCATGTTTGGCTTACTTGTGGTTATGGGATTTAATATGGGTTGGACCCCCTATTTTCTAAAAAAAGGGAAAGCTGCAGATGCACCTCAAACCTTTGCGAAAATTACTACTTATTTTTTAGGATTTGCCGGTTATTTAATAGTGTTAATTTCGCTTTGGATTGATACTGTAGTACAAATTAAATTAGGGAATAACACATTCTTCGGAGAAGAGTTTTGGGCTTCCACGCAAGTGGTGCCGATAATATTATTGGGATATTATTTCTTTGGGTTTTATGTATTACAATTGCCCGGTGTTTTCATAACGAAAAAAACTAAATTTATACCATTGTTTAGAGGGACAGGTGCTGCATTTACTATAATCATGAATATTGTATTGATTCCGATAGTCGGTATAATCGGTGCGGCTTCGGCCAAAGCGAGTGCTTTTTTTACCATGTCACTTTCAGCGTTATTATTTAATAGAAAATATTATCCAATTCCGTATTCCTGGTGGAGTATCACTTTTCCAATAATTTATTTAATAATTATTTATATAGTTCCGGCAAATATTGCATTTAAATTTGCTGCTACACTGTTTTATCCTATTTTGTGGTTCTTTTTAGTGGCGGACAGAACAGATAAAAACAAAATTAAAAATTTGCTAACATGATTTGTATAGTTACCTGTGGCCATCGCCCGGACGATGAAAGGATATTTGGTCGGGAAATAAAATCACTGCTAACTGCCGGACATAAAATAACCTATTTTACACGTTGGGAGGATAATTGTTTGCTTTCTGAAGAAAATTTATTCCATAGAAATTATTCTGAAAAAGGTCTTTCTGTCCGAGATTTTATGAAAAAAGTTGTAAAAAACTTTATGGTGCTCAAACCGTCCACTGTACACATCCATGAATTTGAATTGCTGCCGCTGGCAAAAAAGGCGAAAAAAATGTTTGATTCGAAAATAATCTATGATGTACATGAGGCAAACATTGAACTATGGGACACTTTTTCATCTAAACCGGTTGGATTAAAACAGATTATTAATCACTCATTAAACCAATATGAAAAGGGATATTTAAAATATGTTGATTTAGTCTTCACTACAGCACCTGAGCTCGTCACGCGCTATCGCGAACGCGGTGTAAAGACTTCGTTTTTGCCAAATTATCCAATTGAGTTTCCCAGAAGAAGTAAAAAAAACGAAATTCCAACGATAATTTATCATGGACAAATTTCCATTGAGCGTGGGTTAGGAGATTTAATTAATGCCCTGCCACGCGTGTCAAAAATAGATCGACCATTTCAAGTAAAAATATACGGTACAGAAAGAGTTCCCGGAACCATCAAACAACTGAAGGAATTAAGCAGCAAATTAAAATTAAATTCAATAATCAAATTTTTTGATCAAATTCCCCATAAAGATATGCTGAATGAACTATCGAAAGCGCATATTGCCGTTATCCCGTTTAGGGATTTTCCAATGTTTCAAATCGCAACACCGGTAAAATTATTTGAAGCAATGTGGGCCAAATGCGCCATTGTTGCAAGTGATTTACGAGCTTTAAGAACAATTGATGAGCAATTTATAGAGTTCTTTCCGCCAGGTGATGTTGAAGCACTTAGTCGTGCAATTAGTGAATTATTAATTAGTGATGAAAAACGACAGGTCATGGCAAATATCGGTGAGGAGCTAGTACAGAAAAAGTATAATTGGAATAATATTGAAAAAACATTACTTAAAGCGTATCAAGAATTAGGTAAATGATAATATGAAAATATTATACATTTCTCCTGAAAACACAGTTGGTACTTTATCCTTGTGGAAAAAGGCTCATGAGAAACGCGGCAATCAATGCGATTTTGTTACTCTGTATCAAACACGGCATAATTATGATCCCGGCTATTGCTTGAACTTACCATTTATTTCAGCGAACAATTTTTATCTGAAAACGCGCGAAATATATTATCGTGCATCCGCAAAGGATTCAAGAAAAACTGCTGAAAAAGCGGGTTATCCACCAATCTGGCAACCGAATAATATTTTGGAAAAATATTACTTTCGCCTGCGTGATTGGCTATGGCATTTTAAAATTGAAAAAGCAATTGAGGGGCTTGATTTATTAAACTATGACATTTATCACATTGAGTGGGGATTGGGGTTTTACCGCGATGCACGGTTGGTAAAGAAATTAGCCGAACTTGGAAAGCATATTGTATGTGGATATCACGGCCAAGATTTGAGGCTGCGTGGTGTGATTGAGGAAATTGATCGTTTAAGTGAATTAAATGTAACGAGCGAATTAGATCTATTAGAAAAGCATCCGAATATTAAATATTTATTTTTACCATTTGATACACAGCAATTTGCACCACTGAACAAAATAAATTCTCCACTAAGGATTTGCCATAGTCCGACAAATCGCTATTTTAAAGGCAGCGAGACAATAATCCCAATTTGTGAAAAGATTGCTGAAGAGGAAGCGGTTGAATTTATTTTGATTGAAAATAAACCAATTGTAGAAACCTTGAAAATTAAAAAAAGTTGTGATATCTTAATTGATCAAGTACATAATCGTGGAGGTTGGGGCTACGGCATGAATTCTGTTGAAGCGCTTTCAGTGGGTTTAGTCTGTGTAACTGAGCTTATCCCAAAATATGTTGAATTTATTCCTGACCATCCGTTTGTTAACGTTACCGGAAACACATTATACGCCGCATTAAAAGATTTGGTGCAAAATCCAAATAAAATCAATGCGCTAAAAGAGAAGAGTCGTGCTTGGGTAGTTGAAAACCATGATTTACATAATACAGTAGAAGTGTTGTACAAATATTATCAAGAATTAGGATGGACTTAAAAGAATCTCCGACTTTCATGGTAGTAGTGCCCTGCTATAATGTTGAGCATGTAGTGGAAAAATGTATAGATGCATTGTTAGCACAAGATTATCCACAGGCAAAATTTCAAATTATTATAGTGGATGACAGGTCAACAGATAAAACTGCAAAGATTATTAAAAAATATACTGGCAAAGAACAGATTAAAATTATCCATCACCTTAAAAACAGAGGACTCGCTGCGGCAAGAAATAGCGGGATAAAAGCCGGCAAATCACAGATCGTTGGATTTCTTGATAGCGATATGGTCGTAAAAAAACAATGGACAAAAGCTATGGTAAATATTCTAAAGTCGGAAAAAGTTATTGCCTGTATGGGCGGAATAAAATTAGCCGATACCATAACTCCCACAAAACTGGACAGTTTTTTATATAATCCGAAGCGCGGTGTTTTAAAACATGGTGAAAATAAACCGGTTAAGTTTAAATGGTTTTTACTAAATAATTCTGCCGTTAAACGATATGCCATAAATGAAGTCGGATACTTTGATGAGACAATAACAACCTATGGCGGAGAAGACACCGATTTTGCAATTCGACTGTGGGATAAATATCCCACTGGACTGAGATTTACTTTTAATGCCACCGGAGCGCATTATCACCAGAGACCTTTGGATGAACTAATAGAAAAAATGGAACTATATGGTAGTACGAATTATCCGCGATTATTAAAACGCTATCCGCAACATAACAAAGCTTTAGCAGGTGATTGGATAAACACATTTAAGGGCAAGTTAGTTTTTAATCCGGTTAGTAATGTAGTGATTAAAATTATTTATCTTCTTTTTCCATTCCCACAACTTATTCGCTATTTTATAGCTTACAGTTTGATGAGAGGAGCGCGCAATCCTAAAAGTTAGCTGTACATTTATTATTTTATAACATTATTTGCGGACATAATTATAAAATGCAATTACTATAATTATCAATGAACAAATCTATATCCCCACACTATTCTTCTTCAAATATGTTATGGCCTACGCGTTCACCGTTTTCAAATATAAATTCAACATGGAGAGGTTTTTGTCCGGAAGCATCCTTTGACATATTGTCATATAGAGCGTGTTGGTCTAAAGAATCCAATAAATTATTATCATCGCCAATTAATAGCTTGAAAGTGGCATCTAATACATCAAAGCCTGTAGACATTTTTGTTAGCTTCGACAAGTGTCCTCCAGACAATCTGGGAGTCAGCTCAATTATTTTTACACCTTCAAGTGTAAGTTTCATTTGAAAATAAACGGGGCCGTTTTGTATTCTAAAAGCATTAATACACTTTGTTACAATCTGCAAAACCGCACGTTTATTCCTCTTGCTCACACACGCTTTAGATGGAAAAATATGTTTTTTAAGCTCCCCGGAATTCTCACTCATAGTTATTCTATCAGATATGCCGACAAATGCTATCTCACCACCGATCACAAGAGTTTCTACTGACAGTTCTGGACCTCTTAAGAACTCTTCAATAATAACAGTATTGTCACTTGAAAAGCAGCATGATTTGCCAATATTTAGTTTAATATCTTGCACGGAATTAACATAAAGCACACCACGCTGTCCTTGCGAGTCACTAGGTTTCATCATCGCAGGAAAGCTCTTCCACGTTATAGTATCACCAAGTTTTGAAACAGTGTAATTAACAAAGCCCAGTTCATTATCATTCATAAAGGCCCTGGCTAAAGGTTTATTGTGCATAATTTCAGCTGTATTAGAATTTACAAAAGTGGGTAGTCCCAATATTTCTGAGGCCTTTGCAGATGTCACGATGCCATAATCCGATCCGGTAGTATAAATTATATCTACTTTATTCTTTTGTGCACATTCTACAACTCCATCAACATCTTTAATATCTATAAGCTCAAATTGATCAACAATCTTAGAGCCCCGGTTGCGCACATAGCTACATCCTATGACATACCATTTATTACTCTGGAGATATTCAATAGCGTCCAATTGAGCCATTCCAGTGCCTAGTATTAATGCTTTCATTTCGTTTTTCTCAAAAACAGTACCTAATAATAAAAATAAATTTCGTTCCTAAAATTTGTCCGCTATTTTGTAGCTTTCAGATTAATGAAATGAGCGTGTAATCTAAAGAATTTAATGTAAATTTGATTATTATTATGATATCATTTGCAAATAAAACTTTAAATTTTTGTACTACTGTTTTAGTCATTATATTGGCGCCCAGTTCATTTTTATTTAGTGCATTTGATTCGTATCCTACGTCGACTACCAATTTGGCGATTGGCCGGATGACAATGAATATCGGCGGAAATTTTATTGATATTCAAAATGAACCGAGCAGTATAATTGCGTTTAGATTGAAAGGTGGTGAAATGACTTGGGGGCGACCATTTCAAATTAAAGAACTTCAACGAACTGCGTTATCCGTTGGAATGGTATTAAATAATTGGGGTTTTGGTGTCAGTGCTAGCACATTTGGAAATGATATCTATGACGAAGAGAAATTGGTTTTCAGTTTTGCAAAGTCATTCAAGCGAAAATTATCCTACGGGATTAATTTTGCATTATATCAAATTAAAATAGATAAATACGGCACGGATGCGGCTGCTGGAATATCGGCATCATTACACTATAAAATTGATGCGAATTGTCGCTGGGTAACGACCGTAAAAAATCTGAACGCACCAAAAATCGGCGAGGCGAAAGATGAACTTCCGCAGGTTGTTACTACCGGATTAGCTGGTTTGTTGCATGAAAATTTTACGATAGCGGCGGAATGGGAGCAAGATATCAAATATGACGGCGCTTTAAAATTTGGATTACAAGCAAAGCCAATCCAGAGCATTGCACTTTTAGCCGGTTACGTCTCCAATCCCGGGCAAATTACCGCCGGACTTTCCATTATTTTTAATAAAATTTATATTGAATATGGCACAATTGCGCACAACGATGTCGGCTTATTTACACATCAGCTTGGCGTTGGCTTTAATTTTAATAGCCGTTAATTCGCTAACAGCTCAACAAATTACCGCAGCATCTTTTCTACAAAATTTAGATGCGGAAATTGCAATTCCCGATGAGGATATATTATTGATTGATGAAATTTTGAACGGACAATGGCCACCTGGGAAGGAATTGGCGCAGCAGATTTTAAACTTATCGGTAATTGAATACGATGACGAGTCAATTCTGGAAAAAGTTAGAAGTAGAAAAGCGTTTTTTAAAATTGCAGATAAAAAAGAAGCTTCAATATTTTTAAAGCAATTGGTAAAAGCAATAGAAACAATTACAGTCGCAGATGAAAAGTTGGGGCGTCTTAAAATAAATCAATACTTAGTATTTAATGACGAATATCGTTATCGATGGAAACTGAATTATAATTTAGATAAATATTCCTTTGGATTTATTGCCGAACGTGATCCAAATGAAAGCAAATTACTTGATCATACATCAGGTTATTTTTCCAAACAATTTTCTTCTGGCAAAATAATTTTGGGAGATTTTCAAATTGTAAGTGGTTTCGGATTGTGGTCATGGCGTTCAGTTGCCACACGCAAAAGTTTTGAATCTTTGGCTGGTTTACCGAGAATGGGGCGGGGAATCTCGCCGTATCATTCTGCCAACGAAGCGTGGTTTATTCGAGGCATCGGTTACACGAAATATACACAATTCGGCAGCTGGCTGTTTTCCGGTGGTTACACTCATCAAGATGGCAATATAGATGGCAACGGGAATGTGCAAATAAGCAGTTCCGGCTTGCATACGGGAGCAACCTCTATCGCGCAACAAAATAATGTTGTCGAATCTGTTGCCGTTGGTCAGTGGAATTATATCAAGCCGAATACTAAGGTTTCAGCCTCGTTGTCCGGTGTTAAATGGAATACGCAAGATGGGGCCGAAAAACAAGATTGGAGCGGCTCGTTTGCAATGATTAAAAATATGAAAATGGGTAATGCTTTTGGAGAAATAGCGCGTGGGTTTAATAATACGGGGGCAGTTATTTCTGGTTTTCGACTAAATTTACCGAATGCCAAATATTTAATTTCAACACGTTATTATACGCAAGGATATTCAGCGTTGCGTTCTAATCCTTTTGCTGAATGGTTAGGTAAAGATCGTAACGAAAAGGGAATTTTTCAAAGTATCAGTTTTAAACAAAACGATCATCAGTTTATAATTTATGGTGATATCTTTCAAGCTATTGAAGCGGAAAACGGTGATTCGTTTCCTCAAACTGGACAAGAAGCCGGTTTGAGGTGGGAAAAGCGCAAAGGGCGAAATTATCATAAATTGCAATGGGTGTGGCAGAAAAAGTCAATTGAAAATAGCGGAAATTATTTGTTAACATCTGCGCCTGAATATGAAATCAACAATACTTTAAAATATAGCAGTGCCTTTCAGATTTCCGAAACAATGAGGAACAAAATTCAATTAGCCTATTCATTTGATGAAACAACCGATTTAAATTCCAATGCTTTTGGAATAAATTATGCGATTTCGCGGGAAGGGGAAAATTTAGCCATATTTTTAGATTTAGTCACAACTTTTACATCGGGCGGTTCCGCTTGGATTTATTTTTGGGATTTAAATCTTCAGGGCGAAATGACCACGCGTGTCTATACAAAGGATAGTTTTTCACCCGCTATTAAATTCATGTATCAAACTGCTTCAGGTTTTGATTTTGGTTTTCGCACAAGGGCGTTATGGAAAAATTTTGATTTTAGAGGAAACCCCAAAATATTTGGAGCATTGGTGATTGAGGCAGTTCTATAATGCTAATGTTGCCACAGATTAAATAAAATTATGAAAATTTTACGTAATTTATTTTTAGTTACATTATTTCTATTTGCAAGCACTAAGGCTGTTCCCATTAAAGTTATAGACCATGTTGAAAATAAAGAAGATACTCTAAAAGTATTGGAAAACATGCCATCGGTATATTGTTCTACTAAAGATTTTGCGCGTTTATTATCAACTAATATTTATGAGAATAAAGAAAGAGCTAAAATTGTATTATATTTGAATGAACACCGCGTAAAGATTTCTGCTAATACAAGTTTTATTGTAATTGATGATGTTATTTTTCAGATGACGACTTCTGCAATATTCTATATCGAAGATATTTTTTTGCCGGCTGAATCTTTTATAAAAATATTGCACAATACAGTCTTCCCCGGCATCTCAATTAATAAAAATGCTAATGAAATAAATATTGTACAAACCGATTTCAATATCAAAAAAATCCGTTTCGAGGAAAAAGCTAATGGTACAATTCTGAGGATTAATACCCAGCAATTATTTAAACAAAAGGAGATTAGTACCTTTTTACATAAAAACGGTTGGTTCTATGTTACAATTCAAGGTGGGACTGCTAACAAAAATGAAATAGAAAATATTGTTCCGCGTGGCATTGTTAAGAAAATAGGAATGGACCAATTGAAGGCCGGTGTTAAACTTTCTTTTTTTCTAAAGACAGATATTTCGAAACATGAACTATACCAAGATAAAGATACCAAAGAAATTGTAATTACACTTTGGGAGCCGACATCTAAAAGTATTGCAAAGATACAAGCAATGAAAGATCAATGGGATCTTGACACAATTGTTTTAGACGCCGGCCACGGTGGTAAAGATCCGGGTACAATTGGACGCCGAGGAACTAAAGAAAAGAACATTACCTTAGATATTGTTCAACGGCTTGGAAAATTAATTACCATAAATACAGCGGTTAAGGTTATTTATACGCGCGATGAAGACATTTTTGTGCCCCTATGGAAAAGAACTAAAATCGCCAACGAGAACAATGGCAAGATCTTTATAAGCGTACATGCTAACGCTAACCGAAGCAACCGTTCAAATGGTTTTGAAACTTATTTATTGCGCCCTGGTAAAACGCAAGATGCCATTGATGTTGCGGCCCAAGAAAATGCAGCAATTAAATATGAAGAACAACATAACGGTAAATATAGTGAGTTAACTCCTGAAGGAATTATTTTGGCCACAATGGCACAAAGTACATTTATGAAAGAAAGCGAAAGGCTGGCTGAACAAATTCAAATTGAATTAGGCAAAAATTTATCTGCTGTAAATCGTGGTGTAAAACAGGCCGGTTTTTATGTACTCATTGGCGCAAGTATGCCAAATGTTTTAATTGAAGTTGGGTTTCTCAGCAATTCCAATGAAGAAAAAAAGCTTCGTACTGCCGTTTATCGGCAAAAAATTGCCGACGCTATTTATCGTGCTATTATTGAGTTCAAGAAGAGTAATGAATTTGTAACGGTGGAGGGGTAATTGGGAAATAAAAAACCAATTGGCATATTTGATTCTGGCTTAGGGGGATTAACGGTTGTTAAGGCAGTTAGACAGGAACTGCCGAATGAATCAATAGTATATTTTGGTGACACTGCGCGCGTGCCATACGGAAATAAAAGTGCGCAATTGATAAAAGAATACAGTTTAGAAATAGCGAATTTTTTATTAAAATATGATACTAAAATAATAATAATTGCTTGCAACACGGCCACGGCTTTGGCACTCAATTCATTAGAAAAGCAATTAAATATTCCTGTGATTGGTGTGATAAAACCCGGTGTTAATTCAGCGCTAAAGCTCACACGAAATAAGCATATCGGTATAATTGGAACGATTTCAACCATTGACTCAGGTATCTACAAAAAAAATATAAAAGACTATGATAATAAAATTAAAGTAACTTCAACGCCTTGCCCCCTTTTTGTTCCGTTGGCAGAAGAAGGTTGGTTGAATGAACCGGCCACAAAACTCATCGCAAAAAAATATTTACAAACAATTAATGACGCAAATGCCGATACTCTAATTTTAGGTTGTACGCATTATCCAATCCTTGCGGAAGTAATTAAAAGTGTTTTGTCGCCTCAAACAAAACTTGTTGATTCCGCCCAAGCGATTGCCATTGATACCGCAAAGTTATTGAAAATTAATGGATTGCTTAGTGAAGAGAATGCAAAAGGAACTCTTAAATTATTTGTTTCTGATTTGCCCGCGCGTTTCGAAGATGTCGCCACGCGATTCTTAGGTGAAAAAATACCTGATGTCCAAAAGATCCAACTCAGCCGAGTTTAACCAATTATTAGACAAGTTATATTCCTTACAGCGCCGAGGAATTAAGGTCGGGTTGGGCCCTACAAAAAAATTGTTGCACGCTTGTGGAAACCCGCAAAACAATTTTACCTCAATTCATATAGCCGGCACTAATGGGAAGGGTTCCACCGCCGCAATATTGGCTTCCATATTAATTACTGCTGGGTACAAAGTTGGTCTATACATCTCGCCACATTTACTAAATTTTAATGAACGTATCAGAATAAACGGTATTCCTATTACAAATAATGAAATAACTGAGTTTATGGCGCGGTTCGATACTGCGATTGAAGAAATACACGCAACATTTTTTGAGACGACCACTGCTATGGCTTTTCAACATTTTAATAATCATAAAGTTGATGTCGCGGTGGTAGAAACAGGGTTAGGCGGCCGATTAGATTCAACAAATGTTCTCAAACCAAAGCTTGTTGCAATTACACCAATTGCACACGATCATACAGGAATATTGGGTAAAACTTTATCGGAGATAGCTTTCGAAAAAAGCGGAATAATTAAAGAAAAAACACCACTAATTTTAGCACCGCAGGATGCAGCAGTAAAAAAAGTGTTGAGTGATGTTGCCATTACAAAAAAGGCGGAAATTGTTCATTGTGATCCCATGTCACCGCAGAATATTTTAATTAGTCCGTCAGGAACAAAATTTAATTGGAAAGGATTAGATTATTTCACAAGATTAATTGGTGAACACCAAGCGAGTAATGCAATTCTTGCTATTGAAACTTCCAAACAATTTGATAGTTCTATTAATTATGAATCTATTAAAAAAAGTTTGGCAAACGTAGTATGGCCGGGACGCCTACAAAAAATGAGTATCTCTAATCCAATATTTTATGATGTTGCACATAACGCACATGGAATTCAAGTTGTGTTAGAAACGCTTAGTAAAATGTATACTAAAAAACCGATAGGTTTAATTGCGTTAAAAGCAGATAAGGAACTTGAATATATTTCCCCAAAAATTAAAAATAAGTTTCAAAAATTAATTGTTACCAGCTTACCCGAAATGAAATTAATGCCGGCGTATGAATTACAAGCAGAATTTAATAATTTTGGAATTGATACGAAATTAGAAACAGATTTACAAACCGCTTTGAAGAAAATCAAAAGTAGATATCTTCCAGGCATTCCTCGCCTAATTTTTGGGAGTCACTACATTGCAGAGCCAGTTTTCAAAGAATTCGATTTTTCCTTTGACAATGGTGTTATTTGATGTAATTTATATTGCTTAAAAGACGCACACATCGCACTATTAAATTAATCAACTACTACCAAAGGATACTTTGTCATGGATGTTAATGAATTACAATCCCTAAAGATTAAAGATCTAACTGAACTCGCTAAAAAATTAAAAATCGAAAGTGTTTCAGGATTAAACAAGCAAGAGCTAATTGTTCAAATCCTGAAGACGGAAGAAAAAAAAGAAGAGACCTTGCGGGCCCGCGGCACTTTAGAAGTTTTACCAGATGGATATGGGTTTTTACGGAGCGCTGATTTCAATTATTTACCGGGTCCCGACGATATTTACGTAAGTCCATCACAAATAAAAAGATTTGGGTTAAAAACAGGACATGAAGTCGCCGGACAAATTAGAGCCCCAAAATCCAAAGAACGCTTTTACGCTTTGCTAAAAGTTGAAAGCGTAAATAATCGTCCACCAGAAGAAGTGAGAAACGTAATATTATTCGATAATTTGACACCTTTACATCCTGATGAAAAATTTAATCTTGAAATTGAACAAAGAAACTTGTCAATGCGGATTATGGATTTAATGTGTCCGATTGGCAAAGGGCAGCGGGGGCTGATTGTAGCACAGCCGAAGACCGGAAAAACAATTTTATTGCAAAATTTAGCAAATTCAATACGCAAGAATCATCCTGATACTAAAATGATAATTTTACTGATTGATGAGCGGCCTGAAGAAGTTACCGATATGAAACGAAATGTAGACGCCGAAGTGCTAAGTTCAACATTTGATGAGGCACCGGAAAGGCACGTTGCAGTTGCTGATATGGCGTTGCAGAAAGCACGTCGTATGGCTGAATATGGCGAGGATGTGGTAATATTATTAGACAGTTTAACGCGCTTAGCAAGAGCACATAATGCGGTAATCCCGCATAGTGGAAAAATACTTTCCGGCGGTGTTGATTCTAATGCCTTGAAAAAACCTAAGCAATTTTTTGGTGCTGCTCGCAATACCGAAGAAGGAGGGACTTTCACAATCATTGCTACAGCCCTGATTGACACTGGCAGTCGAATGGATGATGTTATTTTTGAAGAATTTAAAGGAACCGGAAATATGGAATTAGTATTGGATCGTCGATTGAGCGATCGTCGAATTTATCCATCTTTTGATATAGTTCGCTCGGGAACCAGAAAAGAAGAATTATTATTATCAAAAAAGGTGCTTGGTAGAATTTGGATCTTGCGCAAACTACTTAACGAAATGCAAATTGTTGAAGCTATGGAGTTCTTACGCGACCGAATGTTAAGGACCAAAACTAACGATGAATTTATGGACACAATGAGCAGATAGGACTTAATTTATATACATGATATTTTTATTATTTGGAGGATAATATGTCAACGATCAAATCAACTATTGAAAAATACGGTATTAAGGATGTCACCGAAATTGTTTACAACCCTTCCTATGATCAGTTATATGAGGAGGAGTTAAAAGAAGATTTAACCGGATTTGAAAAAGGTGTTCTTACTGAAAGTGGTGCGGTTAATGTTATGACTGGAAAATATACCGGTCGTTCACCTAAAGATAAATATATTGTCAAAGATGACATAACTAACAATACGATTTGGTGGACTTCCGAACATGCTCAAAATGATAATAAACCGATTTCGATTGAAGTGTGGCATGATTTAAAAAAAACGGTACTCGAACAACTTTCGAATAAAAGATTATTTGTTGTTGATGGATTTTGTGGTGCTAATATTGAAACACGCCTAAAAGTTCGCTTTATTGTTGAGGTCGCTTGGCAAGCACATTTTGTAAATAATATGTTTATCCGTCCATCTAAGGAAGAATTGGAGAATTTTGGTGAGCCTGATTTTATTGTTCTGAACGGTTCTAAAACTGTCAATAGAAATTGGGAAAAACACGGACTCAATTCAGAATCGTTTACAGTTTTCAATTTAACTGAAAAAATGCAAGTTATTGGTGGCACCTGGTATGGTGGAGAAATGAAAAAAGGTATGTTTGCGATGATGAATTATTACCTACCATTACGCGGCATAGCTGCAATGCATTGCTCAGCAAATAGAGGAACCGATGGTGATGTGGCGATCTTTTTTGGATTGTCAGGCACCGGTAAAACGACACTCTCAACCGAGCCTAATCGCGCCTTAATCGGCGATGACGAACATGGTTGGGATGATGAGGGAATCTTTAATTTTGAAGGAGGTTGTTATGCAAAAACAATCAATCTTGATAAAGAAGCCGAACCTGACATTTATAACGCTATCAAACGTGACGCATTGCTTGAAAATGTTACAGTTGATGAGAATGGAAAAATTGATTATACCGACGATTCTTTAACGCAAAACACGCGCGTTTCATATCCAATTTGGCATATCGAAAATATTGTTAAACCAGTATCCAAAGCCGGCCCGGCCACAAGAGTAATATTTTTAACAGCTGATGCATTCGGAGTGATGCCACCAGTTGCCAAATTGACTCCCGAGCAGACTAAATATCATTTTCTATCAGGATTCACAGCAAAACTTGCTGGTACTGAGCTTGGAGTAACGGAGCCACGCCCAGCCTTCTCAGCTTGTTTTGGTGAAGCATTTTTATCTGTCCACCCGACTATTTATGCTAAAGAATTAGTAAGAAAGATGGAAGCTAATAATGCATCGGCCTATTTGGTGAACACAGGATGGAATGGCACCGGTAAACGAATTTCAATCCAAGATACGCGAGCCATCATCGACAAAATTTTGGATGGATCAATTGAAAAAGCCCAGACAAAAATACTGCCAGTATTTAATTTTGAAATTCCACTTGAATTGGAAAAAGTCGATAAAAATATATTAGACCCGCGCGATACATATTCTGATTCTGAAGAGTGGGATGAAAAAGCGCATAAATTAGCCGGATTGTTTATAAATAATTTTAAGAAATATACTGATAATGCTGAAGGGCTAGCCTTAGTTTCTGCAGGACCACAGATCTAGAAAAATAATTATCTTTGCAATGATGTTGTTAGATAAGATTTTGGGTATAATTATTTAAAAGAGCATGCTTAATTCGCTCAACACCTTCTTTGATTTCAGCGACGGATCTGCAAAAGCTAATTCTTAAATAGCCATCCACCCCAAAGGCAATGCCTGGCACAGTGATAACTTTAGCCTTCTCTACTAAAAACTCAGATAGTTTTGCGGAGTTGCCACTGTATTTTCTAAAATCCGCAAAACAATAATAGGTTCCTTCTGAATTGAAAGGTTTAACACCGTTAATTTCGTTCAAGCTAGATATTAAAATATTACGTTTATTTTCTAAAGATGCTCGCAGGTTTTCTACATCTGACTGGTTTCCGATTAATGCAGCCGTAGCAGCAGTGTCAGCCAATAATGAAGGTGCCGTCGTTTGATGCGCCTGCAGTTTTGCCATAATCTTAATTATTTTGCTGTTACCGATTGCCCATCCTAAACGAAATCCGGTCATGGCGTACTGTTTAGATACGCCATTAACTACAATCAATTTACAATTCTCGATCGATTCTGTTACTAATTTTAAACTACTTACAGCTGTTTTACCGTCAAATACTAAGCGCTGATAAATATCATCCATTATGAGATATAAGTTGTTTTTTTCGCAAACAGCGATGACATCAGCGATGAAGTCATCCGAATAAAGTGAACCTGATGGATTATTGGGACTGTTTAAGATGATTGCTTTTGTTTTTTTTGTTACAATTTTCTGAATATCTTCAATAGTTGGATGAAAAATATCCGCTTTTGGAATTACAGTTTTTGGAATTCCGCCACATATTTTGACCATCTCCGGATAACTGACCCAATACGGCGCAGGAAAAACAACTTCATCACCTATATTAATGATTGATTGCAAGGTGAGAAATAACGCTTGCTTAGCACCAACGGTGGCAATAACATTTTCTTCGCAGATGTCTTTTTGGTAATATTTAGATGTATACTTAACGATTGCTTGCTTTAATTTTCTGGTGCCGCCAGCCGGAGCGTAGTGTATTGTCCGTGATTTTAATAGATCTTGAATAGCTGAAATGGCAGCTGACGGTGGATCAGATAACGGTTCACCGCCACCTAAATGAATAATTGATTCGCCCTTTTGGTGTAAAATAGCTGCTTTTTCATTTAGTTTTAAGGTAGTTGAATGTGTTAGACTTTTGGCTGTTTTACTGATATTCATACGAATAATTTCAAAAATAGAGTAAAAATTACGGTAATCTCAAATAAATTTGATAATAATATTAATTACGGAAAAATCTATGATCTTGTACAGTTTGTTAATAGCTAAAAATATTGTAAGGACATCTAATTTAATATTTGTAAATTTCCGCCCATTTTATGAACATTGAAGATAATTTATATCTAAAAAAGTTGGAGAAAAGATGAAAGAGAAGATACATCCCGATTATAAATTTGGAACAGTGCATTGCGCATGTGGAAACACCTTTAAAGTTTATAGCGCGATTGGAGCTCAACGGATTGATATTTGTAATGTTTGCCATCCGTTTTTTTCCGGTAAGCAGAAATTAGTTGACACTGCTGGTAGAATAGAAAAGTTTGAGAAAAAATACGGTAAGCGCCAAACTGCCCAATAACAAGATAAAATTAAGGACTTCTATTTTTTGAGATAAGCATAGGAGTCCTTTTTATATCATGAAATTGCTTAGTTTATAAAAAAATGCATATTAAAGAATTGCTAATCCATATAATTACAAAACCATCGATATTAGTCGGTGGACAAGCTGTAATTGAAGGAGTTATGATGCGGGTGCCCGGTGCTTATGCTACAGCCGCTCGAGATCCGGAAGGTGTTATCCGAATCGATCGGCATGAATTCAGATCTAAAGCCGAAAAAAATAAAATATGGAAAAAACCTGTTTTGCGCGGAATGATATCGCTTTTTGAAGCGTTGAAAATTGGAATGCGAACTTTGACTTGGTCGGCTGAAATCGCAGCGCCGATAGAAAAAAAGAAAAAAGAACAAGGAAAATTGGCGACTTTTTTTTCTACCACAGTGGCGCTATTAATTGCTTTGGTTTTATTTATGGCGGCACCCTATTGGATAACAACAAAATTGTTTTTAGTTGACCGTGAAGCTTTTGCATTTAATCTGATTGCCGGTTTTTTCAGAATATTATTTTTCCTAATTTATCTTGTATTAATTTCATTTTTGAAAGATGTGAAAAGACTTTTCCAGTATCATGGTGCTGAACATCGTGTTATCCATAATTTTGAATCTGGTATGGCGATTTCGGTCAAAAATGCCCAATCATTTCCCAAGCAACATCCGCGTTGTGGCACGAGTTTTTTATTTATTGTAATGTTATCTGCAATTATTGTTTTTTCTTTTATTGATACAATTTTTATCGGATTTTTTGGTGGTTTAGCGGTATTTGAGCGTATATTTTTACATCTTCTAATGCTGCCAATTGTAGCCGGTATCGGCTATGAAGTATTAAAATTAAGCGCTCGAAAAGATAAAACTATTATGTTTAAAATATTGCGTACACCCGGCTTATGGCTGCAAAATATTACAACTAAGGAACCTGATGACAAAATGGTGGAAGTCTCAATTGAATCCTTAAAGGTTGCCTTTGGTGGTCGTTATCAAGATGTTGTTGGCAAAAAATATGTCGCAGAAGCTATTGGATGAAAAATAAGCTGCAGCAAATAATTACACGTTTCGAAGAGTTGGAAAAATTTTTAGCTAATCCTGAAATAATTACCGATAGCAAAAAAATAGCGAAAATTGCCAAGGAACGTAGTACAATGGAAGATATTGTCGTTGAAGCGCGCAAATATTTGACATTGACCAAACAAGTATCTGAATATCATGGAATTATGAAGGGCAATGACAAAGAATTAATTGAAATTGCCAAAGAAGAGCTGCCAAACGCAGAGGCGGAATTACTGAAAAGCACTGATAAGCTAAAAATCCTGTTAATACCTAAAGACGCCAATGACGACAAAAATATTATTTTTGAAATACGGGCTGGAACCGGCGGTGATGAAGCCGCATTATTTGTATCAGATTTATTTAGAATGTATTCACGTTTTGCCGAGCGCTCGAATTGGCAAATTAATATAATGGATGCTAACGGAACTGGCATTGGCGGTTTTAAGGAAATAATTTTTTCGGTGACTGGAAAAGGTGCCTACGGTATGATGAAATACGAAAGCGGAGTGCATCGAGTTCAGCGTGTACCTAAAACCGAAGCCAGCGGCCGTGTACATACATCGGCGGCGACCGTGGCAGTTTTACCGGAAGCTAAAGAAGCAGACATAGAAGTGCGTAACGAGGATTTAAAAATTGATACTTATCGTGCCAGTGGCGCCGGTGGACAACATGTCAATAAAACAGAGTCGGCCATTAGAATTACACATCTGCCAACCGGGTTAGTTGTAACTTGCCAAGATGAAAGTTCGCAGCACAAAAATCGTGCAGCTGCACTTAAAGTGTTGCGCTCACGATTATTAGCAGCCGAAGAGGAACGCATCACTTCCGAGCGCGCCAAGAAACGAAAAACGTTAGTTTCTACCGGTGACAGATCGGCAAAGATTCGCACGTATAATTTTTCGCAAGGACGAATAACTGACCATCGTATACATTATACAGTTTACAAACTTGAAGCGCTGTTAGACGGTGATATTTCAGAACTTATTGAACGCTTACGGATGGCGGAGCAACAAGAAATCTTGAAAGGAGAATAAAAGTTTAATGCACTATTCTCCGCGAAAATCATGGCGGATTAGTGATCTGTTAAAATGGGGCGAACAATATTTCAGTAATAATAAGTTTCCCACCCCACGCCAAGAAATTGAACTATTATTGCAGGAAACTTTACAATGTGACCGCTTTGGTCTATATTTACGATTCGAAGAATTGCTTGACAAAGCACAGCTCACAAATCTGCGCGAATGGATAAAACGGAGACTAAATCGCGAGCCGACCCAATATATTACTGGCAAAGCCGGATTCTATAATCTGATATTAGAAGTAGCTCCAGATGTAATGATTCCGCGTCCGGAAAGTGAATGTTCAATTGATGCTGTTTTAGATATAATTCCAATTGATGCAGAATTGTCAATAGTAGACATCGGAACCGGTTCCGGCTGCTTAGCTTTGGCTATAGCTAATGAAAGGCCCAAAATAAGTGTAACAGGAATTGATATTTCCAAACACGCTGTTGAGCTTGCTAAAAAAAATGCTAAAAAGTTGAATATTCAAAATGTGGTGTTTTTTCAAGCTGATTTTTTAACAAGTGAAATTAATGAAACATTTGATATTGCAATTTCAAATCCACCATATATTCCCAAAAGAGACATTCCACTGTTAATGCCGGAAGTAAGAAAATATGAACCAAAATCAGCGCTAACAGATTTTGCAGATGGGCTAATTTTTTATTATAGAATGGCTAAAGAATGCCACTCATTTCTAAAAAGAAATAGCTGGGTTTTTCTTGAAGTTGGGTTAGGAAGCCATCCTAAAAAAGCACGGGAATTATTTTTAAATAATAAATTTAAACAAGCAAAATTAATCAGGGATTATAACGGTGATGATCGCGTTTTAAAAGTGCGATTAACATGAATAAAGTATTGACACATATCAAAATTTGCCGTCCGTTAAATTGCTTGATAGGCGCATTTTCGGTTATTGTTACTGCTTCAATTTTGCGAAAAGTTAATGATTTTGAAATGTGGTTTCCGGCACTGGTTGTAGTCGTTTTTTATAATGCAGCAGCAAACATTATCAATGATTATTTTGATAGAAAAACAGATGCGATTAACCGCCCAACTCGTCCGCTAATTACTGGTGCTGTACAACCGCAAGTTGCGTTAATTATGGCCGTTACACTATTTGCTATTGGCACGATATTAGCGCTTACACTGCCTTCTTTGGCCACGATACTTGCAGTAGCGATTGCCCTTCCACTAATAGTATTTTATAGTATTTGGTTTAAGCGAATTGCACTAATTGGTAATATCGTGATTGCGGTAATTTTAGGGCTAACATTTATTTTTGCGGGTGCCGCTTTGCGCGATTGGCAAACAATGTTAATTCCAGCAATTTTAGCTTTTGGGTTGACACTTGTAAGAGAAATTATAAAAGATATTGCTGATGTTGAGGGAGATCGCAGAGCGAAATTAAGAACTTTGCCAGTTATTTCCGACGAACGAAACGCCTGGCTTCTCGCATCCATTTTCGCAGCTCTGATTGCTGTTGGTGTTATAATGCCATATTTAACAGCAATTTATAACATTTGGTATCTTGTTTTTGTAATATTTGGCATTGAGATTCCCATAGGATATATTGTATTTTCAGCAATGAAATATCCATCAATTGAAACCGCAATACAATCCGCAAAAATATTGAAGCTAAGTACAATTGCAGGTGTAATTGCTGTTTGGGTCGGGTCATTCTAATGGCAGCGGATTTTGTACATTTACACAATCATTCTGATTTCAGTTTGCTCGACGGTGCACAAAAAATTGATGTGATGTTAGATACCGTAGCAGACTTAGGAATGGACAGCATTGCACTAACTGAACATGGCAATATGTTCAGTGCCATTCAGTTTTATAAAGCAGCCAAAAAGCGTGGAATCAAGCCAATAATCGGTTGTGAGGTTTATGTTGCCAAAGGTAAACATACCGAAAAAAGTAAACAAAATGGTCATGGGAATAATCATTTAATATTGTTAGCAAAGAATTATATTGGTTACAAAAATCTGATGAAGTTAGTGACCTTCGGATATTTAGATGGTTTTTATTACCGTCCACGGATTGATAAAGATTTATTGCGCATGTATAGCTCCGGACTAATTGCTTTATCGGCTTGCTTAAAAGGTGAAATTCCCGAAAAATTGATAAAAAATGATATTGACGGAGCGCGCCAAGCGGCACTTGACTATGCTGAAATATTCCCGGGGCGTTTTTATCTTGAGGTGCAAAACCATCAAATTCCGGAGGAACAATTAAATATTACCCTAATCGAGCGCCTCGCAAAAGAAATTGAATTACCGCTTGTTGCTACAAATGACGCTCACTATGCAATTGCTGAGCATTCTGATGCACATGATATTCATATCTGTTTAGGAACCAAGAAAAAACGCATTGATCAAGATCGAATTCGTTATGCAACTGCTGAATTTTACATAAAATCTCCGGATGAAATGCATGCTCTATTCAAAGACATTCCTGGCGCAATTGAAAATACGAGACGTATTGCCGATAGTATCGATTTAGAAATACCGTTAGGCGAATATCATCTTCCAAAATTCCCAATGCCCGGTGATTCAACAAATACAAGTACAGATGAATATTTAAGTCAATTATGTCATGCAGGATTAAAAAAATGCTATGACACCATTGATGAAGAAATCAAATCACGCCTTAAACTGGAATTAGATGTAATAAAAAAAATGGGTTTTGCCGGATATTTTTTAATTACAGCAGACTTTGTGAATTATGCTAAAAATAATGGTATTCCGGTTGGCCCCGGGCGTGGATCAGCCGCAGGTAGTATTGTAGCATACGCGTTGGGCATTACCGCTATTGATCCGTTAAAATACAATTTACTATTTGAAAGATTTCTAAATCCAGAACGAATAAGTTTACCAGATATTGATATTGATTTTTGTATTGAACGCCGTGGCGAAGTTATTGACTACATCAAACAACGTTATGGTGAAAATTCGGTTACACAAATTATAACCTTTGGTAGAATGCAAGCGCGTCAAGTTATTAGAGACGTAGGGCGTGTTATGAGTTATCCACCGAGCGAAATCGATAAAATTGCGAAAACTATTCCTAACGAACTCAACATTACTTTAGCAGAAGCGATAAAAAAAAGTCCGGAGTTTAACAAATACGCAACTGACACACATAGTGAATTAATCCAATATTCTTTAGTTTTAGAAGGAATTCACCGCCATGCCGCAACACATGCCGCTGGTGTGGTAATCGCACCCGGCGATTTAACAGAATTTGTGCCGCTGTACAAATCTTCTCAAGGTGATATTACTAGTCAATATGACATGAAGGGATTAGAAGACATAGGTCTGTTGAAAATGGATTTTTTGGGATTGCGTAACTTGACTGTAATTGATAATACTATCAAATTAATCAAAAAAAGGCATGGTATAGATGTTGAAAAAGATAAATTGCAATATAATGATTCAAAAGTATTTGAGCTCTTTGCAAAAGGAATGACGGTTGGAATCTTCCAATTTGAATCAAGCGGAATGCGCGAATTTTTAAAAAAATTGAAACCCACTGAATTAGAAGATTTGATTGCTATGAACGCTCTATATCGTCCGGGGCCGATGAATAATATCAATACTTATATTAACTGTAAACATGGCAAAAAAGCAATTCATTATCCACATCCCAAGCTTGAACCAATCCTAAAAGAAACACATGGCATTATTGTTTATCAGGAACAAGTTATGCAGATTGCTAATGAGATTGGTGGTTTTAGCTTGGCTGAGGCAGATATTCTCCGGCGAGCAATGGGTAAAAAAATATCCAAATTGATGAAAGAAAGCACCGAGAAATTCATCACTGGCGCGATAGAACGTGGGATTAGTAAGGGAAAAGCGAAAGAAATATTTGAATTATTGTCAAAATTTGCACAATACGGATTTAACAAGGGGCATGCTACAGCTTATGCAATTATTGCTTATCAAACCGCTTGGCTGAAAACGTATTATCCCGCTGAATTTATGGCAGCAAATTTAACCAGTGAAATGTCCAGTAGTGATCGCGTGGTCATTTTAATTAACGATTGCAGGAAATTAAATATTAAAGTGGAGCCACCAGATATCAATGTTTCAGATGTTGAGTTTTCTCCAATTGCTGAAGACACGATCTCGTTTGGATTAAATGCTGTAAAAAATGTTGGCGCCAAAACAGTACAAAAAATTATAGAAGAAAGAAATAGAAGAGGAAAGTTTAAAGATATCTTTGATTTATGCGCTCGAGTAGATTTGAGATCTTTGAACAAAAAAGTGTTAGAAAGCTTGATTATGGCTGGTGCAATGGATTCATTAGAAAGCAATCGTGCTAAACTGTTTAGTGCGATTGACAGTGCTTTAAAGTACGGAAACCAAATTCAAGCAGAGTCGTCCAGCAATCAAGTGGGTCTGTTTACCACAACTGATGGGAAAGAAAATACAACGGTTGTCAAGCCCGTCTTACCTGAGGTAACAAAATGGAGTGAGCAAAAAGCATTGGATATGGAAAAGGAAGTCTTGGGGACATATATATCTGGTCACCCTTTGCTAAAATACGCTGATGATTTAGAAGAATTTAGTAATTATGATTTCTCCGAAGAAATGTCAATAAATTCAAATCAGAAAATACAGATTGGTGGGATTATTGTCGATTTGAAACATCACTTTTACGGTAGTGGCAATAAAATGGCCTTTTTCAATTTAGATTGCTTAGGGGGGCAGGCCGAAATATTGGTTTTTAGTGATGTGTTTAATCGCTTTGAGCATCTCTTGGAGGATAATAAAATCGTGTTTATTCAGGGCAGACCCACTGACAACGCAGATTTTTCAAAATTTAAATTAATTGTTGAGCGAGTTATACCAATAGAAAATTGCCGTGAATTGTTATGTAGAAAAGTTAATATTAAACTTAGCGCACAAATAGAAAATCAGATCGATTTAGATGGATTATATAATTTAGCTACAGAATATAGAGGAAACTGCAATTTAATTTTTCATACAGAATATGGTAATCACAGACAAAGAATACTTGCGCAGAACGTAAAAGTTTCCGCGCATAAATCGTTTTTGCAAAAGCTACGCGATAAATACGGCATAGATAATATTTGGTTAGAATGATTACGGTTATTCAGCGTGTTTCAAAAGCAGCCGTAAATATAGACGGAAAACGATTTGTCGAAATAAAGAAAGGTCTTGTAATATTTTTAGGCGTTGTAACAGGTGATGATAAAAGTGATTGTAAATATCTACAAGGAAAGATTGCAAATTTGCGTATTTTCCAAGACAATAATAATAAAATGAATTTTAATCTACGTGATGTTGGTGGCGAAGCACTTATAATTAGTCAATTCACATTATGTGCTGAAACAAAAAAGGGCCAACGACCAAGTTTTAGTAAAGCGGCCAAACCACAACGCGCGGCGGAATTATATAATCTATTTATTGAGTATATGAAATCTGATAATATTTTAACTCAAACGGGACAATTTGGCGCAAGAATGGATGTGTCCTTAGTAAATGATGGTCCCGTGACGTTTATATTAGACAGTAAATCAAACAAAATAAACGTTACTATCAAATGATGCGGTTTTTATTATATTTCAAAAATTATTTAGTGATTTTAAAATAACAATTGGTACTTACAGATGAATAAAAAAATTCGAATAGTAATGGCTAAACCAGGGTTGGATGGCCATGATCGAGGCATTAAAGTTTTAGCTGCCGCCTATCGTGATGCGGGCATGGAAGTAATATATCTTGGATTACGTCAAACTCCAGAAATGATTGTTTCAGCAGCTCTTCAGGAAGATGCTGATGTAATTGCCTTATCTATATTAAGCGGGGCACACAACACTATTTTCCCAAGAGTTCTTGCATTGATGAAGAAAAACGGTATGGATGATGTTTTATTAACAGGCGGTGGAATAATTCCTGACCAAGATGTTAAGGCTTTGCGAGCTCAAGGTGTTGGCAAATTATTTGGCCCTGGTACAGCTGTTCAAACAACCATTGATTATATTCAAAATTTGGTAAGGCAAAATAGGATATGATGAACATTAAAAATAAACAACAACTCGAAAAATATTTTAACAACAACCAGAAGACGATTTTATTTCCAATATTGGCAGATTTATACAAAGAAGAAAATAATTTTGATGAAGCCAAAAGGATTTGTGAAATTGGATTAAAGCATAATCCTAATAATTCTAGAGGGCTTTTCGTATTAGCATTGACAAATATTGCCCAAGGGAAATTAACTGCTGGAGAAAGACTGTTAAAAAAAGTACTTATACAAGATCCGGAGCATTATAATGCCGCAGTTAATTTAGCGAAGATTCAAACGAGATTAAAAAGAGCTAAAAGCACAATTGAAAAAGCTTGGAAAAAGGTACTCGAAATTGATCCTACAAATCAGTTGGCAAAAGGCTATTTAAAACATCTTGAAGATGATTCAACTATTCATGTTACAAAAAAATCTAAACCAGAATTAAAAACGATCACAAAAGCACGCACTAAATCGAGTACTAAAATTAAACCTAAAAAGAGATCATTTCCGAAACATCAATCAACTATTAGAAAATCGCAAGCGACTAATACTAGTACGCAACAACAAAGAATTAAAGAAGACGAATTAAAAATGTTGGATATTAGTCCACGCATGGCAACCTTTACTATGGTAAATGTTTTAAAGAAACAAAAATTATATCAACAGTCTTTGAGGGTTTTAAAAATGTTAGAGGAAAAGGGCGCGGATTCTGCCTTGGTTACCCAAGAACGCCAAAGCCTTAAAAAATTAATTAAAGAAAATAAGTAAGATTTAGAGATGACAGTTGAATATTTCCAGAAACGGCAGGAAAAATTAAGAGATTTATTGGCTCAACAAGAGTTAGATGGCATTTTAGTTAGTCGATTATCAAATATTCGTTATATTTGTGGATTTACCGGCTCGGCTGCGTCGTGTATCATTACTCCAAGTGAAAATTATTTCATAACTGATGGTCGTTATATCGAACAATCAAAAAAAGAAGTTGTTGGGTTTACACGATTTATAGATTTTGGTAGCCATATTGAAATCGCAGAGAAAAACAAATTGATACCAGCTGGATTAAATATTGGTTTTGAAAGTGAACATATTTCGCATAGTAATTACGAACAAATGACAACCTTATTTCCGACAGTTAATTGGCAGCCCACAAAAATGCTAATTGAAAATTTGGCTGCCGTAAAATATGAAAATGAAATTGATGCACTAAAAACTGCTGTCAAAATCACAGATACGGTATTTGATGAAATTCAACAATACATAACAATTGGTATTTCAGAAAAAGATATTGCTTTAGAAATTGCAATGCGTTTTCGAAAATATGGTGACGGCGAAGCATTTCCTACAATCGTTGCCTCTGGTTCCAATAGTGCCCTTCCGCATGCCCAACCAAGTTCACGCAAATTACAAAAGGGCGACTTTGTTGTCATCGATTCAGGGGCAATATATGTAGGTTATCATGCTGATATGACGCGTACCATCGTGATTGGTAAACCAAACGAAAAACAGCAAGAGATTTATGAGCTCGTGAAACAATCACAGCAGGCGGGAATTGATGCAATAGCTGCTGGTGTAAGTTGTAAAGCTGTAGATGATGCCGCGCGCGCTGTAATAGCAGATGCAGGTTATGCAGAAAACTTTTCGCACGGTACCGGTCATGGCATTGGACTGGAAATACACACTTCACCGCGTTTAAGTCAACAAAGCGAAGAAGTTTTAATGAAAAACAATGTGATTACTGTTGAACCGGGGGTGTACTTGCCAGGATGGGGCGGTGTGCGAATTGAGGATGATGTCTGGGTGCAAAACGATGGAGCTACAGTATTGAATAAAACACCAAAAGATTTGATGGTTTTTTAACCAATAACCTTCTGGAGCACTTATGAAAAATATCTATGACGACGCAGAATTTTATGATTTAGTTACCAACTATAAAACCGATGATATTGATTTTATCATCGAAATCGCTCAAGAATGCGGTGGTCCAATATTAGAATTAGCAGCCGGAACCGGTAGAATTGCCATCCCTCTTATTGAGCTTGGGTTTGATTATACAGGGCTTGATTTAAGCGCAATTTTTGTTGAACAAGCCAAACAAAAAATAGCAAAATTTGAAAATAAGGCCGAGGTTATAGTTGGTGATATGCGCGATTTTAAGTTAGACCAATTATTCAAACTTATTATATTGCCTTTCAACTCAATTTTTCATTTGATGGATGAGAATGAAATAAAAGCTTGCTTGACCTGTGTTTATCAGCATATCCAAAATGATGGAAAATTTTTAATTGATATGTTTGTGCCGAATAAAAAATATTTAATGCGTGATCCCAGCAAGTTTTATCCAGTGGGTGAATATGAAGATAGTAAAGGAAAAACCATTGTTTTGAAAGAGCAAAATAAATATGATCCTGCAACGGAAATTAATCAAATAACGTCGTATGCTTATTATGAAAATAAAGCCGAACCACAAATATATAATTTTGAACATTTTATGATTCCACCAGCAAGGATACAAAGATTATTGCATGAGACCGGATTCAATATCGATAATATTTTTGGTGATTATGATAAAAATATATTTAATAAGGAAAGTCCATTGCAAATTTATTTATGTAGTAAATGATTAAAACAATATTTTTTGATATTGGCGGTGTGCTTTTAAATATCCATCCCGAAAAAACCATTGAGAGGCTTAGTTATTTAGTGGGTATTTCAGAGCAAGATATTAGTGATTCATTTCCAACCGATGAACATCATAAATATGAAAGAGGTGAAATTTCTTATAAGGATTTTTTTAGAGCAGTTAAACTAGCATTACCAAATTCACCAAATTTGACTGAAGCACAGTTTGGGAATGCTTGGAGTTTGATGGTTGGTGAAAAAACCAAAGTTTTCGATGTAATGAATCAATTGACAAATCATTATCAAATTTGGGTACTGTCAAATACAAATCCCTATCATATTTTAGATGAAAGGCGTTTAGAAATGTTTGATAAAATAAATGGTGGCATTTTTTCATTTGAAGTCGGTTTTCGCAAACCAGAAGAAGGAATATATTTAAAAGCGTTAGAAAAAACATTGACCAAAGCCAACGAAGCGTTGTTTATCGATGATCTATTAGAAAATGTTGAAGCGGCACGTAAACTTAAAATTAATGTGATACACTTTCAGTCATTTGGGAAATTAATTGTTCAATTACAAAAATTTAAAATTGAAACAATTGAAAAATTTGAATTATCATCGGAGTGCTGGGAAAATATACAAATATAAGATCAGGGATGTCCACCTTTATATGAGCAGGTATTCATTTCCGGTTTAATCTCTTTGAATAAAAACCTAATCGCTTCACAGTAGCGCTCCGAAACACCAAGTAGGTCGCCAGTCTCCTGGTATCCAGTTCCTAAGCAATTGCCAGCACAGTAGTCCTTGGCTATACAATCGTTGCAGACATGCATAAAAGCCGGCGTCCGCTGTCGAATCTTTTTAATTTTTTTATAGTCGTATTCGATAATACCCTTTTCAGCGTTCCATTGGCCATAGATCAATTCTATTAAGGGCGTTGCCCCCAAAAAGGCTCTATCGCAGGCGGAGACGAACCCATCCGGTGTCAAATGCGGTGTTGGAAAACAGGCACGACAGGCGTATTCAGTGGTGTAATCAAAATTGAATATGAGCACACAAGTATAATACAAATCAATAGTCTGAGCATAACGCCAGGCATCCAAAAATTTTCGTGAATAATGCATAAGGTCGACAGAATATTTATCTTTAGTAGTACCAACCGGAGAGAGCACTGGTTTGGTTGCTACATTTTTTACTCCCAGAGATTGACAATAATCGAGTAGTTCTATCTGTTTATCAACACTGATACTGGTTGTAGTAGATCTGACACCAAACTCGATTTTATCGACTAAATATTTTATATTTTTTTCAATGATTCGGCTGGATCCTTGTCTTTTATCGTTTTTACGCAGCGCATCCTGAATATCCGGGGGGCCATCCAGCGAAATCCAGATAGTATCGATATTTTCCGATATCCATTTGGCAATATCATGGGCAAAATAACCGTTACTTTGTAATTCTACGTGTACCTTGGTTTCTGATATCTTCTGGGCAAAGTCAACGACTTTCTTAACCATATCGAAATTAGTGGTGGGTTCACCAACAGAATAGATTCTAAGTTCCCTAAAAGGGTTCGCGTCAAAATAATCTTTAATTCCAACTTTAACGAAATCGAAGTCTATAGTTAATGGTTCTTTCTGATATTTACCTGAACTGGTTAGACAATATTCACAACGCAAATTACATTCTTCTGTAATTAGTACCGAAATCGGCCTTTTCATAAAGTGTCCCATTCTAACTCGTCTATCCTTATATCAATAATTCAATAATTTATAACCTAAATAAAATTTATAAATATTTGTTAAATATCTGCGATTTCGAATATATAAATCATTTACTTGTTCTGACTAATCCAGTTTTCACCAATTCTTCAGCAATCTTCTTGGATGAGCCTTTCAGCACGCTACGCATATCCATGTCAGGTTCATCGAAATCGAAAATGGTATGTGTGTCAGCATCACCGATCCACATCTTTTTATCAGATGCCAAATCAATTAATGTTACCCGAAACTGCCCAAACGCCTTTTGGTCTACACCGCCACCGCTGACGGTTGTTTCAGAGCCCTCGCTATCGGAATTAGTATGAACTCTCATTGATTCGGTTTCATTGTAAAAACCGGTGTCCGATATTTGCAGTATTAGAAGTGCGTCAATATTGTGTTCCCTAAATATTTCATTTTCCTGTTCAATGGTAAATTCCCGCGTGGGTGGCAATAATTCAATGCTTGGTATTGCATACACACCATGGTCGCGCAGAGTTTCTACTATTTTGGTTTCCATCGTCTGTTGATCAGATAAATCGGCCACATCGGCTAAAACCGCAATGCGATTAAAAATCCTGCCCTCTGCATCAGGGTCTGTAAAGGAAACTACGCGCGTTCTTGTACACGTAGTTACAAAACAAACTAATAATAAAAATAAAAAGGTTTTACTTGTTTTCATGAATTATCTCCATTTTGATTTTCATGTATGAAAATTTAAGCTAAAATATACTGCTATTAGAACAATAAATGCAGCACGTAAATGTCATAGAAAATTTAATGTATATATTGGATAAAATAATTAACCAACCATAGGAACAAAGCGTACTCCTAATGATCGTTTAATTTTAACTTTTCCGTGTTTACTTTTTGAAATTATAAATAATGATTGATTAAAAATTGTGTCTCCAATCGGAATTATCATTTTTCCCGAAGGGGCCAGTTGTTCAACTAATTTTTCTGGAATTGACGTTGGTGCAGCAGTTCCGATAATTCGATCAAACGGTGCTGCAGCCGGCCATCCGTTTTGGCCGTTAGCATTATGAACAGTAATATTTTTATAACCTAAGTTTGACAGTCTTAAACGTGCCGAATCGGCCAATGATTTAATATATTCTAATGAAATAACTGTTGTTGATAACTTGGCAAGAATTGCTGTTTGGTACCCGCAACCGGTTCCAATTTCTAGTATTTTGTGTTGGGATTCTATTTTTAGGGCAGCAGTCATAAAGGCCACTATATAAGGTTGGCTGATCGTCTGTCCGTGTCCGATTGGCAAAGGTCCATCGAAATATGCCAAATGCCGTTGTTCCGGTTCTACGAATCGATGTCTTTCAACCGTTAACAATGCATTCAGTAAGCGCTTGTCTTGAATTCCACAACGCTTAATTTGGTCTTCGACCATCCGTTCAAGTTGCGCTCTAAATGTATTCTTATCTTCTGATGTTTTCATTTAAATTTGCCATTAAAATTTATGTAAACACATGAAAATTTCTGTATTCAATTTAATAATAATATTTTCCGCACTAATTTTTGGCCAATCAGTTGACCCAATTTACATTACCTTAAATGGTGATATCACGGATCCAAACCAAGAAATCTCTGGTCTCGCGTGGCACGGAGATGATCTGATCTTGCTGCCACAATATCCAAATGATAAAATATTTTCCATTCCAAAAACACAGATTTTAGCATTTCTAGATTCTACCAAAAGCACAATTTTACCACAGGAAATTATTTGGGATTCGTCTAATCTTGACCGACAGATTTGCGGTTTTGAAGGATTTGAAGCAATCGTTTTCGATAGAGATACAGTTTATATTACAATCGAAGCGGAACAGCGCAATAAAAATATGGGATTCGTCGCACGCGGTATTATTAAAAATAAAACAATCAAAATCAATGCGAACAGTTTGAAAAAAGTCGACACACCTGTATTTTTGCAGAATTTAACTTATGAAACTGTTTTGCTTGGTAATGAAGCGGTTATTACGATTTATGAAACTAACGCAGTGAATGTAAACCCAAATCCAATTTTTTATAAATTTGATAAACAATTAAAATCGTTTAGTTCAGTTCCATTTCCATTTCCTAATATCAAATACCGTATTACTGATGCAACTGAAATTGATAGTAGTGGCAAGTTTTGGGTAACAAATTATTTTTGGCCTGGTGACTTCACGTTGTTACAATTAGAAACTGAAACATTTAAAAAAAGCCACGCTAAGCCGATTGAACGGTTGTTAGAGTTTCAATTATTGGAAGATAAAATCATTCGCACTGCAAGGCCACCAATCAATTTATTAATATCGGAATTTGGTGATTCACGCAATTGGGAAGGAATTGTGCGCTTGGACAATTTAGGTTTTTTAATAGTTACTGATAAATTCCCTGGTACAATATTAGCGTTTGTGCCATTTTCAGAATAAATTAACCTAATGTTTTATTTTATAGCCGCTGCGCATTAATAGAATCGCTGCAAAAGTAAATAAAATAGCCATTATTAATGCCATAATAAAACTAAATAATGGTGAAGAATCAGAGATATTGAGGATTGAATAACGCACCCCGTTTATCATATAATAAATTGGATTTATAAAACTTAAACTCTGTGCCCAATTCGGCAGCATTTTAATTGAATAAAATACACCACCAAGAAAATTTAAAGGAGTAAGAACAAAATTTTGAATCATGGATAATTGATCCCAACTGTCAGCGATTTGACCTAGAAGCAACCCCATACTGGCAAAAGTCCATGAAACTAAAATAATAAATCCAATTGTTAATGCAAAATGTTCGACCGTCAGATCAATTATCAAAATTCCTAATATGAGAATTAAAATTCCGTTGATCGCGCCACGCACGGTACCGCCGATAATGTAAGATAGGGCAATTTCTAAGCTTGATAATGGTGCAATTAGCAGTTCCGGCAATTGCTGTAGTAGTTTCATTTGAATCATGGAAGAGGATGTATTTGCTGTGGCATTTGTAATGGTGTTCATCATGATTAGGCCCGGCAAAATAAATAAGGTATACGGAACGCCGTCGATGTGTGAGATGCGTTTTTCTAGAGTAAAACCAAAAATTAAGATGTACAAGACGGACGAAATTAAGCCGGGTAAAATAGTTTGGCGGTAAACCGAAAAAAACCGCCCTACTTCACGTTTGATCAACGTTCTGAAACCAATCCAGTTCAAATCGTATCTCCGGCGTGAATATCTTTTCCAGTAAGACTGAGAAAAACGTCTTCTAATGAAGATTTTTCAGAATCAATATGCTGAACATGCACACCATTTTGGACTAATATTTGAATAATCTTGGGTAAATGAGCGTCAGGATTGTTAAGCGTTATATGTAAGCGGCTGTCATGATAGGTAAATTGAAATTCATTTAATTTATCATTAATTTCACTTTTCCAACCACTTAAATTAATAGTGATACCGCCCCGGCCTAATTGGCTTGTTAAATTTTTTGGTGAATCATTGGCGATTACTGAACCATTGTCAATAATAGCCACATTTTCGCAGAGTTTTTCCGCTTCTTCGATGTAGTGCGTAGTTAATAAAATAGTTTTTCCCTGGATGTGCAATTCTTGTAAGTAATTCCAAAGTTCATGCCTGAGCTGAACATCAACGCCGGCTGTTGGCTCGTCTAAAATGATAATTGGAGGATCGTGAATTAGCGCCTTAGCGATTTGAAATCGTCGTTTCATTCCGCCTGAAAGTTGACGAAGTTTTGAGTTTCGTTTTTCCTCTAAACCGAGTTTAAACAATAAAGAATTCACACGATCATGGACATTTTTCTTTTTAATACCATAATAACCGGCTTGCAAATATAATAACGATTCAATGGGGAAAAACCAATCAATGGATAATTCCTGTGCTGCTACACCAATTTGTGCCCTTGTAAAGCGGAATTCTGTTATTGTATCACGACCAAAGACTTCAGTGGTACCGCTTTCGCGTTTTACTAATCCGGTCAGGATGTTGATAGTTGTTGTTTTACCAGCCCCATTTGGACCTAATAGCCCAAAAAATTGCCCTTTTTTGATAGAAATGTTTACATCACAAAGCGCTATAGTGCCATTATATGATTTGGCTAATTTGGATATTGAAATTGCGGGATGCGTCATTCTTCGTCAATATCAAAACCAACCTGTGAGTCGAATGGGCTTGGAAAATCAAATCCATCTACTCCAGGGAAATGCACAATTGACGTAATAAGCGGCCACGGAATTAATAAAGAGCCGGTAACGGTTTGGTATATATGTCGCTTGGGCGTTTTTCCTTTGGCGGTTTTGAGCTTTGGTATTTTAAAATTGGAAAATTCTACCCATAATCCATAGTCATCGAATCCGAGTACTTTAACATACACTGTTTTTTTATTTATGCCAATATCGGTTAATGCCTCCGTGTTTGCCAAAATTAGCAATACAACATCACCAGTAATATTTTTCATTTTCATGGCTTTAGCTTGTTTCATATTTCCTCTTGGATTTTAATTATATTTTAGTTTTTCTGTCATTTTTAGAAATTCGTTTTCTGATAATGTTTTCACACCAAATTGTTGCGCTTTTTTTAATTTACTTCCTGCACCCGATCCGATCACTAAGTAATCAGTTTTGGTGCTGACTGCGTTACTTACACGACCACCCCACTTTTCCACAAGATCTTTAGCATTTGAGCGCGTGAGTTTTTCTAATTTGCCGGTAAAGACAAATACAACATTTTGTAATTTTTGCGCAGTAGGCGATGCTACAGGAATAGCAATATTTACACCATGTTTTATACAATTTAACACAACATTTATATTATTTTTGTTTTTCCAAAATTGAACATTTGTCTCGGCGGCTATTGGTCCGATTTCGGAAATATTTTTCAACTTTTCATCTGTTGTTGACATAAATAAATGAATATCAGAATGAAAATGTTTCGCAAGTATTTTTGAGATATGCTCGCCGACATTACGAATGCCCAACCCATATACAAATCTTTCAAAGGTTGTGTTTTTAGAATTATTTATGGCGCTTAATAAATTATCAGCCGACTTTTCAGCCATGCGCTCAAGATTAATCAAGGTAGAGCGTTTCAATGTAAAAATTTGATCTACAGATTTAATAATATTTTTATCGACCAATTGCTCGATCAGCTTTCTGCCAAAACCGTCAATATTTAATGCATTGCGCGAAACGAAGTGCTCGATTCTTCCTTTTATCTGCGCTGGACATGAAAGATTTTGACAACGCAAAATTGCTTCATCTACTTCTTTGATAACAGTGTGTTTACAAATCGGGCATGTATCAGGCAACTGAAATTTTTCTGAATTGGCCACCCTTTTTTCAGTTATTACTTTTACAATTTTTGGGATAACGTCTCCGGCACGTTCTATCAAAACTGTGTCACCAATTCTAATATCTTTGCGGTCAATTTCATCTTGATTATGTAAAGTAGCATTGGTAATCGTAACCCCGCCAATTTGCACCGGCTTAAGCCTTGCCACCGGTGTTATGGCACCGGTCCGACCAACTTGAATTTCTATTTTTTCAAGTATGGTTGTTACTTGTTGTGCTTTAAATTTACCGGCAATCGCCCAGCGCGGCGATCGGCTGCGAACGCCTAAAATTTCTTGCTCAGAAAGAGAATTTACTTTGATAACGGTTCCATCAATTTCATATGGAATTTCATTACGAATTGCTTCCAAATTCTTATGATAATCTAACACAGCACCAATACCCACTAAGTTTTGTACATGTAGATTTATCGGTAGACCCCATTGCTTTAGTGCATCAAGGAATTCAAGATGCGTTGTAAATACCACATCATTGATTAAACCCTGCTGATAACAATAGATAGAAAGAGGACGATCAGCAGTAATCTTTGAATCAAGTTGTCGTAAACTGCCTGCGGCGGCGTTGCGCGGATTGGCAAATAAACTTTCACCATTTAGTTCGCGTTGTTTGTTTAAAATTTTAAAATCCTTTTTAGAAATAAATACCTCTCCTCTTACTTCCAACAATGATGGAATTTTTTTTTTCCTATCACGCAATTTTAATGGAATTGCTTTAATTGTTTTTAAATTTTGGGTTATATCTTCTCCAATAAAGCCATCGCCGCGTGTTGAGCCGTGTTTGAAATATCCGTTTTCATAAACTAGCTCCACCCCGATACCGTCTAATTTTGGTTCACCAATGTAATTTATGTCCTTTGCAGTATTTAACAATTTTTTAACTCTTTTATCAAATACGATTAATTCATCCGGATTCATCGCATTTGCCAGCGATTGCATTGGCTGTGAATGTGGAATTGTTCCAAATTCAGTTAAAGGCGCAGCACCTACACGCTGTGTTGGCGAATCAGGGACAATTAATTCAGGACGCTCTTTTTCGAGGTTTTCTAATTCTCGCAGTAGTGTATCATATTCGGCATCGGAAATGATTGGATCATTTAATACGTAATAGTAGTGATTATGTTCATTAAGTTCCTTGCGAATTTTAGTTATTCGTTCTTCAACACCCATGAATCTGCATTATAAATTGGTAAGATAATCGGATACAAAATTCTCAATACTAAATTGCTCAGAAATATCCGGATGAAAGGATTTATGGCAATATTCAACATCTTGATTTAAATGATATTGTTGCTCATATTCAGAGCCTCGTGCAACGATATCTTTAAGTGCGACTATCAAAGCGTTTACATCTTCTATTGTGTTATAAATTCCAAAAGAAGCTCTTACCATTCCGGCTTTAATTTTTAATTCATCATTAATATCGATATTTTTAATATCAATACCGGAACTTAATAATTCTTCGGTAATCATTTCTTTTACGTAAGGATGTGCGCAAAAACACTCATTACGAACGGCTATGTTATGATAATCATTCAATATTGCAGCGACCAATCCATGATCTAAACCGCGTATATTAAACGAAACAGATGCTGCTCGCGGACAACGCCTATTATCCGCTTCACCATAAATTACAACTTTATCAATTTGCTGGATATGATTTAAAGTATAATTAATTAATTTTGTTTCATCTTCATAAATGTGATCCATACCAATTGTACCCAACACTTCAAGTGCAGCTGCTAAACCAATCGTACCGGGTATATTGGGTGTGCCTGCTTCCTCTCGATCAGGAAATTTTTCGGAGATTGTGTATCGATCAACATGCACCTGGTCTACCATGCCGCCCCCCACTTCTTCAGGTTCCATCAAACTTAGAATATCTTTGCGACAGATTACAACGCCGGGCGAACCGGGAACATAAGTTTTATGACCTGAAAAAACTAATGCATCAAGATTTCTTTGCGGATTTTTGTGACCGCTAATTTGTATGGGCATGTGCGCTACCATCTGTGCGGCATCAACCAAAATGAGCGCGCCATATTTGTGAGCTAATTCGGCTATTTCATAAATTGGATTAATAATTCCGGTTACATTACTTACTCCGGTTACAGCAATGTAATTTACACGCTCCTTATATTTTTCTAAATTTTCTTTTAATATTTCAATATTAATACAACCGGGCTGCCCGTTGTGTTCATCTAGCGGTATATGGACAACTTTTCCGGCGTGTTTACGATGCGGTAAATCATTTGAATGGTGTTCCATTAATGAAACGATCGCAACATCACGATTTGGTTGAAAATCGCGAAAAACGCGCGCTAAGCGATTAATTCCAGCCGTAGCACCACTACCGGTAAAAAAACACGCATAATTTTTAGCATCGGCATTTACAAATGATAATATCCGCTGATGAGCCCAATGGTAGTTTTGCGTGGCAATTTTAGCTGAAAAATGTAAAAGGCTATGTGTGTTTGAATAGTGCCTGTAAAATTTTTCGATTGCATTGTAAGCGGTTTTCAGCATTAATGTGGAGGCAGTCGAATCTAAATAAATACGGCGCGTTTTTTTACCGTCAGCGCGTTTGTATTGCGTATCTAAACCAATAAAATCCGACTGTATTTTCTTTAGTAACTTATAGGAATTTTCCATACATAAATTAACAGTTTAATTATTTTTTTGCACTCTGGATGTTATATTTATAAATATATTAACGGTATTTTAAGTAAAAATAATTTGTGCTCCGGCTGATTTCTCATAAAACTCACCAACAGTCATGATTCCTTTAACTTGAGGAACGAAATCATCCATTGTTAATTTGAACATATCAACGGTCATCTTGCAACCGTAAAGTTCAGCACCGGCGTCGGAACACATTTCCAAGAATTCATCCACCGGAGGTACGTCGAGTTTATCCATTTCTTTTTTCATTAACGCTGTGGCAAAACTTGACACACCTGGAATTGCACCAATTAAAGTTGGAAATGGCATTGTAATCGGCATCTTCAACATCGGCATCGCCATGTTAAGGGCGGAATTGCCTACTGTAGCGACTTTTAGATTCTTGTGAGTTTTTTTTATTATTGCATTCAATCCAAAAAAGGTAAAAAATATTGAAGCCTCAATTCCTTCCAGCCTTGCGCCATTGGCCATAATCAACGCTGGATAAACTTCTTCCAAGCCACCTTTGGAGCAAACTATCGATACTTTTCTGATTGGTTCAAATTCACGCATGATTTTCTCCTTAATTTAAACACAGCCCTGCGGTTTTGGAATTCCGGCGATTAAAGCAGCTTTTTTTGCCGGACCGCCCGGGAAAAGTTGATAAAGTTCTTTCGTGTGAACACCGCTTTGTTTGTTTATCTTTCGAATTGATGGCCCGGTACCGTTTTCTTCGAATTCTTTACGCATAAAATTGATAACAATAAAATGATGATCTGTTAGTTCATCTATGCCCTGTTCCTTAGCAAAAGCGCTTGCGATTTCTTTAGTCCATGCTGATGAATCGGTCATATATCCGTTCTCATCAATTTCTACTGTAGCACCGGCAATTTCTCTAGTTGCCATTTTTAACTCCTTTATTTAATGGGTTGTCATTTGTTATATTTTTTAAAAAAGTGATTATAAACCCCATTCCTTTTTGCATCTCAGGTGTCTTTAATTCTCGCATAACTTTCCAGATTGAATATTGTGGTGTGTTGGCCGTATCAAGCTTCTTATAGATTGTTGTGGCATTATTTATTACAGATAACATTTCCGGTTGTGTTAAATTTTTAGCAGTTTCAAGAATGGTGATAATATTTTCTCCGAGCTGTTTAATATCTTCTTCAGAGAAATACTCAACCACGCGGTCGCCCACTTTAATTAATTCCTTAACAAATTGGAAATAACCTTTTTGGTCAAATTCATCGAGTTTTTCTAAAGTATCATTAAATACGTCTTTGCCAACGATTGTTAGATCCTGCTTTAGCTCCTGCCACTCTTCGCGTTGTTGCCGAACGATTACCAACTCTTTAGTAATCGAATCTAATTTTTGATTTATTTTTATTAATTGTTGCTCTAAATTCTGTGTAGTCATCTCATTTTCTCTTTCCGAACATTACCATTTGTGACTCGATCGGTAATTCAGCGCCACGCAATAATAAATGCCAATACATCCAGCGGAACATAATTTTACCGTAATGGTTCACCTTGGTTTCTTCTAATAATGAAAACGGACCAATTCCTGGCAGTGGATATTTACCCGGTAGAGGCTCGGTATTATAATTAAAATCTATGAGGATTCCCTTACCAAAACCAGATTCAATATAACAATTAGCGTGCCCATCGTACTTTGATTTCAATGGTCGTCCTTCGATTGCTGAAAGAAAATTCTCATAGAGAATTTCAGCTTGAAAATGGGCGACCGAGCCGGCCTTTGAACTCGGTATATCGGTGGCATCACCGATTACAAAAATATTCTCATAATTTTTTGATTGCAAAGTTTCTTTATCGGTTGGTACAAAATTTAATTCATCTCCCATACCGGATCTTGCGATTACAGCGTCACCCTTGTTGGTTGGAATTGTTACCAATAAATCATAAGGCACTTCTTTTTCATCCCATGAGATAATTTTATTGTTTTTGTGGTCAACACGGCCGGTACTAAAATCAGAAATTAGGCTAATATTTTTTTTAGATAGAAAATCTCCGAAGACCTTCGAGGCGCGCGGTTTTGTAAAAGCGCCGTCTAATGGAGTTACAAAAGAAATATCAACTTTATCACGTATACCTTGTTCAGTGAACCACCAATCGGCCAAGAACACGAATTCAAGCGGCGCAACGGGGCATTTGATTGGCATTTCAGTAATGTTTAAAACCAATTTTCCGCTTTTCCAATATTTCATAAAATGAGCCAATCCAAGCGCACCTTCAAGTGTGTAAAAGTCAAAAATATTTTTGTACCAACCTGCATCGGCCAACCCTTCGGTTTCACCTGGAGCAATTTCACAGCCAGTTGCAATAATCAAATAATCGTAATGCAATACCTTTTTGTTAGCTAATGAAACTTTGTTTTCGGTGGGATCAATTTTATCGATTGAAGAAAATATTACCTCAGCATGAGATGGTAAAAAATCCTGTTTTGGTTTGACTACATCGTTTTTATTATAAATTCCAAACGGAATGAAAAGGAATCCGGGTTGGTAATAGTGAGTTTCGAATTGGTCGATAATTGTAATTTGCCATTCAGCTTTATCCAATAGTGGTTCTAATTTGTTTAGGATCATTGTACCGGCAGTTCCGGCGCCTAATATGACTAATTTTTTCATGGAATTATATTTAATATTGACATTTAAATTTACAATTTTTAGGTTTAAACATGATTGAAAAATTAGCGAAATTTCAATTCATATATTTGCTCTATAATGTGTTTAACAAAAAAGAAAACAATTGCTGTTAAAACAATTGGTTGTAAATTAAATTTTGCGGAAACTTCGACAATTGTTCGCGATTTCGTGCGCAGTGGATTTAATCGTGTAGAATTTAATCAACCGGCCGATGTTTATATTATTAACACTTGTACAGTTACGGCTAATGCTGATAAAGATTGTCGCAAAGCGATTCGCCAAGCGCAACGAAATAATCCTGTGGCTTTTATGGCTGTCGTAGGATGTTATGCCCAGCTTAATTATCAACAAGTAAGTAAAATGAACGGTGTTGGCGTTGTGTTAGGTAATGATGAAAAATATAAATTGTTTAAGTATTACAATAAATGGTTACAAAACGAAGAAATAGATTATCATGGAAATTTAGATAATTTTCATCCCGCACATTCAGCTGATGAAAGAACGCGCGTATTTTTGAAAATTCAGGATGGCTGCGATTATGAATGCGCATACTGTGGAATTCCATTAGCGCGTGGTAAAAGTCGCAGTGGGAATATTAAAAATATATCATTAAGTGCTCGGAAAGTTGCTAAAACAAATGCTAAAGAAATAGTCTTAACTGGTGTTAACAGCGGCGATTTTGGCCGAGGAAACGATGAAACATTTTTTGATTTAATTCAAACATTAGATAATCTCGATGGAATTGAACGCATTAGGATTTCATCAATAGAACCGAATTTATTAACTGCCGAGATGATTGAATTTGTTGCGAGTTCAAATTTATTTGTTCCGCATTTTCACATTCCGTTACAATCTGGTTCAAACAAAATCCTATGTGATATGAAACGCCGGTATCGGCGTGAATTATTTGCCAAAAAAGTGATAAAAATTAACTCTACAATACCTGATTGTTGTATAGGTGTGGATATGATTGCTGGTTTTCCAACTGAAACTACAGCGGATTTTCAACAATCTTATGATTTTATAAACAACTTAGAAGTCTCATATTTACATGCATTTTCATATTCACCAAGACCAAATACCGAAGCGTTAAAATTAAAAAATGTTGTTACCCATGAAAATAAAATTGAGCGTAGTAAACAATTACACGAGTTGTCAAACATTAAACAAAAAGTTTTCCATAATAAATTTATTGGCTGCGAAAAAAAGGTCTTGTTTGAATCGCACAGTAATGGAATATTACAAGGGCACACAAATAATTATATAAAAGTTAAATGTGTTGGAAATCCGAACTTGGTAAATACAATACAACCAGTAAAATTGTTGAAAAGTAGATCTGATTTTATGGAAGGTATTATTGAATCTTATGATTTAAAATGATTCGATTAGAAAATATCTATAGATGAATATTTTATATAATTAATGGAATTGGAAAAACACAATCGTAAGAACAATTACAATTTGATGTTAAAAATAACACAAGCGATCCTAATAATTTTAATAATTACAATCGAGTTTGGTAAAACCCAGGAACAAAAGAGTATTCATCAAATCGAGTGGGAACGGCACAATAATGATTCTTCAACTACTCGAAAATCAGGACTTTCAACGAACATCATACCACTGAATATAAATTTAGCTGATCAGAAAGAATTGCAAGGTGTTGTCTTCGGATTTCTTCCGTATTGGGTTTATAATAATCCTCCGCTTTATTTTCAATTCGATTTGCTAACCCATATTGCATTGTTCAGTTTTTCTGTAAACGCAAATACCGGTACAATTAGTAATCCTGACAATTGGCCTTGGACAGATTTAATTAATGCCGCACATGCCAACGGTGTAAAAGTTGTAATGTGTATTGTAGAATTTGACAATGATAATATCCATAAAATAATAACCAATTTGAGTGTTAAAAATGCTTTTTTTCAAAATGTAAGAAGTATTATTGAAACCTATCAGCTTGACGGTATAAATATTGATTTTGAAGGATTACATAAAGTAGATCGGGCAAATTATATAAATCCGTTTATGGCAGACTTAACCGAATATGTTCATTCAAATATTGGAGATGATATAGAAGTATCCTTTGACGTGCCGGCCGTGAATTGGGGCGGTTGGAATTTCTCGGGACTAGCAGATGCCTGCGATTATCTTTTTATCATGGGATATGATTTTTTTGGAAGTTGGAGTTCAAATGCGGGGCCATCGGCGCCCTTAACTGGCGGCAATTATAATATCAATAGAACACTAACAGATGTAAATAGCGGTTTTGGTATGGTTGTTAATAATAATCCTGAAAAATTAATACTGGGGGTTCCTTATTACGGGAATAAATGGCGCACATCCAATGTAAATGAAAACGCGCCAGCGGTTCAATATATTGGATCGCGTACTTACGCATCTGCAAAATCTGAATTAGGTTTACAACAGCCTTCTTGGTCAACAAAGTATAATACACCTTGGTATAATATTGAAAGCAGTGGAAACATTTATCAGACTTGGTTCGATAATGATTCCAGTTTAGGTTTAAAATATAAATTGGCTAAATCTAAAAATTTAAAGGGTGTTGGTATATGGGCTTTGGGTTATGATTCGTATCATCCTGAATTGTGGGATTTGTTACGTGATGAATTCTATTTGAGCATTGAAAATACTAGCCACGATGAATTTCGTATTTTACGAAATTATCCTAATCCGTTTAATTCTAGTACGACAATCGAATATGAAATTTTAGCAGATGAAAAAGTTGTTATAAATATTTATAACATTTTAGGGGAGAAAATCGTTCAATTAATGAATGAGTTTCAACAAGCAGGCCAATATTCTATACTATATAATGTTGATTCAAATTCAAAATCTATTCTACCAAGTGGAACATATTTTTATCAAATCACAACTGATTCGTTTTCCGAAGTGAAAAAAATGGTATTATTACGCTGAAAATAAATTACTAAAATGAGGTGAACATGAAAAATATTATCTACACAGTAGCCATCATAGCTTTGTTTATATCGTGTAAGCAGGACAAAGTCAAATCTAAGCAAATGCATCAAGAAGAAACACCAGTTGAGCAAATTGTTATTGATACTACCGATGGCGGTAATTTCGGTGAGCATCAATCAATTCACCAACGCGAATGGGAAAAGCATCAAAATACAACCCAAATAGATTCAAATAAGTTTTGATAATTTAGAAATACTCTATCTATGAAGTATAATCATATTGAGAACCTTCTAAATAGAGTTAGTTTTATTCATAATCCTCAATTGGAGGACAGGTACACGTTAAATGTCTATCACCGTAGGCATTATCCACACGTCCAACTGAAGGCCAAAATTTACTTTCTTTTTGCCAAGCAGTTGGGAAAGCGGCTTGTTCTCGCGAGTAAGGATGATTCCAACCTTCTGCCGCAATTTCACGGGCAGTGTGCGGTGCATTTTTAAGCACGTTGTCAAGTTTGTCGAATTTGCCGGACTCAACTCCCGCAATCTCTTCTCTAATCGAAATTAATGCTTCGCAAAATCGGTCTAATTCGGCCTCTGATTCGCTTTCGGTTGGCTCAATCATCAGTGTGCCGGGAACGGGGAAAGACATCGTTGGTGCGTGGAATCCGTAATCAATTAATCGTTTGGCAACATCTTCTTCAGTAATTCCTGACGTTTTACGAAATTGTCGTAAATCAATAATAAATTCATGTCCAACACGTCCTATCGCGCCGCGATAGAGTACTGGATAATATTTTTCTAAACGTTTGGCCATATAATTGGCGTTCAATATTGCAATCTGTGAAGCATAAGTTAGTCCCGTGCCACCCATCATTGTAATATATGTCCACGAAATTGGCAGGATATTTGCACTACCCCACTGAGCCGCTGCAACGGCAGTAATACCTTTTTTCGTTCCACTATTTACTGTAGGATGGCTCGGCAGAAATTCCGCCAGATGCTGAGCGGCGCAAATTGGCCCCATGCCGGGACCACCGCCACCATGCGGTATAGCAAAAGTTTTGTGTAGATTGATATGTATAACATCGGCACCGAAATCTGCCGGACGACATAATCCAACCATTGCATTGAGATTGGCCCCATCAACATAAACCTGACCACCATTTTGGTGAATTATCGCACACATTTCAATAATCGCTTCTTCAAAAACGCCATGTGTAGATGGGTAGGTTATCATGAATGCTGCTAATTTTTTGCGATATTTTTCAGATTTATTTCGCAAATCATCCAAATCAACGTTACCATTTTCGTCACATTTGACAACCACCACTTGCATACCTGCCATTACGGCGCTTGCCGGATTAGTTCCGTGTGCTGAAGCAGGTATAAGGCAAATATTGCGATTAGTTTCAGCATTGCTTCTATGATAAGTCCGAATCACCATCAGTCCAGTGTATTCCCCTTGTGCACCTGAGTTTGGTTGCATGGAAACGTTCGGCAAACCGGTTATTTCTGTTAAAAATCGGCTCAACTCATCTATTATTTTTTGATATCCTTGAGTTTGTGCAAGTGGTGCAAATGGGTGAATGTCGCTGAATTCTGGAAATGTTATCGGCATCATTTCCGCAGCTGCGTTTAGCTTCATTGTGCAGGAGCCGAGCGGTATCATGCTGGTGTTGAGTGCTAAATCCTTATTTTTCAAACGATGTATAAAACGCATCATTTCAGTTTCAGAATGATATGAATTGAAAGTTGGATGTGTTAAATATTCAGACTTTCGGGTTTGAATTATTTTGAATTTATCATTTTTTTCAGATGATGAAAATTTTAATTCATGTTCAATTTTAGCAAAAGTACTGGTATCTTTGGCAAATATTTTCAGGATATCCAATACATCATATTCAGTTGTTAATTCATCTAAACTGATTCCAAGAGTACCATGATTAAAATATCTAAAATTAAGCTTCTTTTTTTCAGCCTCTGCACGCACGTCGCTAGCGGTTTTACCGCATGATGATATTATAATTGTATCAAAAAATGATTTGGAAATTACCGTATGACCGAGTAATTCAATTCCTCTGGCTAATAATTTTGTCTTTTTATGAATAGATTTGGCAATTTTTTTTAAGCGTTGTGGCCCATGGTAAACAGCATACATTCCAGACATAATTGCTAATAAAACTTGGGCTGTGCAAATATTTGAAGTAGCTTTTTCACGTCGAATATGTTGCTCCCGTGTTTGTAATGCCATTCGGAAGGCTTGGTTTCCATGCTTATCAACAGATACTCCAATAACGCGTCCGGGAATATTTCGTTTGAATTTTTCAGAAACGGCAAAATAAGCGGCATGCGGACCACCGTATCCCATTGGCACTCCGAAGCGTTGTGTATTTCCTACTGCAGTATCTGCGCCAAATTCTCCTGGAGGTGTTAACAAAAGTAAGCTCATGATATCTGCTGCTACCGCTACAAAGGCTCCAACAGTATGGGCAGAATTACAGAAATTACGATAATCATAAATTTCGCCATCGGTTGTCGGATATTGCAAAAGTGCGCCGAAAAAGTTTTTATTGAAATTGAAATTTTGATGATCCTCGATTTCCAATTTAATACCGAGTGGCTCCGAACGTGTTTTTAGCACATCAATTGTCTGCGGATGGCAACATTCGGATACGAAAAATATATTTTTATCAGATCGTTTCACCTGACGGTAAAACATCGTCATCGCCTCGGCAGCTGCGGTGGCCTCATCCAAAAGTGAGGCATTTGCTAACGGTAGTCCGGTTAAATCGGTAATCATTGATTGAAATATTATCAGAGCTTCCAATCTCCCCTGTGAAATTTCTGCCTGGTAAGGCGTATACTGTGTATACCAGCCGGGGTTTTCGAGTATATTTCGTTGAATTACCGGGGGTACCTTGGTACCGGAATAACCCATTCCAATATATGAACGGAATATCTTATTTTTATCGGCGATTTGACGAGCTTTTTGTAATAGGTCGTGTTCAGTAATCGGTTTTCCGATATTTAGCGGTTTAGTATTTCGAATAGAGCTCGGAATTGTTTCATCAATTAATGCATTTAATGATGGCAATTTCAAAAATTCTAACATTTGCGCAATATCTTTTTCGTTTGGGCCGACATGGCGCGGTATGAATGAATCGTGTTTATGTTTCATAAATTATAAAATTGATTTGAATTTTAGATAATAGATTGTAGAATTTAAACTGTAAATTTTATTTAGGTAAACAAGTTAAAGTCATTCTAAAGATTCCAATTTTTGTAAAGGAGGATTTTCCAATGCATCGTATAATCATATTTTTTCTATCAATCGGGTTTTGCCAAACTATCGATTATGGCCAATATTTTACAAATAATACTTTGCGTTTTGATTATTATCACAGCGGAATAGCTGGTGTAGAATATATCAGCCTTGATGAGTTGCGTTTGGAGTGCGAATGGCCCGGCAGTAAATCTAATTTGATAGACCAAATGCATTACGGATTATACCGTTTTGAAGTGTTTGATGTTGCCACTAATAAATTGATCTACGCCTATCCTTTTGCGAGCATTTTTGGTGAATGGCAAACGACTGGTGAAGCGGCGGACGGAGTTTGGCGCACATTTCATGAATCGCAACGATTTCCTGAGCCCAAAAACCCTTTTAGATTAATCCTGAAGAAGCGCAATCCGGATGGCACTTATAACACTATTTATGATGCGGATCACAGTGCGGATAATCGTTTTGTAAATCGTTCGCTAATTGCAAAGAAAAATAAAGTCTGGAAAATACTAAATAACAGTGCTCCTGAAAATAAAGTCGATATATTAATTCTCGGAGATGGTTATCGCGAAAAGGATGGTAAACAATTCAAAAAAGAGGCGAAACATTTGGTTGATGCTCTTTTCAAAATGGAACCATTCAAGTCACGCAAATCTGATTTCAATGTTTGGGCAATTGATTCATTCACCAATCAAGCTGGAATTACAAATCCGCGCCAAAATATTTGGAAAAATTCTGAACTTGATCTGCGATTTAACGCATTTGATTCCGATCGTTATGTGCTCACTTTTGCGAATAAGAAATTACGCGAAATAGCTGCGCAAGCGCCGTATGATGCTATTATGATAATTTTCAATGATCCAAAATACGGTGGAGGAGGAATTTATAATTTATATTCCACTGTTTCCGCCAAATCTAGCCAGGCAGAATATGTCTTCGTACATGAATTTGGACATTCTTTTGCCAGTTTGGCTGATGAATATTATACTTCAAATGTTGCCTATCAAGTATCTTTGCCGGAATATGAACCAAATGAACCGAACGTTACAGCTTTATTTGATCCTAATAATTTAAAATGGAGCCACTTAGTTAACTCGGAAACACCGCTACCTACACCGTGGAATCAAGCAGCATATGACTCGATTGCAGTAGTTTATCAAAAAAAACGACGCCAAATGATTACTGATGGTTTAGATGCTGAGGCAATGGGAAATCTATTCGAAGAATTGAAAAAAGCAACGATTCCATTATTAAAATCAGAACCACACTATGGTAAAGTTGGCGCTTTTGAAGGCGGTGGTTATCTTGCTAAAGGGATTTATCGGCCGGAGGTGGATTGCATCATGTTTTCACGTAATCGGAGTGATTTCTGTAAAGTTTGTTCGGAAACGATTAATAAAATGATCAATTGGTATGTGAAATAATCTAATTATAGCTGTCCAATTTTGCTTGTGCCAGATGGCGAATAAATGCCCACGACATATTCGGCAGTGGATTAAAATTAGCGGATTTTCTGAAGGTGTCTTCAGCACCGCTGGTGTCACCAATACCTTCTAAAGCTAAGCCTTTAAAATATAGTGCAACCGGATTTTGCAAATTTCCTTTTTGGAACTCATTAACAGCTTGCTGGTATTTTTCTTCCAATAAAAACAGTAGTCCGGTTAAATCATGTGAGTTTCTAATTTGATTTGGATTATTTGCCTTTTTGGTTTCCTCGGCATATTTTTCAGCAAGATTCTGTAGTTTAACTGTATCCTCTTCAACAAATGCCACCAAGCCAGCATTATAAAATAATTGACGGCGGGCATTATATTTAACCTCTTGTGAAATATCGCATATATCGAAATATTCCATCGCACGTTCAAAATTGTGTAATGCTTTTTCCGTGTTGCCAAACAATAAATCTAAGATAGCGATATTATCACAATCCTGCCCTAATGAAATGAAATTTTCATTTTTTTCTGAATTATCAAAATTTTGTTTTAAAACTATCAGCGCTGAATTATAATCATTTTTATCGACGTAAGAAACTGCTTTATTGAAATTCATAGTTCGTAGATCACCACTACGGGATGATATTTGTCCAATTTTATCCAATTCTTTAATGGCTTCTGCATGGCGATTTAATAAATTCAAATTGGCGGCAATTCCTAGAAGAGACGGTAAGAATTCCGGTTTCATTTCCAACGCTTTGCGATAATATTCAATCGAAGATTCAAACTTCCCCATTTTGTATAATAATTCTGCATACGAATCATATGGATTTGGTTCGTCATCTATGAGTTCAACATATTTGATGAAATATTTTTCTGCTTTGGAATACTCGCCAAGGTTACGATAGGAATAGCCCAGCATATTATAGGGTTGCGAAAATTCAGGATTTATCTCGAGTGCTTTTTTGTGATAAGTAATGGCAGAATCATAATCTTGCAGCCCAAAATATAAATTTGCTAATAAATTATAAGACCATTCATCGTTAGGATATTTCTGGATTATTTTTTTGTAATATTTTTCGCCTTGTTTGGCGTCACCACTGGAGAGAGCTTGACCAGCAAGTATCCATAGGCGTTCACCCTCGGAAACATCGTCAGCTAATTCTACAGAGCGGTTCAAATATTTAAAATAACGATCTGGGCTGTCTTGGGCAATTGAATATGACAACATTAAATTACCCATTGCGAACTTCTCATCTTCGGCAACTGCTTTCAAGAAGTAATACACGGCATCTTGTCTGCGCAATTTTTCATACAAGTCAAAACCTTGCATGTAGTATTCACGCGCCTTTTCAGAGCTGGTTGTAATTGGAATTTTAGACTTAGAGGGTTTGTTGCAATTCACTATTGTGAGCGTTAGTATGCTCACCAAGATTGGCATAGTAACAATTAATTTATTTTTAATATATTTTTTCATATAGTTTGGACACTATTAGTCAATAAAATTAGATTAAGCTAATCACAAAAGGTTGTCAAAGAAATTTATTTTTATTTATTCTCCCAAAAGATCTTCAACTTTAATTTTAACATTGGCTAAATCGGTTGAGGCTTTCTGATTGCCGGAATGAACAATCTCACCGTTTTTATCGATGATAACAAGCCGGTCATAAGTTGTTTTATAATCTGAGGCAACATCCGAAGCGTTTAATAGCAGGGGGAAGGTTACGTTGGTGATATTTCTAAAAGATTCCAATGTGGCTTTAGTGCCATTCCATTGATCAAGACCAAAGACGGCATAATCAGTTCGCGAAGCGTAAGGTGTGACCAGAGTTTCTTCAATATTTGGAGCAACTGCTCGGCAAAACGTTCATCCACTGCCTAAGAAAAATAATACAACAACCGAGTCGTCATAATCGGATAGTTTTACTTGGTTTCCGTCCAATGATTGCAATGAAAAATCAGGAGCTGTACTGCCGGGGTCGATTGGATTGGTGGTTTTATCGTCATCGGTGCAGGATAGTGTTGCAAAGATTAAAAATATGATCAGTTTAACTGAGCTTAATTGTTTCATTAAATAATTCTCCAAATATTTCTTTAATATTACAAAATAATTATTACGTTGAATAATAATAATCTACAATTTTATTAAATACAAAATTAATATCTCCAAAAAATGAAACTACTGGCGATTAAAGCCACTGCAATGCTAAAGTCAAGCACGGCTAAACTGTATAAAAATACTTGATTGTCCTGCGCCATTTTGGATAGTAGCATAGCTGTGAGAATCATAACTAATAAAAATACAAGAAATCTTGGGCGATAAAACTGCCAAATCTGCGGGAAATCTAATGCGTTAATTCGGGCCAGATTCTTTTTCCCAACTTTAATAAAAATAAATTTAGCTTTCACCCCACCGATAATGATTCCAATTATTACTACCGGCCACGCCCAATCAATATTTGGATTCAAGCTGTGTGCTTCCACGATTAAATTTTCCCCTTTTATAAATAAGATAATACCGCCCAAGATCCACACAACTGCTGCTAACAATTTAAGTGTACTTGCGGAAACTGTAAAATACTGTTGATTATTTGACATATCGAGAATAAAAGAATAAATAATCTAATAATTATAGTTGTATTGATACAATATCTATTTGCTTAATTGCCTATCAAATGTGTGTCCATAATTGAGCATATTTGACAATAATTAACAAATGAAAATTTTTAATGAAAATGCAAAACCCCGTCGTGGGACAGGGTTTTTAGAGAGTGGGCCCACAGGGATTCGAACCCCGAACCAACGGATTATGAGTCCGCTGCTCTAACCATTGAGCTATGGGCCCCAAATTGTGTTCAAAATTAAGTTACTACAACGCATATTGCAATTAACAAAATTATAGTTATTGTATTAAACTTGGGCTAATTTTACAGGTATTTTTTATTCAATTATTGAGAATCTCGATGTGTTTACAATCTAAAATTAACGACCGCTCTGCGAAAATAGGTATAATCGGTCTAGGATATGTTGGTTTACCTTTGGCGGTTGAATTTGCTGATAACGGATTTACCGTTTATGGTATTGATGTTAATCAAAATCGTATTGATCAATTGAATACTGGTGATAATTATATTAGTGATATATCAGATGAAAAATTACAACAATTAGTCAACTCGGGTAAAATTATTGGTACCACAGATTTTTCAATTTTAAATAGTATTGATGCTGTCTTAATTTGTGTTCCTACACCTTTAAACAAGTCGAAAGATCCCGATGTTTCATATATTGTTAATGTTTTGGAGCAATTAAAAAAATATATTCATCCCAACATGCTAATCAGTTTGGAAAGCACAACTTACCCCGGAACCACTCGTGAGTTAATATTGCCTGAGCTTAATCAATCAAATTTAAAGGTTGGGCAAGATTTCTACTTATGTTTTTCACCGGAACGCGTAGATCCTGGCAATCAAAGATTTAAAATAAAAAACACTCCGAAAGTTGTCGGAGGAATAACTAAAACCTGCACAAAAATCAGCAAATATTTATATGAATCAATTATTGATACTGTCGTTCTAGTATCATCGCCGGAGGCGGCTGAAACCGTAAAATTATTAGAAAACACATTCAGGTCGATTAATATTGGCCTAGTTAATGAGGTCGCCATAATGTGCGAAAAATTGGGTGTAAATGTTTGGGAAGTCATCGATGCCGCTGCAACCAAACCATTTGGTTTCATGAAGTTCACTCCAGGACCTGGATTGGGCGGTCATTGTATCCCGATTGACCCACATTATTTATCTTGGAAAATGAAGACCTTAAATTATCAGGCAAGATTTATTGAATTGGCCGGAGAAATCAATACCAGCATGCCTTCACATGTTTTAGAGTTAATCGGTACCGGACTTAATCGGTTTCAAAAATCTATTAATGGAAGTACTATATTAATTTTAGGTATTGCCTATAAAAACGATATTAATGATATCCGCGAATCCCCCGCCCTCGATGTAATGAAACTGTTAGAGTTAGCAGGCGCGAAAGTCGAATATTACGATAGTTATGTTCCTAAAATTCAATGGAATGGCGGAGAAAAGGTTGGCTTAACAAAGTTAACTACCGCATCTTTGAAAAAGTATGATGCCGTGGTATTATTAACGGATCATTCCAATTTCGATCATAAATTAATTTTGAATGCATCGCAATTGATTATTGATACACGCAACGTTTTCGCAGGGGTGGAAGATTCTAAAATAGTACGATTAGGATGTATTCAAACAAAATAATTTAAGTGATTGATGTGTCGCTTATCTGCGCGACCAATTTGTTCGCAATTGCAGAAAATATTGTTTCACGGATTTTAGCTTATCTCAATGAGATTAATAAAGGTGTGAGGAGTTCAGCAAAATTTGTTTAATTTCCAAGAATATTTATGAAAACGAATTTGTTAGTAACGCACCGCGCAATTTTCGGTCTAATAATATTTTTTTATTTAATAATTCCGACAAAGATGAATGCACAACATGTCGCTATTCCTCCAAAGCATTTGGTCAATAAATTTGTTGAACGGCACATTACATTGGGAACAATTTCGCAAAGCGATGGTGGTGTTCGACCATTTACTTATACTACTATTCGAAAAATTTTGAACAATCTATTTGAGAAGCGTACTGAGCTTCCCGTAAAAGATCGTGAATTATTAACAAGATTTAGATCCGAGTTCAGCTTAAATCAATTTCCTCGAAAAATTGAATTTCCTTGGCAAAAAACCGAATTGAAAAAATTGGGCAGCAATTTGATAAGTAATTACCGTTTGCAAGATGTGGAACCACATTTACTTTCATTTCGAGATTCAACAGTTTACGCATGGGCAGACTTTTCTGAAACTATTCGATTGGAAAATCTTGATAAAAATGTTCATCGGCGCTATATCGATAAAGTCGCTATTTTGGGTACAATCTCTGATAATTTATCTTTTTATGTAAATTTCACAATGAATAGATTTGTAGGTGATTCTAATTTGGTATATCAAATCGAAGATTTTAGAAATGAGGATCATCCCTATTTTGATACGGTGAATTGGACAATCTGGTATCAATCTGAAGCGGCTTTCAATATTTCCACAAAATTCGGTAATTTTCACTTTGGTAAAACACCAGTAATATGGGGCTATTCACCGGAATATTCACCGATTTTATCAGGGAACACACAAACTTTTCCATATGTTAGTTATTCTCATAAATATCGTAAAATTAAATTCCATTATGTGCATGGTACATTGCTCCCTTACGAAAGTATTACTATCCACAGATTTAAAAGAACATCACAAAAATATATAGCAGCACAGCGAATTGAAGCAGAATTAAGTAAAAATTTAATGTTGTCATTTAATGAAATGGTTATTTATGGTAATCGTCCTTTCGAATTGGAATATTTAATCCCCGTTAATTTCTTTTGGGCGGCCGAACACAATTTAGGTGATAGAGATAATTTATTAATGGCGTTAGATGTGTCATGGAGAATTAAAAAAGGGTTAAAATGGTATAATACGCTTTTTTGGGATGAATTAGCTTGGGAAAAAATATTTTCAAAATGGTGGGGAAATAAATTTGTATATCAAACTGGTTTGCATTGGGTATCGAAAAATAATCAATTTTATCCTGATTTAAGGATAGAGGCAACAGTCAGTCGTCCATGGACATACACTCACAATATTACTGTAAGCTCGTATACCTCGGCTGAGCGAGTACTTGGGTTCCCATTAGGACCGAATGCTCAATCATTGCTAACCCAAGTTGGATTTTGGCCATCGTATCGATGGTATTTAAATTTTTCGGCGTTGTTTATTAAAAAAGGAACAGGTTTAGGCAGTGCAGCTACCGATAATTATAATGACCGCAATCGTGATTTAGACGAAAATACTCTGTTTTTACTAGGCAATATTGAAAATACGGTGCAACTAAAAATGGAAAGCGACTTCGCCATTAACCGCTATTTCAATATTGTTGGCAAGATTGGATACGAGCTGGTTAATTCTACTTCAAGTGGCCATGTTGGATTAAATTTTGACTGGTAATAAATTGGAAAAAGAATAAATTTTGAAACATAGTAAAATATTTTTTCTAATCGCTGCTACTTTTGCAAATGCACAATTGTACATTCCCGCTGACCCAATTGATTTATTATTTACAGAAGAAAAAATCATGGTAGGTGGCCAAGATCCTGGCTCACTGATGATACGGCCAGTGATTCCGATTGCCAATAAAGCAGCCGGCTCATGGTTATTTAAAATAAAGAACGAATTATTTTACAATACTGATTCACCAAATCTTGAAAACACATCCGACCGATGGATTGGTAAAGGCAGTAGCTATTTTACATCGGCCAATATTGTTTATAATAGCAAATATTTTTTTGGAAGTATTGAACCATATTATTTTATTTCGCAAAATGATGACTATGCTGAGCCGCAACGAATGGCTTTATTTAATAATCTGAATGATAATCGTCCACATCAAGAATCGCCATATTCTTCAGTCGGATTGCGTGAAATGCAATTTTACGCAAATATTAAAGGTTTTGGCGGCGGATACTCAAATGCCAATATGTGGTGGGGGCCAGGGCTGCATAATTCATTAATGGTAAGTAATAATACAACCGGTTTTAGACACTTAATGTTAGGAACAATCAACGAAAGACGACTGAACAATTGGGGTTTTAACGGGCGGTATGTTTTTTCAAAATTGGGGCAAGGCAGTAAAAATAAACCCTATTTAAGTGGTTTCATTGTTAATGCGACCTATTATTCACATCCGACTGTAACACTTGGTTTTTCACGGATATTATTATCAGGTGGGGCAAATACGAGTTATAAAATTAGCAGAAGCGAAGCTGCTTTACTTCCTTTTCAAATTTTATCAATTGATAATAAAAGTGGATCAAAAATATATAATCGTCCGATTGAACAAATGTATACGGGTTATTTAAACTTCCGGTTTCCGAAATCAGGTGTAGTGTTATTTTTTGAATGGGGCAGAAACGAAGGGCCAATAGATTTCGATGATTTTGTGTTGGCTCCGGATCATTCTAACGCATTTATTACTGGTTTGCGAAAGTATGGGCTGTTTAATAATATTAATTTATTTCTTGCAATTGAATACACCAATATTGCTCATGGTTCATTGTGGAAAACGAGAGAGACAAATGATTGGTACAGCAATCCCCAATTTGAGTACAATACCTATAATGGAAGGCATTGGGCTGCCCATAGCGGCCCCGATTCCGATGATTTCTTGTTACTCATTGGCTATGCTAATGATGGCTTTGCGGTAATTCCGTCCTTTCATTATGAAAGGCATGGACTTACTCATTCGTTTATCCCAACCTATGAAGAAGCAAACACACTTGTGGATGACTTTGTGCTTGGGGATCAGTATTTAAGTGAAGAACGGACAATTTATCGTGGTGATGGCAAGATTGCTGAAGCTAAATTTGAGTTTAGATGCGATATCCGTTATCGGTATAGAGAATATAGATTTTCGTTGATATATGAACATGAACATGTGTTCAATTATAGATTTGCAGATAGTGATGATGCCGAATCTAATCGAAGTGGAAATGTGTTGTGGTTTTCAGTAGAAAAAAATTTTACGAAAATTTTAGACAATTGGTTTAGAAAATAATAGAAATGAATTATTCAATTTCTAATCCGATTAATCTTAAACTAACAATTTTATTACTACTGATGGTAACCGGATTAATGGGCCAAATGTACATTCCTGCTGATCCTTATAATTTAATATTTTTAGAAAAACAAAGTTTTTCAAATATTGATAGTGCAATTTCTACACAAATCAGGCCGGTGTTTTATCCGTTCAATAAACGTAATAAGTTATTTTTGAAGGCACGGACCGAATTTTTTTATAATTCTGATGCGCCAAATTTGGAAAATATGTCTGACCGTTGGCCAGGCAAAGGACTTGGATATTTTGGTTCCATTCATGCTGAATACCGGCTACAATTGTTTACTATAACAGCTGAGCCATTTTATTTTATCAATCAGAATAAAGAGTTTGTAGAAGCCCGTCGATTAGAAAAGTTCAGCTATTTAAATGATAATCGCCCACATCTTGATAAACCATATATTTCTTATGGAATAAGAGAGTTCCAAGCATATCTACATCATAAAGGAATTGGTTGCGGTTTATCAAATGCGAATATGTGGTTTGGGCCTGGATTACACACATCACCAACTATGACGAACAATACCATCGGATTTCCGCATGTATTTGTAGGCACTGTCGAGGAAAAACGATTAACAAAATGGAGTATTAACAGTCGTTATGTATTTTCTAGTCTCAAACAGAATAAAGAATATGACACTTATTATACTGCCGGAGTTTTTTCTGCCTCATATGACTCAGATCCAAAAATTTCAATTGGTTTGGTGCGAGAAGCAATTACCGGTGGCTTAAGTAAAAATGATAGTATTAAATGGCAAGCTGCAGCGCTAGCCATTTTTTCTGGACTACTAATACCGCTTGACAATGAAGAATTTAGAAACACCTGGAGCCATGATGATCATGCCGGAAGTATTTTTGTTTCATTGATTTTTAAACAGACAAAGCTAATGGTATTTTTCGAGTTCGCAAAAACCCAATCTCCCTCAGTTCTAAGAACATTGCTAGTATATCCAGACCATGGCATTGCAACTAATTTTGGTTTTAGAAAGTATGGATTATTCGGAGAAGATAAATTAATATTAGCTGGCGAGTATTTTCAAAATTTCAATTCAAGATCTTCACATCGTATTATAAAAGGCAGTGGTGATTGGTATATCCGAGAACAATATAACTTTAATAGTTATGAAGGTCGACGTTGGGCGGCGCATAGTGGGGCAGATTCAGATGATTTTTTATTAATGGCTGGGTGGGTAGGTAAAAAATTTTCAATATTACCTTCAGTAAACTATGAAAGACATAGAGTCGTTCGTCAGCCATCTGAAATAGATATTGACGCAATCGAAGGATTTGTAAATAAGTTACCGGAAACAAAATTAGAATTTAGATTGGATTTACGATACAAATACAATTCTTACAAATTCAATTTATATTATGAAAGAGAATTAACACTCAATTTAGCACATAGTAATAATTCACGTAGTGGAAATGTGCTTTGGTTCGGAATCGAAAAAGATTTAAATCTTTTTTCGAATTGGTAATTTAGTCGGCATCTTTTACACACCGAAAGCCAATATCGCTGCTACTACTATGTGGCGAATATCCATAAGTCGGTTCAAACCAAGTAAATAATTCTGAAACAGTGTTAAACCTGCTATATATTGATCTCCATGAGCCACCTCTAATTATTCTACCGGCTGAATGATCTTTCCAACTTTCCGTCCACTCCCAAACATTCCCACACATATCATAAATACCATATGGACTAAAGCTATCACTATGCTTATTATCCCTGCCATTAAAATATCCGACAGGATTTGTGCCATGTTCATAACTATCACCACTATTGAAAAAATTAACCTTTGTCGAATCAAAATTATTTCCCCATGGATATTTATAACCGGTGTTTGCCCGTGCTGCTTTTTCCCATTCTTCGGTAGTTGGTAATCGCATGCCGTAATATTCTGCAAAGGCATTTGCGCCAAACCAAGTAACTTCCGTTACAGGGTGTAAATCATAGTATTCTTTTTGGCTATTAACCCAATGAAATTTTATCACATATTCATCAGGAGGATTAAATCCAATTCTAGAATCAGGATCATAAAAATCAGTAAATTCATAAATACCGGCCGGCCAATTTTTATCGCCGGCGAAATATCCTGTTACACCTGAGCCTGTAATTGTAACATCTCCAGAGGCGGATGCTTCTTTTAAATATTCAATATATTGCGCGTTTGTCACCGGATATTTCATCATGTAATAATCGTATCCAATATATTTTCCGACATTTTCTTGCCCTGCAGTATAGTTGCCAGCCGGAATTTTAACAAGTTCAATACTTTCGGGAATCATGTGTGGTTGTTGTTCATCAATGGAAATTGTCTTACAAGCGCTGATTAGTATTACGCTGATTAGTACGAATATATATATTTTTGCTTTCATCTTGTAAAAATTGAAAATATACAATTATTGAAACTTCGATAATTTACTAAATATTGTTAATTTAACTCATTAATTTTTAATAACTATCTATGTGAAATATTTATGTTGAAATCGGAGCAAAACTAAATTGGACCACTTTAATTATTGTGGGCAACACAAAAACAATAAATTATATTTATTAACAATGCACCAATTTTTTGGCGCATTGTTATTTTAAAAGGGAAATATATGAGTTCCATAAATAATTTAATCGAATTGCAAAAAATTGATACTAATTTGTCTGAACTGGAAGAATTACTTGGTGATTTACCTGCCAAAGTTGATGGATTAATAACTGAAGAGCAACAAACGATAAAAAAAATCGATGACGGAAAAGAAAGAATTGAAGAAATTCAATTAGATCTTAACAAGATTGAGTTGCGTGTTAAGGAAGATACTGAAAAAATTGATCGGCTGAAAGATCAATTATTCAAAGTAACAACAAATCGACAGTATGATGCTATTACTCAAGAGATGGACCATCTGAAAGAGCAATTAGACAAAGATGAAACAGTTGAGCTTGAATTAATGGAAGAAAAGGACACCCTAACTCAGTTGGTTCAGGAGCAAGAAGAAAACATTGAAATTGTTAGAAAAGATTTATCGGGAAGGCGCAAAAGTTTAGAAGAAAAATTGCAAGAATCGGCTGCGCAAAAAACGAAGCTTGAGATTGAACGATCAAATTTGATTAGTGAAGTTGAACCACAGGTTATAAAAAGATATGAAATAGTAAAAAATGCTCGCCGCGGAACCGCAGTTGTGGCGGTTTTAGGAACATCGTGTAGTGGTTGTGGAGCGGTGGTTCCGCCGCAAAAAATAGTAGAAATCAAAGAAGATAAAATTCCGCTTACTTGTGATGAGTGTAGTAGATTTCTATTTATTGAGAAATAACTGAACAAACGATAATTATTGTCGTAAAGTAATTAAATTGATATTTGAAAATTGAGCTGGTCGGATGGCTGCCTTGATTATTCAGGGAGGAAAGTCCGGGCACCGCAGAACACAGTGCCTCCTAACGGGAGGAATTTCGACAATCGTTGGAATATGGAAAGTGCAACAGAAAATATACCGCTTCAATCATTTGGAGTAAGGGTGAAAAGGTGGTGTAAGAGACCACCAGTTCCTGTTGTAAAGCAGGATGCTTGCAAACCCCACTCGGTGTAAGATTAAATAGTTCTCAAGATGTTGTTCGCATCAATGCTTTAAATTATTTTTAAGTTGTAGAGATGGGTAAATCGCTTGATCACAATCGTGAGGTTGTGGCTAGATGAATGGTCATCATTTCGCTGTTTGGCGAACTACAGAACTCGGCTTACAGACCAGCTCAAAAAATCATTTATATTGAGATTTTCATATCACTGAATGCCAATTTTTCCGTAATCTTAATTCATTTAATTTTATAAAATAATTAACTATTTGGGCTTATCGGGTCCTAATTATTAAACATTAACGATAAACAAAATCTGTGAATTGGAAGTTTTTAAATCCTGATCCAAAATTAGTAAACAAGCTCAAGACAGAGTTTAAGTCTACAGAAATTATTGCACGGGTTTTGGCTAATCGAGGAATTGATTCTTTAAACAATTCTCAAGATTTTTTTAATCCAGCTCTCAATCAAATGCACAACCCTTTTTTGATGCAAAGCATGGAAAAAGCGGTTGTGCAAATTTTAAAAAATATCAATAAAAAAAATAATATATTAATATACGGTGACTACGATGTTGACGGAACTACCGGCGCTGCAATGTTGTATTTAGCACTTACTGAATTAGGTGCCAGGGCGATTCCATATATTCCAAATCGTGCTGTGGAGGGCTATGGATTGTCTAAAAACGGAATAGATGTTGCACATAAACACCGCTCCAAGCTGATTATCACTTGCGATTGTGGAATTAATGCTTTTGAAGCCGTGGAGTACGCTAACTCATTAGATATTGCGGTAATAATTACCGATCACCATATTCCTGAGAAAACCTTGCCTGCAGCGGTAGCAGTCCTTAATCCAAAGCGCACTGATTGTAAATATCCGTTTAAAGATCTTTGTGGTGGTGGAGTGGCTTTTAAATTCGTTAGTGCACTCGTAGAAAAAATGAATAAACCGGCAGAAACAATCAATAAATACTTGGATTTGGTTACACTTGGAACATGCGCCGATATGGTAAAAATCCAGGGTGAAAATAGGATAATTGTAAAACACGGATTGCAGCAAATCTACAACGGTACAAAAACAGGTATCACCGAATTGCTGAAATTATCCGGATTAAATAACAAACAACTTTCTGTCAGTCAAATAGTGTTTGGGATTGCGCCCAAAATTAATGCAGCAGGTCGGATTGGCGATGCTAATCGTGCTGTTGAACTACTAACCACAACTGATGAAATTAAGGCAAAATCTTTAGCAAATGAATTATTTCAAGAAAATACTAAACGTCAAAATATTCAACAAGAAGTTGTAGATGCGGCATTCAACATGATTCATGCCAAGATTGATTTGCAAAGTGAACGTGCAATTGTACTTGCCGGAGATGATTGGCATGCCGGAGTAATTGGAATAGTTGCATCTAGGGTAAAAGAAGAATATCATCGACCTACCATAATTATTTCATATGATGGAAATGGAATTGGTAAAGGTTCGGCACGCAGCATTTTTGGACTGGATTTGTATACTGCTTTGGCAAACTCATCAAAACATTTGATAGATTTTGGCGGACACGCCATGGCAGCCGGACTAACTATTCAAAAAGATTCTTTTGCAGCATTTAAGAAACAATTTCTAAAATATGTAAATAAATCTATCAATGATAATCAGTTGATTAAATCTATTAATTTAGAGGGTTTGCTTAAATTAAAAGATATTAATAGCAGATTTATGGATTTTATCAATAAATTGGCTCCTTATGGTCCCGGTAATATGCGGCCGAATTTTGCTTCAAAAGATGTTGAAATTGTAGGCAATCCTCGTGTAGTCGGCAACGGTGATCATATCATTTTTAAAGTACGGCAGGGTTATAAAGCAATATCTGCGGTAGGCTTTAATATGGCAGAACATTATGACAAATTGATCAAGGGCAGGCCAATTGATATAGCGTATGTTATTGAAGTAAATGAATGGCAAGGCCGAGAAGCCGTGCAACTAAATATCCGCGACATAAAAATGAGTGAATAATGTGAGTTCTTCGGAATAATTACTATTGATGACAAAATCGACTATTAATATTAATTTTTAAGGAATTTAATGGATAAATTATTTTTTACAGAAGAGCATGAGATGTTGCGCTCTATGGTACAAGAATTTGCTAAAAATGAGATTGAACCTATAGCACAAGAATTAGACGAAAAGGGGGATTTCCCGCGTGATCTTATTGATAAAATGGCAGAACTGGGTATATTGGGAATTCCTGTACCAGAAAAATATGGTGGCGCCGGAATGGATACAATCGCCTATGCGGCGGCCGTCATAGAACTTGCCAAAGCCGATGCTTCTATTGCAATAACAATGGCTGCGCATACATCGCTGGGAACAATGCCAATTGTTCTTTCCGGTTCCGAAGAACAAAAAATGAAATATGTACCGTACTTGGCTTCGGGAAAAATGTTAGGAGCTTTCGGGTTAACCGAACCGGGCGCAGGAAGCGACGCTGGGGCGACACAAACTACAGCAGAGTTAAACGGTAATGAATATGTTATCAATGGTAGTAAAATATTCATAACCAATGCCGGTGTTGCCGGATTATTGAGTTTAACAGCGCAAGTAATTGAAAATGGGAGAAAAAGGGGCATCGGAGCTTTTCTTGTTCCCATGGGCACTAAGGGATTGGAGATTTCACCTAAGGAAAAGAAAATGGGGTGGCGTGCAAGTGATACACGACAATTATTTTTCAATAATATGTGTGTGCCTGCTGAAAATATGATTGGCGATCCGTTTGATGGTTTTAGAACATTTTTAAAAACATTGGTAGGCGGTAGAATTTCTGTGGCAGCTTTAGCCGTCGGCACAGCTGAGGGTGCGTATGAACGTGCATTAAAATATTCTACTGAGCGTGAAGCATTTGGAAAACCGATCTATAAATTTCAACCAATTAGTTTTAAATTAGCAAATATGGCTACGCAGATAGAAGCAGCTAAACTACTTGTTTACCATGCCGCATGGTTAAAAGATCAGGGGGCTGAATTACTGAAAGAGGCTGCCATGGCAAAATTGTTCGCAAGCGAAGTTGCCATGGAAGTTACCACCGATGCGATACAAGTTTTGGGTGGTTATGGTTATGTAAAAGAATATGATGTCGAAAGATATTTTAGGGACGCTAAGGTTTTGGAAATCGGCGAGGGGACTAGTGAAATTCAGCGGATAGTAATCAGCCGAGCAATAATAAAAGAAGCTCTAAATATATGAAAAGAAAGGGGAAATTCGGATTAATTAGAAAAAAATCTGTCGATTTTCTAAGTCGATATCGATGGCAAATAATCAATTTATTGATCCTTACTTTAATTACTTCGTTATTTTTCCCAAGTGGGAAATCGTTGCAATTTACTTATCAAAAAGATGATATAGCGCGTGAAACAATAATTGCACCAACCACTTTTCCAATCTTAAAACCGGATTATAAATTAGAAGCAGATCTTAAAGAAGCTATAAAATCCGAGCCGGCCTTATTTAACCGCAAGCAAGAAGTTGTAGAATCACAAATCCAAAAAATAAAGGCTTTATTTATATTAATAGATAACATTCGCAAAGCACAAACTAAATTAAGCCAATCTGCAGAAACAGTATTTCGATTACGTTATGAATCCAATTATCAAAATGCAGTTTCGGAATTCAATGCTGATAGCACTCATCTTTTAGAATTAAAAAGTGATTTTTCGGATCAATTTTCTTTTAACAAAGATGTTGAATATTGGAAAATATTTTTATGGGATGAAGATAGTGAAAAAATTAATTATTCCTTAAAAAAACTCGAAAATGAAATTATTAGAATTTGTCAGGAGCATTGGTCGGTAGGTATTTACGATATTCCTGCAAAAGATATATCGAGTGAAGAAATATTATTGAATCAGAGTGAAGTACCAATTTTAGTTAATACTTCCGATTATATCGATTTAGAATCTGCTTGGGAAGAAACACGGAATGAAGTAAATAAGTTATTTTCGGAGAATAATCAGGTATTGCGTGATATAAGTTATGGAATAATCGTAGAGATGATGCTTCCTAATTTGATTTATGACAAAGAAACAACCGGACGCCGCCGCGAAATAAAAGCAAATCGTGTTCCACGCTATCAAGGAGCTGTCTTAGAAAATGAAAGAATCGTAGAAAAAAATACCCGTATTACTGATGATGTATTACTAAAATTAAAATCCTTAGAAGCTGCAATTGACCGACAAGAAGGGGCAGTTGGGTGGTGGCGAAACATAATTGGATATAGTGGCAAAATTATAATTATCGGAGTAATTCTATCCTTTTTCTACACATTTTTAATTATTTATAGAAAAGATACTTTTTTAAATCCGAAATTGGTATTGCTTATATCTATTCTATTTGTATCAACCATTATTTTAGGGTATTTGTTTTACACACAATTAGAATTTTCAAAATATCTAATACCAATAACAGTATTGGCTATGGCGTTGACGATTCTTTTTGATGCAAGAATAGGATTTATGGGTACTACCACGATTGTAATTTTGCTTGGGTTGATGATCAGTGATATTGATTTTATAATTGTCATGCTGTTTATTTCATCAATTGCAATGTACAATGTACGCCAATTGCGCACGCGCAGCCAGATATTCAAAACAATTTTTTCTCTGATAGGTGCAAGTATCCTGGCTGTTTTAGCTGTGGGGTTATTTAGAAATGCCAGTTGGGTATCTATGCGAGCCGACCTGCTTTATCTAAGTATTGTTAGTGTTCTGGCTCCAATTATTACCTATGGATTAATTGGTTTATTTGAAATTGGCTTCGGTGTCACCACAGACTTAACCTTGCTTGAATTGTTAGATTTTAATACACCGCTCTTAAAGCGCTTGCAACAAGAAGCAAATGGTACTTTTAATCATAGTGTTGTTGTGGGGAATCTTGCTGAAGGTTGCGCAGATGCGATTGGAGCACATGCGTTGCTTTGCCGAGTTGGTGCCTATTATCATGACATCGGGAAACTGAAAAATCCACAATATTTCATTGAAAATCAATTGGGCGGAGAGAATAAGCATGATAATGTAACTTTATCAATGAGTACTAAAGTTATAAGAAATCATGTTCGAGAAGGGATTCGGCTGGCCGATGAATACGGTTTACCAAACATTGTTAAAGATTTTGTCAGTACACATCATGGTTCCTCGCGCATTGAGTATTTTTATCGACAAGCACTTGCCGAAGTTGAAGAGCCATCAAAAATAAATGAGAATGAGTTCAGATATCGTGGTCCAAAACCACAGACCAAGGAAACCGGCATCCTGATGATTTGTGAATCAATTGAAGCTGCTGTACGCTCAATCAAAGAACCCGATATTGTAAAAATAGAAGATATGATTGATCGAATCACTAAGAAAAAAATCGATGATGGTCAATTAGATGAATGCCCTTTAACCCTTGACGAACTACGACGGATTAAAGGAACTGTTGATGGAAATACCGGAATGTTACCTATTCTTAAAGGTATTTTTCATATTAGAATTGAATATCCTGAAGAGCAGCCTAAACCAAGCCAATCGTCTGAACCAGCGAGTTAATGATTAACATTGAAGTTGTCAAAAACCGTAGATTACTAAATATTGATAAGAAAAAACTGGCTGAAATTCTTGCTCACACTTTGAAATCTGAAAATATTAACAAGGGGGATATTTCCATCATATTTGTAGATAAAGCACATATTCTAAAATTAAAAAAACAATTTTTTGGAATAAAAAAAGCAACCGATGTAATTGCTTTCAGATTAAATAATTGCGCTGAAATAAACGTTGAAGGTGAAATTTATATTTGTGCTTCGATAGCCAAAGAAAATGCCCAATATTATCAAGTGTCTTTTGAAAACGAAATCGCACGGTTAATTATCCATGGCGGTTTACATATTCTCGGCTATAGGGATGGAACAAAAGCAGAAAGAGGTTTAATGCACCAAATAGAAAACAAATATCTAAAGGAATTGGGATATTGAAGAACCTCGAAACCATTGGTAAGAAATTCATTGAATTAGTTGAAATAATGGAAAAATTGCGTTCTGAAGAAGGTTGCCCTTGGGATAAGGAACAAACACCGGAATCCATCTTGCCTTTTTTATTAGAAGAAACGTATGAATTAATTGAGAGCGTGCATGACAAAGATTGGAAAACTGTACAAGAGGAAATTGGTGACTTATTATTGCATGCGATATTTCAAGCCAAAATGGCGGAGGAAAAAGACCGATTTACCCTATTAGATTCACTAAAAACTATCTCAGATAAATTAATTCGACGACATCCGCATGTATTCGGAAATGCGCGGGTAGATAAAGCGAAGTCGGCTAAGCAGAATTGGGAGACAGTAAAACACCAAGAAAAAGGGCGTTCATCGCGTTTAGATGGTGTACCTGTTACTTTACCGAGTCTTGTTCGTGCCCAACGATTGCAAGAAAAAGCCAGCTATATTGGTTTTGAATGGGATAAAATTGAGGAAGTATGGGAAAAAGTCCATGAAGAAATTCTCGAACTAAAGGAAGCTCAATCGACTGGTGCAATAAAGCATATCGAAGAAGAAATTGGCGATGTATTATTTTCAATAGTTAATCTTTCAAGATTCTTGAAGATTTCTTCCGAAGATGCCTTGAGACGCACTAACAATAAGTTTATTGCTCGATTTAAGAGAATTGAAGCGGAATTAAAACGTCGAAATCAGCCAATTGAGAATGCTACACTAGCCGAAATGGATGAAATTTGGGAACAGATAAAAAGTACGGATTAATCAATAATTTGAACAAAAATCTTTCTAGTTCGTGGGCCATCAAAATCACATAAAAAAACACTCTGCCACGTTCCAAGTACAAGCTTGTTCTGTTCAATAATAATATTTTCAGAACTTCCCACCAAAACGGTTTTAATGTGGCTGTCGGCATTTCCCTCAAGATGATGATAGCCTTCATCGCGCGGTACTAATTTTTCTAATTGATATAATACATCACGCGCAACATCGGGATCTGCGCCTTCATTTATTGTAATTCCGCAAGTCGTATGTGGTACAAAAACCGTAGCAATTCCATTTTCAATATTCGATTCTGTCACAATATTTCGAATTTGTGAGGTGATATCGACAAAATCGATTCGATTATTTGTAGTTATTTTTAATGTTTTCACTTATTTCAATTTTGAAATTACAATCAAAATTATTTTTGCAATAATTGTTTTTCATAAATAAGACGGGTTTCTTCCTCGGGAATAAAGGGTGTAGTAGCAATTTTAACAAAGAAATGTTTATTTAAAAATTTTCGCATAGCGACATGTTTGGTTCTTGTTTTAATCAAGATACTTTTATATTCCGTATTCAACGCCCAATTTTCTTGAAATTTGCTCAATTTTTCGGCAATGCCGAGATTGCGAGAACTTGGCAAAACGCCGCCCATCCAACTGTAAAAATGATGTTTGGTATTAGTTTCGTATCCGATTTTAAATCCAACTGGTTGGTTATTAATATAAGCCGTTAAGATCAGTTTATTTTTACCGTGCAGTCGATTTTGATAATCATCAATTTTGTAACCATTTTCAAATTCAGGTATTTGCTGGGCAACTAAAATAGCATCTGCTAATTTGTCTTCTTTTATGATAATTTCAGGTTTATTCACATAAAAAATTAATACAAAATAATCATGATATTGAAACTATAAAAAGTATTGGTAATTGCATTATCTATGAAGTAAATGGTATTTTTAAAGCTAATGAATCTCCGAATTTTAGTAATAATTTTATCGTTTGGGCTATATTTTGTCCTGGGGCAAACTGCCGCAAATAATATTGATACTCAACTGCAGAACCAAGATAAGGCTATCGAAGCACTAAAGAAAGATATTGAACTAACCCAGAAAGAAATAAAAAGCACACAAAAACAAGAGAACACCACTGCAAAACGTATCGCGAATTTAGATAAAGAAATGTCATTAACTGCTCAGTTAATTAATAAATTAGCGCAAGTTGAAAAACGCACCAAACGTGAAATTAATAAATTAGAAAAAGCCATTCCTCAAAATGAAAGATTATTGCAAAATAATCTCGAACGTTACAAAGATAGGGCAATAGAGGTTTACAAAAAAGGATCGCCTTCTGATCTGTTGAAATTGTTCGGTACAAAATCTTGGCGGCAGGCAATTTATCGTGTGCGTTACATGAAAATTATATCCGGAATTGAAAAAACACAACAAGACAGCATTGCATTATTGCTTGCAAATATTTCGAAACAAAAAGATAAATTGGGTTACACATTAAAACGAAACGACAAAGTAAAAAAAGATAAGTTTAAACAAGAAGCCCAACTTAAGAAAAACCGGAAAGTAAGCCAAAACGAATTAAAGAAAATTAGGAAAAATAAAAAAGAATTAACGAAATATTTAGCGGAGAAGCAAGAAGGATTAAAACAATTAGAAGCTGTTCGATTAGAACTGCTTAATGATAAAAATAGAGAATTGCGAGAAAAGCGGATCAGAGATCAACAAAAATATCTTAGTTCAAAACAGTTTTCCGAACTCAAGGGGCAACTTTTATGGCCGGTTAGTGGCAAAGTCATTACCAAATTTGGCGATCAGTGGAATGCAAAGTTAAATACTGTGACCGAAAGCCCAGGTATAGATATAAAAAGTAAAGCAAATGCGCCGGTTAGAGCGGTACATAATGGAGTAGTTACGACCGTCACTTTTATTCGTGGTTTTGGAACTACAATAATCATAGAGCATGGTAGTGGATTTTTCACTGTTTATACTCATGTTAATAATTTACAAGTAGATGAAGATAGCGCAGTAAAAGGTCGTGATATAATTGCTTACACTGGTGGGACAAATTCCGTCAATGGACCTAAATTACATTTCGAAATTTGGGGAAATCAGAAAAAACTAAATCCTGAAGAGTGGTTAATGAGATGAATCAATTTGATATACAACAATCACAACCCAAGATTTGGAGCAAATTAAATAAATCTATTGAAAATAATAAAATAGGGAGTGCTTACTTATTTTCCGGCCATTCTGGCGTAGGGAAAGAAGCAATGGCGATTGAATTCGGTGCTGTAATTAACAGGAATTTTTACCAGAATGATAAAAGTGGGGCAGAGGCAAGCTACCGTAGATTTAAGAACTTGCAACATGAACTGTTAAAAATTGTTGTGCCGTTACCGGTAACAAATTCAAAAAAAAGCGGTTCAACGGTGATTGATTTACTTAGTTCCAATGATTTAGAATTACTGAACCAAAATATTGCTCAGAAGAGCAAAAATCCATTTCACAAAATATGCTTACCAAATGCTTCTAGAATCCTGATTAATTCAATACGTGAATTGCGTAAAACTTTATATTTAAAGAGTACTGATATTGGTCGAAAAATGGTGTTAATCTTTGATGCCCATTTATTGTGTGCCGGTCAGGCAGAATCGGCCAACGCATTGTTAAAACTTTTAGAAGAACCACCGCCTAACGCAACTATAATTTTGGCAACTGATAATAAAAATTTACTATTACCAACAATTTTATCACGCTGTCAGCACATTGATTTTCCGCCTTTGTCGCAATCAATAATAAAAAAAACGTTGTTAGAAGATAGCGTTGATGAGAAAGCTGCTGAATTTATTGCCTATATTTCTCAGGGGAATATGCGGCAAGCAATACAAATTTCTTCCGAATCCGCCGAAAGTTTGCTGCAAAAAATGCAAGAATTGGTTACGAGAGTAATTTATCCTGATGGCAGTAAGTGGCGTAAATTCATCAGTGAAAATTCGCAATTGGCGCGAACTGATCTACAGCAATTTCAGCTGAACTTTTTTTTATTGCAAATATGGTTTAAAACTGCATATTTGCAACGGATTGGCGCAAGCGACAGCTTGCAAAGTACAAAATTGCACCATCTTGCGAAGAATTTTAATCAGCAGTTTCCCAAAGCAGATTTGCAGAAAATTGATATTTTATTAGAAGAAACTATGGTTGCAATTGGACTAAATTTGCACATGCCTTTAATATTAACCAATTTATTGATCAATATCCAAAAACACTTAATCTACAATGCGAACTAAAAATAGCTATTTTGTCACCACGCCAATTTATTATGTGAATGACAAGCCGCATATCGGACATGCTTACACTACAATTTTAGCTGACGTTTTAGCTCGGTTTCACCAAGATGCCGGCGATGATGTGTACTTTCTGGCTGGTCTAGACGAGCATGGACTAAAAGTACAACAAGCGGCCGATCAAAAAGGGATCAGTCCGCAGCAACACTGTGATGAAATGGCGCCACGTTTCACAAATTTATGGAAAAAACTGCACATTCAATATGATGATTTTATTCGCACGACTGAAGAAAGACACGAAACAGTAGTACAGGAAATTTTGCGAAATGTGCATGCCAAAGGTGATATCTATTTCGATGAATATACCGGTCAATATTGTGTTGGCTGTGAGCGGTTCTACACTTACAAGGAGCTCATTGACGGCAATTGCCCACAACATGAAAAGCCGTTAGAAACAATTACAGAAAAAAATTATTTTTTCAAGATGAGTAAATACCAACAACAGCTCATCAATTATATCAATGATAATCCGAATTTTATTCAACCAAAGCATCGTAAGAATGAGATACTTGGATTTCTGCGTCAACCGCTTGAAGATTTATGTATTTCTAGGCCAAAAGGTCGACTGAAGTGGGGCATCGATTTGCCTTTTGATGATGATTATGTAACCTACGTTTGGTTTGATGCATTAATAAATTATGTTACCGCTCCGGGGTATTTATCTGATAAAAAATCTTTTGAAAAGTGGTGGCCTGCTGTTCATCTAATCGGTAAAGATATTTTAATGCCTCATGCCGTTTATTGGCCTACAATGTTATTTTCGGCCGAAATTCCTCAGCCAAAAACAATTTTTGCTCACGGATGGTGGCTCAGTGGCGAATCAAAAATGAGTAAATCTTTGGGAAATGTGATTAATCCATTAGATTTAATTGATAAGTATGGAGTGGACCCTTTACGATATTACTTAATGCGTGAAATGGTACTTGGTCAAGATGCTTCATTTACAATTGAATTTTTTATCAAACGCTATAACAGCGATTTAGCAAATGATTTAGGTAATTTGTTAAGTAGAGTATCTACATTAATAATTAAAAATTTTGAAGGTGTTATTCCCAAACCAATTGAGTTTACTCCGCTGGAGAATGATATTCAAAAAAATGCAGAGTTAACAATATCTAAAATATCTGATTTAGCAGAAAAAATGCGCATCAATGAAGCTATCGAATCGACAATGCAATTTGTGCGTAGTATAAATAAATATATGGAACAACAGGCACCTTGGAAATTAGTGAAAGTAAATCATGAAGCTGCCGGCCGAGTACTGTATACTGCGGCCGAGGCTTTACGGTTGGCAGCAAGTTTATTGCATCCGGTTATGCCGAATCGGATGGAAAAAGTATTGTATGCTTTAAATTCTAATTCCACAGAATTAAAATGGGGCGTTCTCAATCCAGGAGGAAAAATACAAAAGCATGTTCAATTATTCCCAAGGATCAAAATCGATAAATTGAAACAATCAAATACCGATAAAAAGAAAACTGAAAATGTAATTACCGTAAATGATTTTGAAAAAATCGAATTGAAAACCGCTTTAATAATTACGGCAGAAAAAATTGAAGGAACTAATCGATTACTAAAAATACAGTTGGAAGTTGGCAGCCAAAAACGACAAATTGTAGCTGGAATTGCTGAACATTATCAGCCGCAAGAGTTAATAGGAAAAATGATTGTTATTGTCGCAAATCTTGAACCAGTAGAGATTCGTGGAATAAAATCAAATGGAATGTTACTTGCGGCAAAAAAAGGGGAAAATCTAACTCTAATCACAATAGATAGTAAAAAAGTGAAAAGTGGGATGAGAATATTTTAGAACATGAATAGAGTTTTCAAAGTACGATATGGCGCATGGGTAAGTTTGGCTACTGTAGGGATATTTATTTTACTTGGCTATTCAATTTATAATTTATATAAAACTCCTGTAATTAGTTACGATAATAGTAATGTTATTGCTATGTCAATAACTGCAGTTGTATCTACTGTGCTGTTGATATTTGGTTATTTATTTACCGCTAAAGAGTATGTTCTAACAAATGACAAATTGATTATTAGAAGGCCAATAAAACCAATTGAGATAGAATTAAAATCGATTATTGATATTGAAGAAATAGCTAACAAATTATTTTTTGGGTTCATCAGAACTTTTGGAAACGGCGGCGTTTTTGGAATTGTGGGGGAACATTATCATCCAAAATATAAGTTTGTCAAATTTTACAGCGGTAAGGTGACCAATCTTGTATTGATAAAAAGTAGAAACGGTAATTATGTTATTTCACCGAAGCAAGGATTTGTAGAAACAATCAAAGAGTTACTATGAAAAATTAATTAAGAGGATAAGCAATGAAAATAATTAGTAAAATTTGTTTCATTTCAACATTGGTGATATTTATATCCTGTGCTGAAGTATTGAATACAATCGGACAAATGGAATTTCCGGTCAAATTAACAGAAGCCGATGTTAGCAATGGACTAAAAGAAGCACTTAATGTTGGGACTAAAAATTCAGTAAATATTCTATCGATGGAAAATGGATTTTTCGGTAATGAATTATTAAAAATTGCTTTACCAAGTGAAGCTAACATGATAACCGATAACATAAGTATTATTCCGGGCGGCAATAAATTAGTTGATGATGTTGTATTGCGTTTAAATCGTGCGGCGGAAGATGCCGTAACCGAAGCTGGCCCGATTTTCTTAAATGCCATTACTTCGATGACCATAAATGATGCCTTCAACGTTTTACATGGCCCTGGTAATGCAGCGACTGCGTATTTAAAGAAAAAAACCTATTTTGAATTACAGAAATTATTTATGCCCAAAGTAATCAACTCATTAGATAAAAAATTGATTGGTAACATTTCAACTAATGAGTCTTGGTCATTTCTGACGAACAAATATAATTCCGTTGCTAAATCTGTGGTGGGTATGGTCGCTGGATTAGAACCGATAAATGTTAATTTAGATCAATATGTAACTACGAAAGCGCTGGATGGTTTGTTTTTAAAAGTAACCGAAGAAGAAAAAGAAATCCGCAAGAATCCGCAAGAATCCGCTGGCGCGGGTAACGCCGTTGTTAAAACGAGTATTTGGCGAACTAGATAAATAGTTTATTTTTTCTGAAATACAAAATACTTGGATTTACCTTGTCCATGCGGATTAAAAAAGTTTCCTAACAGTTTACATCTATTTTTCTCAAAAAACTGAACAATATATTCATTAGGTAAAATTGAAGGATAATTGTGGTTCGAGTTAAGCCAATTATCCAGTATTTCACCTAAGAGGCAATCTTCGGTATAACAATCAAACACTATGAAACCATTTGACTTTATTTTCTTTGTCATATCAATAAAATATCGGATTGTGTCAAGGAATTTTAGGTAGACGAAAACCCCGTGTGAGTGGATTAAATCTATGGAATTGTCCCGTGTAGATTTTAGAGAAAAGCCATCAGCAGATTGCGATATAATTGGAAATTGCTTTTGTAACCAATCTGCCCAATCGTGAGCGGACTCGTAACTTTCGTAATGCGATGGAGAACATATTTTAATGATCTTTTCCATGTATCTACCGGTACCAGCGCCGATTTCGCAGATGGCAGGCTCCTCTTGTTCAAAAACACCTAATTTTTGCATGTTATCAATTACATTTTGAGTTTCGCCCACTTGATTCCATAATTTTTCTACATAATCACAAATTGATAATCCGGCCTTTTGTGCTGCTTCGATTGTTTCCTGTGCTGAAATATAGTCAAAGCGGTTGCCCCGATTTGAATCAGAAGAAACTTTAACAAGGTGCAAATTAAGTAATTCCAAAGTCGAATTAACAATTTTCTTAATCATTATTTGTGATAGAAAATTTGGCGTGTTTTAACATTGAAAAGTTGATCACCCAACAACCTGATCAGAAGTATTATACACGACAATAGTTTCCAAAATATTTTGATTATACTTAAAACTTGTAAAAAGTCATGATTAATAGAATATCTACCGTTTAGTGATTAGTTTTTTTAATTCTTTTTCATCTGAATCATATAGTTTTTTGATGTAGTCTACATTCACGCTGGCAGCGATTATATGTCCAATCTCGGAATTAACACGATCAAAAATGCGTAATTTTTTCATACCTTCACACTGTTTTTTATTGTCCTCAGTTGGAGTGATATAGTGGATTGATTCCACTTTGTAACGATGAATCAGAAACAGTTGTACCAAGGCCATTAAACGTCTTTTCCTAAAGTCAACTTTAAATGTATTCTGATCGCGAACTGATAAAATATTATCGTTTCTGCGATCTTGAATATTCGCAAAAACAATATTTGCTACCGGTTGATTGTCAGCATCAATAACCCTTAATTGAAGTAGTTCAGAGCTTGCTTTATATGGTTTGAGTTCTACTTTAAAAGTATTTGGCAATTTGTAATGTCTTGCCCAGATGTCTAACCAATGTTTCAGCAAACTCGGAGGCACTTCCGTTTGTACAAGATGTTGAAATTGTGTTGAACCTTTGCCCATCGATTTGGTGGTGGCTGTTCTGCCTGAAGAAGCAACTAACGCACCATCCAAACGTGGTCCGCCGACGTAAGTCTGCGGTGTTTTATACGGTGAATCAAGCAATCTAAATTGTCTTTGAATTTTTGCGAGCGCTAACATCCCATCGTGCAATAAACTGCTGGCAAAATTTTCGATGGCTAATCCATCAATTTGATGCCCACCATAAGTGATAAAGTTGAAAACAAATCCAAGTTTACCAAGTTCCTCGGGGAAATGGCGCATTTCCTCATCTGACATACCGGTTGTATCCCAATTGAACGAAGGTGACAAATTATATGCTAACATTTTCTTCGGATATTTGGCATGTATCGCATCAGCGAAGTGTTTTGCATCTTTAAGATTAGCAGTTTTGGTTTCCATCCATATTAAATCGCAATATGGCGCAACCGCCAGCGATTTAGCTATAGCATAATTAATCCCACCACGAACTTGATAATACCCTTCAGTTGTTTTAGCTAATTCAGCATCCCAGTTTGCATCTAAGCCCATTGATGTGGCCTTATCGTAAGTATTTTCATAAGAAGTGTGATTAGCAAAGTCTAACCACTCATCTTTTGTAAACTCAAGTTTCACCCCTTCTTCAACCCTAAATTGCATTAAATCAGCAACTGCTTCAGCGTATGTTTTAATTCTTGATTCCTTTTCCCACACTTCAGCCATTTTATTGGAGACCTCGTTTAATACAGACTCAAGGTTAAAATCATCGCCATTGTTTAAACTTTTAATTTTTTTATCAATGATAGCAAGCAGCCCGGTTTCTTTGAACCAATTAAATGTTTTTTTGTAATCGGAATCAGATAAATTATACAATAGATGTCCATTTACATCTTTAACTCCTTTATCATAGAATCGTTTTAATACCGCCAACGAACAAAATTTGTAACTTGGCACCGCTAAATTGGTTGCACCTAAAATAAAAGGATGATCACGTTCATCACCGTGACTTTCTAATAGGGTAGCTGCTTCGGCATCAGTTCGGGCAACAATAATGCCTGGCACTTGCATAACGTCAAGTTGAAAGCGAGCTGTGTTCAAGCGCTTAATCTGTTCATCAACTGGAACCAAAACTTTTCCACCTTGATGTCCGCATTTTTTTGTTCCCGGCTTCTGATCTTCAATATGATATCCGGCTACGCCGGCTTCCACGAATCTTCGAATTAAATTTCGGACATGCGCATCACCGCCGTGTCCGGTATCAGCATCGGCAATTATAAATGGTCGATAATCATAGAGCGGAATTTTCTTCCTTTCAGCATCGCTCATGCGAGATCTTTGGAATTTTTGATTTTTATCCGCAGCAAGTAATGCTCTAACAATGATCGAAGCTTCATCCGGAACCTGACTTAGTGGATAGCTTGCCAAGTCAGAGCCGGGATCTTCTGTTACTGAGCCTTTGGCAGAAGTAGCCCAACCACCAAGATAGATACCCTTAATTCCAATTCTTTTCATCATTATAGCTTGCCCGGGTGAATAGGGACCGAAGGTCGTGATTGACTTGCCGGTTTCAAATAATTCTCGAAGCAATTTATAAAACTCATCGGCAGCATTTTTTGCAATTGAATAGTCGCGACGAATCGTTCCCTGTTGCTCAGCGACCTGTCGCGCTGAATATAATCTTGTGATTTCGCTAAAACGCTTGCTGGAGAACCATTTTCGTATTTTGGTAACATCTGCATCTAATGAAAGCATAGTATTTTCCTTATTGTATTTGATTATATAATAAAATCTAAATTGTCACAAATTCTTGTGCCGGTATTTTTGTAGGTTGTTGTATATTGTCGAATTCGTTCCTTTGCAACAGCTAAATCGTGGTTGTTGAGATTAATATTCAATAGATCGATATACCATGGAAATTTCGTTTCATCCTGAATGTACGTTTTGACAATCTCACGCACGATTGGTAAAGTCATTGTTTTCGATTTTTCATGCACATCTTTACTGTCAGCTTCTAGGAGTTTACTATATTCTTCCGCAAGTAATTGTTTAAATATTTCGTAAGAAAACACATCACCAATTTTTAATCCGCTAACGGGATCATCTTCAGTTAATTTTGCTCTTTTGTGTATCCATTCCCAAAGAATACTCATCCTGATTTCGCCGGTGGCCATGTCTTCCATAAGATATAAAATATCGTCATTAGCAAAAAAATCTGCCGGTTTCAGCGCAGCTGCCTGAAAACCTTCTCCAAATGCATTACCATATTGCAAAGCGACGCTTAACAAATTTCGCGCGCCGCGAATTGTACGTGGTGCTGGTTCAAGTTGTATCAATTTTTCCGCATCTTTTTTGGTGTAGGTCAAGGGTGGAAATACTCGTCCGAGTTGGTTGTCCTTTCCAACTTTTTCCCAAACCGGTCTTATGATGTGTACCATGCGCCAATGTGCGACCCACTTGCCGCTTGCTCCCTCAGCCTCTTCGCGCTTAGCGCCGCTGATTGCCTTTTTCATACTTTTGGCAATCCCCATTTCAGAACCCACTGGAATATTTGGTTCCATGCCACCTTGCCAAAGCGCAAAATCTCCGTTAATGTCAGGCGTGTTAACGCAGCGTCGCACGCGATCTTCGTAATTACGCATGTAACCGTATGTCATTACAATGTCTTCGATATTAGGATTGATGAAATTCTTGTCCCAATGCATGACATCAGAAACACTATTGATATAGTCCCAGCGACCGGTGTTGAAGCCAACAAAATGTTTGCCTAATACAGCTCTAATTTCCATTAACTGAAAGGTTGCTTCGAGTTGTTCGACAAGCACATATACTTTTATTGTTCCAATCGGTAGCGATAGAAATTTTTCCAATTTTGATATAATCTTATTCCAAAGTGAGGCCTCTACGGCAGTTTGGATTTTGGGCAAGTATAAAACGATTGAGGAATTATTGTCTTGCAAAATCTTGTAATTGTTGACGACATACAAAACAAGATCTACGATTGAAGCTGAGAATCCAGTTCCATTTGCTTCGCGGATATGACGATCTTCCAAATGTAAACCCCGCGCACGAAAAATTATTGTCGTAAAATCTAATTGATTTTTCCAATCGTCGATTATTTTACGACCAAAGAAATCCTGAGCCCAATTGTTCATTTGAATAGAGACTTGTTCGGCAATTTCTAAAAATAAAGAGTCCTTGGCGATTGCCAGCTTCAAATTTCTTTGATTATCCAGTGACATCGAATTTATTTGACCCAAAGCATCTTCGCCATCAAACATCCAGCCGTCGGCTCCGGACAATAAAGCATATGCCACATTACGGATACTTCTTTTGATATTGGAATTGGGTTTAGCACCCGGGCCAGTACCCTGAATCCACTGACGTTTCAAATCGTGTGGAATTTCCGAGCCGATAAACTTGCCTTCGCGAGCATTATTAACTTTTATATCTGTACCAATAATCACATCTTTCGGATCTAAGAACGTAATTTTTTGTTTATTGCGTATGCGTTTCTGCCTTAATTGTGTTCGTTGAGTCATTAATAAAATACGATCGGCATTATACTTGAATAGTTGCTCCAAAGCAGCGAGGGCCTTGGGTGTGTAAATATCGGTGTACAATTGTTTTAGGTTGTCTCTGATTATGATTTTAGATTCGGAATTATCGTTCATTTTAAGACTCCAAAAATATCAATATTATTAATATGAAAATTAAATATTTCTTAATTCAAATCACATGATATAATTCTGCTAAAGTGACTTACTTATTTATAAATATGTTTATCAGCCATCAAAATTGATAATAAATTATTAACTTTGGAGCTATGATTGATTCACATTGTCATCTATATCTTGAGCCGTTGTACAGTGATTTGCCAGGAGTTTTTGAACGGGCGCGCGCTTCTAATACGGAGCAAATGATTTGTCCCGGAATAGATATCAAGACTTCGAAAGTTGCTGTAAAAATGGCAGCTGATCATTCGCAAATATTTGCCGCCGTCGGGATTCCTCCACACAACGCAGATAAAGCACCATTGGATTTTATTAGGAAATTGGAAGCACTTTTGAATAAGCCAAAAATTGTCGCAATTGGTGAAATCGGCTTAGATTTTTATCGAAATTATTCGGATAAAGAGATACAGCGCAAAGTCTTTATCGAACAATTGCAATTGGCTAAAGAATTGGATTTGCCGGTCATTATCCATAATCGAAATGCTGATCAAGAGATAATTCAAATATTATCGGAAAATTTTCCCATCAAAGGTGTTGCGCATTGTTTTTCAAGTGATATGCTGACCGCTAAAAAATTGTTAGATTTGGGATTATATGTTTCATTTGCTGGAAATTTAACCTATAAAAATAGCAAATTAATAGAAATAGCCAAGGAACTTCCTCTTGACAAATTACTAATTGAAACTGACGCTCCTTTTTTATCACCGGTTCCGTTTAGAGGAAAAGAAAATGAGCCAAGCCGATTAATCAACATTGCTGAAAAACTGGCTAAGTGCAAAAATCTGCCGGTGAAAAAGATTGAGGAAAGTACATCGCAAAATACTAAAAATTTGTTTAATCTGAAATTAGCTTGAGACATTACACTAAGAAAAAATGGGGTCAAAATTTCTTAATTGATCCAAATTTATTAAGCAAAATTATTCGTACTATCAATCCGTTAGAGACCGATAATATTTTAGAAATTGGTCCCGGTGAAGGTGTTTTAACCGAAATGATTTTTCCGCTTGTTGAGAATTTAGCGGTAATTGAAATTGATCCGGCCTGGGTAAACCATTTACAAACGCTTGATTCAATTAATGGAGCACACATAATTCACGGAGATGTTTTATGGCAAAAATTGGAAGCTTTGCCAATCGGGAAGCCGATAAAGGTAATTGGAAATATTCCATACAACATAACTTCTCCGATATTATTCTGGTTGATTGAACAACGTGAATATTGGTTTGAAGCATATTTAATGGTTCAAAAAGAAGTCGCCGATAGGTTAGCAGCAAGGGTTGGTACAAAATCTTATGGAAGATTAACTGTGATGACTGGCGCATTTTTAGATATTGAAAAATGTTTTAATATTCCACCGGAAGTATTTAGGCCGCAGCCAAAAGTAGATTCAGCATTTATAAAAATTATTTCAAAAAAAACAGCAATTATAGATGAGGTAAAATTCAATCAGTTTGAGAAAATTGTAAAGGTCGCTTTTTCCAAACGACGTAAGATGTTGCAAAACTCATTAAAAGGATTTGCCATTGCACAATCAGTGCGAGAAAAAATAGATTTCACGCGCCGCCCCGAAACCTTAAGTATTAAAGAATTTGCGGAACTTGTTTGAATATTATGATTATTTTAATTAAATTGATTAGCTAAATGAGTAGTAAAAATATAACTTTTATCCACGAGGAGGTGGTGCGGAATGATTGAAGTGAATGTTCGTGATAATGAACCATTGGAAAGAGCGTTGCGGCGTTTCAAGAAAAAATGGGAACGAGCCGGTGTTTTACGGGATGTGCGCCGTAAATCATTTTATATCAAACCGAGTGTTGAAAAGCGAGAGTCGCGTAAAAAGGCGATTCGACGAATCGCTCGCTTCGAGCGAATAAAACGATTATATGGTTAATCAACAATATTTTATTTAAAAGGTTCAAGGAGGTTCTTGAACCTTTTAAATTTGTACTGATAGATATGGATATATGTTAATTCGAAGTATTTCCGGTATTCGTGGCATTACTGATGGATATTTAACGGAGCAGGTTATCCGTGAACACATACGCAGCGCTCATCTAATATTTGAAGATGGTACCGTTGTTGTAGGTCGCGACACACGAGCATCTGGCATACAGATTGCAAATTTTGTAATTGATGAACTTATACAATTAGGTCGATATGTGATTTCTTGTGACATTTCCCCCACGCCAACAGTACAGTTAATTGTAGAACAATCTGATGCGTCCGGCGGAATAATTGTTACAGCGAGTCATAATCCCGAAGAATGGAATGGGTTAAAATTTGTTCGTGCCGATGGGACATTTTTCCTTCCAGATGAAAACAAAACAATGTTTGCTGCGGTTGATAATGGAATTACTGTCGAAAAAAGTTCTGAAAAAGGTATCGTATTTGAGGATAAAAATGCGATTCAAAAACATATAATTAAAATTGCTTCATTAAACTGCATCAATATAAAAAACATTCGGGAACGCAAGTTTAAAGTAGTAGTCGATGCAATTAATGGTGCCGGATCGCACGCCGTACCAGCGATGTTAGAAGCGCTTGGTTGTGATGTAATCACAATAAATTGTGAACCAACCGGGGATTTTGTGCATGGAACCGAACCACTACATGAGAATTTAACTGAGCTTTGTGAAGCTGTAAAATCTAAAAATGCTGATATTGGTTTTGCCGTAGATCCTGATGCTGACCGTTTGGCAATCGTAGATGAAAAAGGAAAACCAATTGGTGAAGAATTAACATTAGTTTTGGCAGTTGAAGGATATATAAACACGATCAAGAGGAAGGAAACTTTTGTTACAAATCTTTCCTCAACGGTGGCGTTGGATAAATTAGCAGAAAAATATTCCTGTAAGATCGAACGGTCAGCGGTTGGTGAAATCAAGGTTGTGCAGAAAATGAATGAAATCGGAGCTAATCTTGGTGGCGAAGGAAATGGCGGTGTAATCTTGCGCGAAGCACATCTTGGCAGAGATTCTCTTGTAGGTGTTGCGATGGTATTGAATCGTCTTGCGCAAACAGATAAACCACTGAGTGCAATTGTCAAAACATTACCACAATTTGAAATTGTTAAAGATCGAATTTATATGAAAAAAATTAATGATAACGTATCTGAATCAGCTATGGTGTTTGATATAGCAAAAACCATTTTTTCCGATGCCGAAATAGACCGAGTTGATGGAATAAAATTTATTTGGTATGACCGCTGGATCCATTTACGCGCCTCCAATACCGAACCAATTTTGAGAATTTATGCTGAAGCACCAACAAAAAAATCCGCAAAAGATTTAGTGCAAGCATTGAAATCTAAATTATAGAGTTTTGATTATGAAAAATTTAGCGAAATATATTGACCATACACTGTTAAAACCAACCGTCACCAAACCACAATTAAAAAAACTGTGCCAAGAGGCAATCAAATATAACTTCGCGAGTGTGTGTGTAAATCCTATAAATGTTAAATATTGTTCTAAATTGTTAAAAGATTCCACAATTCCGGTTTGCGCGGCAATCGGTTTTCCGCTTGGCGCAAATACCAAATTGACTAAATATGCTGAAGTTAAACAGAGTTTGCAGGACGGCGCCACTGAGTTTGATATGGTAATCAATCTTGGAGCTTTAAAAGACGAAAATCACAAATTGATTCATAATGAAATTTATGCAGTGGTTACGGCAGCAAAGGGCAATCTTGTCAAAGTTATAATTGAAACTTGTTTATTGACTGATGAGGAAAAAGTTATCGCAAGTAAAATTGCGAAAAAGGCCGGTGCACATTATGTAAAAACTTCTACCGGTTTTTCCACCGGCGGAGCAACTATTGCCGACGTAAAATTAATGCGAAAAACGGTTGGTGAAAAAATGGGTGTTAAAGCTTCAGGCGGGATAAAATCCTTAGCTGATACCAAGGCCATGATTGCCGCCGGCGCATCGCGAATTGGTGCGAGTGCCGGAGTTCAGATTATTAATGAACAACTAAATTCAACTATCAACTAACAATGTTTTTTTCTAACGGCCATTTGCAAAAATAAATAATCTATCTATATTTGTTACATCAAATTTTAAAAATTATCAATAGGATGAAAAATGAAAAATAATATCGCGGTAGTTTTGTTGTTATTAGTTGCTGTTGGTTGGTCGCAGCAAATAAATTTTATAGAATACGATTTAGACAATGGTTTGCATGTAATTCTCCATCAAGATAATACCGTACCGGTTGTTACAACTTCTGTGATGTATCATGTTGGCTCAAAGGATGAAAATCCAGAAAGGACTGGTTTCGCACATTTTTTCGAACATTTGTTATTTGAAGGTACTGAAAATATTGAACGTGGTGATTGGTTTGAAATTGTTTCATCAAATGGTGGCACCAATAATGCAAACACAACTCAAGACCGAACCTATTATTATGAAGTATTTCCATCAAATAATTTAGAATTAGGCTTGTGGATGGAATCTGAGCGGATGCTACACCCGATAATTAATGAAATTGGCGTTGAAACGCAAAATGAAGTTGTAAAGGAGGAAAAACGACTGCGGGTTGATAATCAGGTTTACGGTAAATGGATTGAACAGGTGTTCCGTTATTTATTTAAAAAACATCCCTATCGTTGGACGGTTATTGGTTCAATGGATCATTTAGATGCTGCGACATTAGAAGAGTTTCGTGCATTTAATAAGAAATATAATGTGCCAAATAATGCTACTTTAGTCGTTGCTGGCAATATTGAAATTGTTGAAACCAAGAAATTAGTAAATAAATATTTTGAGAATATCCCAAGAGGATTAGAGATTAATCATGATTTTCCTACGGAGGATGATATAACTCAAGAAATCAAAGCAGAGTTTGAAGATCCCAATATTCAAATACCGGCTGTGTTTACAGTTTACCGTACACCTTCTATGACTGCTCGCGATGCTTATGTTTTGGATATGATTTCTACCATAATAACTGATGGCAAAAGCTCACGCCTCTATAAAAAATTAGTGGATGATGAGAAAAAGGCCTTACAAGTTGCGGCATTCAATTATTCGCTTGAAGATTACGGTGCGTACATTGTTTTAGCATTACCTTTAGGTAATAATACCTTAGATGATTTGGTAAATGAAATGGATGAGGAAATCCGTGATTTACAAAAAAATCTCATTTCTGAAAAAGATATGCAAAAACTTTATAATAAATATGAGAATCAATTTGTTAATTCTAATTCGAGTATGGCTGGTATTGCCCATTCGCTTGCAACCTATTATACATTGTACGATGATACAAATTTAATCAATACCGAAATCGATATTTATAATTCAATTACGCGTGAAGAAATACGCAAAATTGCTAAAAAGTATTTGAATCAAAATCAACGGTTAGTTTTAGATTATTTACCAACTAGTTCAAAAAATTAAAGGGAAAAATCATGAAGTATAAATTTTATAGCATATTTGTTGTAATATTTTTCTTGACAAGTTGTACTTCGCTCCGCGATAGTATCAATTTGGGTGGTTTCGATCGCAGTAAACAACCACAACCGGGCCCACCACCAACGGTCAATCTTGGCAAGCCAAGTACGTTTGAATTGGCCAATGGACTTAAAGTTATCGTTATGGAAAACCATAAACTACCGCGTGTTTCCGCACGATTGACGATTGATAATAAACCTTATTTCGAAGGTGATAAAGCCGGTGTTGCGCATTTGTTGGGCAGTTTATTGGGTAGCGGAACAAAGAATATTTCCAAAGATGAATTTAACGAAGAAATCGATTATCTTGGTGCCAACGTGAACTTTGGCAGTAATCGTGCCAGTCTAAATAGTTTGTCCAAGTTTTTTCCCCGTGTATTTGAATTAATGTCTGATGCTGCACTCCATCCGGTTTTTACTCAAGAGGAATTTGACAAAGAAGTCGCTTTAGCATTGGATGGAATAAAAGCCGGTGAAAAAGATGTAAATACAATTGGAAATCGTGTTGAATCAGCGTTAGCATTTGGATCAACTCATCCTTTCGGTGAATTCGCCACTAAAGAAACGGTTGAAAATGTAAAATTACAAGATGTTAAGCAATTATATGACACGTACTTTAAACCAAATAACGCATATCTTGTTGTTACCGGTGATGTAGATACGGCAGAAGTCAAGACTTTAACTAAAAAATATTTTTCAGACTGGGAGAGTGTAGATTTGCCTGAATTTGAATTACCCAAAGTAAAAAATGTATCGGACAATGAAATTGACTTCATTGATATGCCAAATGCTTCACAAACGCGAATTCGAGTTTTGAGTACCACAAAATTAAAAATGAATGATCCTGATTTTTTTCCGGTTTTAGTTGCTAATCAAATATTTGGTGGAGATTTTAATTCGTATTTAAACATGAATTTGCGCGAAGACAAAGGCTTTACCTATGGAGCGCGTTCAGGCTTGCCAGCCAATAGATATATTTCGAAATTTACATCCGGAGCAAATGTGCGCCATGAAGTTGCCGATAGTGCAATTGTTGAAATTATGAAAGAATTACATCGAATTCGCACTGAAAAAGTAGATGATGTCCGATTAAAAAATACTAAAGCAAATTTTTCTGGTAAGTTTGTCCGCGCATTGGAAAATCCTGAGAAAGTTGCCCAATATGCTTTGAATACTGAGATAAATAATTTGCCGGACGATTTTTATGAAACGTATTTACAAAAAATCAATGCTGTAACACCAAATGACATAATTAAAGTTTCAAAAAAATATTTTAATAATGAAAATGCACGCATTGTGGTAACATCCAAAGCAATTGATGTGCTACCGAATTTGGAAAAACTTGGTTATCCAATCAATTATTTTGATAAATACAGTCGTAAAACGGCTAAACCAAAATTACCGGAAGCAGCTGCTGATGACGTAACTGCTGAAACTGTAATTGAAAAATATTTAGCAGCAATTGGTGGCAGAAACAAAGTCACTGGCATTAAATCTATTGTGCAAGAGTCAACAATGAAAATGCAAGAAATGGAGCTTAAACAGATTACCAAATTGAAATTTCCTAATTTATTATCACAAGAAACATTGATGATGGGACAAGTAGCATCTAAAGTTGTTTTTGATGGTGATGACGGATACATGGTACAAATGGGGAATAAAAATCCGTTACCGCTGAAACAAAAAGCTGAGTTTAATGAGAAAAAAGCTTTGATTGATGAACTTGCATACAATCAGAACGAATTTCAATTAAAATTAATTGGTGTATTTCCGGTCGCTGGCAATGACACATATAAAATTGAAATTTTAGCGCAAAATGATAAAAAGACAACAAAATTTTATGAAAAAGATAGTGGTTTGTTAATTAAACAAGAAAATTTGGTAAAAAATCCAATGACGGGTGAAGAAATGATTCAAACCATGAATTTTAGTGATTACAGGGTGGTAGGTGGTGTAAGATTTCCATACAAATCTACTATGGAAATGATGGGACAAGATATTGAAATATTAACCACTGATATAAAAATCAATGTTCCCTTAACTGTTGAGGATTTTAAGTAAACAGTATTTTCAAAAAAAATAAAAAGCCGAATTTGTTTTGATTCGGCTTTTTATTTTATATCAAAATCATAATAAACGCTTAAGAAGGGTGATTATTTCTAATAAACTTGTCCTGCAGATTTTGTAATTTCTGACTTGATTTTTAATGCAAAAATTATTGAATTGATAATACCTTGAAGAACACAAAATCAGCGTTACTGGAAAAAGTATATAAGCCAGACAAAGTCGAAGAGCGATTGTATTCAGAGTGGCTTAAAAATGGTTATTTCCATGCTGATAAAAATTCCACTAAAGCTGCTTATTCAATCGTAATCCCGCCTCCGAATGTAACTGGAATGTTAACTATGGGCCATGTTTTGAATAATACGATTCAGGACATATTAATACGTAAAGCCCGTATGGAAGGCAAAGAGGCTTGTTGGGTTCCTGGCACAGATCATGCTTCTATTGCTACGGAAACTAAAGTTGTCAAGATGCTAGCCGAACAAGGTATTGATAAAGAAAAATTATCGCGAGCGGAATTTTTGAAGCATGCTTGGGAATGGAAAGCAAAGTATGGTGGAATCATTATCGAGCAATTAGAAAAATTAGGCTGTTCGTGTGATTGGGAACGTGAGCGTTTCACAATGGACGATGGTTATCACCGCGCTGTGTTGGAAGCATTTGTGCGACTATATAATAAAGGACTGATTTATCGTGGTCACAGATTAGTCAATTGGTGTCCTGCGTCTAAATCCGCTATTAGCGATGAGGAAGTGAGACACCGTGAAATTAATGGGAATTTATGGTATTTTAAATATCCTATTGTTGATTCTGAAGATTTTGTTGTAGTGGCTACGACACGCCCTGAAACAATGTTAGGTGATACCGCCATTGCGATAAATCCAGCTGATGATAGGCACAAACATTTGGCTGGTAAAAGGGTGGAGCTGCCATTGGTGGGACGAATTATTCCAATTATCTTAGATGAATATGTAGATCCGGAATTTGGGACCGGTTTTGTGAAAGTTACACCAGCTCACGATCCCAACGACTTTGAAATGGGTAAAACACACGAGCTTGAGTTTATCAATATTATGAATGATGACGCATCATTAAATGATACTGTTCCGGAAAAATATCGTGGGTTATCACGTGAAGTAGCGTGCAAGCAAGTTGTTGCTGATATGCAGAAATTGGGTTTGGTAGAAAAGATTGAACCGTATACAAATAAAGTTGGCTATTCTGAACGCGGACAAGTTCCGATTGAATATTATTTGTCGGAACAGTGGTACTTAAAGATGAAAGAATTGGCGCAACCAGCAATCGCTGCGGTAAATGATGGTACGATCAAGTTTCATCCTGCGCATTGGGTAAAAACCTATAGCCATTGGATGAAAAATGTAAAAGATTGGTGTCTGAGCAGGCAATTATGGTGGGGGCATCGGATTCCGGTGTATTATTGTGATGAATGCGATGCAGTAATAGTTCAAGTTGATGCACCACCAAGTTGCATAAAATGTAATTCCACCAAATTGAGACAAGATCCCGATGTTTTAGATACTTGGGCAAGTTCTTGGTTGTGGCCGTTTGCGGTATTTTCGTGGCCTGAAAATAGTAAGGAAATTGATAAATTTTATCCAACTGATGTACTTGTTACTGGTCCTGATATAATTTTCTTTTGGGTCGCACGAATGATAATTGCCGGTTACGAATTTATTGGCAAACCACCGTTTAAAGATGTCTACTTTACTTCAATTTTACGTGATGAGAAGGGCTTAAAGTTTAGTAAATCACTTGGCAATTCCCCTGACCCATTTGAATTATTTGAACAATACGGTACTGATGCCGTACGTTTTGGCATCATGCTTATGGCGCCGCAGGGTTTAGATGTTTTATTCTCAAATGAACGACTTGAAGTTGGTCGCAATTTCATGAACAAATTGTGGAATGCTTCACGTTTTGTCCAAATGAATTTGCCTGATGAAAATTATTTTGAAATTGATATAAGCAAAGAATCACTGCGTTTTTTTGATAATTGGATTTTAAGTCAATTGCAAACAACTATTAAGGCCGTAAATCGACAAATAGATCGCTTTCATTTTAATGAAGCTGCAAAGGTCATTTATGAATTTGTGTGGAGTGATTTTTGTGATTGGTATATCGAAATTGCCAAAATCCAATTCAATAGCAGTGACACAAAGGCCGCAAATGTAACACGGGCTGTCGCCGTGCATACTTTAAAACAAATATTGGCAATCCTTCATCCTTATGCGCCATTTATAACGGAAGAACTTTGGAGCTATTTTTCCAAAGATGTTTCCACCACTCCGTTGATAGTATCAAAATGGCCACTATTTGAAAAAAAATGGATCAATCGTGACTCAGAATTGAAGATGAATCAATTGATAGAAATTGTATCAGCGATTAGGACAATACGAAGTAGCATGAATATTCCTCCTGCTAAAAAGGCTGAGATGATTGTCCGTTGCGAAAATAAATTAATTTCGGCATTACGCAATTTTGAAACAATTATCGAACCGCTGGGTAACATTAGTGACATTAGTTTTACCAAGGATGACGCTAAGCCGAACCAATCAGCTGTAGCGGTAGTTGGTGATTATGAAATATTCATTCCACTTGGTGGATTAATAGATTTTAAACTTGAAGAAAAACGCCTATTAAAAAGAAAACTTGAATTGGAAGTAATTATAAAAAAAATCCGCAATAAATTAAATAATCAAGATTTTTTAACGCGTGCGCCAGAGACCGTCGTGCGCAAAGAAAAACAGAAATTAGATGATATGCAAAATGAATTTAAAAAAGTAAAAACTAATTTGGAGATGATGAAATGAAAAAATATTTGCTATTGCTATTGATATTTTCAACAATTAATGGACAATCTGTAGATGCATCTTTAACAATCTATAAAGACGGATTTGGACTAATAAAACAGCCGGTTGCTTGGGAAGTGAAAGCTGGTCAAAACACAATCCAATATGGAAATCTTACGGAAGGGTTGTATGCAGATTCACCATTTTTAGACTTGAATAATGGCGAAGTTCACACGCAAAGATTGAACAATAACATTTTTTCAAGTAACACTGTTTTCAAAAATAACTTAGGCCGCAAGATTAAGCTTAAAATCAAAGGTGATAAGGAAATAAGCGGCACATTATTGGAATACAATTCTTCACAAGTTACTATACTAAATAAATCAAGAATAGAAACATATTTTAAAAATAATTTGGAATATATTTCTGTTGCGCAAGGTTCAGAGAACATTCAGTTTAAACCGGTATTATTTTGGGATATTTTTGCTCCGCAAGAGACACTTGAAACAGGACAATTAGTTTATATGTCACACGGTTTTGATTGGAATGCAAATTACCGATTGCTAATAACAGAAGGTTCAGACAAAGCTACATTAATTCCGGAAGCATATGTTAAAAATAATAGTAATTTAACATTTTCTAATCTCTCATTGCGATTAGTTGAGGGCAATCTTAATCGAGTGCAACACCACGATTATCCACGGACTTTAGCAAAAAATATGCACGTTATGGCAACAATGGAAGCAGATATGAGCGGTGCCAGTGAACTCCCTGATCGCGAAAATCTTGGTGATTATTATATTTACACAATTCCGAATGATATCGAATTACGCGCTAAAGAAAATATGACCATTAGATTATATAATGCCCGCGTAATTGGTTATCGTAAAACTTATTTGTTTGAAAATTACGAACGCGGTCAACGTGAAGAACCATTGGTGGTTGAAATAAAAATTGATAATACTGAAAAAAATAATTTAAACATTCCGCTGCCACAGGGTAAAATTGAATTGTACCAATCTTTGCAAGAAGGTAAAGTTGAATTTATGGGAGAGGATCGTTTAAAGCAAATTCCCAAAGGGGCAACGGCACAGCTTATTGCCGGACGGGCTTTTGATGTAATTGGTAAGCGTCGTGTATTAAATTACGACCGTCAGCGTAAAAGTGAAGAAGCATCCATTGAAATAAAAATTACAAACACCAAAGATGAAGATGTGGATGCGAAAATTATCGAAAAGATTTCGGGGGACTGGGTAATCCGTGATGAATCAACAATGTACATTAAGCAAGATGCTTCGACAATTTATTTTCCGGTGAAAGTGCCGGCTAATGATTTTAAGTTAGTAACCTATACTTATCGGAAAGAATGGAAATAAATAAATGGCCGTTGCTGCCATTCGGTTAGATACGCCAATTCAATATATCAAAGGTGTCGGTAAGGAAAGGGGTAACGCACTAGCAAAGGTCGGAATTAAAAATGTGGAAGATTTGCTATACTATTTTCCGCGCCGTCACTTGGACCGTACTACAATAACTTATTGCAAAGATTTAAAGCCAGCTGAGTTCGCAACTGTTGTCGGAAAAATTGATTCTTGTGGAATAAGTAGGTTTAAGAATGGCAAATTATTTCAAGCTCAATTAAATGACGATACTGGATTTCTCAAACTTATTTGGTTCAATGGTACAAATTATATCGAAAAATCGATTAAGCAAGGTGATGTAATTGCCGTGCACGGAAAGATAGACAATTTCCGTGGTTTTCAAATTGTGCATCCGGAATATGACAAATTATCCCCTAACACTAAATCACTTAGTACGGGCGCAGTGATACCTTTATATCCGCTCAATCACGCATTGAAGCAAGCAGGGTTGGGGTATCGCAGTTTGCGCAAACTTTTCCGCAATGTACAACAATCAATAACAAATATACCGGATTATTTTTACCCGGAATTTCTGAAAAAATATAATCTAATATCGCGTCGTGAAGCGCTAGATGCCATTCATTTTGCTGATAATAAGGAACAGTTGGAGCAAGCAATACACCGCTTAAAATTTGATGAACATTTTTTTTTGCAATTAGGTAATGCAATAAAAAAAAGCACTTTAGATAAAGTTGGTACAAAACCGATTAAAGAAACCGGGCCATTTGCAAAATTAATATATGATAGTTTAGACTTTGAATTGACTGTTGCACAAAAACGTGTGCTAAATGAAATTTATAGCGACTTAAAAAAACCGATTATGATGAATCGTCTGTTGCAAGGTGATGTTGGGAGTGGAAAAACTATTATTGCAATATTGACTGCAGCAATTGCGGTTGGAAACAAGTTGCAGGTTGCTATAATGGCGCCTACCGCAATTTTAGCAAATCAACATTTTAAAGTGTTTCAAAAGTTTGCTGATATTACACGTATTCCAACTGCATTATTAGTGGGAAATAGGACTGAAAAAGAGCGCAAGTCGATTTTAAAAGGGTTGGCAGATGGCTCAATCAGCCAAATTGTCGGAACGCATGCCTTAATCCAAACCGACATTAATTTTAAAAAATTAGGTTTGGTAATCGTTGATGAACAACATCGTTTTGGCGTTTTACAGAGAAACGATTTAGTTTCCAAAGGACAAAATCCACATTTTCTTGCGATGACGGCAACACCAATTCCTCGCACATTATCAGTTACTTGTTTTGGCGACATGGATATTTCGATCATTGATCAGATGCCTAAAAATCGACTCCCAATAACGACAGCTGTTGTGCAGGCAGCGCGATTGAATAAAGTCTATAGTTTTATCAGGGATGAGGTCGCGCGTGGACAACAATGCATCGTGGTTTATCCTTTAGTTGAGGAAACTGAAAAATCGGATTTAGCAGCAGCTACAGAAGCGTTTCAGAATTTGAGCCAAAATATATTACCACAGTTAAAAATTGGCTTAATTCATGGTCGGATGAAAAAGATAGAAAAAGAAAACATAATGGAAAATTTTTCTAATAATGAAATTAATATATTAGTTTCAACATCTATTGTTGAAGTTGGTATTGATATACCTAACGCAACGATTATGCTGATTGAACATGCTGAGCGATTTGGTTTGTCACAATTGCATCAATTGCGCGGACGAGTTGGACGCAGTGATAAAAAAAGTTATTGTATTTTAGTACAGCGCAAATATTCTGATTTAGGCGATAGAAGATTAAAAATTTTAGAATCAACCAATGATGGTTTTAAGATAGCCGATGAGGATTTAAAAATGCGCGGCCCCGGAGTGTTCTTTGGAACACAACAAAGTGGTTATTTTAATTTTAAAATTGCCAATTTGACTTCAGATGATAGAATATTAAAGTCAGCGCGCAAAGCAGCATTTGACTTAATAAACTACGATAGTCAACTGGAAAAACCTCAGCACAGGGAATTGCGTCAACATTTTTATAAACATTATCAACATTTAATGAAAAATATAGGTGTAGGATAAATTGCCCCAAACTGAGATAATAATTTGCCCAATTTGTAATTCTGAAAATACTCGCGAAGTGTTTCAAGCGTCTGATTATCTTATCACATGGAAATCATTTTATATAATTGAATGTACCGAGTGCACAGTGCGCTTTACATTTCCACGCCCACATGCAATTGAAATTTGTGAATATTATCAATCCGATGACTACATTTCTCATACTGATAGTGGCAATTCGATGATTAATATTATATTTAAAATCGTTCAACGATTTACATTGAGCTTGAAGGTTCGAATAGTAGAAAAGTATTCAGAAAAAGTATCAGGTTCAATTTTGGATATCGGTTGCGGAACCGGCTTATTTCTTGCAGAAATGCAAAGTAATCATTGGAATATTAGTGGTGTCGAAATTAGTGAATCGGCTCAGCGCCATGCACAAGAATTAACTGATACTAAAATTTATAATCAAGATGAATTTATGCAATCTTTGCCACAATACGATGTGATCACTTTGTGGCATTCCTTAGAACATATACATGGGCTAAAAAAATATATGCGTAAAATTTCAACTTCGCTAAAAACAAATGGTGTAATAATCATTGCTGTGCCAAATTATAAATCTTTAGATTCTAATTATTATCAACAAGATTGGGCTGCATACGATGTGCCAAGGCATTATTATCATTTTTCAAAAATTGCAATAACTAAATTATTTAATGAATTTGGTTTTACTATAATTGACACAAATCACATGCCGTTTGATTCGTTTTATATTGCGTTATTGTCCGAGCTCAGAGTGCGTAAAAAAAGAAATATATTTAAGGCTTTATGGGTTGGTTGGCGCTCATATTTGAATGGTCGTCAAAATACTAATAGAGCGAGTTCGATAATGTATGTTTTTGAAAAAAATAACATTATTCATTGAATAAAAATCTATAAGCTATTATAGGCAAATTAAAAAACAAGGAGATAAATTTCTTTGATTAAGATAAAATCACCTAAATTTGACCATTGAATAAACGGAACAGATGAATAATCTTATTGTTTTAATAATTTAGGAGAATCCAATGCCATTAGAAAGTAAATTAACAGAAGAACAATTATTTGACAACTTAATTTCATCGCTGATTCACAGCGTGTGGGTATCGCTTGGCAAAATTAAGAATCCTATGTCCGATAAAATTGAACGAAATTTATTTGCCGCTTCTATGAATATTGATATGCTGGATATGCTATATAAACGGATGGATGGAAATTTAAAAGAGCAGGAAGAAGCCTATTTAAGTCGAATACTGAGCGAATTAAAGATGAATTACTTAGAGGAGAAAAAAAATGAAGATAAAGCTTCCAAGGATAAAAAAGATACCGCAGATGATCCCAAAGAAAATATAAAAACAGAAAGCAAAGCAAGTGGGAAATCTGAAGCAAAAGCTACTAAAAAGAAAAAACCAGCGACTAAGAAATCATCCGTAAAAACAAAGGACAAAAAGTAGTGATTGAAAAACAATTCGTAAAATGGAATAGAATTACGGCTGCGGCTGTATTTTTATTTTCATTTATTATCTATTTTTTAACTATGGCACCGACGGTTTCGTTTTGGGATTGCGGAGAATTCATTGCCACGTCCTATTCGCTTGGTGTTCCACATCCGCCTGGTAGCCCGTTATTTTTGATAATTGGTAGATTGTTTTCAATGTTGCCGCTTAGCAACGATATCGCTTTTCGCGTGAATATAATTTCACCAATTGTCAGTGCGATTGCCAATATGCTTTTGTATTTAATAATTGTGAAAGTAATTGTTCATTGGCGCAAATCTATAAATAATATCAATGATGTGGTGGTTGTATTTGGTGCGGCATTTATTGGTGCAATAACTTTTGCCTTCACCGATAGCCATTGGTTTAATGCCGTAGAAGCAGAAGTGTATGCGATGAGCACATTTTTTACTGCAATTGTAGTTTGGTTGATTTTGCATTGGTCAGAACGAGCTGAAGCTAAAGGCAACGAACGCTACATTTTAATAATTGCTTATATGGTTGGTCTGGCGATCGGTGTCCATTTATTAAATTTATTGGCACTGCCGTTTATTGCTTTAATCATTTATTTCCGAAAACAAGAGTTTGATTGGAAATCCTTTGGGATTACAATATTATTAACCGGACTAACATTTTTTGTAATCCATAATCTTATTATTAAAGGGTTACCACGATTAGCGGGTAGCGTTGGAATTTTTGCAGTTGTTATAATTATCATCGCAATCGTTGGTGCAATGATTTGGGCAGTTATCAGCCACAAACAAATGCTAGCATTGATATTTACATCGTTGGTATTGATCTTAATTGGTTATTCCACCTACACAATAGTGTTTATTCGTTCTAATCAAAATCCAAATATTGATGTGGGTGAGCCCAATACCATCCAATCTGCGATTGCCTATTTAGAGCGTGAACAATATGGCAGTGTTAGTCAATTGCCGCGTAAATACGATGGTATTCCGCCCAAATTTGAAGTTGTTGGCAGGCCCGCCTACGGGCAAGATTATTCAGCTCGTCAAAATCAATCATACAGATTTTATAACTTAGGGAAACAGTGGAAATTTTTAGTCAATTATCAAATAAAAAAAATGTACTGGCGATACTTTTTATGGCAATTTGCCGGTCGTGGTCCATCAACCGAGTCCGGTGTTACGGCATATGGCGCCAACGCATTACAAGATGGTGTAAAATGGACTCAATTCGGCTTACCGCTGGCATTTTTATTGGGGCTTGTCGGCATGTTTTTCCATTTTAAACGTGATAAAAAAGCTGCCCTTAGTATTTTAACATTATTTTTCATTACCGGATTAGCTGTTGTGTTGTATCTTAATCAAGATAATCCACAGCCACGTGAGCGCGATTACTCGTATGTTGGTAGTTTTATGGCATTTTCGATTTGGATTGGTGTTGGCGCAGCGGCGATTGTTGAAAAAATATTGCAATATTTTAAGGACAAAAAATTAGCTACTCGCCTTGCGTTGGCCGCAATTTGTTTACAAGCCGTATTAATCCCGGGTGTGATGCTTTTCGCAAATTATCATGAACATGATCGTAGCGGAAACTATGTCGCTTGGGATATGGCTTATAATATGTTACAATCGTGCGAACCAAATGCTGTATTGTTTACAAACGGCGATAATGATACATATCCACTTTGGTATTTACAGGAAGTAGAAAATATTCGCAAAGATGTTACTGTTGCCAATTTAAGTTTATTGAATACGGCTTGGCACATTAAACAATTACGTGATTCAAGGTCGCTTGGTGAACAATTTATTAATTTAAATGATACCCAAATAGACGAGCTGTCTCACGGACTGCGAGATTGGCAAGAACAAAAGGTGCGGATACCGGTTGATAACGATCCAGAAAATTTTGACGGCTATATTGAATGGAACTTAAAACCGACTTACGCCGGCCAAGTCCTTAAAACTCAAGATATGATGGTATTGAGGATTATCAACGATGCCAAATGGCGTATACCAATTTATTTTGCGGTTACAGTTGGCACTGAAAACCGGATTGGTTTGGAAGATTTTTTAAGTATGGAAGGATTAACTTTTAAATTAAATAGTCATAAAGTTTGGCCGGTAGATCAGGAAACCATCAGTGCTAATTTAATGGTTGATATTGGTGATCAGACTTGGTCGGATGAATTTATCCCGGAAAAATTTGTTGAAAGCGATGCACAATCCAATACTGCCGGATGGTCAAGAGAATATAAAAGAGGGTATTTATTTAGAAATTTAGGGAATAAGGATGTCCATTATAATGATTCAATAACTCGACTCATGCAAAATTATCGTAGCGGTTATTTGCAGCTGGCGGTTACACATTATTTTGAATTTCTGGAGAAGCAAAACGATCGTTCTGTTAATGCAGAAGAACTAAAAAAAGCCCGCTTGGAGGTTTTAAAAGTATTGCAACAGATGGATAATAACTTACCGCCGGAAACAATTCCAATTACGAGTGTTGAGCATCATTTTCAAATCGGGCATCTTTATAGCAGGATTGGTGAAAAAGAAAAATTTTTGTCAATATTAAATGAACTTAATACTAAGAAAAATATATCTGCAGAAAATAAATTGAAATACGGACAAGCCTACATCCAAGAATTAAATGACTATGATAATGCTTTGAAAATTTTTAGAGAACTATATGATAGTTATTTGATTGTCGAAAATGACATTCGAATTAAAGGTGTAAAGAAAGCTGGAATTTCTCAAGCGGGTTGGGAACAATGGCAAAGATTGTATCCGGAGATTGTATCTTCTTTGGTACTTACTTATCAATCTTTAAAAATGTGGCAACCAATGAAGGCAGTTCTCAATGAGTGGTTAAAGCGCAATCCGAATGATACCAAAGCTCAAGAATTATTAAATGAAATTCCCGACAGTCTCGCGACTGACATTTCCGCCAGCTCGACCACGAAATCAATATTTGAATAATTTTATTGATGGATTGACAAAATCGCCATTAGTTAGCAAATTACATAATTGAACGATTACTAATGCAACAACTTGTATCAATTATAATTCCGCATTGGAACGGTATATCGTTAATTGATGAGTGTTTAAAATCACTCCAAAAAACTACTTACCCTAATATTGAAATTATTGTCGTGGACAATAACTCGGAAGATGATAGCGTCAATTACATAAAAAATAATTTTCCAAGTATAATTGTACTTGAAAATCAAATCAATGAAGGTTATGCCGGTGGATGCAACCGCGGAGCGGAAATAGCCCAAGGAGAATATTTAATATTTTTAAATAATGATACAATCCACAAACCGAATTGGATTGAACCATTAGTTAATTTAGTAGAAAAAACGAAAAATGTAGCTGCCATTCAGCCTAAAATTTTAAATTATTTTCAAAAGGATTTATTGGATTATGCCGGTGGAGCCGGCGGAATGTTAGACTTTTTAGTTTATCCATTTGCGCGTGGCAGAATTTTTACAAAACAGGAAACTGATGTAAAGCAATACGATGATTCTATTGAAATATTTTGGTCATCAGGTACAGCTTTTTTGGTGAGAAAAAAGGTTTTTGATCAAGCAGGTAAATTTGATGTTACTTTTTTTGCACACATGGAGGAAATAGATTTATGCTGGCGTTTATATTTATTGGGCTATGAAATATGGTCGGAGCCCAAAAGTGTGATTTATCATAAAAATGCCGTTTCATTACCAATGCATAGTGAAAAAAAATATTATCTTAATCATCGGAACTCGTTGATAATGTTATTATCGAACTATTCTTTTCCGTTGTCGATATATATACTCCCGATTCGATGGAGTTTAGATATCGTTGCAATAATTTATTCATTTTTCCACTGGGATTGGAATCATATAAAAGGCATTGCCAAGGCGCATGCCTGGATTGTTTTTAATCCGTTAAAGATATATGAAAAACGTAAATTTGTACAATCTTTACGGAAAATTAAAGACCGTGATGTATTGACTAAAATGTATAAGAAAAGTATAGTTGTGGCACATTATATATTCAAAAAAATGAATTATTCAGAACTTGGGTTTAAGCCACGTTCATAGATTTTGCGATTATCAGGATTTAGTTCCATTAAATCTTTTAGGATAGATGTTAAGTTTAGGGCAGATAGGATACTACTTAATTTATCAGCATGTCCTTCCAAGAATAACATCGTGAAATGTTCGCGAGGGGTTTGACTATGTATTTCATCTAATGCATCAATCATTTTTTGGAATTGTTTAGTTGCTAATTCTAATCTTCCATATTCAAATAATTCCATCGCGTAATAAGTGGCTAATCGTAATTTTCGCAACCCATGATTGCTACTTAAAATATTTTCCGTCCTGATTCGTTCCAGCCATCCTCTAGGATAATCCGAAGAAGCGCCTCGAATAGCAATTGAGCGTGCTGTTTCATAAAATCTATTACCGCCCTTGTGCTCATAAGTGTCAGCTTCACCAGCAATAATTAGGTAAGCGTAATATGCTAAAAAACTAGACAGTGGCTCAAAAATAACTTGATCAAAATATAGAGAGCCGCTTTCATTGTAAAAAAATTGAAATGAATTATCGAAATAGCGCTGATCTAATCCATTAGAGAAAAGCGCTTTTGCAAGATATAATTGGTCGGAACCTTTGGAAGTGGTGCCTTCAAAAATGATTTGGACATGCAAAGGAATATTTAAATCACCATACTCATCATCCCATTCTGTATTTTTGAAAAATAATTGGATCTCATTTTTTAACGGAAGTAATTGCTGTCGGTCACCGTCGCGAAGCAAACGATCATCAGAGGTTACTTCTACTTTCCCAAATTGTGCCGATATGACACTTACAAAAAAAGTTAACGCATAAACGATGTGTAAAGTTTTATTGCTTCTCATGACCTTATAATGTATTTAGTAAGTTGAATTAATGACAAGTTAAAGTTGTTCACTATTGTCTTGATTATTTTACAATGAGCGAATCTAATAGTTTCATCAATAACGGACAAATTTGTAATTTGAATTACTATAATTTTTTACTTAATTAAATTTACGAGGGCAAAATGTCACCAAATTCAAAAGTAAGCGATTTAGCCGGACCGGGTATAAGTACTTACGAAGAAGTAGAAAAAATCTTGCCAACCGATTATTCACCATTACAAACACCGCTGAATAGAATGAAAGCTCTTTACATGATCAAGGATTATATTGAAAAGGGCTTGGCTGAAATACTTAATCTGCAGTTGGTTCAGGTGCCGCTAATTGTTAGTAAAGATAGTGGCGTAAACGATATGTTAGACCGTGATGGTTCGCGTACACCGGTTGAATTTCCGGCCGGGTTGGGTTTAGAAAAACGCATTGAAGCTCAAGTAGTTCAGGCGGCTACAAAATGGAAACGGATTGCCCTAAAACAGTTTAATTGTAAGCCCGGAGAAGGGATTAATACAGATATGCGTGCCGTGCGCAAAGATTATTTTTTAGATCACGATCATAGCTCCTATGTTGACCAATGGGATTGGGAAAAGGTAATTACACTCGAGCAGCGTAACTTGGATTTTTTAACAAATGTTGTAAAAAAAATATGGAAAATAATATATGAAGCCGGTCAATTTGTAAAACAAGAATTTCCTGGATTAAAAACTAATAAATATCCAGATTTCCCGGAAAAATTGACGTTTATCCATGCCGAAGAAATTTTAGAAATGTATCCTGATTTGCCACGCAAACAACGTGAGACAAAAATAATTCAAGAATATCCAGCGATATTCATTTATGGAATCGGTTGGCCTTTAAAAGATGGTTATCCGCATGAAATGCGTGCTGCAGATTATGACGATTGGATTACCGAAACAGTTTTAAAAAATGGTGAGAAAATGCATGGGTTAAATGGCGACATTTTAGTTTGGAATCCGGTTACCAAACGGCGCCATGAACTAACGTCGATGGGAATACGCGTAACCAAGGAAACATTAGTAAAACAAATGGAAATGGCCGGGCTGGAAGCAGATTTGAAATTGCCATATCATCAAGCGATATTAAATGATGAAATTCCGTTGAGCATCGGTGGCGGCATTGGACAGGCGCGGACGTACATGTATTTGCTTAGGACAGCCCACCTTGGTGAAGTAACGGTTACTGTTTGGCCACAACAATTAAAATCTATTTGTGCGAAAAAGAATATTCATGTTTTAGAATAGTATAGAATTGATGCGCGAAGTTACCTGCAATTACAGTGTAATAATCATGGATAGATACTAATTAACCAAACCGCATATTTTTAAAATACGATGAGGGTAAATTTCCCAGTACAAATCTAACTACACAATTTAATACCCCAAGTATTGGGCCCTCTGTCCCGCTGGCATTTCCAATTTGTTATTAATGAAATAACCACCCATTTATTGTTTTGTTTAGTTAATTCCATAATATATTTTTCTCCCTTTACAGAATCGTCTGGCAGGTTATCATCTATTAATTTAATTTCTATATTTCCATTTTGCAATTTTCGCTCAGTGATTGTAGTTTTGCGGTTCCCTTCTGCACTATTATCATTATTCGGATATTTTATTTTATGGAACTCTTCCATAATAGCTCTCGGAGATAATATCGCTGATTTTTTAAAAATTTTAACATTTAATTCATCGAAATTCATGACTAAAAAGCTTTCATCATTGTAAGTATATATTTTATGCTCTTTCCCATGGATTAAAACTGTTTTTGGGATTTCACTTTTTCTGGGATTAAAGCATACCAAAAGATTAAGCATTAAATATGGATATACTATTTTTACAATTTTAAACATAAATCAATTCTCCAATATATTAGTACCAAATTACAATAATCTTTGATTCCAGATTAATTTTTTAATTATCCCGATATTTATTTGTTTCAAGGGAATTAAGGTGTTCAGGGTAGATTACTTTACTAGACAGTTGCTTGTGTATGATATATTTTTGAGTGGCTTGGTCAGGTTTATATATTGGAATTTTCAATTTTGGAAACAATGCATCAAATATAAGGCCTATATCATCTTGTCCCATTAAAAACCGCGGAAATGTATTGCCATTCGTACGCATATTTATTTCTTGAGCTTTCCATTTTTCATTTTTATCTTTTCTAAATTGTACAGTTAAAGGACCATATCCGCCCTCATTGGCAATTGCTTCTACAAACTTAATAGTTAAGTGTTCTAATTCTTTATCAATTACTTTATTGAAGCATATTGTGCCACCCCAGATGCCGTCATTTTTCAGTATAAAGATGGGTGTATATTTGCCATCAGGATAAATCATTGTATGGCAGGAATAGAAAAAAACATTTGGTGCGTGCATAAAAAGTGGTGTCAGATTATCTACTGTTGAGAAGTATTCTTTTAAATTTTTAGCATCTCCTAAATATTCTTGTAATATATAATTATTTATTTTTATAGCTTTTAATAGTTCTTTCCACGATCTAATAAAGAATACTCCATTTGAGGCAAATCCTTGATTGGGTTTTGCAATAAGCGGATAACCGTGTTGGCCAACAAAAATCTTCAATTCTATTTCTTTTAACTTGCTATTTAATAAATATGATGAAGCAAATGGAAGATTATATTTTTTGCAGAATTTCCAGCTATCCCATTTATACAATGCATTTTTTAAAGTTTGTGATTTTCCGTAAGGTAAACTTCCAGTTAATTCGGGATGTTTTTCCATTAGTAAAGAAAGAACAACTGTATCTTCGTCTCTTCCACTTAATATTAAATTTGGTTTCTCCTTTTTTATGATAGTATAAATCTGATTTTTAAAATGATTGGCATTTGTATTGTGAACTAAATATACATTATCGCAATTAAAATTATTGGGACTTAGGGCGATACTATTAGTTCCAATTACAGTAAAAAGATCTCTGCGCCTGAAATTTTGGTAATCAAGAACTTCCAAAATATTTTGGCCGACCATGCTTCCTATACTTGTAATTAAGATTTTAGTTTTCATACATCAAATTATTTGAATTTTATTCTAAAATGAAACCGATAAGCTATTAAAAATAACGTACATTTTCAGTAAAAATTTAGAAATATTTAAAAATGATTTGTTGTGTACTAGATGTTTAAGATCAATCCCAATAATCTACAAATCCATCTTTATAGATAAAGTATGTAGCTTGCAACTCACTATTAATTAATTTTATTGCATTTTTAATTTTTAGAGCAGTGGTTTTTATTAAAATCCAACTCTTGGCACTTGGACAATAGATTGATGCTTCATAATTCCATTGTTTCATTAGAATAGACATACTTGCATTTGTATGAAAGGCACAATGAACAGGTGGTTGCATATAGAACCAATTTTCATCTTTAGGTATATTTTCACGCACGACAGTATGAATGAGTAGATATCCATTTTTTGAAACGAGACTATTTATTTCATCAAATGATGCCCTTGAATATAAATGTTCAAATGATGCACTGCTTACAACCAGATCGTATTTATTTAGCTCTTCTTTTTGAATATACTTCACTTGCTCTGTTTCTTGAACATAAGGATCATAGACTGATAAACTTAGATTAAAATACTTTTTCAATATTTTGCTTAATGTTCCGTATCCACCTCCAAAATCAAGAGTTCTATTAATATCAACAATATTGTTTTTATGCAGTAACACCAACATATTTGCTTGGTCAATATATGGTGGAGGATTTGTTGTTTTTTGGGTATATTTTATATTTTCAACATAATGGTGATGCGCGTTATTTAGAGACATCCATTGTCGCTTATCCATTTCAACATGTGTCTTGGATAATGTGAATCCACAATTTAAACATTTATAGTAATTGACAATACTAATATCAATGCCATATGGAGTCTTCTCAAAATTTTTACTTAGAAAAAATTTACTTTTAGAATTACAGATTATGCATTTCATATTATTTATTTTAGAAGATTAATTTTATTTTTTATCTACAAATTTATAAACGTGTACTATTGTTTGTACTAATTTTCACTTGGTTAATATAATCAAATTACAAACAATCTCGCAATGTTTGTAATTTTAAAGATGACCAATATCAAAGATATTATTCAAAAAAATGAGCTTGTCTGTCCGATTTTACAAATTGCCGGAGAATTGGCTGAACAGCAAAATCTTAAGGTATTTGTAGTTGGTGGTTTTGTGCGCGATCTGTTTTTAAATCGCAAACCACAGGAAATAGATTTGATGGTCGAAGGTGACGGGATCGCTTTTGCAAAGACTTTTGCACAAAAATTGGGTGTAAAAACGATCGTTCCATTCGAAGATTTTGGAACAGCCAATATTCCGTACAAAAAGATTGGTATTGAAATTGCTTCGGCGCGCTTGGAGGATTATGATTCGTCATCACGCAAGCCAAAAAAAATAAAATATACCGATATTTATGGCGATTTGAAACGACGCGATTTTACCATCAATGCTATGGCGGTTGATTTATTACCCAAATCTTTTGGCAACTTGTATGATCCTTATTCGGGAATAAATGATTTAAAGCGACAAGCAATTATTACACCGCTTGATCCTGATATTACTTTCTCGGAAGATCCATTGCGGATGATGCGTGCTGCTGTTTTTGCGAGTCGCTTCAATTTTGATATTGATCCAAAATGTTTCATTTCCCTGCAAAAGCAGGCACAGAGGATAGAAATTGTATCTTGTGAGCGTATCACCGCTGAGTTATTAAAAATTCTTGAAACGGATCAACCATCTATTGGTCTAATAATTTTGCAAAAAAGCGGATTATTAAAATATGTTCTACCCGAAATTGATGTCATGTTTGGCATGGAACAGCCCAAAGAATGGCACCATAAAGATATTTTTTATCACACAATGCAAGTGGTGGACAATACCGCAAAATTGTCAGAAAAAGTAGCGTTGCGTTTTGCGGCGCTCGTACACGATGTTGGTAAGCCGCAAACCCGCCGTATTCACGAAACCAAAGGATTCACTTTTCACGGGCATGATGATGTTGGTGCTCGAATGATAAATCAAATTGCAAAACGTCTAAAACTTTCAAATGATCTGCGTGACTATTTGATAAAGATGACACTGTTGCATCTCAGACCAATCGCTCTTGCAAAGAAGGGCGTAACCGACTCTGCTGTGCGCCGCGTGATGGTTGCAGCTGGCAATGAAATTGACGATTTACTCACCCTGTGCCGAGCTGACATAACCAGTAAAAATCCGGAACGTGTTAAACGCTATATGGGCAATTTTGAGCGTGTCGAAAAATTCATGCAAGACGTTGTGGAACGCGATGCCTTGCGAGCTTTCCAATCGCCGGTGCGCGGCGATGTAATTATGCGTGAATGTGGAATAAGTGAAGGCAAGGTCGTTGGTGAAATCAAAACAGCGATCGAAGAAGCCATTCTGGATGGAAAAATTGAAAACAATTACGAAGCGGCCTATGACTTTTTCTTATCAATTAAGAATGATTTTCTATAATTTTATGACAACAATTCGCTAATTTAACTGTCGAATCAATTTAAACTAAAAGGAACAGACTATGTCAATACTTACAAACATCCTCAATGTTTTCATCGCTCCGGCCAGAGTATTTGAAGCAGTAAAAAATTACGAATGGAAAAAAGCTCTTGTACCTATGTTAATACTAATGATACTGGGCATAATCGTTTTTTGGGCGGTTAAAGATTTAGCAAGGGAAGTCGAATACAATAAAGCTGTTGAGATGATCGAAAATAGTTCGCGAATACCCGAGGAATTAAAAGAAGAACAAATAGCAGCTGCTGAACAAAGAATGGAAAAATTTGGATTTTTAGGTTGGATTATAAGCGCCGTCGGCGGTCCGATAACAGTTTTCTTTATGGCGCTACTTGCATTCATTGTGGGCAACTCGTTCATGGGTGGAAGTGCAAAATATGGTCAATTATTAAATGTTACTGCTTGGTCTTACATGGTAAATATTTTGGAATCAATTGTGAAAATTCCGATAATGCTCAAAAAATGGTCGTTTGAAGTGTTTACAGGTCTGGGAGTTCTTGGAATTGGTGAAAAAGGCTCATTTATCAATTCATTTTTTAACGGGATTGATATTTTTGCGATTTGGCGAATCATTTTAATGGCTATTGGAATGGGCATAATTTATAATAAAAAAACGCGCCCTTACGCCATTGCGATGTTAGCTGTGTGGCTTGTTTTACGATTAATCGCTGCCGGCTTCTCCAGCTTCTTGGGAGGAATAACAGGATAAAAGTATGAAGTTGAAAACTTTAACCACAGGGTTGATATTTTTTATTGGTTTGGTGATTGGGCAGGAATTGTCGTTGCACGATTGCGTAAATATGGCATTGGAAAATAAGGAAACATTAGAATCAGCTCGACTTGATTTACAATCTGCTAAAGCCGGTAAGCGTGGTGCATTGAGCAATATTTTGCCCTCCATAAGTTTTACCGGTGGACGTGGTGAAACAAATTATGCAAATGACAATTTATTTACAGATAACATTACTTGGTCAGCCGGTGTAAGCGGAACACAGACAATTTACGATGGTGGCGGATGGTGGAATCGTATTGCACAAGCAAATAATAATTATTTAATTGCCGAACAGTTAGAACGACAAGTCCGAACAAATATAATTGTAGAAGTTCACCGTGCTTTCTTTCAAGTGTTGAAACTGGAACAGCTTGTAGAAGTTGCACAACAGAATTTGGAATTATCCGAGCAACAGGTGGAATTGGCACAAAAACGGTTCGATTTAGGTGCAGCGAAGAAAACCGATTTGTTAAAATCTGAAGTTGCCCGCGGTACCGCGCAAGCAGCTTTAATCACGCAAAAATCAAATTTAGGAATAGCGCTTAATGACTTAAGAAACGCCATGGGTCTGATACATGACAAAACTAAAGTAAATATTCGGGAAAATTTATCACCAATTAAACCGGTACAAAATCTAAATGATGCCATAAATATTTTAGAAACCAATAATCCAGTCATTTTAGCGGCCCGGATGCAGCTCAAAGATGCTATATTACGATTAAAATTAGCACGTGCTTTGCGATTACCATCGCTTAGCGCGACTGTGTCCTACGGTGCTAACTCTGCCCAATTTGATGGACTCACAGATGCACTAAATGATGATTGGACAATAAGGAGTAATTTAAATCTTTCGCTCCCAATATTTAGTGGGTTTGCGCTATCTACACAAACACAGCAGGCGAAGCTCGCTATAAAAAAACAGGAGAATGGTGTTACGACAGTTATCAATGATGTAATAGCTCAAGTTGATAATTTAATTGTAACTGTTAATGATTTTTTTGAGATTATTCCAATTAATGCGGATATTTTAGCATCTGCTGAGGAAGATTTAAAATTGGTTAATGAGCGATATCGTTTGGGCTCCGCATCAATTTTAGAATTATTGGATGCCCAAGTTTCCGTTACCCGTGCCCGAGTGGAGTTGGTATCTTCAAAATATGATGCGCAAATCCAAGAAACGCTATTAAAAGCCCAATTAGGAATTTTGGATCAACAATATGAGTAGCCAATTTGATGGGGTGGTAGGAATTAAAAATGGTAATATTTCACAATTGACAAATATCTTGAATTAAAAGGAGAAAATTTTGGCTAAGAAAAAAAGTAAAAAGAAATTATGGATTATTTTAGGCGTTGCTGCGATTCTGGTATTGCTGATATTAGGTAATTTCCTCAAATCAGACTCTAAGGCTTTGGCTGTTGAAACAGAAAAAATAAAACGTCAAACTATTGTACATGCGGTAAACGGCAGCGGAATTATTCAACCTGAAATTGAGGTAAAAATTAGTGCTACCATTTCAGCGTGGATAACTGATATTACTGTTGAAGAGGGCGATTATGTGAAAAAGGGACAACACCTAATTTCACTTGATCAGAAACAAGTCCGTGCGTCGTATAATCAGGCCAAGTCATCGATTAAATCTGCGCAAGCCAGCTTGATGCAAGTTCAAGCACAAAAGGAACGTTCGGAAACACTTTTTGAAAATAATTTAATTTCGCAACAGGAGTTGGAAGCAATTACCGCTCAGTATCAACTTGCCGAAAGTCAACTTGAACAGGCTCGTGCACAATTGACATCGCAAGAAGACCAACTGGCCAAAACGCGCATCATGGCGCCGCAATCGGGAACAGTTGCCAAAATTAATAAGGAAGTTGGCGAAATGGCGCTTGGTTCAATGTTTCAGGCCGATGTTTTGATGATTGTTGCCGATCTTGATAAGATGGAAGTGGTCGTTGATGTTAACGAAAATGATGTTGTTTCGATCGCGGTTGGTGATACTACCAAAATTGAAATTGATGCATTCCAAGATACAACTTTCACTGGTATTGTGAGCGAAATTGCGCACATAGCCGAAACGCAAGCGCTTGGCACACAAGAACAGGTAACTAATTTCGAAGTTAAGGTCAGAATGCTTGAGGTGCCAAAAAATATTAGACCAGGTATGAGTGCAACGGCCGATATCATTACCGACGTTAAAGAAGAAGTTTTAGCCATACCGATTCAGAGTTTAACAGTTCGTCAAGAAGGTTGGGAAAAGGAAGCGGAACGTAAAAAGGGTCGTGGAAGAAAATCTAAAGATGATGAAACTGACGATTTAGAAGAAGATGATTCTGAGAAAAAGAAAAAGAAAGAAATGATTGAAGTAGTATTTGTAATCAGTGATGATAAACCCAATGCAACGGATGGAGGCAATGAAAGCCGTCGTTCAAATAAGAAAAAAGACAAGATTTTAACACATATCAGACCGGTAAAAGTAGGAATTTCCAGTGAAACACATTATGAAATAACTGCTGGATTGAACGAAGGAGAAGAAATAGTTACCGGCAGTTATAAAGCGATTAGCCGTGATTTAAAACATCTAACCGAAGTAGAAATTGAAAGTGCCGGCGAAAAGAAGAAAGATAGAGGAAAAGGTAAATAAACAAATGTCTGATTCCGTAAAAAACGGTGAAATGATCGTTCTAAAGGGTGTTAAGAAAATTTACAATCTTGGTGCTGAGGATGTTCACGCATTAGATGGCGTAGATTTAACAATTACTCGAAACGAATATATTTCAATTATGGGTCCATCCGGATCTGGTAAATCTACCCTAATGAATATGATTGGCTGTTTAGATACACCAACCGAAGGAATGTATAATTTTGAAGGCGAACCGGTACATGAAATGGATGACAACCAACTTGCTTCAATTCGGAATCGAAAAATTGGATTTGTGTTTCAAACATTTAATTTATTGGCCAAATTGACGGCACTTAGAAATGTGGAATTACCATTGATTTATGCCAATATTTCACGAGAAGATCGAATTGAACGTGCCAAAATTGCATTGGAAAAAGTTAGTCTTGGTGACAGGATGAATCATAAACCAAATGAAATGTCCGGTGGGCAGCGCCAACGCGTTGCAATCGCACGGGCGTTGGTTACCGATCCATCAATAATATTAGCTGATGAACCAACCGGTAATTTAGATAGCAAAAGCGGTGAAGAAATCATGAAAATATTTGATAGCTTGCACGATGCCGGAAATACAATTATACTTGTTACGCATGAACGCTATATTGCCGAACACGCCAACCGTACAATAAAATTATTAGATGGAAAAATTCTCTCAGATACTACGAATAAAAAATAATATAATCAGGATTGGAACAAAATATTCTCGATTATCCTGCAAAAAGTTTCCAATATAAAGATGTTTAGATTATTTTTTGAAAATATCCGTATTGCAATAAGTGCAATCTATTCCAGTAAAACGCGTTCATTCCTTACCGCACTTGGGATTATTATTGGTGTTTTAGCTGTCACTCTGATGGGAACGTTAATATCCGGATTAGATCGGTCATTTGATAATAGTATGTCATTCATAGGAAAAGATGTATTCTATATATCAAAATTTGAATGGTTTGGTGATCAAGATTATTGGGAATTACGCAATCGTCCGGACATTAAACCTGAGTATGCAGAACAATTAATGAATCAAGGAAAAAATGTTATTGCAGTTTCAGCTGAAGCATTTCGCAGATCTGATTTATCGTTTGGCGAAAAAAGTGTAACAGGTGTGCAGATTATGGGTACAACACCTGAGCACAGCCAAACTTCAAATATTGAAATCGCGAGAGGTCGATTTATAACTGAAGGTGAAGAAAGATCTGGTGCACGCGTAACTGTAATTGGTCATGATGTTGCTAATGAATTGTTCGAAAATTCAAGTCCGATCGGACAATTTGTTAAAATGGGTTCTTATAAATTCCGTGTGATTGGGGTAGTCAAGAAACAAGGTAAATTTTTAGGGCTTTTCAGCATGGATAATCAAGCAATTATACCTTTAGGAACTTTCCAAAGATTGTTTGCTAGACGTGGTTTTTTTAGACTTTCGGTTAAGGTTGATGATACAAATATGGAAGAGTCTAAGTTTGAAGTGCAATCAATTTTACGTAGAATTCGTGGATTACGCCCGGAGGAACCGGATAATTTTGCTATAAATCAACAAGAAGCATTTGAAAGGCAATATAAGACAATTAAATTGGCGATTGGAGGCACAGGAATTTTTATTACAGTTTTATCGCTGGTGGTTGGTGGAATAGGAATTATGAACATTATGTTTGTTTCTGTAAAAGAACGTACGCGTGAAATTGGAATTCGCAAAGCGATTGGTGCTTCGCGCGGCGTAATTCTAAGTCAATTTTTGATTGAAGCTATTCTTATTTGTTTAATTGGCGGATTAACGGGATTGGGTTTAGCATATTTATTAAGTTTTGTGGTTGCGAAATTTTTACCATCCACCATGCCATTATCATTAGCAGTGCTAGCAGTATTTATTAGTTTAGCGGTTGGGGTTATCTCTGGACTTGTACCATCATTTCGTGCTGCAAAAATGGACCCGATTGAGGCATTGAGCTATGATTAAAACCAAGCGCGGACATTTAAAAAATACTTTAAAAGAAAGTTTTCGTATGGCTGTGGATGCGCTAAAAGCTAATAAACTGCGTTCAATCTTAACTTTATTGGGAATTACGATCGGTGTTTTTTCGGTAATTGGAGTGATGACAGCAATCCGAACAATGGAGTCATCAATTACGTCGGGTTTAAACGTATTTGGTTCCAATACATTTATTATTCAAAAATATCCGTTAATACGCGTTAGGCATCACGATAGTAAATATAGGAATCGTAAAGATATAACTTATGATCAATTTCTTGAACTAAAAGAACGCGCTACCCTTCCGACTTTAGTTACCGTCGCAGAGGGAAAAGGCGGTATCCCCATCAAATATAAAGATGAGCAAACTAAGGGGATTGCTGTAGCTGGTGGCTCAGTTGGCGCCTTGCGGACTTATAACAGTTTTATTGCCGATGGGCGCGATTTAAACCAACAAGATATTGATAATTTTCGACGCGTGGTAATATTGGCAATGGATGCTGTCGACCAATTATTTCCTTTGGAAGATCCAATGGGCAAAAAAATAGCAATTCAAGGCATTGATTTTACCGTGATTGGTGTTTTAGAAAGAACGGGCGAATTATTTGGACAAAGTCAGGACAATTTTGTATTAATTCCAATCACAAATTATTTACAAAGATTTACCGATCGACGAACGTCTTTACAGATTACCGTTGAAGCTGAATCTGCTGAACTTTACGATAAAACCATGGATGAAGCCATCGGAATTATTCGTTCAATCCGGCAAGTTCCGCCTGGTGCAGAAAATGATTTTGAGGTATCCTCCAACGCCGAATTGATTGAGACTTTTGGTAATTTTACAGCTGGCGTTAAGCTGTTTGCCCTTGCCGTAAGCGTGATTGCCTTAGTGGTCGCCGGTATCGGCATTATGAATATCATGTTAGTTTCGGTAACGGAACGCATAAAAGAAATTGGAATTCGCAAAGCAATTGGTGCCACGCGCCGTGATATCCTCACACAATTTTTATCTGAAGCAGTATTTTTGAGTGAATTTGGCGGAGTGGCCGGCGTTATTCTTGGAATTGCCGGAGGTAATATTGTCGCTATGCTGTTAAACGTACCGGCCAAAATACCGATTGATTGGGCAATTATAGGTTTGGTGGTATGCTCAATTATCGGAATCGGGTTTGGAATTTATCCCGCATACAAAGCCGCAAAGTTAGACCCGATTGATTCACTGCGGTACGAGTAACATAATTCTGCTTAATTCTTTATACCCGTTGTCATTCCTGCCTTGAAGCAAATACAGGGTAAATTACCCTTAAATGCTGATTAATATTTTATAAAATGAAATTTAATATATATTTTATTAAAAAAGTTCTTGCATATATTCTTTTTTCTTTTTTATTTCTAATATTCCTGTAACTTAAAATAGGAGTTACAATGAATACATTAGAATTGAGTAATGCAAGCTTAGTTGAATTAACAAACGATGAACTCGTTGATATTGAAGGTGGATTAGCTTTTTGGGTTGCAGCAGTAGTAGTGGTTGTTCTACTTCACAGTTGCGCCGGTGATTCTGACTTAAACTAAATAAAGTGGTGTTATAGCAGTATTGAAGGCTGTAAGAATGAAATTTCAACTTCAATACTGCTATATTTTAGTGGAAAATATACATAAGTTTGTTAGCAGGTGCGTACTATGAAAGAATATTTAGTTAAGGTATTGAAATTTATATTCAAACATTCTATATACACACCTAAAAAACCTATCAAAAATATTCTAAACTGGTTAGCAATACTGTATATAATTATTATCCTATACCCATACCCATTTTTTGGAGAGCAATATTCAGTTAATAATATTAAAATTTATTCTACGAAGGAAATCGATGAGCAAAATTTAGTCATAATTTTATCAACTGTTGATTCGTTACTCTCAAATTCACGAATTTATGATCCAAGCAAAAAACATAAATTATTCATGTGTAACAATAAAACATTATACATGATATTTAGTCCAATTGGTTTTAGAAAATCTTTTGGTGTTTACAATCCGCTTACACACCATATGTATTTCCCCGAGGCTGATTTTAGTAATAATACTGTAATTAATTACAATCCCAATAGTAAAAGAGCTGGAAATCTCGCTCGTGTAATAACGCATGAAATTATGCATTATCATTTTGCCATTTATATTGGAAAATTGAGAAATCTATTTTTTAAATGGTGGAAAAAGGAAGGCTATTGTGACTATGAAGCAAAAAACAGTTCTTTTGATTTGGATGAGGCCTTTCAACTCATTAGAGATAGTATAAAAACTAGTAAAGAGTCATCATTTAGATATTTTAAATATCGTTTATATGTAACATATTTGTTGGATGTTAAAGGGATAGCGCTTGATCAATTTATAAATATGAAATTTGACACTAATAAATTGGATAAGGAAATATTGATCCATTTAACCGAATTAGAGAATATTATCAGAGAATAAGCATTACTCTACTATTATCTTATTATTTTATAGTACAATTGTATTCCACCAATTTTAATGGGAATTTTCCCGAAAGAATTCTTAGAACAAAGCAAAGAATATTATTTAAATACTATTACCGTAAAAAGTCAAATAATCTATTTGGTTTTTTTATTGGCAATCTGCGCTGTTTTATGCTCTTTACCATTTATTAAAGTAGATACATTTACACAAGCTCGTGGTATTATCAAAACCAAAACTGAGCAAATTAATATTATTGCTTCCACTACAGCGCCCATCCAACACTTAAATATTGCTGAAAACAGTAGTGTTCAGCAGGGAGATACTTTGATTACATTTTTTAATGAGCATAATATAAGCAAAATGGCGGCAGTAAAATATAATTTGGAAAATTATACGCGCTATGCTCAAGATTTACGAGTACTCCTTGAAAAAAATACAACTAACAAAATTAAAGCGATTAATTTACAATCTGATTTAATTAGTTCAGAATTTGCAGTCTTTCAAGAAAAAATTAAAGAAGCCTTGTTTAATGTTGCTATTAGTGAAAAAGAGTACAATCGTAATAAAAAATTGTTTAAAAGTGAATTTGTCTCTGAAGCTGAATATGAGACGATAAAAAATAATTTTGATTCAGCCAAATCTAAATATGAGCAGTTAATAAACGGTTCGCTATCCGGTTGGCAAGCAAGATTAAAACAATATGAACTTGATATTAAAGCATTAAAAGCTGAACTCAGTAATTTGGAACAAATCAATGATTCCCATTTTATTATTTCACCTATTGATGGCACTATACAAGAGTTTCAAGGTTTGCAGCCGGGGAGTTTTATTATTCAAAACCAGCTAATTGCCAAAATTTCACCTAAATCCGAACTCATTGCCGAATTATTGATCACACCACAATACATTGGATTAATAGTAGACGAACATCCAGTAAATTTTCAGATTGATGCTTTTAATTATCGCGAGTGGGGTAAAATAGAAGGAATTGTTACAGAAATTAGTGATGACGCCATTATAATATCAAACACCCCCTATTTTAAACTGCGTTGCAATTTAAAACAAAAACATTTAACTTTAAAAAATGGCTATCGCGGTAATTTAAAGAAGGGTATGACATTAACAGCCAACTTTTTACTGCGTAAACGGAGTCTATACAATCTGTTATTTGACAAAATTGATGATTGGGTAAACCCAAAATCAAATATTATCGATGAAGAAGTCAATTAACATCAAACAGCGCGATATTACCGATTGCGGCGCCGCTTGCCTTGCTTCAATTTCTGCACATTACAAATTGTACTTGCCAATCTCGAAAATCAGGCAATATGCATCTACTGATAAGAAAGGAACCAATGTTCTTGGTTTAGTAGAAGCTGCAGAGAAACAAGGCTTTGAAGTTAAAGGAGTAAAAGGCACCATGGAAAGTATTCCTAAAATTCCGCTCCCTGCGATTGCCCACGTTATAGTGAAAGAAGTGTTACAACACTATATTGTAATCTACAAAGTTAGTGATAAGTTCATTTGGATTATGGATCCCGGTAAGGGAAAATTAGAAAAACATAGTTTAAATAGATTTGAGAAGGAATGGACAGGTGTATTAGTATTATTAATTCCATCAGACAAATTTGAGGGAAAAAGCGAAAAAATATCAATATATAGGCGTTTTTGGGCCTTAATTAAACCACATAAATTCATCTTAATACAAGCATTGTTCGGTGCGCTAATTTATACAATTCTAGGTTTGGCAACATCTATATATATCCAAAAAATAACTGATTATGTTATACCAAATGCAAACTCAAATTTATTGAACTTATTAAGCATTATTTTATTAGTATTAATTATATTACAAATTTTCTTTGGTGTTACAAAAAGCCTCTTTACGCTAACTACAGGACAACATATTGATGCAAGATTAATATTGGGTTATTACAAGCATTTGTTAACATTACCACAGAGATTTTTTGATACTATGCGTATAGGTGAAATCATTTCACGGATTAATGATGCGGTAAAGATTAGAAATTTTATTAACGATGTTTCTATAAATTTTATTCTAAATATCTTCATAGTTGTTTTGTCCTTCGTTTTGATGTTTATTTATTCTTGGCGCTTAGCTTTAATTATGCTTATCGCTGTTCCAATATATTCAGCAATTTATTTTATTGTTAATAAATTGAACAAAAAAACAGAACGTAACGTCATGGAGAAAGCAGCCTTATTAGAAGCAAATTTAGTTGAATCATTGGGGGCTACTTATACTATTAAAGTAATGGGTGCTGAAGGATACGCTAATTATAAAACTGAAATTAGTTTTGTTGAATTACTGAAAAATGTTTTTAGATCAGGAAAAAACTCAATATTTGCTAGTTTTTCTTCAGACGGAATATCGAAAATATTTGTTTTAGTTTTATTTTGGATTGGTTCATATTTAGTAATAGACACACAAATTACGATGGGAGAACTTTTTCTATTTTATGCCTTAGTAGGTTATTTTAATCAGCCAGTTACAAGTTTAATTCAGACGAATACAACTATTCAAAATGCTTTAATTGCAGCTGATAGATTGTTTGAAATAATGGATTTAGAGCGGGAAGATGAAGTTGAAAGACGTATAAATATAACTGAGGATAATATAAAATCCATAACTTTTAAAGACGTTCATTTTAGGTATGGCTCCAGAAAAATGGTTTTTGAAGGTCTTAATTTAAATATAGAGAAAGGAAAAATAACGGTATTAACTGGTGAAAGTGGCTCAGGCAAAAGTACTATAATAAGTATTTTGCAAAGTATTTATCCTATCCAAAGTGGCAAAGTTTTAGTTGGTGACATTAACTTACAACAAATATCAATGCACAGTCTTCGTAGCAGTTTTATCAGTATACCACAGCAAATTGATTTGTTTAAAGGTACTTTGTTAGAAAATATAGCTATTGGTGAATATGAACCTGATGTTCAACGTATTAGTTCTTTAATTACTTCACTTAAATTTGATGAGTTTATTGATGAATTGCCAAATGGACTTGGTACGTATGTTGAAGAAAAGGGTGTCAATTTCTCAGGTGGTCAAAAGCAAAAAATCGGCATTTTACGTGCATTTTATAAAAACTCCGAAGTAATATTGCTAGATGAAGCAACCTCAGCACTAGATCTGAAATCTGAATAAAACGTATTAAGCGTGTTAAAAGACTATGCATCTGAAGGTAAAACAATTTTATTTATAACTCATCGCCCTAGTATAATGAAAAATGCGGATAAAATTTTATTTCTAAAAAATAAATTGATCGTAGAGGAAGGGAATTATAAAGATTTGTTGAGTAAGAAATCATTATTCCACAGTTTCATCAATAATACCATTTCTTAATTTTACTGGAACATACTAATAAATATTAAAGCAATGGATAAGTATAGCTATTTTTGATTTTCACATTTTTATTTAAAAAATTTATGACATGTTGTCCGCAATTGCTGCCAATTTCATTTTCAGTTAAATCACCAATACTTACAATAACTTCATAACCGGCTGTTTCTAATTCTTTAGTTATCAAATTATAAACAGGTAGTGATTTTTTCTCTGTGGTAAGATTGTTTTCTTGGGCTTTATAAGTTGGATTCACGGGTGTGATCTTGATTAAAAAATTCTCCGGATTAAAATATCTCAGCAAAACTTCCGGTTCCACAATTGATTTGTCCGTAATCGCAAAATTAAGGGTTACTTTTTGCTTACTATCTTCATGAAAAGTGTTGCCGAATTTAGCCATTTCATCGAAACTCCATGTTTTAACAGGAATTAACCATTCTTTTTGTTGAGCATTAGTACTATGTATCGAAAATTGAAATTGAAATTTGCTTTGATAAAAAGTTTCCTTAATTGACACAAGTTCATTTAAAAAATCCTCGGCTCCCTTAGGCGCTATAGTAGAAAATGAAGGATAAAAACCAGGGGTATCATAACGCGACGGGATTTCTTTCAACACATCTAAAACGGCGGGATTGAAAGTCGGTTCGCCCATTCTCGAGAATTGAATTTTAAATTTTGTTGATGGAACAAACGTGTCGCCAAATCGATTCTTTATCAAATAGTCAATTTGGAAAAATAATTCATCTTGTGTTGGTTTTCCTGTGAAAAGGCTTCCGGCGTCACAGGAGCGACACTTAACCGGACAGCCGTACAATGTTGAAATGATTATCACCCATTTTTCATCGCGAGTGAAAGGTGGTGGCACAGATTCAACAAATTCCAATATTTTGCCATTGGCTGATTTTGCAACATGGACCATTGCCAAGTTCTCATTTCCTGTTTCACCTATGATTTGCATTATTTACCTAAGCTATTGATATTATTAATATTCATTGCGGAAATAGTTCCATCGCCAACTGCGATTGTTAATTGCCTAAATTGGCCATTTTTTACATCTCCAACTTGAAACAAATTAGGATGATTTAATAATTTTGAATCAATAAAATCAAGATTTGGTTCGCGCCCGATTGCAAATAGTAAATAATCAACTGCCATCTTGTCACTAGTATTTGAAAAATACAATATTAATCCATTAGCGCTTTTTTTTAGTTTTTTGATAGTTGTACTTTTTAAATATTTAATATTTTTGTTATTTCTGGCACGGTTTTGTAAAATTTTGATTGCTTTGATTTCATCGGTTCGATTAATGATTGTGACATCATTTTTTTCAGACAGATTTAGAGCATAATCAAATGCACAATCGCCAGCACCTACAATTGCCACGTGTTTATTTTCAATATGCCCTGATTTATAAATGTCGTAAAAAACTTGAGTTTTAGCATCATCATCAATCTGAATATCATTGATTAACATAGGTTGGGTTCCGCTCGCAATTACTAAATATTTAGAATGATAAAGATTATTATTTGTAGTAACTAAAAATAAATTTTGTGAAAAATGTATTTTTTCAACCATTTCATTTATAATAGTTAATCGATTGGTTTTGGCTTGCCTTGTTAATAATTGCGCATATGTTTCTCCGCTAATTCCGACTGGAAATCCCGGATAATTTTCAATCAAATTGGCATTTCTGATTAATCCACCGATCTCATCTTTTTCAATCACGATTGTATTAATATTGTAGCGTTTCAATTGAATTGCACACGCGATGCCACTTGGGCCACCACCCACTATAATTACTTCAGTATCAATTTTATTCATCGAACGATTGGAGCAATTTCTTGATAAATACAATGTTTGCAAACCCATGTGCTAAATTTGTCAAAGTTGCTGAATGGAAATCCAAGTTGTAGGTTGCGGTTCCATCAATTGGAAAAAATACGTTGTATCCACGGACAAATGCTGACCGCGCGGTTGTTTCGCAGCATAAATGAGTCATCACTCCTGTAATAATGACCTGCGCAACTTTTTTCTTTTTTAAAATTTCATCAAGATTTGTATTGAAAAATGCATCATATTGTGATTTGATTATTAATTCAGAATTGATTTGTTCAATATCGGGGATCAATTTGCTCAATTCATTATCAACAGCAAGAATATCTCGCCACCAATAATCCATTTGCTTTGCATCGGTTTCGGTATTGATATGTTTCGTTACAATAATTGGCAGATTATTTTTGATGTATTTATCAGCCAGTGATTTTATTGGTGCTATCAGAGCGTTAGTGCTTGGTATGAAAGCATGTGAATCTACAGCATGAAAAAATTTTTGCATATCAAGAATTAGCAAGCACGATTTTTCCGGATGAAATTGATCTTTGTGTAAATCAATTTTCGAATCTAATTGTGCATGAAGTGATTTGGCAACGTGCTCAATAGTACGGTCTGTAAAATAGGCGTTTTTAAATAATTTATTCATTTTTTGCATCACAAAAGTTACAATGCGGAATGTTCCAATAAAATTTAGAATTTTAAGAAATATTATAATTTGTTCGGTGTCCTTTTGCTTGTTATTTGGAATAATAAATTTTAACTTGTCTAATCATTTAAATGCTTTATGAATACAAAATTCTTTTCCCTTATTTTGATTGAAAACCAATAATGATAGTTGGTGTAATCCCTGCTCGATTAGAATCGACGCGTTTTCCGCGCAAAATTCTATATAAGATAAATAGTAAACCGATGGTAATGCATGTTTATGAACGTACTATGCTATCAAAAAAAATTGATAAAATTATTATAGCGGTTGATTCATCGATAACTATAAAAGAATTAAAAAAATATAATGTAGAGATGATTTTAACATCATCTAAACATCAATCAGGAACTGATAGAATTGCTGAAGTATTAGAAAATATCGATGCTGAAATTATAATAAATATTCAAGCTGATGAACCACTGCTTGAACCCAATCTGCTTGATAAATTAATTACGTGTTTCAATGATGAATCTGTGCAAATGGACACGCTGGCAAGCACTGTAATTGATGCTGTCAATTTGAATAACCCAAATGTCGTAAAAGTTGAAATTGATAAGTGTTCTAATGCTGTTGGATTTTATAGAACTATAGAAAACAGTTCACAAAAATATTTTCGGCATGTAGGATTATATGGTTATCGCGCAAAAGTATTGGAAAAATTTACTAAATTGAAACCCACAAAAAATGAATTGACGCATAAACTGGAGCAATTGCGTGCCTTGGAAAATGGTATTCCAATCAAAGTAGTGTTATGCGATTTTCCATACCATGGGATTGATACACCTGATGATTTGAAACAATTAAATTTATAAATGAAAAAACAAACAAAATACATTTTCATCGTTGGCGGCGTAATTTCAGGATTAGGTAAAGGAATAGCCGCTGCTTCGATTGGTTATTTGTTAAAAAGTTCTAGTTTACATATCACCATTTTAAAATTAGATCCATACCTAAATGTTGATCCGGGTACGATGAATCCATATCAGCATGGTGAAGTATTTGTTTTGGATGACGGTTCTGAAACTGATTTAGATCTTGGACATTACGAAAGATTCATTGATGAAAATATGAGCCGGTTAAATAACGCTACAGCAGGCCAAGTTTATGGAACAGTGTTAGATCGGGAACGCGCCGGCGAATATCTTGGTGCAACGGTTCAAGTTATTCCTCACGTAACCGATGAATTAAAACGCAGAATTTTGGCAGTTAATATTGATGATAAATATGATGTTGTAATTTGTGAAGTAGGCGGGACAATCGGCGATATTGAAAGTTTGCCATTTATGGAAGCAATTCGGCAACTCAGTGTTGAATTAGGGTATCACAATCATATGATCGTACATTTAACACTCGTACCACACATCAAAGCAAGCGGGGAATTAAAAAGTAAACCCACGCAACACTCTGTGATGAAATTACGTGAAATTGGTCTTTCCCCTGATTTAATTCTATGCCGCACTGAACAAGCAATTACAAAAGGAGTAATTGATAAAATTTCATTATTTTGTAATGTGCCCTCATCGCATGTAATCGAGGGCTATGAGGTTGATAATATTTATGAAGTTCCCCTTGCTCTGCATAAACAGAATGTAGGTAAACTAATCGCTGAGCGACTGCAATTTAAGCGCACTCCTAATGTGCAAAAACTACAAAAATTTATGATGCTATATAATAATCCGAAATATGCCGTTACCATTGCAATGTGTGGCAAATATACAGCTCTTCCGGACGCTTATAAAAGCGTGATGGAGGCGTTTATCCATGCCGGAGTTGAAAATAACACACGTGTAAATTTAAAATGGATTCAAACTGATGAATTAACCAAACTGTCCAAAGTTAATGAATTTTTAAATGGTGTTGATGGCATTTTACTTTTGCCGGGTTTTGGCCCCCGCGGTGCGGAGGGGAAAATCAATATCTGTGGTTATGCCCGAAAAAATCATATTCCTTTTTTGGGAATATGCCTTGGATTACAAAGTGCTGTAATAGAATTTGCTCGAAATGTATGCAAACTAAAAGATGCAAACAGTACTGAGTTTAAGAAAAACACTAATCATCCGGTGATTGATTTAATGGAATCGCAAAAAGCGATAAAAGCTAAAGGTGGCACAATGCGCTTGGGAGCTTATAATTGTAAACTCAAACGTGGTACGAAATCCTTTTCGGCGTATAAAAAAGAATTGATTTCTGAACGGCATCGTCATCGTTGGGAAGTAAATAATCGGTACCGCAAACGATTAGAAAAATATGGAATGATTATTGCCGGTGTTAATAATGATTTTAATTTGGTCGAGATGATTGAATTAAAAAATCATCCGTGGTTTGTGGCAACGCAATTCCATCCTGAGTTCAAAAGCCGCGTAAATCGTGCCCATCCTTTGTTTCGTGATTTTGTAAAAGCTGCCGTAAATTTTAAGTTAAAATAAAAGTAATAAATTGAAAATTGTTAATATAACCGAGTCTATTTCATTCGGTGGTAAACAATTACCATTATTTGCCGGACCGTGTGTTATTGAAAGCCGCGACCATTCATTAAAGATGGCAGAAGCAATTTTTAAAATTACCAAAAAATTGAAGATCCCGTTTATTTTTAAGAGTTCATTTGATAAAGCTAATCGCACGTCAATAAAATCTTTTAGAGGACTTGGAATAGACGAGGGTTTGCGGATTTTAGAAGATATAAAAAATAATATTGGACTACCAATTTTAACAGATATTCATTTGCCGGAACAATCTGAAATTGTTTCTGGAATTGTCGATATAATTCAAATCCCGGCTTTTTTATGTAGGCAAACTGATTTATTGATTGTAGCCGGAAAAACCGGTAAACCAATCAATGTAAAAAAGGGACAATTTTTATCGCCTTGGAAAATCAAGAATATTGTGGAAAAAATTGAAAGCAGCGGTAATAAAAATATTATATTGACCGAACGCGGTACCACTTTTGGTTTTGATAGTCTGGTAGTTGATATTCGTTCAATTCCGATAATGCAAAAAGCAGCCGGATGTCCGGTAATTTTTGATGGTACGCATAGTGCGCAAATGCCCGGGAACACTGGAAGTTCCACAGGTGGATTACGGAAATATATTCCGAAGCTAATTAATGCAGCGGTTGCGGCCGGTTGTAATGGTTTATTTTTAGAAGTTCACGATGATGTAGACAATGCTAAATCGGATGCAGCAACTCAATGGCCACTTGAAAATTTGGAATCACTTCTAACTCAAGCGATGCAGATCCATGAAGCAGTTAATAAATGATGGATGATTCTGTAAAAAAAAAGTTAGCGGCCATTAAATTGTTAATATCAGATGTTGATGGTGTAATGACTGACGGTGCAATTTACAAAAATGACACCGGCGATGAATATAAAAAATTCAGCGTGCTTGACGGTTCCGGTATGGCATTGGCGCGCTCAGCAAAATTGAAAATTGCCCTAATATCAGGGCGCTATTCAAAAGCGACTGATATACGTGCCAAAGAATTGCGCATCAAAGATTTATACAATGGTACGCTTGATAAAATTGAACCATATTTAGAGTTAAAACGTAAATATAATCTACACGATAAAGAAATTGCCTATATTGGCGATGATATAATTGACCTGCCGGTGATGGAAAAAGTCGGTGTGCCGATTGCTGTAGCAAACGCAGTAGATTTAGTAAAAAAAATTGCATTGTATACAACTGCAAAAAAGGGTGGTGATGGCACATTGCGCGAAGCAATTGATTGGATTATTTACGGACAAGACAGATTTGAGGAAACTTTGAAGATTGTTAGAGGGAAGCTATATACCACCAAAAAATGGTAAAATTGACGATAATAGTATTATTACTTTCGTTTACACTCTTATTGGTTATGATAAACTGTGATTCCAGCAATACTATGGAATACAAAGTTAATGAACAAGTGTTAAGACCCGATCATGAAAGTTGGGACGTTAAGATTACAATCACGAATTCAGGTAAAAAACGAGCTGATATAAAAGCCGATCATCTTGAACGATTTAATGATAAAAATTTCATATCATTAGATAAGAATGTCATTGTCAATTTTTATGATTCTGATGAAAAACACACATCGCGTTTAACTGCGCAGGGTGCAGAAATTAATGAGCGTACTCACTTCTTACAAGCCATCGGAAATGTAATTGTGAAATCTGAAAGCGGTCGTACGCTATTTACCGACACACTAACTTGGGATGATACAAAGAAAACAATTTTTGCACCAGGAAATGTAATGATTACGACTTCCAATAACGATACTTTGTATGGGAATGGATTTGAATCTGATCAAAATCTAGAGCGATGGAAAATATTAAAACCTCACGGAGTTGCCAACCGATGAATGCTCATGGTGGGCTGAAAACTAAATCAATATTTAAACAATATGGCAATAGATGGGTTGTTAACGATGTCAGCATTGAAGTAAATAAAGGCGAAGTTGTTGGATTATTAGGCCCCAACGGTGCCGGGAAAACAACTACTTTTTACATGATAACCGGCATGATAAGACCAACAAAAGGACAAATTTTCTTAAATAACCAAGATATTACCAACCTTGCCATGTATAAAAGAGCACGACTTGGTATAGGATATTTATCACAGGAGCCTTCAATATTTGGCAAGCTAACGGTTGAAAATAATTTAAAGTTGGTTTTGGAAATGACTTATAACAATAAAGATGCCCAACAAAAAATTATAGATGAATTATTAGATGATTTGTCGGTAACACATCTTCGTCATAGCAAAGGATATAATTTATCGGGTGGCGAACGCCGCCGCGTTGAAATTTGCCGTACCTTAGCCTTAAATCCTGATTTTATTTTATTAGATGAGCCCTTTGCCGGAATCGATCCGATTGCGGTTGAGGACATTCAATCAATCGTACATTCACTGAAAGAGCGTGATATTGGTGTGCTAATTACCGACCACAATGTTCGTGAAACATTATCAATTACCGATCGTTCCTATTTACTTTACGAAGGAAGAATTCTTAAATCCGGCAATGCAGCCGAATTAGCCGGTGATAAGGAAGTTCGGCGTTTGTATTTAGGTCAAAGGTTTCAATTATAATGCAGAGATTGCAACAAAAATTATCTCAAAAACAGGTATTGGCCCCGCGACAAATCCTGTTAGCAAAATTATTACAATTAAATATTGGGAATTTAGAACAAAAAATTCTCAATGAATTGGAAACAAATCCGCTACTGGAAGAAGTCCCACGTGAGAATGAAACCGAAATAGTCAACAATGAATCAGAAACAGATACCATTGATTTATCATTTGAAGCGGATGAGCCAGAGCCAAGGACATTATTTCAAAATTCAACGGACAATTTAGATTTACCACAACAGTATCAACTCGATTTTATTGAAGAGTTAGTAACGCAATTGGATAATTATGACCTTACTGAACAGGAACATCTAATTGCTGAAGAAATTTTGTGGAATCTTGATGACCGTGGATATCTTGTAACCGAGATTGAACTAATTGCAGATCGTTTAAATACAAATATTGTGGAGGTTGAACGTATTTTAAAATTTGTTCAACGTTTAAATCCCATAGGTATTGCGGCACGAAATTTGCGTGAATGTTTGTTAATACAATTAAATAATCAGTCTGATACTTTGGCTTATCAAATAGTAGCGGACTATATGGAAGATTTCAGTAATAAGCGTTATGAATATTTGCAATCTAAACTTAATTGCAGTGTTGCCGAACTCGCAGAAGCTGAAGAAAAAATTAAACATCTAAACCCACGTCCCGGTGAGGGAAAAATTATCAGTAATGAAGAAATTGTAGTCCCGGATTTACTTGTCCACGAGCGCGATGGTGAATGGATAATTCAGACATATGATTCTGGATTACCCGAACTACGCATCTCACCGGATTATACCGGAATGATGGAAGAGAGTAAGTATGCCTCAGCTGATGTGAAAAAGTACATCAAGCAGCAAGCTGATTCGGCGAACTGGTTTATCGAAGCCATTAAACAACGCAGAAATACCTTAACACGCGTGATGCAAGCCATTGTGGATAGGCAACCGCAATTTTTTGCTGGAAATACCAAAGATTTAGTACCAATGAAATTGCAAGATATTGCTGATGAAATTGAGATGGATATTTCTACCATAAGTCGTTCGACAAGAGGTAAATATGTTGACACATCTTTTGGAATATTTGAGTTAAAATCTTTTTTTTCGGATGGTACAATGAAGCAGTCAGGGGAAATAATCAGCACTAACAAAATTAAACAGATGTTAAAAGAGATTATTGATAGTGAAAATAAATTGAAACCATTTAATGATGAAAAATTGGCGGAAAAATTAAATAGTGCAGGGTTTAATGTTGCGCGCCGTACGATAGCAAAATACCGTGAACAATTTAACATTCCGGTTGCTCGTTTACGCCGACGAATAAATTAATTAGGAGGAATAATGACAGCAAGAAAAATAGTTATTGGTGATACTGAAATAAATATTCCAGAGAAATTAATCGCCCTTGGTGCGATACCGATAATATTAATTATCCTTGCATTATGGCTTATAACAGGAGTATACAGTGTTGGACCTGATGAAGTAGGGGTAGTTAGGACTTTTGGTAAAGTAACACGGGTTACACAATCAGGCTTACGTTATCACTTGCCTTTTCCAATTGAGAAAGTTGATACGCCAAAAGTGACAGAAGTTAAACGAACTGAAGTAGGTTTTAGGCATATCGGAAATCAGCAATTTAAAAAGGTTGAACATGAGAGCTTAATGTTGACAGGTGATGAAAACATTGTTGATGCCGAGATTATAGTACAGTATAAAATCGGTGATGCCGTAAAATATTTATTTAATTTTGTTAAGCCTGAATTAACAATGCGTGAAGCATCGGAATCAGCACTTAGAACTGTGATTGGTCAGCATACAATTGATGAAGCCTTAACCACTGGTAAGTATCAAATTCAGGAGGAGACGAAAACTTTGATGCAAAAAATTGTCGACAAATATGAAACAGGTATTCAGATTGTTGCCGTGCAGTTGCAATCGGTTGCACCTCCCAAACAAGTGGAAGCAGCGTTTAAGGATGTGGCATCTGCCAAAGAAGATAAAAACAGGAAAATTAATGAAGCACAGGGTTACCGCAATGATGTAATTCCCAAAGCGCGCGGGGAGGCGCAAGCGATGCTACGTGCCGCTGAGGGATTTAAGGAGGCGCGCATTAAACGTGCTCAAGGTGATGTAGCAAAATTTTCAGCGATGCTAATTGAGTATCGTAAAGCCAAAGATGTAACACGGAAAAGATTATATTTAGAAGCTATGGAAGAAATCCTTCCGGGAGTGAAAAAATACATTGTTCCCAATGATAAGGATGGTAATTTGTTAAATTTTTTAAATCTTAGCGGTAAATAGGCTGGGGAATATGAAAAAATTAGCGATAGTATTAATAGTTTTATTGGGAATTATTTTATTTACAACAGTCTTCAAAGTTGATGTTACTGAGCAGGTTGTAATCTTGCAATTCGGCAAGCCAATACGTACGATTACTGAACCTGGCCTAAATTGGAAATTGCCAGCACCAATTCAGAATGCAGTATTTTTTGATAAGCGATTATTAGAATATGACGTTCAACCGGCGGAAGTATTAAGTACTGATAAAAAAACATTAACAGTTGACAATTATGTTCGTTGGAAAATTGTAGATCCATTGTTATTTATGCAAACATTACAAGCCATACCAACGGCTGTTACACGCTTGGATGATATTGTATATTCAGAAATTAGACGTGAGCTCGGTTTACACAATATGCAAGAAATTATAACCGATAACCGCGAAAAAATAATGGAAGCTGTTACAAAAGCCAGTTATGAATCTACCAAACCATACGGAATTGAAGTTGTTGATGTACGCATTAAACGTGTAGATTTACCACAGGAAAATGAAGAATCCATTTACGCCAGAATGGAAGCCGAAAGAGAAAGGCAGGCTAATCGTTATCGCTCGGAAGGCGATGAAGAATCACAAAAGATAATCGCATTAACTGAAAAAGAGAAGACGATAATTTTAGCTGATGCTTATAAATTAGCTGAAGAAATTCGTGGTGAAGGAGAGGCAACTGCGTTAGAAATATATGCAAAGGCGTATTCAGCAGACCCAGCATTCTATGATTTTTTAAAAACATTAGAAACTTATAGGAGTGTAGTAGATACAAGTACAACACTTGTGTTGCCTGCTGATTCAAAACTATTTAAAATGATGATAAAATAAATATTGTCAATATTAGTTGTGGTGACACATGAAATGGAAAATTCGAATTGAATATTATTCTCATGACAAATTTTGTAACTATAAATAAAAGATGAAAATTAAATCAACAACAATATTAGGTGTTCGAAAAAAGAATAAAGTTGCCCTTGGTGGTGATGGCCAAGTAACCTTTGGCGATATGGCATTAAAACAAAAGGCGGTAAAAGTCCGCCAGTTTGAATCTGCGAGAGGTGTTGTCTTGGGTGGATTTGCTGGCGCTGCCGCCGATGCGATGACCTTATTTGAAAAATTTGAAAATAAATTAGATGAATATGCCGGTGATTTGCGGCGCTCAGTGGTTGAATTAGCCAAAGAATGGCGTACCGACAAATATCTGCGCCATTTGGATGCACTATTGGCATTAATTGACAAGCAAAACAGTTTCATAGTTTCTGGAGATGGTAACGTTATCGAACCCGATGGACCGATTATTGCAATTGGTTCGGGAGGTGGTTTTGCGCAAGCGGCCGCAACCGCCCTACTAAATAATACAAGCAAGACTGCACAAAGCGTTGTTCAAGAATCATTAAAAATTGCAGCGGATTTATGTATTTATACAAACGATTCAATTACGGTATTGGAGGGATGAAAAAGGAATTAACACCGCGTCAAATTGTACGTGAATTAAATAAATATATTGTTGGCCAAAATAAAGCAAAGCGTGCGGTTGCAATTGCATTACGAAACCGGTGGCGCCGACAGCAAGTACCGGAAGATATGCGTGATGAGATATTACCAAATAACATAATTTTAATCGGTTCGACCGGTGTTGGCAAAACGGAAATTGCCCGACGATTAGCTAAACTTGCCGATGCGCCATTCATCAAGATTGAAGCAAGCAAGTTTACTGAAGTTGGTTATGTTGGGCGGGATGTGGAGTCAATAATTCGAGATTTGACCGATACTGCTGTAAATATGGTGAGATTGGAAAAACAGAAAGCTGTTGCAGGACGTGCATTCAAATTGGCTCAAGAACGCTTAATCGACTTGTTATTACCACATGAAAATCAAAAAAATCGCAATCGGACAGCGGAAGAAATTGAGCGCAAAAAACGAACACGTGCACGAATGATGGCAAAACTCAAAAACGGAGAACTTGAAGATAAGGAAGTACAGCTCGAGGTGAAAAAAGATTCGATGCCAATCGGTATGCAAGTATTTGGGCCAATGGGAATGGAAGACATTGGATCCAATATTAAAGAAATGCTATCGGGGGTAATGCCACGCAGTAAGAAAAGACGCAAAATGAAAGTCAAGGATGCTCGCAATTATTTAATAGAATCGGAATCACAAAAATTAATTGACCAGGACGAATTAATCCGAATTGCCAAAGAAAATGTTGAGAATAATGGTATTGTTTTCCTTGATGAAATTGATAAAGTAGTTGGTAATGGTAATTCATCTGGTCCTGATGTTAGTAGGGAGGGAGTTCAACGTGATTTATTACCGATTGTAGAAGGTAGCACAGTCCCAACAAAATATGGTGCCATAAAATCTGATCATATTTTATTTATTGCCGCCGGAGCATTTCACGTGGCAACGCCCTCAGATATGATTCCTGAATTACAAGGTCGTTTCCCAATCCGTGTAGAAATGGACAAATTATCAACGTCCGATTTCATAAAGATATTAACACATCCAAAATCCGCATTAATTAAACAATATACGGCACTTTTGGCAGCCGAAAAAATGGACTTAAAATTTGACAAATCTGCGATAAAGGCAATCGCTGAAATAGCCAGCGAAGTTAACAATAAAACGGAAAATATCGGGGCGCGCCGCCTGCATACCATTATGACAACATTGCTTGATGATTATATGTTTGAACACAGTACTAAAAAAGCATTGATATTAAATATCACAAAAGCGATAGTGGATGAAAAATTAGAAGGCATCGCAAAGGATGAGGATTTGAGCAGATACATTTTATAATATCACAAATTAGGAGTAATAATGAAACGAGATTTTATCCATATTACCGATTTTACCACAGAAGAGATTTTGGATACGTTAGAATTGGCACGCGAACTGAAGCAAAAATTCCATGATAAAGATAAACACCATATTTTTAAAGATCGTTCTTTAGCAATGGTATTTGCTAAGCCCTCGGCACGTACACGTGTTTCGTTTGAAACTGGTTTCACATGGATGGACGGTCATGCGCTTTATCTCGGACCTAATGATATTGGGGTTGGAAAACGCGAAGCTGTAAAAGATCTTGCGCGTGTGTTTAGTCGCTATAACGACATTATTATGGCGCGCCTGTTTGAACATAAACATATGTTAGAATTAGCCAAACACGCTACCATTCCGGTTATAAACGGATTAACCGATTTTAATCATCCCTGTCAAATTATGGCCGATGCCTTAACAATATTAGAACATCGTGGCAATCTTGATGAACCGAAAATTGTTTATATCGGAGATGGAAATAATATTGTTCACTCATGGTTAAAATTAGCTCAGCGCTTACCATTAAATTTTGTATGTGCATGTCCGCCTGGATACGAGCCCAATGATGATCTTGTTTCAGCTACTATAGAAATGGGTATTTCGGAAATAACTGTTACTAATGAATTGCAAAGTGCCGTCAAAAATGCCGATGTAATTTATACCGATGTTTGGGCGTCAATGGGGCAAAAAGAGGAAGCCAAAGCACGCGCTAAATTATTTGCGGATTTTCAAGTTAACGAGAAATTGATGAACAACACAAGTAAAGATACTTATTTTATGCATTGTTTGCCGGCAGAACGTGGTCGTGAAGTTACCGATGGTGTTATGGAATCAGATTATTCAATTGTATTTGATCAAGCCGAAAATCGAATGCACGCGCAGAATGCAATCATAGTAAAATTAGCAGAGTGGAGTGAAATTATTTAATAGTTTGTCGCCAATTATCTAATTTTTCATGGAAGTTAAAACGAGCGTTTGCGGGGCTGGTTGATAATAAAGTGCTGTATTTAATTTTTGGAATTCGTTGGAAATATTTGTCATATAAAATCGTGGCTTTTTGTCCATTAAAAACAATTTTTTCAATAGAAGGATTCTGTGTAAGAAGTTCAATGATATTGTTGGGTGTTTCATTTTTTATGGCCGAATCCAAACTTCCCAATCGTTTTGCAGATGAACACACATCCCAAACGGCCAGTTGATTAGCAATTATTAATTGCTTCTTCATTGCATAGTTTGGTGAATACCGCATATTATAAATTGTAAAAAGTATTTTCCAAAAACTGTTTTGTGGATTTGCGTAATATTCCTGTTGTTCCAATGATTTTACACTTGGTAAAGTGCCTAATATCAAAAGATACGGCTTTGGGCTGATTAGTGGTGGAAACGACTTTAAAATTTTAATAATTTATTTAATCTCGTAATCAAATGGAAGCATATCGCCTACGCGCTCCAACCCCCAAACGCCATCAGTCTTAATTGCATATCTATCGTAATAGCGACCATTAACATCAATAATCGTGGAGTCTTGCACCAATGTGATCCACGAATAATTTTTGTTTAAACCAATTTGGTAGGTGAACGGAAAATAATCTTTGCGGTAATGTACCTCTAAATATCCATCAAATTTTAATTGCATTTCTTGCGGATTATTTGTTGTATTTAAAAAGCGGTTTATATTTAGTAATCGTCTATTAAATATACTTTTTGGATGGTCAATTTGTGTTGCATAGAACCCCTCGACCTCGATGTGGCTATCATTCCCATACAAGACCTTGGTTCCTAATTCGTTAACATCTGATTGATCGAATACAATTTCTCTCGCAGATGTGTCACCGACAGTTCTTTGGTAATTGTCACAGATAGTTTTTAGAAAATGTCTAAGTGAGCCACTAAATGTTTTCGCTCTATTATTTCTCCATTTTTTTAATTCATTTTCCGACTTACTTTTCAACTCTGTAAAAAATGGATAACCACTATACCGAACATAGTCAGATGTTAATTCAAAATCGATTAAAATATATTTAATACTATATCCCAGTGATTTATTAATAAGTTCTAATGGTTCATCTGCTGTTGCTCTCAAAACCCCTGATTCTGTATCATCAAATCTGATAATTTCTTCATTTTTGATGATTGCTTTTTTCCCATTTTGACTTGTTCCAAGCAGATTTTTTCTTAATTTTTTTAAATACCGTTTTCGCTTTTTTATATCAATACCGGTTACATTTATTTCAGGAAATTGTAGTGGTTTTTTAAACAATTTAAAATTTACTACATTTTCGGCATTAATTATTTCTAGTTTAACCTTGCCTATTTCGTAACCAATAATCGAAGCAATAATCTCGAATTTTCCATAGGGAATATTACGCAATTCAAAATATCCAGATTTATCTGTGGCCGCCCCAATACTTGAATTGGATATAAAAACATTGACAAGTTTGAGCGATTCCTGCGTTTCACCGTCAATAATTAAACCACGAATACTGCCGTAGTTTAATTCCTGCGTGTATACGATTTGAATCAGTACAAAAAATAATGTACACAAATATTTCATTTTTGACTATTTAAACTTTTTCAACGCTAAATCCTCACCATCAAAAATGGCATAGGAGAAAGTATGAATCCATTCACCAAGGATAATAATTTTCCCATGGCGAATATTCACTTCGGTATGTTGGTGATAATGGCCAGTAATAAAATAATCGATTCCAGCATTAATTTTTAAAGTAGCAACACGAATTAATTCGTTTTTTACGCGTTCATTGTGTTGGTGGCTATGTTCAAAATGTCGGCTGCGGCTGGCAATCCATTCCGCAATGCGATAACCTAAAGTCGGATGAATCCATCTAAAGCCCCAAATAAAAAAGCGGTTTCTCAGCATTTTTTGGATAATTCGATAGGTTCGTTCCCATGCCAGCAAACCATCGCCATGCGTAAATAGGAATTTTTTCCCTTTGAGTTCAAATTCAAAATCATCTTTATGGATAATCATATTTAATTGATCAGATAAAAAATCTATTGTCCAAAAATCATGATTACCGAGCAAAAAGTGTATGTCTACCCCCGATTTCTGCAATTTTTGAATTTGCACATAAACATCGAAATATTGTTTTGGGATTACATGTGGGTATTCATAATAAAAATCGAATAGATCGCCGCCAATTAATAAAGTGCCTCCCGATTGCGCTATCTGTTGGAAAAACTGGAACAATTTATGTTTTTTTTCGTGTTCATTAATAGTAGGTTTGAGCATTAAATGAATATCAGAAATGAAATAAAGTGGCAGTTGCATATAAAAATTTACTTTTGCTGGATAGATTTGGCAAATAAATTGTTGTAACTATGTTTCACTGGGAAATACTGTTGTTAACCTGATTTACTTTATAGACACTAAAATACATCAAAATTATGAAAATATCACTCAGCGTAGCCAAATATTTATTATTAATACTTACATTTTCCTCACTGATTTATGCACAATCATTTGGACAAAATAAAGTTCAATATGAAACATTTGATTGGAAATTCATTAAATCGCCCCATTTTGATATTTATTATTACACAGAAGATATTGATCTTGCTGAATTTACTGCCGATATAGCTGAAAATGCCTATGAACAAATTTCAAAACATTTCCGTTGGAATTTGAAAAAACCGGTTTCAATAGTAGTATATAATTCACACAAAGACTTTCAGCAGACCAATGTAACCTACAGCTATCTTTCTGAAGGGATTGGAGGAGTTACGGAATTGTTTAAAAATAGGGTTGTAATTCCCTTTGAAGGCTCTTATGAACAATTCAGACATGTTATTCATCATGAGTTGGTCCATGCTGTTGTAAATGATATGGTATATGGTGGCAATGTGCAAAGCATTATTTCAGGTGCACAGCTATTACGATTACCGTTGTGGGTAAATGAAGGGATCGCTGAATATTTATCATCAAATTGGGATACAAAAGCTGATATGGTAATACGCGATATGGCTGTAAATGATGAGATCCCGAGCGTCAAGGAGTTGAAATATTACATGGCGTATAAGGGTGGACAATCGGTTTGGCGTTTTGTCGCAGAAAAATACGGACGGGAAAAGGTTGGTGAGATTTATATCGCAATGAAGAAAACACAGAATTCAGAGCGTGGGTGGCAGAAAGCCCTCGGCATGGATTTTGATGATTTAACCGAACATTGGCAAGATTATGTTAAAAAAGAATATTGGCCGGATATTACCGGACGCGATGCCATTGATGACATAGCCCATCGGTTAACTGACCATGAGGAACTAAACAATTTTTATAACATTTCACCGGCTCTTTCACCAGACGGAAGTAAAATTGCAATTTTATCGGATCGATCAATGTATGCCGATATTTTTTTAATTGATGCACATACAGGTAAACAATTAAAGAAAATTGTCAAAGGTAACCGTAGTATGAATTTCGAAGAATTAAAGTGGTTACAGCCTGGAATTTCATGGTCACCTGACAGTCGCAAAATAGTGATCGCCGCCAAAGCAGGCGGATTAGATGCTTTTCATATGGTTGATATTGAAACCGGTGATTATGAAACAATTTCATTCAAGATGGATGGATTATTCACCGCAGCTTGGAGTCCTGATGGACAGAGTTTGGCTTTTGTTGGCAACCAAGGTAAGGCCAGCGATATTTATGTACTTGATATATATACTAAAGCAATTACAAACGTAACAAATGATATTTTTTCTGATTCCGAGCCAACTTGGACAAATGATGGAAAACAGATATCCTTTGTATCGGATCGCGGCGCACATCTCAATGGTGAAATGAACGAAATCTCAGATACATTTAAAATGTCTGAATATGATTATTCCCAAACTGACATTTATACCATTGATATTGCTACTAAGGAAATAAGTCGTCTTACCAACACTGAGTACAATGAAGATTATCCGGTATGGGCAAACACCGAAAATAAATTATTATATACCGCTGACAAAAATGGTGTGTGGAATATCCACGTCCTTGATATTGAGAAAAATGAAACGAAACCAATCACAAATATACTCACTGGCATTCAACAATTAAGTTTATCTAAGGATGATAAAACGTTGATCTTTAGCGGTTATGATAAACGAGGTTGGGATATTTTCAGATTAACAAATCCCTTAGATTTGGAAGAACAAGATGTCCCGCTAACAAATTTTTTAGCTAACAAAGATGATTCCAAAGAAGAATTTGCCGATTTGCGTCGTGATAAGGTACGCGAAACCAATCAAGATATTGAAGAAACAACCGGCTATTCTGATGTGATTTTTAATCCAAATTATGAGCGCTATAATAAAGCGATTACCGAATCTGCATCAGCCGATTTTGACTCTACCGATACTGGGCGTGAAGTTAGCGATTACGTGCCGCAACCCTATAAAACACATTTCACATTAGATCTTGTAAGTGGTAACCTTGCTTTTGACAATGTGTTTGGTGCACAAGGTATGACCTATTTCGCATGGAGCGATGTACTTGGCGATCATCGAATTCAGGTCGGCACGGAAATGCAGTTAACTCTTGAGAATAGCGATTATTTATTGTCATATGCTTACTTAAAAAATCGGATTGATTGGTATGTAATTGCATCGCAGAAAGCAGATTTCTATTCTACAGGATTATACAAACTCGCCCGTCTTCGTCGTTACGGGATTGGTACGTATGTATCACGTCCATTCAATCGATTCAACCGCATTGATTTTGGATTGTTTACTTACCGCCTTTCTTTCAATGAGTGGTTTCAAGAACCCACTACCGGCGAATTAATTAAATTGCACTCAGAAAATTTAAATACTTTACTACCTACCGTCAGATGGATTTTGGACAATACTTCTTGGGGCTACACCGGACCTGTGGATGGCTTTAGACAATCAGTTAGTTTTTCTGGTAGTCCATCACTTGGCGATAATGGAATTAATTTTGGTACTCTAACTGTCGATGGACGAAAATATTTTCGCTTAGGCCGGTATTACACAATTGCCACTCGCTATATGTTTGGGTCTAGTTTTGGTGGGGACGCTCAGCGATTTTTCTTAGGTGGATTACCGGTGTGGTTGTTTGGTCGCGGTGAGACCCATGGTCAAAAAGACAATTCGAAATATTCTTACGATGTTCTAAGGTCGGTTGATAGAAATATACTAAAAGATATCTATTTTACAAATTATGCTTTACCGGTCCGCGGTGCTCGTTACGCAGAGCGGATTGGCACCAACGTCGCTATGGCAAATTTGGAATTTCGGTTTCCGTTTATTCGCTATTTAGCACTGGGTTTTCCGTTGAAAATGATATTTGGAAATATACAAGGCCATGCCTTTTTAGATGTTGGTGCTGCCTGGGATGATTTTGATGAATTTTCCGATGAGACAGTATTCGCAAACAAATATGGTAATCTTCCTAAATCGGCCGGACCGATTATAAGTTCATTTGGTTTGGGAATGAAAATTAATTTAGGGTATTTTCTACTGAGGTTTGATACTGCTTGGGATTATTCTCGTGGCAATGGCACTTCTCGACCGCAATATTACATATCGATCGGGCCTGATTGGTAAATAGTTAAAATAATTTATTCTGAATTGATTTCATAATTTTGTAATTAATTTGCTCTACAGACATTTGCCTGTGAATATTTAATACACTAATCATTCGCGATTGTTTTAAATTTGCCGATGGTAAAAAGTAGTAACACTTTAGCATTCCTTTGTTCAAATTGCGGCAGCGATTATCCAAAGTGGTTGGGGCAGTGCCCAAGTTGCAAAGAGTGGGGTACACTCAATGAATACCGCGTTCCCAAATCCAAACGAAGCTCTAGAACAACTAAAACTTCGCTGGAATCAACTACCTTAAAGGATATATTGAAATCCAATCCAAGGCAACGATTTCCTACCAAAATAAACGAAGTTGATCGAGTTTTAGGCGGTGGAATTTTACCCGGATCACTGATTTTATTAGGTGGTAATCCTGGGATTGGTAAATCAACTTTAGCATTGCAAATCCTCAGTAGTGTGAAAAATTCCTCGCTGTATATTTCGGCCGAAGAAAGCGCCGACCAAATCGCAATGCGAGCCAAAAGATTAAAAATATCATCGACAGAGATGCAATTATCGGGTGAGAATTGTATTGAAGAAATTTTAAAACAAATCAAGTTATTGAAACCGGTAGTCGTCATAATTGATTCGATTCAAACTGTTTATAGTGATGGCATTGATTCACTCCCCGGCACGGTTGGACAAATACGGGAAGCGGGGCAGCAATTATTGCAGATATGTAAAGAACAGGGCATTACAATATTATTAATCGGACATGTAACCAAAGAAGGAATAATTGCCGGACCGAGAATGTTAGAACATATGGTTGATACAGTTCTTTATTTGGAAGGTGACGATCGCTATGACCACCGGATCTTGCGGTCAGTAAAAAATCGATTTGGGGCGACGCATGAAGTTGGCATATTTCAGATGCAATCAAATGGATTAGTCGAAATTGAAAACCCATCCGAGTTATTCTTGGCCGAAAGATCAATAAATGTAACCGGCTCCGCTATATTTGCATCTATGGAAGGCACACGGCCAATCTTGGTTGAAGTTCAAGCTTTAGTATCTAATGCAAATTTTGGTACGCCGCAACGTAATGTGAATGGTTTTGATTTGCGGCGCCTATCTATGCTATTAGCGGTATTGGAAAAACGACTTAAATTGCCAATGGGAATGAAAGATGCCTTTGTCAACATAGTGGGCGGATTACGAATTTATGATCCGGCGGTGGATTTAGCGGTGATTGGTGCAGTCGCTTCCAGTGCAATGGATAAACCAATTTCTCAAGATATGATATTGATTGGAGAAATTGGTTTGGCGGGTGAAGTGCGATCAATAAATCAATTAGAAAAAAGGTTGATTGAAGCTCAAACATTGGGATTTAAATCAGCGGTGGTTCCGGCACATGGTTTCAAAGATGTCAGAAAACCATTGGGAAAAATGATGTTTCATAAAGTAACATCTGTTCGTCAAGCTTTTAAAGTCATTTTTCCATAGTGCAATTTAATATGCTAAAAACCGATTCAAGCACTTCAGCCAGAAGCGGTACTATTGAAACCGAGCGCGGTGAAATTCAAACTCCTGTTTTCATGCCGGTTGGAACGCAAGGAGTCGTTAAGTCACTTTCGCCCTCGGACGTGCAATCCGTGGGAGCACAAATTATTTTAGGTAATACTTATCATTTGTATTTAAGACCGGGAACCAAAGTAATTAATACGGCCGGCGGATTACATAGATTTATGAAATGGGAGAAACCAGTTTTAACTGATAGTGGTGGTTTTCAAATATTTTCATTAGCGCGATTAAATAAAATATCTGATGATGGTGTTGAGTTTCGATCACACCTAAATGGCGATAAGCATTTCATCACACCAGAAAAATCAATGGAAATTCAGCAATATCTTGGCGCCGATATTATAATGGCTTTCGATCAATGTCCGCCAAGTAATGCCGATCTTAAAACAATTATTCAGGCCGTTGACCGTACAAAAATTTGGACAGAGCGGTGTAACAATTATTTACAAAATAATCATGAAAAATATACTTGGGAACAGATATTGTTTCCGATTGTGCAAGGTGGTGTTATTCTGGATTTGCGCAAAAAAAGCACTGAAGATGTGATTCCTTTTGCACAATGTGGCGTTGCAATTGGCGGATTAGCTGTTGGTGAAGATAAACCGGCTATGTTTGATACCATTGAATTAATGGACGAATTATTGCCAAAGGAACAGCCGCGCTATTTAATGGGAGTTGGTACCCCCGCTGACATAGTACAGGCAGTTAAACGTGGAATTGATATGTTTGATTGCGTTATGCCTACGCGCAATGCCAGGAATGGTCAATTTTTCACTAATCAAGGTAAAATAAATATTCGTAACAAAAAGTATAAATCCGATTTTAATCCAATTGATGATGAATGTTCTTGCGAAACTTGTTTAAATTTCACAAGAGCTTATGTGCGTCATTTATTTAAAATTAATGAAACGTTTGGACTTCGCTTGGCATCAATTCATAATTTGCACCATTATATGAATTTAATGCAAACTATGCGCGAGCAGATTAATATCGGTGATTTTGATACATGGTCACGAACCTTTTTAAATAATACTGAATAGGAGCAAAAATGACAAAAGTAAAAGTTAGACAAGTCGATTCATATATTTATCGTTTTAACGATGGCAAACCGGCATTTTTAATGTTGAAACGAACTATAGGAAAACATTATGAATATTTATGGCAAGGGGTTGCCGGAAAAATTGACAAAAATGAGACAGCAGTGCAAACTGTTGTCCGCGAGTTAAAAGAAGAAACAGGATTGTCACCAAGCAAGGTATTTACCGCTGATCACATCGCGAGTTTTTACGATGCGCGAAATGATCGCATAATGATGGTACCAATATTTGGTATAGAAGTGGATAGTTCGGATGTGGAATTATCAGCAGAACACTCCGATTTTAAATGGGTTTCATTTGAAGAAGCATTTAACTTACTAATTTGGAAAGGACAAAAGGAAGGTTTGAAAGCCGTTAATGATGCAGTTGTAAGCGGCGATGAACGCCTTCAATGGTCAGAAATAAAATTATAAGGGAGGAATTATGTTAGAAGTGGGGAAAAAAGCACCGGATTTCACTTTACCGGATATTAATGAAAAATTGGTTTCATTGAGTGATTTTTCGGGTAAAAATGTTGTGCTATGGTTTTTTCCAAAAGCGAGTACACCCGGATGAACGGTGGAAGGAAAGGGATTCCGGGATGAATTCAAAAAATTCAAAGCTAAAAATTATACGATTATTGGTATGAGCGCCGATCCGCCGGCAAAACAGAAAAAATTTGCTGAAAAGCAAGAATTTCAATATCCTTTGCTTTGTGACGAAGAGAAAAATGTATTGCGAGCATATCATGCTTGGGGGAAAAAGAAACTTTATGGCCGCGAATATGAAGGGATTAAAAGAATATCATATTTAATTGATGAAAAAGGTGTTATCAGCAAAATCTACGAAAAAGTAAAAACAAAATCACATGCGCAAGATATTTTAAACGATATTGAACATTAATAAGTTTTACTTCCTAAACTGTTTTAGTTATTCCTAAATATTTAATTTTTCGTTGCAAATTGGGTTGTTGCATACCAAGTTTTCGGGCAACTGCGCTTACATTCCAATTATTATTTTCTAATTGTTTCTGCAGAAAATTCCGCTCAAAATTAATTTTAATTTCTTTGAAGGTATTTCCCATTATAAGCGAATCAGTTTGTCTATTACTATCAGCAATCAGATGCGGTGCCAAATCGTCTTTAGTGATAAACTCATTGGGCACTAAAATACACAATCGTTCTATTATATTTTTTAATTCACGCACATTACCCGCAAAAGAATAATTTTCTAATGCTTCCATGGCTGAGGGCAAAATGGTTTTCGAAATCGTTTTAAATTCCTTTGCAAAATATTTAAGAAAGTACTCCGCTAATATTTCAATATCACCGGTTCGTTCTCGCAATGGAGGAATAATAAGTGGGAACACATTTAATCTATAAAATAAATCGTCACGGAAGGAGCCCTTTTTTACTAATTCTTCTAAATTTTTATGCGTTGCAGCGATTAATCTAACATCAATCCTGATAGTTTTATTACTACCAACCCGTTCGAAAGTGCCTTCTTGAATTACCCTTAATATTTTAGCTTGAACTGATAGATCCATATCACCAATTTCATCGAGAAATAACGTACCATTATTGGCTTGCTCTAATTTGCCAAGCTTTTGAGAATGAGCTCCGGTGAAAGCGCCTTTTTTATGGCCGAATAATTCACTTTCAACAAGGGTAGCTGGAATCGCGGCTGAATTGAATTTTATAAATGGTTTATTGTGGCGCTTACTACCGGTATGAATTGCAAATGCAATTAATTCTTTCCCAGTGCCACTTTCACCCCGAATTAAAACTTTGGATTCAGTTGGAGCAACCTTATCAACCAATTGTAAAACCGATCTTATTTGAGGTGAATTGCCGACCAATTCATTCTGTTCAAATTCAGAATTTTTGCTAAGACTAATTTTATTTTGCAATTGTTTTTTATCATTAATATTGCGTGCCGCGGTTAAAATTTTTATCATTGAAAGCGGTTTTTCAAGAAAGTCGTAAGCTCCTAATTTAACAGCCTTTACGGCAGTTGAAATGTCGCTGTGGCCGGAAATCATTAATACATCCAACTCAGGCTTTTCACTTTGTATTATTTTAAATATTTCGATACCATCTTTACCGGGAAGTTTGACATCAAGGATTACCATATCAGGATTTTCATTAGCAACAAGTTTGAGGGCCTTTTCACCGGTTCCAGCCATACAAATCGTGTGCCCCTCATCTTCAAGAATATCTTTTAAAGTCATTCGAATATTTATTTCGTCATCAACAATTAGTATCTTCATGATAATTGTTCCTGTTTTTGGATAATTGGTAAAGTAAAATTAAATGTTGTACCTACACCCATTACACTTTTTACTTTGATAGTTCCTCCGTGATTCTCGATAATTCGTTTTACGATAGCCAACCCTAAACCTGTACCACTGCGACTCTTAGTAAAGTAGGGTTCAAAAATTTTTGGAATATCATTTTTGTCAATTCCCGGGCCGGTATCCGATAATTCAATATGAATATAATTATTAATTAATTTCGATTGAATCGTAATGGCTAAAGCGTCTTCTGCTGCATTAAGGCTATTTTGAATTAAATTGTCTAAAACTTGTTTGATCTGAACTTTATCCGCGTATACTTGTGGTAATTGTTTGTCTGAATTGAGTTGGATATTGATCCTAGATTGATAGCCAGAGCTGACTTCTGCAATTTGTTGATTCAAGTTATAATGAATTGGATTGGCTTTCGGGATCCGGGCAAATTTAGAAAATTCCGTAGCAAAAGACTGTAGATTCGAAACTTCTTCATGAATAACAGAAGTTACATTTTTAAATACTAAATCTAAATCGTCAGATTTTGAGAAATATTTTTGTTCCAATCGTTCTAGCGATAATCGTATAGGAGTGAGCGGATTTTTAATTTCGTGTGCTAACACGCGTGCCATATCGCGCCAAGCGGCATCTTTTTCAGCTTGAATAATTTTATTACGATTTAAATTAAGTTCTTGAATCATCGAATTAAACGAAATAATTAAATCATTTAATGGTGAGAATCTACTCTCCTTAACATTTATTGCCCAATTACCCGATGCCAATTGCTGCGTTGCAAATTGCAGGCGCTTTAAGGGACGGGTAATAAAATAAAAACTAATCAGAAATAATATTAAAACAGTGGCAGTGAGAAAAAATAAAACAAATTTGGAATATAGAATAATTTCGTTTAAAAAAACAGTATTAGCAATATTCTTATTGTTTTCCAATGAGATGATACCCTCAATATCAGTACGAAATTGTTCGCGACTATTGCGATCTATTTGCAGGTTATAATCTTCAAAAAGTTTACGCGATTTTTCATTAATACTTAAACCTTCGGAGGTTTGTGAATACGATTGAAAACTATTTATAAAAAACTCGCGGATTAATAATACGGAGATCAAGATCAGCAAAATTACAACAGTAACAATTTGCGAACGAAATGATGGAATATAAAATCTCATCTTAAGAAATCATGTTTTGTGAATACCGCTGATTTAATTGATGGTTTTATACTATTCCAATAAAATAAAAGATTTAATTCTTCTTCAATTCCTTCTAGTTTGATTTTATTTAGCCATGCTTTAATTTCTAAATAATAATTGGCATTTTCAGCAATAATATCTATTGGAAAAATAGCATGATTTGCAATAGCTGGAAATAGTCTTTTAGCTTGTTCAATATCTAATATGGAGACTGTTTCATTTCGTTCGGAAAAGAAAATCGAAAAAGTGTTTTCGATTGGTGAATAGCGGAGAGTATGAAAAAATGTGATTGTAGAATCGGGTGAATTTTGCCCGACTTGGAGCAGTCCAATTGAGAAATCTAACCTAATTTCATTTCCTGTGGAAAAAATTTGTTCAAGTTCATCGGTGTAACAATTTTCAATTGTTGCTGAGACCAAAATATTATCATTTTTATATTGTAATATGGGGGGGGGCATGGTCGGAGTTACACCATCAATTGTGGAATAAAACATAGAACCAAGCGCAATAATCGTACTGATTACTTTCTTTGAAAAGGTCGCAAATATGCCGGTATCCATTGCTGAAATTTAGTATAATAATATGATTTTTATAATTATTTGACTCTAAAAAAAGTGGCCGGTTGTCATAAATACCGACCACTTTTAGTCATTCTATAGGGATGGTTTAGTGTCCAAACCAAACATCCAATGAGTAAGAGATTCCATCAAATACTTTTGGTGAATCACCACTAACGGTATAGTCAAAATAGTCATCTTTCCAGTCGTCATTGAAGGAATATGTACCAAGATAGCCTATGGAACCATGTATACCTAACCAGGGTAATATCCTTATCAATACGCCGGTAGAAGGACGGTAAGCAAAAAATGCTTTCCGGTATTTTAAAGAATAATAATTGGGATTATCATCAAAATCATCTGTCCAGGAGTAATCACCATCAGTTTCGCGTATTTCAATAGAAGCGCCACCTCCTCCAACCAATAACCCTAAATCGAAAACAACATTTTTCAGCAATGCAATTTTTTTGTTGATCGTCATTCCGCCAAAACCAATGTTATATTCAAATCGTCGTGTTCCATTATCTACGGAAATTTTTTGCGATTTTTCATAGCCGTAACCACCACCGCCAATGAACCAACCCTTGCCTACATTTCCCATACCGAACCCACCAAATAGTGGCATATAGTCATCAGTCAATTTGCTAAAACCATTGGCTTCCAAGAGCCCATTTATACCTGTAAAGTCTGCATCTAGTAAGATTACTGAGGGGCCGCCACCGCCATATCCTGGGTGCAGTTTTTTGCGTTTTTTCATTTCAGGATATCGTTCGGCGGCTTCTTTAGAAATCTTTGGTATTGGTTTAGCAAAGGTTAATTGTGTTTCAATTTCATTTTCATTTCTAAATATTTTCACCTTTACCGTATCACCAACGTTTTTGCTATCGCGCAATTGCATTAAGTGTCTTTCGAATAAAACTTTTTCCCCATCAAATTCCATGATGATATCTCCGCCACGAATGCCAGCCTGGTCAGAATTTCCACCTTTGACAACACTTGATATGTAAACACCATGGCAATAGGGATAATGTTGAGCGTAGGCATCTTCAAAATTCAGATCATCTAGATAAGCGCCTAATTTCACCTCAGGATCATGATATTCAATAGCATATCCAAGTTCAATTCCCAAAGCCTCAACTTTTTTTTCAATTTTTTTTGTTTTCTCTTCAATAACTAACTCTAAATTATCTAATGCCTCTTGTGCTATTATCTTCATTGGCAGACAAATAATAACTACACTGATTAAAAAAGTATTTGAAATCAACTTACTAATTTTCATTTATTTTCTCCTTTGTCATTCTTGTTAAATTTATTTACGCAACTAACGTGCCATAAATTAATAAATATTTATATGTGCTTTAAAAACAGTTATTTATGCGAATTGTATCAAGTTCAACTATTATATAAATTTGATTATATTATATCAATATGATATAGCTATTTCGAAATCTTTGGACTGCTAGACTCAAACACTGATTCATTTTGGTGTTTATTAAGATATTTTTGCATGCCGAATGACTATCAACAACCAAACTTCAAAATAATTTGGATAATTCGTATATTTTATGTAATCTTAATTTAATAAATGATGACAGGAATATGGCAAGGCATCTAATCATCTGAACCAAACAAAAGAAATTATCAACATATAAAACATAGGATTGAAGACAATGAAAAAAATACTTTTCCTAACTGGAGATTTTGCTGAAGATTATGAGACTATGGTTCCGTTTCAAATGCTTGTAATGGTCGGTTATGAAGTTCATGCTGTCTGCCCTGACAAGAAAAAGGGAGATACTATTAAAACAGCCATACACGACTTTGAAGGCGACCAAACTTACACAGAGAAATTAGGACATTACTTTGCATTAAATTATAGCTTTGATGATGTGAAAGCAGAGGACTATGAAGGCCTTATTATTGCTGGTGGTAGAGCACCAGAGTATCTTAGACTTAACAAAAAAGTAATAGAAATAGTTAAGTACTTTTTCTCGAAAAACAAGCCTGTTGCCGCAATTTGTCACGGCATTCAGATTCTCACTGCTGCAGGAGTAGTGAAAGGAAGAAAGTTAACTGCTTATCCGGCTGTAGGGCCCGAAGTAAAATTAGCAGGAGGAGACTATCAAGAGATTCCAGTAGATGGAGCCTATGTAGATGGCAACCTTGTCACTTCGCCAGCCTGGCCAGCTCATCCAAACTTTATTAGAGAATTTTTGAAAGTTTTAGGTGTAAAAATCGTAATGTAAGATTGCTGCTAAAAAGAAGCAAAATAAATTAAAACTTATTAGTAAGAACAATTATTTCTGCCGATAATAGTGTAAAGATTAATTACTACATATTGTCTCTAAATTTGAAATAATTATCTAAATCTGGATTTTACTATTTCGAAATTTTTAGACTCCCAGACTTAAACGCTGCTTCATTTTGGTGTTTATTAAGATATCCCTGCATTACTGAATGGCCATTAATAATTAGATAATTTTCCGTTTCGTCAATAGCTATCAAATGATTAGGAGTGGCTCCTATAGCTAATATTGCCGTGGCTTCTGGTAATACATATAAGCTTTGTGGGTTGGTATTTTCTAATTTATTCCAGTCAATTACAATTTGATAATCAGATTTTTCATCAGTGCCGAATTTAATTTTTGCAGAATTATTCGTAACCGAAGTTCCGGCATATAACGGCAATATTGTCTTTAGAACGATTGCAGCAGTTGTATTATTAGGAATATCTATATTTAAGATATCACTGTGTAAAATGTTTAAGTATTTCAACAACCCATAGGTATTAATTAATAAATTATAATGGCTCAAACGAATGCCGCGCTCATTTTTAAAATAAATTATAGCATCATCATATAGTTGGATGTTGCAAATTTCTTGGTATTCCGACGATTGATTTTGTATTTCTGAAATATCTTTTTTGCTTATTTTATCGATGATTAATTCAGGATTAATTTGTTCAACAGTGAGTTCAAATTCTAAATCATAATCATTAATTATAACCAAAAGAGCACCGATGCTCCAAATTGCATAACTCAATATTTCCATCTTTGGTGAAGCTAAGCCATAAACCAATAAGCGATTGTCTTTTTGAATTCCTTTTTGTATTAACCAATTGGCAGTTTTATTAATTTGTTTTAAAAATTCACCATTGGTCATGTTTAAATCTTGAAAAAGACAATTTTCTGAAAACTTGATACACTGACCTACAACCAAAGATCTTAAATTAGGATAGGGTACCATATACTCGATTGGTTCAATATTGCCAAAACATTGAGCGCGGTAAATTTGTGAGTTAATTTTAGACAAACTTCAATTTATTGGTGCAAAACGCGCTTGGAAAAAGCGCAGGTATTCAGGTTCATAAACAAATTTAAGGCCCTTAATTTTTGCTCTTCGTGCGAAAACCGCAGCGATTGACTCTGCTGTAACATCCATATGTGATTGTGTATAAACACGACGAGGAATGGTAATCCGCACTAACTCAAGTTTAGGGTAATGATGCTCACCAGTTTCTTTGTTCCGGCCCGCTGATACAATACCGCGTTCCATTGTTCGGACACCGCTTTCAATATAAATTTCTGCTGCTAAAGTCTGTGCGGGAAACGTATCGTGCTTCAAATGTGATAGGAATTTTTTTGCATCTAAAAATACTCCATGGCTACCAACTGGAACAATGATTGGAATGCCAAAATCTTGTAATTTTTTTCCAAGATAATGCGTTTGGCCTACGCGTGCACGCATATGGTCGTCGGAAACCGACTCAATAATTCCGATCGCAAGAGCTTCCATATCGCGTCCAGCCATTCCACCGTAAGTATGCAACCCTTCGTATATCACAACCATATTTTGGGCTTTGCGATAAATTTTCTCATCATTTGTTGCCAAAAATCCACCAATATTGACAAGCGGATCTTTTTTGGCACTCATCGTAGCATGATCGGTGAGAGAACAAATTTCAAAAACAATATCTTTGATTGGGACATTCACATATTCTTTTTCACGTTGCCTGATCAGCCAAGCATTCTCTGCCACACGGGTCATATCATGAGCGATTGGAATATTATATTTTTGCGTAACCTTTCGTAATTCTTTTAGATTGGCCATTGAAATAGGCTGACCCCCAGCCATATTAACAGTCGTAGCGATACTTATATATGGTATACGGTCAGCGCCAACTTCATCTATTAATTTTTGTAATTTATTTAAGTCAACATTCCCTTTAAAAGGATGTTTACTATTTGTATCGTGTGCTTCATCAATAATAATATCAACAAATGTTGCTCCGGCCAATTCTTGATGTAGCCGAGTGGTTGTAAAATACATATTACCCGGCACATAGTTGCCGTCTTTGATCATGATTTGCGAAAAAATATGTTCAGCGCCACGCCCCTGATGAGTCGGGATAAGGTATTTGTATGAATAATAATCCTGAATCGTTTTTTCAAGATGGTAGAAGTTCCGCGAGCCGGCATATGCTTCATCGCCAAGCATTAATCCAGACCACTGTCGATCGCTCATCGCGTTGGTTCCGCTATCAGTTAATAGGTCTATGTAAACGTCATCAGATTTAAGCAGAAAAGTATTATATCCGGCCTCTTCAATCGCATTAAGACGTTCTTCGCGGGTTGTCATGCGCAGATGCTCAACCATTTTAATTTTCCACGGTTCAGCCCATGATTTTTTCTTAGGCATTTTGACTCCTGTTAATATTTACCAAAAATTTCTATAGATTTATTTTAAAAATAGCATTTTACCGGTTTTTGTATAATGCTTGCTTACCGACAATGTTACATTTTGTTGTGCTTCCAATTTATAAATATATATACCCGCAGGTGACAAATGATTTCGAGAATCAATACTATTCCAAACAACAGTATAGGTGCCTTTTTCTTGCGCAACATTGTCAACCAAAGTTTTTATTTTTTTACCATTAATGTTAAAGATATTGAGAGTTACGGTACTCTTGACCGGTAGTTCATAGACAATATTAGTTTTGGTAAAAAACGGATTTGGATAATTTTCTAACACTGAATATTCGAATGGGGGACCACCTAATTTAACAAATTCATTAATTTCGGCACGAATTTCTGGTAATAATTGATGGATATTCTGTCCCGGGCAACTGGTACGCTCATAATCATAATAATCGCGGTGCCCTTTTAATAAATCTGCATTTGGATATCCATAAGTTGTAATCAACCATGCAAATAAATGGACTAATGCATTTCTTGATTTGGTTGTAATATGCTGATGACAGCTGGTTCCGGAACTGGCTTCATAAGGTGGATCAAAACAACCAAGCATACACACTCCAATATTACCAGTGTTATTTTGATAGGTATGTGCACCCTGCACAGTTTCCGGGCGTCCTTGATAAATATTTCCATCATCATCAATTAAAAAATGATAGGCGATGTCAATCCAACCTCGTCCGTCGATGTGAAAATCTTGTATTGCTTTTACTGCCATTTTGCCTTGTGCAAGATTGGTCGCTTGCCATCCTGCAGCATGGTGTACAGTTAATTTTGTGTATTGCGTAGTTGGTTCATAATTACTGGTTGGCTGTCTTGCTCCCCACTCTTGTCGAGTGATAATTGTCGGCATAGGAATATCAGTTGAATGTGTAAATTGGTGTTGCTCAATGGCAGTTGTAGAACTTTTAATATCGACTGGAAAAATTCCTTGTTCGATTATTTGAACGGTTGTATTGGCAGGAACTTCGATTTTAATCTCAAATTGAACTGAATTAACAGCCACATCTGTATTAATTGAAGCAATCCACCTATCTGACTGTGGCTCATCAAATACTTTTGCACTTAGCCATTCTGACCATCTAAGATTAGTATTGAAAAATTTGAATTGCACAACCGGCTTGAAATCGCTATCGCTGATAAAGCGAATAGCTGCGCCTTCTATTGGTAATAAATTGGTATAATTGGTTGATATAGCAGAAATTTCGGCAATGTCGCCAATTTTTTTTACAACAGGACGTTTTGCAAGAGTAATTGGTACGGTTGTTTCTAAAAGTTCGGCGTAAATAAAGGGTTGGAGAAGTATTAAAACTGCAAAAACTATACTTAGTCGTAGTAGCAAACCGGGGTTCAACATTACATTGTACTAAATATAATTTTAAAATACTATGCCAAGCGATACTCTATGAACACTCTTCAATCTACTAAAATCGACGAAAGAATAATCAATTTTTAATATTGAAGAACTATTCCACAATCTATAATGTAAACCTCCACCGAGTGAAAATCCACCTTCAGCATCATCACGGAAAAGATTTGCGTATCCGCTCCGCAAGAAGAATGTCTCCCTAAGGCCGAGTTCCGTTCCAACATTTACTGCTTCAGCATTATCATTGGGGTGCATTGCATCTAAACCATAAGTTAATCGAAGATTATTATTTTTGATAATTTCGCCGGATATACCAATTCGAAACATTAGCGGTAGCGGGAAATGATCTGTCTCGTAAACCGCATTGACAAATTCTACATTGCCTTCGTTATCAGGGTCAGGATCAACACTGATTTTTTGATCACGACCCTCCATTCGTAATTTGCCGCCATAATTAGATAAGCTGGCACCTAGTCGTGTTCCAAAGAATGGAGTTATGAATAATGCGCCCAAATCTGCAGCGACTGTAGCGGCAGTAGCATGCCAAATATTTTGTTGAATAAATTTTACGTTACCGCCGATAGAAAATTTATTCGTTAGTTGCCGTGCATAACTTAAATTGATCGCAATATCGTTTGCATCCCATAATTCACCGGTGCCTTCTGGTAAAACAACTGTTCGAACCGGATCATCAGGAACGTTCAAGCTTGTAATACTTAGTCCAATAACTCCAATTTGGCGTAAACTCATTGCTAAGGCAATAAAATTGAAATTAGTTTCAGCAAGCCATCCTGTATTTACAAACATAGTTTCAATGCCTTTCACATTGGCAAGCCCGGCTGGATTCCAGAAGGAGGAACTGACATCACCAAACATAGCGACATAGGCATTACCCATTGCTGTGCTACGAGGGTCAACTCCAATTTTTAAAAATTGAGCAGCTGTTGTGCCCGATTTAGTAATTGTCTGCTCATTTCCTAGTTGCGCGCGCAGTTGATTGAATACCAAACTAACTACAATTGAGATAAAAATTATGGATTTTATTTTAGTCATGAGTTAATCTCGCTATTTTATTACCGCAAAGCGGCCAATTTTTTCGCCTAATTCACCGGCATCTACATGGAAAATGTAGACTCCGTAGGCAATCGGGAAATTATCTTTGGTCGTCAGATCCCAATACTCTTTACCGTCATCAATGGTGGAGTTATGGTGGAGCGTCTTTACCAATTCGCCTGACATAGTATATATTCGTATATCACATTTAGTAGGCAAATGGTTAAAATAAACACGACGCGGCCCACGATCACGTGGATTTTGATGATCAAGTTGTTCTAATACATTAGTTACAACGTACGGGTTGGGAACCATGCAAATTTTATCGAGGGCATCTCTACCAAGCACGGTATCAATCTTAGAGGCAATCGTACTAAATGTATAAACATCTCTGGTTGTAAACGGCCGTTTAGTTGCTAAGTAGAAAATATCTCCAGCGCTTGGAGCAGTAGGAGTAACATCCTGAGGTTCGAAAAATGTTATTTCATAAGTAGCATTAAAGCCGCTATCCCCAGTAAACATTACAATAGTTTTTCCGGCTGTCCAATCGCCTTGACCGATTGGTAAAATCGCGAACCGAATCTTGGTGGGTGCCATTCCGGCAGTGACCTCATAGATTTCAAAGGGAGCATTGGCGCCGAATTCACCTGCACTTATATTGTTGTTGTCGGAAAATCTAAATTCAAAATCTCCCGGATATTTTTTACCAGGAGGTGAACCGCTATACACACCATAGGAAGCTGTATAATTCGTTGAACTTGTTGCACTCCAATTTGAATTTTCGATATCGACATTTAAATCATTATCTTGGACAAACAAGTGTAGGCCATCAAAAATCGGATTTGCTTCTTCAAAGTTTAAAAACTCACTGTTAACAATTGGAAAATATGAAAACTGTACAGTGTAAGTTTCGCCCTCTGTTAAACCTCCGCCCGACAGTGCTTTCACGCGTCCAAAAGGTGCATCAAGTTCATAATCAGTATCTTGAACGTACTCACGCGAACCGTTCTTGTCTTTAAGTACGAAACTTGATTCATTTATATTTTTGTGATCTAAACTGATAAATTTCTCAAGTTTCACAATAAAATCAGTAACCACAGCTGTTGTATTTTCAACAGAGTAAGTGGTGGGTGATTCGTTAAATATTATCTTGTACTCATTTTGATTTTTTATTTTTGTGGCATCGACAACTTCTGCTGCCAAATTTCCGGTAGCTATACCGTGGGCATGAAAAATATTATCATTTTCAATGGAACCGGGTACATAACCGGCTGCGGGTGCGCGAGCGGTAATTTGCAAAGTATTTATATCAAAAAACAGCTCGTTACTTTCCGGATTTAAAGTTATTTGCTTAGAACATTCGGATGGTGCAATTTCTAAATCTTGATCACCATGGTCGTAGGACACGACCGCATAATAATAATTTTGGCCATTTATAACTTGATTCGAATCTATAAACGTATGTCTGAGACCGGTATTATTTCCAAGATGATAAGGCACTCCGTGTCCGGTATAGGGAATGTTACTGAGTCCTTGAAATTCATTATCTAAGTCAAATTTTGCTGATGCTCCACCCACCATTTCTAAGGGAGTGAACAGAAATTTAGATCCATAAGCATCAGTAATGGTTTGTTGATCTAAAAATTGTGGATCTGTACTACGGTAAATGGTATAGCCTTCAAAATCATTTTTTTCAGAGATTGGATCAATGGATGATTCGGCTACATCGTCCCAATATAAAGTTATTTGTTCATCGCCTGCTACGGCAGTTACAGTTGGTTTATCCGGAGGTTTGGCAAATTGATAATTTTTCTCATAAATCTGTTGGGCAGTGACCGCATTCAATGTTAGATCGTTAAAATTTTGACCGACCGCTAAAGCGATCGAAAAACGGCGTGATTCACCGGCCGGCAAATCTATAGGACCGGAACTGTAGATGAAAATATAATCACCTTCGGTGTTGGCATTTGCGGTATCAAAGACGCCGGGTGTTAAAAAATTATTGAATACATAGTCATCATAAGAAATAGTGTTATTGCCACCAAACTGAGGTGAAGCAAATCCGGTTAAACCAATCATATCGGACTCATCTAAATCAGTAAATTCAAAATTGGGTTCGCCGGGTTGGCGGATGTCAAATGGATCGCCTGCTGTTGGAACTCCATCGCCTTCACCATCATCACCGGTATTCGGCAGTCCATCAACGCCCACATCATCCTTTTCGATGTCCCAATCACCGTCATTATCAATACCGTCACTTTGTGATTCATCGACCATACCGTCTTGGTCATTGTCTTTGCCATCTAAAGGATTTCCTGGGCTTTCCAGGAATTTATAACCGAAATACCCTGGTGGGCGACCAATGACATCACTTTTACCGTCGGCATCCCACGCATAAACCATGTTAATATCTTTTTCGAAATAAGAAAGGTCATCTTGCCAATTGCTTGGTCCGCCGATATGCGGATCACCCCACATACCGAATATTACTTCTTTCAGATCTTTGGGGCTTTTATTTGTTACTTTGTAAATCAGAAATATAATGTCTTCAGCTAGCGGATTTGCCCATTGATAATAGCGAAATTCAATTTCAAGACCAAGCCCCTTTTTAGTTGAGTCGTCAGGAAAGGGATAATATTCAAACTCCTTATTTTCACGGTCATCCACAACAAAAAATGATTCCATATCAGAGTTGGAAGCCCCTTGTTTTAGAGCTCCGGGCCATTTGTACTCTCGAAGATTTTCATTATACCAACCTTCCGGCCAACTGTCTGGTTTGCCGTCGCCATCACGATCAATATCATTTGAGGTTGGAATAAAATTACTATTTGGATCAGCATAAGGAACATTTAAATCATTATAAGCAAGTGGTTGCCAACCCCAAAACTCTTTACCATCTGGAGAAACTTCACCACCTAATGAAACTAATCCATCGCTGATTACGCGAGCATACCAAGTAGTATCACCGTTAGCAACGCGATAATACGCATCTTGGTGGCTGCGTGGGGCAACTTCAACTTCAGCGGCAATGAAGGGACCAAATTCATAGCCATACCCCAAGCCCTCCCAAACAATATCAGTTGTGCGGTTGCCAGGGCTTGATATTGAACCGTAGTTCCAAATTTCAGTAGTAATTTTATTACCATTTAATATCGCTTTTTGGCGACGTAAAACCTGCGGATCGTCCTCAGCTTGATCTTTAATAACGGCATTGCGCCAATCGTAATATTCAGTGTGTTTTGACTGATTCCAAGTCTTCTTTGGTCCTTGGCGGTACTCTTCATTTTTGTTGGATTTAAACAATGACCATTGCGCACTTAAGAAAGAAGTCATTGTAAAGATCACAATAATTAAATATGAGAATTCAACTAATTTTTTATATAAGTAGTTCATCTAATTTTCCTATAATCTCTAAAATTCAAATGATAAGCCAAACTGGACTGACCGTGGAGCGCGGTAATAATAAGCCCGTTGTTGGTATTCTTCCCAAGTGTGGACACCCTCTTCGCCGTAATGTGACGTAAGCGCTTCAGTTTCCTGGGTTGAACGATTAGCATATGTATATCCGGCACGGCCGGTATCATCGAACACATAGCGCTCATTACGTGTATCAAATAAATTAAATATTTTAGTGAACAGTACAACATCAAATGCGCCTAATTTTAAATTTTTAAAGATACGCATGTTAACGTTTTTTTGCCACGGCTTTCGTTCGCTGTTATGAACAGAGACATAATTAGCATTTGGGGTTACAGGTGTATAGGGCCATCCAGCCGATAATTTGCCTATGAAACTTATACCCCAATTTTGTGGTTCGCTGATTGTGATCGTTGCGTTTAAGACATGCGGTTGGTCCCAATCTAATAAAACTACACGTTTTTCTTCTTCCTCTCCAGTCAATGAATTAAAATAAAAAGATCCAGCTGAATCAGCATTACCTTCTGTTAATTGATATGAATAATCGATGAAAGCAGAGGTTTTTGTGGTTGGATCCCATCGTTTTGTTAAGCTCAGAGTAAGACCCTTTACATTTCCATAATCTTTGTTTAAATAGATCGAATACGAAGCCGGACCATAATTAGGTGATAAATAATCGATGGATTGTGTAGCCAATAAATCACGGATATCTTTGTAAAAGGCACTGACATCAATCGCTAAATTGCGCGTGAATTGCTGTTGCAACCCAAATTCATAGAGTACAGTTTTCTCAGGTTTAAGGTTAGCATAGCCTATGATGGGATCTTCATTGGCCCCGAAAACACGTGTTCGATATAATTTGTTTAAGGCCGGTAATTGATAAAAATGTCCGTACGAAAAATGTAAGATTCCTTCATCAGTAATTGGAAAAGAGACTCCGAGACGCGGAGAAACCACTTGTTTAGATGTCGCCTCGGCCCGTTCGCCTTCTGGATCTAACAAATCAATAATATAGTCATCATTCGGATTGAAATAATCAAATCTTAATCCGGCATTTATTATCATATCCGGATATTCAATTTTATCTTGTAAATAACCTGAAGCAAATACCGCTTGTTTTTTATAATAACTATGACTCGGCGATTCATTGCGCGGTGTTACCGTGGGAGTGGTATAATCCTGATTATCATAAAGAATTGTAAAAAAATCTTCTTCGAGATCATCAATTCTAAAACTTAAACCACCTTTTACTTCATGGCGATGGTTAAGTTGGCTGGTTATATCAAACTTGCCTCCCTTAGAATTTGAATAGCGATAAAGATGATCCATTTGCGTACCGCCAAATACAAATGTTGTAGTTGGAGGAGAGCCTAGAATATTATTTGTTGAAACATAGCCAGGATTATCGGGATCCATATAAATTGCATTCGTGTCTTCAAATGCATATTTTCTATAATCGGTGTTGGCGATAAAAAAGTTCGCCTCATAATATGTTTTAGTGAAGGCTTGCGTTAATTTAATTGAATAATTATTGTTAGTGGTGAAATAGTCATAGATACCGTCTGGATTAAACTTATACCGATGTGATGATAAATCGGCTTTGTTCCATTCATGATTATCGTAGATAAGTTGCGTAGATAATTTAAGCTTGGGCGTTATGCGATACGTTAATTTTCCGAGTAAATTTAAACGAAGATCAGAATTCATCGGAACATAAGCTTTATCACCGTTATTCTGAATATACCAATAATCTGCAAAGCGGAAATCAGCAAAATCATTAGGATTATGTTCACGCTTTCCATAAATGTAACCCTCGTCGTTGTCGTATCTGCCGCTCAAATTAAAAGTGAATTTACCATTTCTTGAAAGCAGCGGAACCCGCCCTGTTAGAGTGCCTTCGATGACTTGGTTAGCAGTGAAATTTAAGTCATCAATATGCAAGTATAAATCACTATCATCAGAGAAATAATCACCGCTATAAACTGATAAATTTCCGCTGTATTGTGGTCCACCTTCAGCGATTTGAATGTTAACAATTCCACTCATGGCATTTCCGTATTCCGCATTAAATGCGCCACTCACGACTTTCATTTCCTGTAGTGCTTTATTGGAAACATTGACTGCCAAACCATTGGTAAAAAAGGGATTCGCTACTGAAATTCCATCGATGTAATAGCCAACTTCATTTGACCGCCCGCCGCGAATATGTAATGCACCATCGGCACCGACGTTCACACCGGCTTGAGTAGTTAAAACACCAAGAAACGTTTCCACCGGCAGATCTTTAATTTCATTTGACGTGGTAATTTTTTGAGAAGCTGTAAGATCTTTACGTACCAAAGGCCGTTCGGCTTGTACAATAACTTCTTGGCCTTGTAACACTTCTTGGGTCATTTTAAAATCTTGACTGGTGGTTTGACCGGTATTTACTTGTAAATTTTGAATAGCGTGGGTCGTGTATCCAATATATGATGCTCTTAATGTATACTCGCCCGGAACAACATTTAGAATTACATAATTTCCGTTTAAATCAGTAGCTGCCCCAAGTGATAATTCACTGATGTACACATTAACACCCGGCAAGGCATCGCCGGTTTTTGCGTCAGTAACAGTTCCTGATATTTTACCTCCGGCAGCCCAGGTTATAGAGATAATGATGAAAATAATTGATAATGATTTTAAATTTTGCATAAGTAAACCATTTAACTTGTGAATAATTGGATAATATTTTAATAATGAGTTTGAATTTACAATAACTTCACTATTTCTGGTATAATTTTCTTATCAAAAATCGCAGTATGGACCTTAATTTTTATCTTGTACAGTTTAATGATTTCTTTTTTAACTTATCGCAAGCATATTACCAATATTTTAAATATAACAATGAGGGAAAAATGAAAAATACATTGTATGGTTTATTATTCATAACCTTGATTGGCTCATCTTTACACAGCCAGGGATTTAAACAAATTGGCGTTGCTCCACCATACGGCGATAATTTTGGTGGAATAGAATTGCTTGGGCCAGAAGAAAAAGATGCATCGGATGCTGGACGAGGATTACTCGCTGGTACGGATCTAGATAATGATGGTAAAATTGAGGTTTTTGTTACTAGCTATGCTGATCATAAAGTATACTGTTTTGAACAAACGATCACTGATACATTTGCCTTAGTCTGGCAATCAGCTGATAATACAACAACAGATTCTCATCCTCGTGATATTAAAACAGGGGATTTAGACAATGATGGAACTCCTGAAATAATTTTTTTCTTGGGACAAACATTAGGTCCAGATAATCCTGAAGCAGGTTTACAAGTCTATGAATGGGACGGCACCGATAACGGCTATGGAGACGAACCTGTTTTTAGAGCCGATTTTTATAGTGTGCTTAATGATTCCTTATCCCAATTATCAGTAGAAAGCTTCTCCGTTGGTGATATTGATCAAGACGGTAAACAAGAACTGTTAGTTGCTAACAATGGTAATAATGCCGGAATATTAGGTACCAAAGATGGATCAACAACTTATTCTGAGGATCGATTTATGATTTTGTCAGTCACAGGAAATTTTGGAGAGTTTGGCACAACTTTAGTCGAAGAATTTGCCGTTTCACCACGCGATCACGATAAAGATGGTTCAATAGATTCACCATTCATTCTTGGTGGTGGCACTCCAACTGATATTATTATTTGTGACACCGACGGTGATGGTTTATTGGAAGCCGCTTGTTCTTCTTATAATTATTTAGCTATATTTTTTGTAGAGGCCACTGGACCAGATGCTTATACACTTGGTGCGACAACAGTGGTTGGACCGGCGTATCCTGATGATACATTTACACTTGGTTTGTCTGCGGCAGATATGAATGGTGATGGAAAAGATGAAGTATACCTTGCCGGCTGGTTTCCGGAGATTGGAGAGAGGCCATTATATGTAATAAAAGATGTTGATGGTGATGCAACAAATATTGATGCTGATACAGAATTAAGTATAGTTGGTACAGGTGCAGCTTATGGATGTACCGCAGTTCCTGATTTTGGTGTAGTTGTTGGAGGAGAGCCAGGCAAAAGTGATATTACTTTGTTTGAGTTAGAAGGGGGAAATTGGACAAAATCTGTTCATGTTCTTAGTGATGCAACATCGGGATGGGTCTTTAAAATTTCCGATGCATTCGACTCAGATAATGATGGAAATTGGGAGATTGGAATACCTTATCAAGCTGTTTTGGATAGTGTAGATACTAACAATGATGGTATACTTGATGCTGTGGATCCAAATGAGAACAGAGTATTCCGCATTGTTGAATGGGACGAAAATTATGTGAGTGTTAAAAATACTACTTTAATTTTACCAAGTGATTACAAATTAGCTCAGAATTATCCGAACCCGTTTAACCCGACAACAACGATTTCTTACACTTTACCAATTGAAAACAATATTACAGTAAATATCTATAATTTTTTGGGCGAGCATGTTGCCACTTTGGTGAATAATGAATCGCAACCGGCTGGAACCCATGATATTGTCTGGAATGCATTAGACAAAAATGGAACGCGTGTCCCAACAGGCACCTATATTTATGAATTGAAATATGGTAATTTCTCGCAAACCAAACGCATGACATTGCTAAAATAATTAATACCAAAAATGATAAAAAGCCATCGTAAAATGCGATGGCTTTTTTATTTTGCTGAGAGCTATTTTATTGGTATTATTTGAAGGATATCAACAGCTAATCAATTAATAATTAAAATGAAAATTATCAGGTATATTTTACTAACGGTTGCTTTCCTAATTATTTGTAACTGCACGGCAACACGAGAATTGCAAAAAATTGCCGGTGATAAAAAATTAATCGGTCAAATTAACAATGTGATAGCAGAGTCCGGTTTAACTGCCAATATGGGTATAAAAATTATTTCTCTACGAACCGGAGAAACACTTTATGCGCTAAATTCTGACCATTTGTATAATCCGGCAAGCAATAATAAGCTTTACACCGCCGCTGCGGCTTTGCATTATCTTAAGCCACAATTTAAGTTTAAAACTTCAGTTTGGGTTGACAGCACTTTTCAAGATTCAGCCCGCGTTCCACGATTAGTTTTAGTGGGAGGTGGCGATCCTGATTTGTATCCATCTGAATTGCAATTTGTTGCTGAGCAAATCAGTAAAAAATTCAATGTAATCGATACTTTAATTGTTGATAACTCCCTTTTTGATGCTGTTAATTATGGCCCAGGTTGGATGTGGGATGAAGGTTCATCTTGGCATTTTGCGCACATTGATGCGCTTTCATTTAACGATAATTGCTTAGATATTACAGTCGCCCCGGGCGATATTGGCGCAAAACCGATTGTTTCGATTGAACCAAAATCTGATTTAATTAAAATTATAAATAATGCTAAAACGATTACTGACAGTACTAATTTTGTTGATCTAAAAGTTGAACGGCAGTGGTGGGAACATAAAAATCTGTTTGAAATTAACGGCACAATCTCGAGTGATTCCGATACACAAATATTTACACGCAACATTGAGCAGCCGGCATTGTTCGCTGGAACTATTTTTCTAAATTATCTTATAGAAAATAATATTATAGTCAAAAATAATGTTAAAGTTGGAAGGATTAGCACATTAATGGTTCCGATCTATGAATTTTATTCCAAACCATTAACTTATTCGGTTTCCAATTTTTTAAAAACGAGTGATAATCTAAGCGGGGAATTATATGTGAAAATGATTGGGACAGAAACATCAAACCAACAAGGGACTTGGGATAATGGAATGTTGGCAATCAAAAAATTCATAAATGATGTCGTTGAAATTGACACTACCAAAATGAGTATGGTAGACGGTTCTGGCATTTCACGTTATAATTTGACATCGCCGGATCAGTTGACTCATTTATTAAAATTTATGTATTCAAATCATGCTTTCAATGCCGAGTTTTTAGCAGCTTTGCCAACTGGTGGTTGGGATGGATCTCTGAAAAATAGAATGATTAACATCAAAAACGATCAAGTTATTCGCGCTAAAACCGGTACTTTATCTGGTGTAAGTTGTTTATCCGGCTATGCATTCACAAAAAGCGGCGAACCATTAGCGTTTTCAATCATGATGAGTGGCTATGTTGGCAGTTCACAGCCATATCGAAAGCTACAAGATAGTATTATAAAAATATTTGTCAATTATTGATATTAATCAAAATATTCAATACGGTTTATTAATAGTTTTTATATTGCATAAGGAAAATTTAGATATGGCATAAAAAATGACTATTTTTTAGTTTATGTAGAACTTTAATGTGTATACCACCTCTCGTCATCTGGTGGCCAACCACTACCCTGGGTCCAAATTTTTGCATTTCCTCTTTTAACAGTAAAATGTCCGCCATGTGGTCCCTTTTTATATTCTATTTGAACATCCCATTTGCTTGGGAATATGACCTCCGCCCAGTCATTACCGATTCTTAGCCATAATCTTTTTCCATAAAAATCGTAGACTGGCCATGAATTGGTATCAAATGGACCACTAGCGTCAGCGACAAAGTTAACCTTTGGATTAACACTATAACCATACCAATAACTATTGGATTCCCCCCGACGTATATAACTGTTTACACCAACTCTATACAAGGATATGAATGCAGAAATTGGTCTCCCACGCCCGTCAATTACAGTAAGACCCAATTCCCATGGATAAGCAGAAATAAGGGTAGGCAGTAGGATAAGTCCAATAATTGCTAAAACGGTTTTTTTCATTAGTAATCTCCTTTTTGGTTATTAAAAACCACAATTAAAGTTAAGCAGCAATATTATATATGTAAACTAAATTAATTATAAATGAAAAAGGGCGAGTATAGTCTGCCCATCTCGCCCTTTAAATTAATTGCCTTACTTAATGTAAGTCATCTTCCGTACTTTAATCGTGTTACCTGCTTTGAGTTGATAAATATAAGCACCGGCCGGGACTATATTGCCGATTTTATCTTTTCCACTCCAAGTAACTTCATAGGCACCTTGCGACAAATTCTCATTTACTAAAGTAGCTACTTCATGTCCCAACATATTATAAACTGTAAGAGTAATCAATTCATCGGAAGGAACTTCGAATGCAATTGTTGTAGTTGGATTAAACGGATTAGGATAATTCTGTGAAAGTTTATAACCATCTACGACAGTGCCGGTTTGTGCAATGCTAAGTACAGGATCAGAACCGGGTTCACAAGTATAATCTAATACTACCATAGGTTTTGTAGCATCAGGATTAAATAGGTCCCCACCATATGGCACACTAGACCCATAAATAACTTCTAAAGCTTCATCAGAATCTACATTTGCGAGACTTACAATGCTCCATACGCCAGCACCAGCACCGGCATCTGAGTCATAATTTTTATCGATTGTACTAAATACATAATTATTTGGGTCCGTAATGTCACCACCTCGATATGCTAATCTGAATATTTGAGCAACGTTAACATCAGTGCCGCCACGCGAACCAAATATGAAGTCAAGATTGCCATCGCCATCGACATCACCTGATGTGCTTCCCCAAGCGCCACGACTGTCAAAGTACATATTAATATTGACTAATGTTGTTCGGGTAAGATCATTTGCGCCATTTTCTTGTAATAACAATATTGCTTTTTTGGCATCATCACCTACACCGGCATCATCGTAAACAGCAATTATAATTTCCTCAGTTCCATCGCCATCAATATCTACCACTTCAGCAGATTGGTTAGGGAATCCACCTTCTAATGGCGCTAATGCGGCATAAGTATATGCAGAGCCGTCCCAAGACACTTTAGAGATCTCAGTTTCTGAGAAGAAATACGCATTTGATCCTAAAACTGCGACAGTCCATTTATTATTTATGCCATCAGGGAGTGGATGGTCTAATCCACTTGTCTCCATTGTCCAAGTTTCTGATCCATCGCCATCATCTGGTACATCACTGACTGAGCAAATGCCAAAATAATAACCACCGTTTCCTCCTTTTCGGTCAGCAAAAAGAAATTCTTGTTTTCCGTCATCATCTATATCGGCTGCAGCGCCGTGCATAGGACGAACATTCACATTGTCTTCAGCCGGGAATGCCCACATTGAATTAGGTTTGAAGGCATCTCCATCAGCTACACCAAAATTATCACTTGAACCACCTTCATGTTCGTACACTAGGATGCGATAGGGATTCGCTTCTTCTGTAAAATTGTTTGCAGGTGCCCAAGTAAGTTCTTGTTTTCCATCACCATCTAAATCAGTCAATACAAGCACAGGCCAGGTATTTTGATATGTAACTGGAGCAACAGCTTGCCATACTTGATTCCAAGCTGAACCATTCCATTCTAACTTGTATATTCGTGGAATTTCTTCATGTGCGCCGTCTAGTACATTATCCCACATGTCGTTAACAATATATAACTCAGTCATTCCATCACCGTCAACATCCACATTCGATATTACATTTCCAATTCCACCGGTATTAAGATCAACCTCCGGAATTTCGATTTCGGCTATTCTTTCAAAGCATTGATCTTGTGCCATCAAATTGACGGGTGCAAGAAATAAAACTAATATTGCACTTAAAGCAATAAGCGTCAATTTTCTCATTTGACCTCCTTTATTTGTTATTTATTAAGAGTTTTTGTAAACAAAAGTTTTATTAGATGATAATATGATATTTTCAAATTTTGTCAATTATTTAAATATGATACAATCTAATATTACCCCAAAGTTAATTAATTAATATATAAATATTCAACCATTTTATATTTTTAGCATTGATGCTTCTTTACCTTATTAGAACCATTGATTTACTAATCTGTGTCCCATTTGATTTCAGTTTGTAATAGTACAATCCACTGGAAACCGGCAATCCATCGTCTGATAAACCATCCCAGATAATCGAATAATCACCCGAATTCTTTGATTCATTAATTAACGTTCGAACATTTTTGCCGAGCATATCATAAACTGTTAAATTAATAAAACTTGATTCGTTTAAACTATATGAAATTACTGTTTGGGGATTAAATGGATTTGGATAATTCTGATTTAAAGTAAAATGGGTTGGAATTGAATTATTATCCGATGAAATGGCCAAAGTTGTTCCATTTTCAATAATGAATACATAAGCATCATTAGACCAATCTTCAAAATCACTGCTATAATTTACAAAAACATATTCATTTTTTCCGTCATTATCCATATCACCACCATAAGAACCATAGGCAATTCGTGGAGAGATAACTGATAGAGCTGAGTCAGCAGAAATGCCGAGATCGGCAGCGGCAGTTGCGAATATGTCATAAGCAACCGAAACATCCCAACTTGATGAATTAGCCGGATCACCGGTACCTTTATATTCTATATCATATACTAAACCGGTATATCTTCCGGCGAGCATAAGCGAGAGGTTTCCATCACCATCAGGATCACAAATCTCTATATTATTAAATCCACCTCCTTCGGGATGCGACAATTCCATTAATACTTTTACGTCGGAATCATCTATTGTGCCATTATCAGCTTCGCCCTCGATAAAAAACAACGTATGATAATTATCACCTGGTAAGTTCATCCCCGCAATATACATTTCATTAGTTCCGTCATTGTTAACATCGGTAACACCGACGCCATCCCAAGCACCGTAATCAATATTAGGATCCAATTCAATTATTTCACTTTGCAGTTCATATGTATCTGGTCCTGTTGCTTCGTAAATTCGCAAAGTGAATAAATCCCATAATAAACCGTGAATTTCACGATTTCCATCACCGTCTAAATCACCGGTTGTTACACTATAGAGTGCACCACCTTCATTTTCAGTGCGAAATTCGATATTCCAATTTGCGAATACTGTAAATGTACCCGTAACACTTGAAACTATAATTTCTCTGACATTGCGATCCGGTTCACCTCTTACACCTGTAATTAGTTCATTTTTACCATCCTGGTCAATATCTTCCACCATTAAACTCATTGGTCTAAAATCAATACCGTCTTCAAGGTCATAGTTCCATGTCCCATGCGGTTCACAAATCCCAGTTGAATAATTACCATATTTATTTTCACCATCGACACCATTCCATTCAAAAATCCATAGTCTTGGAGGGCTTATACCGGCATCATTGGTGGGTTGGGTTACGAGTATTTCAATTATACCATTATTGTCAGCATCGCCTACTGCGATACCATTATAACTATTAGCTCTATAAGGGAACTTCCACGACCATACAAGTTCGTATGTATTATCGGCCGATGCTTCGTACATCATCACAAAATTCGAATCTTTGTCACAAATAGATGCGATAAATTCTCCCCAACCATCATTATCAGTGTCAAAGCCTGCTTTTACAATATGCATTCCCGATAATGATTGTGGCGGTTGAAATGGATTAGTTGCCATTTTCCAAGTTTGATTCCAATCACTTTGTGCAGTAAGCATTGTGCTTAATAAAAATATAATAAAAAAATATCTTTTCATTTTGATGTTTCCTTAGAATATTGAGGTGAATAAACAAGAACTAGATTATTCGGTTTGTATGATATTTTAGCTATACTATACATTATTTTTGAACCGTAATTTAGTTATTGAAATTAATTATATCAATAATTATTCCAAGAGTAATACATAATCTATCAGAAAATTATAAATAAATTTAGTCTATAGATAATTAAATTAATTTTAAACTATTATCAAGGTCATCAATTAAATCGGAGACGTCTTCGCAGCCGACCGAAAGACGTATCAAACCATCAGTAATACCTGCGGCAATTCTGTCCTTTGGAGCCATAGTTAAATGTGTCATAGATGCGGGATGTTGGATTAAAGTCTCAAAACCGCCCAGCGAGACTGCTAATGTTGCTACTTCAACATTGTTCATAACAGTTTGGCCGCCTTTCACACCGCCTTGCACCTCAAAACTGATCATTGAGCCAAAGCCACGCATTTGTTTTTTTGCCAATTGATGTTGCGGATGCGATGGTAAACCTGGGTAGCTCACCCATTCAACTTTGTGATGATTGTTGAGGAAATCAGCAATTTGTTGCGCATTTTCCTGAGCTTTATTAACGCGTAATGAAAGCGTCCTTAAGCCGCGTAAAACCAACCATGCTTGATGCGGATCAATTGTACCACCAAGATAGTAAAGCACTGCAGCTGTGCGTTCCAATAATTCTTTATCGTTGAATACCAGAATTCCGCCGACAACATCCGTATGACCGTTAATTGATTTCGTCATACTATGCATAACGATATCAGCTTCAAAATCAATCGGATTTTGCATAATTGGACTCATAAATGTATTGTCTACAACCATTATTGCGTTATTATTATGAGCAATTTCGGCACATGCTTTTAAATCAGAAAGTTTGATTGTTGGATTGGTTGGCGATTCGATAAATAATAATTTCGTATTTGGTTTTACAGTTTTTCGAACAAGTTCGCTGTCAGATGTATCGATGAAATCAAATTCTACGCCAAAGCGGGAAAAATCACGCTCCATCAGAACACGAGTAGGGCCATAAACTGCGTCGGATCCGATTATATGAGCTCCATTGCTTAAAAAGGTCATATAAACAGCTGTAGTGGCGGCCATACCGGAAGAAGTCGCAATAGCGCCAACGCCTTTTTCCAAAGTTGCGACAGCTTCTTCTAAAGCGGAAACGGTCGGATTACCGGAACGAGTATAATAATAATAGGGACTTTTACCAGCAAAGCGCGCGGTGGCATCGTCGGTTGAAGCAAATCTAAACGTGGATGTTTGATAAATGGGCGGAACAACAGCGCCATAAGTTTTATCCGGATTTGTTCCAGCGTGAGCAACCTGCGTGTCTATTTTTTTTGATTTAATATTTTTCATTTTTGCACTTCTTGTTAATTATTATTTAATTGGAATTTTGGTTTCTTGTTTAAATGTTGATAACACCACCAGCGTTTTAAGATGTTGAATATCCGCCAAGGAAGTTAATTTTTGGAAAATAAATTGCTCATAGGTTGGAATGTCTTTTGTGGCAACTTTTAATAAGAAATCGGCATTTCCAGTTATATGATGGCATTCCAATATTTCATCAAGCTCAAGAACGGAAGCCATAAATTTTTCCATAATATCTCTGCCGTGGCGGACTAAAGTTACCTCGACAAATGTAAAACAATTGATGCCAATTTTTTGTGGATCAACCAATGCCGCATAGCCTTTGATAAACCCTTTATTTTCAAGTTTTCTAACTCTTTCTGCTGTCGGTGGAGGAGAAATTTTAACTTGTTTGGCAAGATCCGAATTTCTAATTCGGCCATTCACTTGCAAAATGCTTAATATTTTTTTATCTATGTGATCAATTTTCATATTAATATTATGTATTATTCAAAAAATGACTAATAAATTAATAAAAAATTTGTATATAACATAATAATATTTTAGAAACAATTTTTATTTAACAAATTTCAAAATGTTCTATTGTTGATTTATTAATTTCGGTTGATATATGGAATTATTTCTACGTATTTAGTAAATTTCAATAATAATAATAAGAGGAATATTTGAAGGCAGCATTTTATAATAAATATGGATCCGCGGATGTTATTGAAATTGGTGAACTAGAAAAACCACAAATATTATCTGATGGGGTATTAGTACGAGTATACGCATCTTCAGTCAATCCGGTAGATTGGAAAATACGTAGTGGAAGTTTAAAACTATTTACCGGTAAAAGGTTTCCAAAAGGGTTAGGATTTGACATTTCCGGTAAAATTGTTAAAGTCGGTGAAAAAGTCACTGCATATAAACGCGGGGATGAAGTTTATGGAAAATTAAGTGGTTTAAAAAATAATGCCCAGGCTGAATATGTTTCAGCTAAAGCCGATGATTTGGCTCTTAAACCGAAAAATATCAATTTTGTTGAGGCAGCTGCCGTTCCATCAGCTGCTTTAACAGCTTATCAAGCATTGCTTAGTAAGGGTGGGTTAGCCAAAAATTCCAAAGTATTAATTAATGGTTGCTCAGGGGGTGTTGGTCATTTTGGATTGCAAATTGCCAAGGCCTTAGGTGCAACTGTAACCGGTGTCTGCAGTACTAAAAACGTGGCCTTGGCAAAGGAATTGGGTGCAAATAAAGTGATCGATTATAAAAAAGAAAAAATTGTTGATAGCGAATTACAATTCGATATCTTTTTTGACGCAGTAGCGAAGCAATCCTTTGGTAAAGCAAAACCAATCTTAAAAAATGGTGGTAAATATATCACAACCTTACCATCAGCTAGTTTGTTTTTAAGTGTAATTTCCGGTTTATTAAGCACAAAAAAAGCGAAAATGATCAATGTCAAATCAAATGTGAAAGATTTAAACCATATAACCAAATTGATTGAGATAGGTAAAGTAAAACCAATCATAGAAAAAGTATACAAATTAGAGCAGATTCAAGAAGCTCATCGCCATAGTGAGACTGGAAGAGTTGTTGGTAAGCTGGCTGTTTCAATCAATTAGAATTAAACATGAAAAAGGGAACAGTAAAAGAATATAGCAGGTCGAAAGGTTATGGATTCATTATCGGCGATGATGACCGTGATTATTTTGTACATGTGAGCGGCTTACGACCACAATTACAACAACGCGGGCTTAAAGAAGGACAGCGTGTTCTGTTTGATGGTGAATTTGGTGTCCGTGGCGATAAAGCTGTAAACGTACGAATTGAATAATTGATATCTATCGAATTGATTTGAAACGAATTCATTCCTCTATAATTTTTGCATTTACTATCAGTATTATGCTATTTTCGGATTGCGCATCGATAAAAGCTCCACAGGGTGGAGCAATTGATGAGACTCCTCCTGAACTCGTAAGTGTTTCGCCCCCCAGCGGTACGGTTAATTTTTCCACAAGAAAGATTGAAATTGAATTTTCCGAATATATGGATGAAGCAAGTTTTAGTAATAATATTAAAATATATCCTAAATTGGATTTACCTTTCCAATTCAAATTTAAAGGAAAAAAAATTATTCTTACCCTGCCCGATTCTTTGAAAAATAACCAAACCTATATAATCTATTTAAATAGAAATATCAAAGATGAGCACAAAATTGCCTTGGCAAACGCCGTCCAAATTGCGTATAGCACAGGTAGTGCGATAAGTGGAAATTCAATTTATGGAAAAGTTTACGGGAACGATCCTGGGGCTGTTCATCTTTGGAAAATAAATGAGGTAAACAATGATTCTTTGTTCGCTACTGTTCCCAATTACGTTACCGATGTGAGTGAAAGCGGCAGCTATTCATTTAATTATTTGCCGGCTGGCAATTATCAAATTTTGGCAGTAGAAAAACGTGGAGCGGGATTACCACTTGTTCCAACTCAAATTCAGTATGGTAAGCACTGGAAAAATATTTTAACACTCGGTGAAGACGATACTTTTAAAAATATAAATTTTCGATTGTGGAAAGAATCTGACTCATTGAAAATTATCCAAGGGGAGTGGTCAAATTCTGATTTAGGGTGGATAACTTTTAACAATGATTTACCAATAGAAATTGAAGCAGATTTACAAGTCCAAGACAGTAGTGGCACGGCAATTGACACTTTTCAGTATTATTTGGATCCGCTGAATCATAGAAAACTGATTATCAAAACCAATGAATTGCCTGAACAAAATGAGTTAAAAATATATGTTAATTCGCTAAAAAATCAGAATGAGGTATTGCTTGATTCAGCTGAAATCACAATTAAAATTCCCACAAAAACTGATACCAGCAATTTGCAGATGCTTGAGCCAAGCGGCGGTTATGGTTCTATATCGGGGTCGATTGCTAACGCTGAGAAAAATTTAGCAATCGAATTAATTGATGTGAAAAATTCACGTTTGTCACAAACGACTTTAGTAAATTCTGCTACTGAATTTGAATTTAAAACAGTACCTGCAGGAAATTATTCATTGTTAATTTTTAAAGATGATGACAAAAATATGAAATACACTTTTGGTAAAGTTTATTCTGATGCGCCAAGTGAATGGTTTTATTTTTATCCTGATTCATTTGAGGTCCGCGCCAACTGGGATACTGAAATCATACCAATAATTTTACCGGAGAAAAATTAATGTATTGTGTAATAATGGCCGGTGGTAGCGGCACAAGATTTTGGCCGTATAGCAGATTTAATCGTCCAAAACAATTTCTAAAAATTGTTGGTAAATCAAACATGCTGCAAATGACGGTGGATCGCCTTAAAAAAATTAATTCGGTTAAAGATATATTTATTGTGGCACGAAAAGATTTAGCAGATGTAATCAAAAAAGAAATTAAACACATCAAACCGGAAAATATTATCATTGAACCAAGTGGAAAAAATACAGCGCCTTGCATTGGTTTATCTGCGCTAAAAATTGCTCAACTTGATAAAAATGCCGTGATGGGAGTTTTTCCGGCTGATCACTTAATAATTGGACATAAAAATTTCGCAAAGGCGGTCGCTAGTGCCAAGCATGTGGCGCGCAAGAAAAAAGCTATTGTAACCATCGGATTGAAACCGACGTTCCCTGCAACCGGCTATGGATATATCCAATATTGTCTTGAAAGTGATACTGATCATATAGATGCTTATAAAGTGAAAGTATTTGCCGAAAAACCACATCTTTCCTTAGCTAAAAAATTTATCGTAAGTGGCGACTTTTTATGGAACTCCGGGATGTTTATTTGGACAATAGATACCTTTTTTAAAAATGTTAACAAACACATGCCGGATTTATATCAGCAATTAAAAAAAATTGATAAAGAAATTGAGCGAGGCAATAACTTTGTGCAAATTTGGCAGGGGATTGTACCGCAATCAATTGATTATGGTCTGATGGAAAAAGCTAAAAATGTATATTTAATTAAGGCAAAATTTAAATGGAGCGATTTGGGCTCATGGAGTACTGTTTATGATCATATTTCTAAGACAAAAGATGGTAATGCTATTAAAGGTGATGGAATCGTTTTGAATGGGAAAGATAATTTTATACAGTCTGAAAACCGCTTGACAGCCGTAGTCGGATTGGATAACATCGTAGTTGTTAATACCGATGATGCCACATTAGTAATTCCTAAAAATAAAGTAGAGAACGTAAAAGAGTTGGTTGAACATTTAAAGGAATTGAAACGAAACGAATTATTGTAGCCATATTGAATAAGAACAAAATATTTGAATATTTATTGGATTTAGCAGATCGGATGGGCATCCGTATAGTTAAAGGGAAAGGTGATTTTAACGGCGGCGAATGTTGTGTAAATGCCAAAAACGTAATTGTAGTCAATAAGATAAAACCTATTGAATTTCAATCCGAAATAATTGTGGAGGGCTTGTTAAATTATAATTTAGGAAAACAGTATCTGATACCGGCAGTACGATCATATATCGAAGATGAATTAGGATATAAAATCAAGAATTAATAAATAAAAATTGAGGAAATAATGAAAGAGTACAAATCTAATGATATAAGAAATATGGCAATTGTAGGCCATGGAGCTTGTGGCAAAACCCTTCTATCGGAGGCTATGTTAGCTACCGGTGGAGTTGTGAACCGAATTGGTTCCATCGAAAATGGTACCACAGTTTCCGATTATCATCCGGACGAACATAGCCGTCAAATTTCGATACATGCTACACCATTACATCTTGAATGGAATCAAAAGAAAATTAATTTCATTGACACGCCCGGTTATTTAGATTTTGTGGGCGAGGCGCTCGGTGCTCTGGCAGTCGTGGATATGGCCATGATTGTTGTTCATGCTGCGCAAGGAATAGAAGTTGGCACAGAACAAATGTGGTCTAATGCCACTAAAATTGGCATTCCAAAAATGATTGTTGTTAATGGATTAGATCGTGAACACACTAAATTTGATGAAATACTTAAAATGGCTCGCGAGCGATTTGGCAAAAACGTATTTCCGTTGCAATTACCGGTAAATGCAGGCCCCGGATTTAACCAAATTGTAGATGTAATCCGTAGTGAAATAATAACCTACAAAACCGATGGAAGTGGAAGCTTTACCGAGGCAAACGCGGAAGGTGAATGGTCGAATAAAGTACAAAAATTACATGAAGAATTTATTGAATATATTGCCGAATCAGATGATGCCCTATTAGAAAAATTTTTTGAACAAGGCAATCTTTCGGAAGATGAAATGCGGCAGGGAATTCATACTGCATTTCAAAACCAATCCTTTGTCCCATTGTTCTGTACTTCGGCGGTAAATAATATTGGCATTAACAGAATTCTAGATTTTATCAGCAAATATGGTTCATCACCGGTTGATCGTGCGAGTGTAAATGCACAAGCTATTAAAAATAAAGAAGAGATAAAAATCCAGCTTAGTCAACCAGAAGCGGTGGCGCAGGTATTTAAAACTATTAGTGAAGCACACGTCGGTGACCTTTCATTTTTCAGAGTTTACTCAGGTAAAATTACAACCGGTGAAGATTTGTACAATTCCTCTCAATCATCAAATGAAAGAATGGGGCAATTATTTGTGCTTAACGGTAAGAATCGTACGAGTGTTCAGCATATAAACGGTGGTGATATTGGTGCTGTTGTTAAATTGAAAAACACGCATACTGGCGACACACTTTGTAGTCCAAAATTAAAAGTATTATTACCGGAAACTGAATATCCCAAACCCAATATCCATGCTGCAATAGTGTTAAAAGCAAAAGGCGACGAAGAAAAAATTTCGATGGGATTAGCCGCTTTACATGAAGAAGACCCGACCTTTGTATATCGCGTAGATAATGAAATTCGTCAAACAATTATTTCCGGCCAGGGAGAGTTACATTTTAAAGCAGCGATGGAACGTTTAAAAGAACGCTTCGATGTGGATATTGATCTGATCGAGCCGAAAATTCCTTATCGTGAAACGATACGTGGGAAAGGTGAAGCAAAATATCGCCATAAAAAACAATCGGGTGGTGCGGGTCAATTTGCTGAGGTATGGATGCGAGTAGAACCCAAAAACCGCGGTGAAGGAATTGAATTTATTGATACTTTGAAGGGGCAAAATGTTGATCGTGTATTTGTACCATCAGTTGAAAAAGGTGTAAATGCCGTATGCACTGAAGGTGTTGTAGCAGGTTATCATGTCGTTGATGTAAAAGTTGACTTTTACGACGGAAAGCAGCATCCTGTTGACTCAAAAGATATTGCTTTCCAAATGGCCGGTAAACACGCTTTTCGCGAATGTTTTTTAGATGCCAAACCGTGTTTGCTTGAACCAATCACAATTATTGAGGTTAAAATTCCTGAAGAGTTTATGGGAGATGTTATGGGTGATATTTCCGGTCGTCGCGGTAAAATTATGGGCATGGATTCTGATGGTGGATTTCAAATTATTAAAGCGCAATTACCACAGGGCGAACTACACAACTATGCCACCACCATACGTTCCTTAACTGGCGGTCGAGGAATTCATTCGGAAGAGTTTAGTCATTATGAAAAAATGCCAGCAGACCTCGAAAAGAGAGTGATTGCACAATATAATAAATCACGCGAAGAAGCTAGTAGCTAAAATTGGCGAATCAAGAAATATTGTGGGCTCCATGGCGAATGGAGTATGTTAGCAATCCGAAAGAGAAAAAATGTATATTTTGTGAAAAACATGGTAGCGACAATGATAGAGATAATCTAATTCTGTTTCGGGCAAAGTACTCGTTTATTTTATTAAATTTGTATCCCTATAATAATGGACATTTATTGATTGCTCCTTATGAACATATTGGTACAAGTTACGATCTATCTGCAAATGTGAATAATGAAATGACGCATCTGGCCAGCAAATCTATGAAAATAATTAAGTCGGTTTTGAGCGCTGAAGGATTTAATTTTGGAGCTAATATTGGGACTACTGGTGGTGCCGGAATTAAGGACCATGTTCATTTTCATGTAGTTCCAAGGTGGGTTGGTGATACGAATTTTATGCCGATTGTCGGCCACACAAAAGTTGTAATGGACGGATTATTGGAAACATTCGATTCGCTGATGCCACATTTTTGCAAAATTAAAATTAGTGGAGAATAATATGTCATTTTCACATGCTTGGTTGCCATACATCTATTTATATGCTGTTGGCGGATCGCTTTTTATAATTGGTATTATTATCACAATAAAAAGTGGCTCACTCGATTTGAAAAGAGCGCATCATAGAGTTTGGCTTACCGTATTGATATTTGGATTGATTTGGTTTATGGTTATGCATGTTTTGTGGAATTTAGCGGCGTTGGAAATCCTTACGTTAAAAACTAGCGCAATTATTTGGACTATATTCATGGTGGTTTCACTTGGGATTGGCTATTTTAAATTTGGCAGACAGGAGAAAATATGAACGAACAGGTTGGAGAAGTCACTTTTCACAGTATAGGTTCTTCAGAAGTATGGATTGTGATGATTGCCTATTTTGCAATTGTTATGCTTTTCGGCAGTTATTTTGGCCGCTACACACGCTCCACGACTGATTTCTTTTTTGGCGGTAGAAGGTTCTCGTGGTGGCTGATTACCATGTCGATTGTTGCTACAGGAGTTGGTTCACATAGCTTTGTTAAATACTCTGCCAAAGGTTTTGAGCATGGACTATCATCCACGATGACCTACATAAATGATTGGTTTTTTGTACCATTTTTCCTGTTTGGGTGGTTGCCGATTGTAGTTTATTCCAAAGTACGTTCAATCCCCGAATATTTTGAAAAACGCTTCAGTCCGTCTTCACGTTTTATAGCAACAATCCTTCTTTTACTTTACATGATTGGTTATATCGGCATCGGATTCTTAACGCTTGGTAAAGCGATGATTCCATTACTTCCCGAATCATTTTCATTATTTGGAACAACCGTTCCCATCGGTTTATACGGAGTAATCATTGTGATTGCAATCATTACCGGTATTTACATTACATTTGGTGGGCAAACTGCGGTTATTTTCACTGACTTGTTACAAGGGTTTATCTTGCTATTTGCCGGATTATTATTATTTGCTCTTGGGATTGGATATTTAGGAGGATTTCAAGCTTTTTGGGATTTATTACCAATGTCATGGCGAATGCCATTGGCCGACTTTAACAATCCACCTGATTTTAATTTTGCCGGAATATTTTGGCAAGATGGAATCGCCGGCTCAATTGGTTTCTTGTTTATGAATCAAGGATTATTAATGCGATTTATGGCTTGCAAAAGTGTGGATGAAGGTCGCAAAGCCGCCGCAATTAATATATTATTTGTATTACCGATTTCAGCTATTGTTGTGGGTAATGCGGGTTGGCTTGGCAAAGCAGTGAGCGTAATAAGTCCTGAAATTGTAAATCCTGCTACTTCGCCTGATCAAATTTTTGTAGTTGTTGCTAATATAATTCTTGGTAATCCAATAATTTTCGGTTTTGTAATGGCAGCCCTTACGGCAGCCCTAATGAGCACCGTAGATACATTAATAAATGCGACATCAGCGATTTTTGTAAACGATGTTTATCGCCCAATTGCGGGCTTCGTAAATAAAAGATTATCAACACGAAAAGCAACAGAACGCCGTGAATTGATCGTGGCACGGTTAGCTTCAATTGGAATAACTATACTTGGTGTGATTGCGGTAATTCCATTTAATAGATTTCCGACAGTTTATCAAGCACATGGCTTTTTTCATTCTACATTAACACCACCATTAGTTGTAGCGATATTCTTAGGAGTATTTTGGAAAAAATTTACTCCTGCAGCAGTAATTACTACCTTTCTTGGTGGTGCCTCTCTGATGATGCTTGGGGCAAAATACCCGGCAGAACTAATCGGACTTGTTGATCATGGTATAAGATTGGAACCGGAAAACCCCTATTCCTATGTTCGAGCTTTGTATAATTTAATAGTCTGTGCTGGAGTTGCGCTGCTTGTAGTATGGACAACCAATCTTCAGCACAATTTTGTGCGTTGGGTTCGGAGATTGCCCAATACAAATATGATTATGACCATTCTGACTTCGATATTTTCGATTATTTATACGGTTGTAATTGCCTCCTTTGTTCCACGTCTCGGATTTGGAACACTCGAATCTACCTTAGCGCTAATTGTAATTTCGACAATACTGCTTCCTTTAATAGTTAACTATTATGTCATCGGCTACGATACTGAAACGCACACTAAGGGATTGGTTGCATCAAGTATTCAAGACGCACGTCGATTTTTTAAGGGCAGTGAACCGAATGATACAGAAGGACAAAAAGTACAGGTGCATTATAAAATTATTGAAGGTACCGATGATAAGATCTATTTCTCTAAAAATGATATGCAAAAGATGGCTGCTAATGTTGGTGATCTTGTTTATTTGAGTGATAAACGACGGTACCTTGGCGGTCTCAAATCAATACATTCCGTATATGGTGAACCTCACAATGAAAATGGAGTTGTTTATATTAATGATGACCAATTAAAGGGCGGAATTTTCGCAGAGGATAAAATATTAATAGCTGAAAAAGAATTGTAGTTTTGACGATACAAATTTTTTGAATAAATTCTGCGCGCTTTTTGTTAGATAAAATAGAAATTTCCGGAGTAGCTCAGTTGGTAGAGCGAGTGGCTGTTAACCACCAGGTCGGGGGTTCGAGTCCCTCCTCCGGAGCAGTAAAACCACGTAAATGCGTGGTTTTATCTATAAAGACCTAATTGAGCTGAACTAACTAATTCGTACGCCTTTCCTATTAACCCCTAAATAATGAATAAATATTTTTATATGTACTAATCCGGCTATTCTACAAACTATAAATTCTATGTAGTTATTTTAGCAACATCAATTTTTGAGTTTTCACTTTATTTCCGGCTGATATTTTAGCTAAGTACAGTCCAGCAGGAGAAAGTATATTATTTTGATTAGTACCGTCCCAATTTACTAAGTGCCAACCTTTAGTTTGTTTTCCTGCAAAAAGTGTTCGAATGTGGTTTCCAGAAATATCGTAGATTTCAATAGAAACGTGGTCTTCATGAGCCAATCCGTATTTGATTGTCGTCGATGGATTAAAAGGATTTGGGTAAGCCGAGAATAATGTAAATTCGTTAATGACATCATCTAAACTTTCTGCTGATAGTGTGGAAAACGCTTTATAACTTTGGTCATCTGAATCGCCATTCATAGAATGAGTACGACTTGGTGGATCAAAAGTATAGTTTTGTTTGGAAGGTGTGGCAATTGTCTCTACGCCTCTTAATAAAAATTTTTGATAATAACCAATACCATCAGTCCATGCGACATCTCCGCTTTCGCTAAAAGTAACTGCAACACCATAAATCGGGTTATTCCACGAATCTCTGATCCACCCACTAACTGAAACATATTTCGACAGAGCAGAATAATTTTGGTTTATTCGATATGAATCTAAAGGAGAATATAAACGTGATTCTGGACTAAAAGTGAAATCAATTTTTGAGGGTGTTACAGTTCCAATCCACCCTTTCCTAATATTTTTACTTCGATAATAGCCATCTTCATTTGTAGTAACCGGTTCATAAAAGTCTCCAAATGATAATGTTACATCGGCGACACCATTAAAATTATCATCTCTTATATACCCCCCTACATAGACACAGCTATATTCATCATATTGAGTATTAGAAATCGAAAAATTTTGATTTTTTCTATCCACTGTATTACGAGTATAATTCCTAACTGCCGGTTTGAATGTAAATCCTTCTTTGTATGGTGTGGCAGAACCACTCCATCCTTTTGTAATAAAATTAAAGTAACGTCCATCTTCACCAGTCATAACTGATCCTGCACCATTTGTGTAATCAATGCGAACTCCTTCTAAACCTTGTCCACTACAATCACGAATGAAGCCATCGAAACGTGCATAAATAGAGGATCCAGTATAATTTTGATTTCTTTTGTCTTTAGTTATTGGCGAATATAATCGAAATTCCGGAGAAAATGTATATGCATTTCTTGATGGAGTGGCAGTTCCAATCCATCCATACGTAATAAATTTATAATAGTGTCCATCACTATCTGTAATGGCCGATCCGCCTCCATTACTGAATTCAATTTTTACTCCTTGCATGCTGTTGCCATCTTCATCAGTTATATATCCATCAATATAGGATAAATTTTGTGTAAATCCAATGGAGATATAAATTGCTAATAGTAATATTCCTTTAGTCATAATAACCCTTTTTAGTTAATAATTAATTAAAAAAATTATTGCATAAAATTAAATGTATCAATCACAAAATTATTATTTATAAAATAATTGGAAGATAGCTCACTTCTAAATTTAGTTAGTGACATCGCAAACCTTTCAGTCTATAGAGTCTTTCGTATAATCAATTATTTCTGTCCCTATATTTATTCCACCAATATTCAGTATCGAGTATAATATTTAAAGAAAAATTACGTTCCACGTCTTTTCCTTGGATTTCACCATCGCCATCTTTGTCGCGATACTGCTGGCGATAACGAATGTCCACATCTAATGCAATATGCGGACGAAGATAAATCTTGAACCCGTAAATTTGACCATCAACCTTTTCTTCAAATAATTTATCGAAGTTTTTATTGTCCAGAAAAAATGAATAACTTTTTAAGTAATCGGAAAAACTGTACCTACTTTTCACGGACAAAGTAACATGCTTGTTATACTCCTCACCACGATTAACTTGGCGATATTTGGTTTTTAAATTAAATTGTTTACCAAAATTGAGGTTAAAATGAGTATTCCAACCATTATACCAATCGCCTTCTTCATCAATTGCTCTAATACGTGAAATTAATTCATACTCGCCATCACCATTTTTAATAAATCGCGCTTTATTATATTCATAGCTTCGATCAAAAATCGCAGTTGCGAAATCCGGACTTTGCCAATCGGCACCGATTCCAAATTCATACATTGTATTTCCAATAAATAAATTCGGAAATGAAATTCCGATTCCGGGTGTATTTAATAACCCCAAATCACCGGTTATAAAAATATCGGAATCTGATATATTGGCGATTTGATATTTTAAACCGAGTCCGATTGAATGCAGTTGTGTGTTCTCAATGTTGTTCAAGCTAATTGGTTTTTCCGCCAAAATGATGCTGTCTGATTTGGCATTTTTCGTCTCCGGTTGAGGGTCAACTTTATCGGGATAGGAATCATTATCGGAATCGAGAATGTTTGAATATTGATTAAAATCGCCAACGTAAGTTATATCAAAATTCAATCGTTTTGAGGCCCGTTTAGAATAATAAAATCCGCCAATTTTAGGTCGAGTTAAATCGTTTATAAAAACGTTAGAATTAAAATTACGATTGGCAATCTTTATTTGAAATCCGCTCAAATTTTCAAAAGGAATAAGTACAGTATTATTATAATTATCGACCAAATATCCACGACCAAATTCGAGTTTTTCAACCATACCAATTCTTAAAGATAATGGGTCAGTTGGATGAAATATTTGCAAATAATGAATATTGTTCACAAAATCCTGCCATTCATCCCAATTTTTGGTGTAAAATCCATCGGCGGTGGAAAAAGCCAGCCAAAGATTATAAACAAATTCCAATTCCTGCATCCGTAATTTTAAATAACTACCGAAATGATAATAAGTATCTGATTTATAGCTTACCGTTCCCGTTTTTTCCTTTGATGAAAAGCGGAAGTTTTTATCTCGTTTACTTGGTAGATTAAACTCCTTTTGCATTGTTGGTATGTCATAATTGTATATTTGTGACAATACATAATTGGCATCTCTTCTATTTTCTCTGATGAAAGATTTATTTACTTTCACATAATCTGTTTGCGGGAAAAATTCTCCATTGGATAAAATATGATTTTTATAATTTATTTTACTTTTGAGTCTTTTATGGCCAATATAACCAATAAACCCATCATCAACGCTAATTGTATTACAAAAATCTGCATTTTCTGATTGGCTATGCACGATTACATATCCTGAAATAATTTTAAAGTGTTTGGCTGCTCGGTCGATAAAAATCTTTGATTCAGGCAACAGTTCCAGCAGAGTTTCTTCACAAATAAGTATAAAAGTTTTTTCATCATTGGAAGAAATGTATAAATTTTTATCAAGACGCTTGCCATGTTTTAGTTTTTTCACGATGACACTATCTCCATCTATTTGATAAGCGGAAGCAGCAGGTCCGTAAATAAAATTAGGTAGACTACGTCCTTGTGCCGGAAGAAGATTTAATATTAGTATTCCAAGAAATAATATGTACTGTATCAATTATTACTCTCAATAGAAAGAATGAATTTATATTATTATTTTGTAAAAGTTATAATTAATTTAGCGATTGTCGGATGCATATCCTGTCCTAAAAGTGGAACTTAATACTTATATTATTTCTATAATCAAATAAACGGAGCAAAGAAAAAGATGAAAAAGTTGGTTGTAAATTTTATTACAATTCTTATGCTTGGATCGATTCTTACAGCACAAGTTATCGAAGGTATGGCAGAATTTAACTTTGGCGAGCACAATGCCCTTCAATTAAAAATAACGGATGTTGATAAGAAATTAGTTCAAAATACATGGAAAAATTATACCAAACAATTTGGCAAACCGGATAAAAAAAACGGTGAATATATAACTAAAGATGCAAACTTAGCAGGATTAACAAATTCAGTAGATTGGTACTTTAAAGTTGCAAAAGATGATGGCAGTGTGACGGCCTTCTTATGTATTATTTCTAATGAAGAGTTTCTTTCTTCCGTCAGACAAAAAACAAATTATGACGTGATTTCACAATACTTTAGCGATTTTAAATTGGCTGTTGATAAAGCCAAAGTAACGCGGGAACTGAAAACGGAAAAAAAAGAATTAGCTAAATTAAAAAAGAAACAAAAAAAGTTAGAAAAAGATTATAAAAAAAATGAAAAATCAATTGAAAAAAATAGAAAAAAGATAAAGAAAGCAGAAAAAAATATTGCATCAAATTTAAATTTGATTGAAGAAAATAAAGTTAAAATATCCAAGCAGATTTCAATTGTATCTGATTTATCTGAGAAAACGGCAAATTCAATTAAGGATAGCAAGGTTTCGAAAGAATATAAAAGCGAAAATGAGAAGCTAACAAAACTTCAGAAACGAGAGAAAAAATTGACTGAGAAAATTAAAGATGATAATAAATCAATCAAAAAGGCCAAAGAAAAAATCAAAAAATCAGAGAAGAAAATGAAATCAATTTTGAAAGAGCAATCCAAACTCGAGAACAAAATTGCTGAACAGGATAATTTGGTAAATAATCTACGTAAATTTTTAGAATCTATGTAGAAAAGCAGCTTATTTTTGCAATCGAAAAATTCCGACAAACTTTTCTTTATTTCTAATCCGGTGGCAGGTTCCGGCTTAGCTAATCGCCGGTGGAAAATATTTAAAGAGCAACTATCTAAAAAAAGGATATCTTTTGAATATCAATTGACGGTAGCCCCCAAAGATGCCACTAGAATTGCCAAACGTGTAATTGATGAAGGCTATCGTAAAATCGCTGTTTTTGGCGGTGACGGTACAGTTAATGAAGTGTTACAAGGCGTTATGGTCAAGAACCGTGCGCCAAACGATCTGCGGTTAATATTAATTCCAGCGGGTAGTAGCTGCGATTTCGCGAAAAAATATCTTAATAAGAAAACTGCTATCGAATTGATTTTATCGCAGCAAACTGCGTTAATAGATATTGGAAAAATTCAGTGTTATGATTCTAATCGAAATTTAGCTACAAACTATTTCATTAATAATTCAAGTATCGGTGTAATTAGCGCAGCCAATGAAAAATTTAGCGATGTTAGCGGTGTAGCAAAACAAATTAAACGATTGAGTGTGGACGCTGTAGCTGTTCTGTCCGGGCTTAAAGCAATTATTAAATTCACACCACTCACTTGCGAAATAAAATTTGATGAGGAGGAAAAAATGGTTAGTCAAATTACTAATTTAACCGTTTTTAAAACACCTTATTTTGGTGGCGGAATGTATTATAATGTCAAAGTTAAGCAAGATGACGGTGTCTTAAAAGCAGCAACAGTTAATAGTACCTCTAAATTTAAATTGTTAAAAATGTTTCCAGACCTATACTTTGGGAAAATATTTAATAATAAAGAAGCCATCGTTCGTGATTGTACAAAGATATCCATTGATACTAATCGCAATTTTTATATTGAAATGGATGGTGAATCAGCCGGTTATCCGCCAGCCAAATATTCGGTGTTGAAACAGGCGTTAAATATAACAATCTAGATGATAGAAAATCAGAAAATCAAAAGTACATTAAATGTTGATCTTACCGAATATTGTGCCGAAGGAGCGCGATGGTCAGTTCAATATGTTACTGTTTCCAAAAATGTAAAATTGCGTGTTTTCAGTTTTATTCCCAAAGAAGCAAATAATTTGCCAACAATTTTGTTTGTTGCGGGATGGATATCTTTAATGCGTGGTTGGCAACAGGTATTGCGTGAAATGACTAAGGATTTTAATGTAATCTATGTTGAAACCCGCGAAAAAATTTCATCAAAAATAGCTAATACTAACGATTTCAGTGTGGAAGCAATTGCCAAAGATTTGGTGAAAATTGTAAAAATATTCCATTTGGAAACAGATAAATATATACCTTTTGGCAGTTCGCTTGGTGGAACGGCGATATTAGAAAGTTATCGAGAATTAGATCCCAAACCACTTTGTTTTGCATTACTAAGCCCCAATGCTGAATATCGAATTCCATGGTGGGGACGCCTAATTGTTAAGTTCTTTTGGATTCGATTATATCCAGCATTTAAACAATTTATTAAATGGTATCTAAAAAATTTCCGTTTAGATATCAAATCTGATCAAGCGCAATACGATAAATACTGCGAAGCGTTGGATACAGCTGATCCGCATAAGTTAAAGCCGGGGGCATTAGCGCTGGCTAAATATAAAATTTGGGACACTTTACCTGATATTAATTTGCCGGTTTTGATTATCGGCGCTTCAAAAGATTTATTACACGAGCCAGAAAACTTAATGAACATGCACAAGATGCTGCCTCAGAGCACATGGTTAGATATGCAAACTAATTCGGCGGCACATGGTTCTGCAATGGTGGTCGAATTACGTAAATATCTAAATTCATTAAAATTAAAATGATATTTTATAGAGGAATGCCTAAGGCATCGCACAAAAATTTCATAAAAGGTGTTGCTGCCTCAAATAGTTTGGCACTCCGTTTGATAAAATTTGATTTTTGGATTTCTGCTGCATCAAGATTACGTACTGCTATAAAATCTTTGCGCTTGAGATCATCAATTAGTTTGTGATCCTTTGGGAAGCCGCGCGGTGCTGTTTTAAGTTTTTCACCTGCGATTGTATATTTATTTTGAAATTTTTTATTTATAAGCATTGATTGCCATTTCTTTGGAAATTCAACAATATGCTCCCTAATTTTTAGCAATGCGTCTGAAGGTGGTCGCCAAGTACCTATTCCAACAAAAATGTCTTGCGGAGCAATATGTAAATAATAACCAGGCACATGTACGTCTTTGGCTAAACGATGGCGGAATTGAATACCAATATTAGTTTTATATGGGGTTTTATCTTTAGAAAACCTAGTGTCACGATAAATTCTCATCAACGAGCCACTGGTGCGTTTTGGAATGGCTGTAAAGTTAGGAGCAATTTCAGCAAATGGTTCAATCATTGCTGTGATATAATTTAAGGCAGGAGTTAGAACTTCTTCTTCATAACGCGCTTTATTTTTGGTAAACCACGGTCGATTATTATTTTCAGATAATTCGCGTAAAAAATCAATCACGAACGATTTAAATCCAGTAAAATTTTCATTTGTATCCATAGATATACTCCAATTTCTTTAAATATTTTAGAATAAATTACATAATATAATATAGAAAAAGTATGACTTAAATTCATAGCAAATATGGTTAAATTAATTGATGAATAAAGATATAAAAAAAGTACTAATGGTCAATGATCATAATATTGGCACAGGAATTGGTATTTATTTTAATAATTTGTATCAGCATTTTAGAAAAATCAGTGGAATTAATGTGGATATGCTTTTACAAAATCAAAAACCGAAACTTGTTCAAAAGATACCGCATGATTTTGTGCAATATCGACCATTTAATATTCACGGAAAAAATATAGGATATATTTATACATTTCTATCATACTATTACTATCCGCATAAAATGCCGTCTGGTTATGATATCTATCATTTTTCAAATCAAATGATGGGGCGTTGTGCGAAGTTTAATCATCCTTCGGTGGTTACGGTACACGATATTCAACCCTTTAAATTTCGAAAAAACCACCCTAAAATTGAGGAATATTATCGTCGTAGACATATTGAATCATTAATTTCCGCTGATTTTCTGATTTTTATTTCTGAAAGCACAAAAACTGATTTTTTTCAATTATTTGAATTTGACGAAGCAAAAACACGCGTAATTCATCATGGTATTAGTAGACTGTTTAAACCACGGGAAAAAATAGACTGCCGTAAGGAATTAAACTTACCTCAACACGATCCAATTATACTGCATGTTGGCACCGAAGCAAAACGTAAAAATCCCATTACACTTTTTAAAATATTAGCGGAGTTAGAAAAATCGATACCAAATATTTTATTACTTAGAATCGGCAAAAAAAATCGAAAAATTCAAGATGAAGTTGCTAAATTGGATATTGCTGAAAATATCCAATATATGTCCGGATTACCAGTCGAAAAACTGGCTAAAGTTTACAATTCTGCCGATGTTTTTGTTTTTCCCTCAATTTATGAAGGATTTGGATTTCCTGTTTTAGAAGCATTAAAATCAGGTTGCCCGGTAGTGGCAAGTAATGCAACATCAATACCTGAAATCGTAGAAGATGCTGGGTTTTTACATGATCCCATGGATGTTGAAGGATTTGTGAAAAGTATCCATGCACTGCTCAGTCAAGAAAAAAATATTGAATTCAGCCAGCGCAGTCTTGAACGATCCAAGAATTTTAGTTGGGAATTAACAGCTACAAAAACCAATGAGGTATACAACATGGTTTTACAAAATAATTATTCCTAAAATATTTCAACAATAATATTAATAATTAATACAAAATGACAAAATCAAAAAAAACTATTACTCACGTTATAAAGCGTAACGGAAATATCGTTCCTTATAACGAAGAAAAAATAATAGACGGAATTTACCGAGCGGCGGCTTCAATCGGCGGCCATCAAAAAGAATTGAGCGCTAAATTGGCTCGGGAAGTAACCATTATAATTAATAAAAATTTTAGCGCGCCGGATATGCCGCTTGTCAATGAAATACAAGATAGTGTTGAAAAAATCTTAATTGATAATGGTCATTCCAAAACCGCAAAAGCTTATATTATTTATCGTGAATATCGGCGGCGCGAAAAATTAAAAAAAGGTCGCTTAACCGAAGATCCACGTATTCCATATCGTACAATGTATGAAGCGCTATTGTGGAATCTTGAACATGAATGCGAAACAATTGAAAAACTTAATAAAATTATTTCTGATGGCAAAATACCTGAATTAGTAAAATCCTACGAACAAAATTATAATCGTCACATTGAAAATATTGCGACAGAAATTGCTAACGAAAAAGATAATGTAAAATTAATAATTGTTGCAGGACCGTCATCGTCAGGAAAAACAACCACGACCGCCAAATTATCGCATCAATTGAAAGAGGCCGGGTTGCAGACTGTGTTATTAAATCTTGACCACTACTTTTTTGATTTAGAATTTCATCCTAAAGATGAATTCGGAGATTATGACTTTGAAACTCCTGAAGCATTAGATATTACCTTAATAAATCGACATTTGTCCGATTTGATTGCCGGCAAAACAATTAAAATGCCGTATTATGACTTTAAAAAGGGCAAAAGACAATTAAATTCTCAAGAAAAAACAATTCTACCAAATCAGGTAATTATAATTGATACGCTACACGGTTTGTATGAACCGATGACCCGCAGTATCCCTGAGGAAAATAAAGTAAAAGTGTATATTGAAACGATTGCACAATTAAAAGATAATGAAAACCGCTTTGTTCGTTGGACTGATATAAGATTATTGCGCAGAATGGTTCGTGATTCAGCTTCGCGCGGGTATGATATGCGACAAACAATTGGGCATTGGCATTATGTGCGGCGCAGTGAATTAAAGCACATTATTCCATTCCAGAGTGATACTGATTTTATTGTTAATGGTTCAATACCATTTGAATTACCGTATCTTAAAAAATTCACCTATAAAAATTTGCCTGATTACATCAAAGAATGGCAAGATGACCCAAAACGCCGGGATGCTTTTATACGAGCGGAACGGATCCATAAATTACTTTCTCAAGTAAGTGATTTTTATGATGAAAAAATAATCCCGTGGGATTCACTCTTGCGTGAGTTCATAGGTGGAAGTGTTCTAAAGTTGCATTGATAGAAGATAAAAGATTGAAAATTGTATTAATGCACTGCTAAATATTTCCTAAAGTAGTAGCTAATAAATCCATCTTCATTTCTATCAAGTGCTCGATAGTAAGTGTTTCTATTCTTGTATTCGATGATATGTATCGGATATCCGGCAAACCATAAAATATGGTTCATTAGTAATCTTCCTATCCGGCCATTACCATCTCCAAAAGGATGTATTTTCTCAAATCTGTAGTGCACAGTTGCAGCTAATTCCACCGGATTGATGCTATCCTTTTCTTTTTTAATATATCGAATTAATTCGTTCATTAATTTCATTACTTCTTGATGTTTAGGTGCAATGTGGGAACCCACACGCACGTTATAAACTCTATATTTACCTGCTAACTCGGGTTTTGATTGATAAAATATTTGACTGTGCCATTCCAATAATAATGAGTTGGAAAGCGGTTTTCTTTCTTCAAGCATTTTAAGAAAGATTGCATTGTGTGCCTCGGTTTCTTTAATATCAGAAATTGACTTGCTCGGGGAAACTTTATCTAATATTATTCCACGCACTTCCGCTTCCGATATAGTTGAGCCTTCAATGGCATTGGTATTATAGGTAAAAATGATTGCGACTTCTTCCTTTTGCTGTTTTTTTATTGATTGTGGAAGTTTGCCCCAATCTTTTTGGAAGTTTTGCTTTATTGCTTCTAACCGCGTATATAATTCAGGTTGAATTTTTTCCCTGAATTCTCTTTTTATTCTATCAATATCGCTTGGAATTGCTGCACCAATATATTTTTCTCTTGTTACAACTTTACCGGCTCTTCTAAAATCATGTTTAAGATAGTAATAATATTTATTGCCTCGTTTTCGTTTAATTATTTTCATATATTGCCACTACATTTGGTTAAATATTAAAACAACATCATAAATGTCGTGGCAGAATTTAAATATATAAAAATTTATAGAAAAGATTTATTAACAAAAAATGATGGTGATTTTTATAAGATGACATTATCTTTGGACTTGTGTTGAATTTGCACTAGTACTAAACACAAAACATAATCTCATAATTAAATTTTTTCGAATAATGATCAATTCACTACTTCACTAATATTTTTAGGTAAGCTTTTTGGGATGTTAATACTAACGCTCTGTTCTTTAGAACTTTGAGAACCTCTTTCTTTAATAATGTCAGAAAAAATTGTTTTTGCTACCTCAGCATATACTACTTTTCTGATTTCAGGATCTTCGTTTGAGAGTAATAAATCTAATGATTCTACAATGTTTGCTTTGTTTTTATTTTGATACTCGTACAATTTTTCAATTTGATAATTTTTAGTTGCAAAATATAAGCCAGTATACAGGACCGTGATAATTAAAAATATAAATACGCCTGCTCGTACACCCCAAAGTTTTTCCCACTCAGACATAGTAAAATCTAAGGAACTAGAACAAATTGGAATTAAAAAAGTAACTACAAAAGTAGAAACTGAAAGACCAATAATTATAAATATCCAGCATTGAAAAACAATCCTTTTTCCAATCCAACCATTATTTTTTTTATCAGATGCATCACCCTCTGCTTTTATTTTATGTGCAGCTGCTTGCGTTTCAAAAAAATCAGCATTTTTTACTTCCCCTAACTTTCTTTCAGTTTTTGGTATTTTTAAAGATCTGATATTTTGAATTTCTTTCTCATAGTCTTTCTTTGCAGTCTCAAGTTTTTTGCGAACATCTTCAATTGCTTTTTGGTCAATTTGTATCTTCTCTAATGCCTCTTTTTCCTTCGAAGGCGAAGACATAAATTTTTTCATTTGTAGCTTCAAAAATATATCGTCAAGGCTTTTGGCTTTATTGACAAAAATACTATTTAGTGAATTAATTATTGTTTTTCTAGAGTGATCTGGGTTTGGAGATTGTATAGTAAAATTCAACAGAGCCATAAAATTGTCATGTAAATTCTTTCTAATAGAATCGATATGATTAACATCAAGTGGAAATAGACTTGTTTTATAGTCGTTAAATTCCAATTGATATATATAATCATAAAACTTTTCAAAATCATCTTTTATTTCAATAAAGTTTAATGCACCATGATCTGGATTATTAAATATATTATCAAAGTCATGTTGGCTTAAACTGTCTGAATACTTGTCCTTTACTTTAGAATAATCAAATTTCTTTTTTGACATTTATCATCCTGTATAAAATATATAAATCAGTGATACTTAATCTTCAAATTTATTTAAAACATAAAAATATTACCTACAATAATTCGTATAACTCTTTTTTTATAAACTATATTTAATCTGTTGGTTTAAGAGTAGTCAAATAAACCACAATATATTCCAATTAACACAATAATATAACAATACTGGCACATATAATGCCATATTGGCAAGCTTTATATTTTTTATTCTTATCTATTGTCTCAAATTATATCTTGGCACGTTTAGTGCTTGATAATTAATAAGTTATAGTAAATTATTTTGAGGTGAAACTTTATGAATCAAGCACAGCAATTAGATCCTGAACAAGGTGTAAATGCCATTGAAAAATATGGTGTAAACTTAACTCAGCTGGCCAAGGAAGGTAAAATTGATCCGGTTATCGGCCGTGAAGATGAGATTCGTCGTATTATTCAAATTTTATCACGACGCCGTAAAAATAATCCGGTTTTAATAGGTGAACCTGGTACCGGTAAAACCACGGTGATTGAGGGTCTCGCGAAGCGCATCGTGGAAGGTGATGTACCTGAAAATATAAAAAATAAAGAATTGGTTGCACTCGATTTAAGTGCAATGGTGGCCGGTGCGATGTATCGCGGACAATTTGAAGAGCGCCTAAAGAATTTTGTTAAACAGGTGGTGAAAGCCGATGGTGAAATAATCGTATTTATTGATGAACTGCATATGATTGTCGGCGCCGGCGGTGCCGAGGGCCAAATGGATGTCTCCAATATGATTAAACCAGAATTAGCCCGCGGCACAATGAAAGTCGTTGGTGCAACTACGCTTGGTGAGTATCAGAAATATATCGAGAAAGATGCTGCATTAGAGCGTCGTTTTCAGCAAGTTTACATAGATGAACCCAGTATTGAAGATACAATTACGATATTACGCGGGATTAAGGATAAATACGATGTGCACCACGGTTTGCATATTCGCGATTCGGCGCTTATCGCAGCTGCGATATTGTCTGATCGTTATATTTCCGATCGATTTTTACCAGACAAAGCCGTTGATTTAATGGACGAAGCAGCTGCCAAAATCCGAATGGAAATGAACTCCGCCCCGGCCGAAATCGATGATGCGAAACGCAAATTATTACAGTTAGAAATCGAACGAGAAGCTCTGAAAAAAGAAAAAGATAAAAGATCAAAAGAGCGTTTAGATGATGTAAAAACGGAAATTAAAGGATTAAAAAAAGAGCTGGTGGATTTGAACAAAATTTGGGAAAGTGAAAAAACAGTGGTTGGCGAAATTCAATCATTGAAAGAAAAATTAGATGCACTAAATACCAAAGCCGAAGCTGCACAACGCGAAGGTGATTATCAAACTGCAGCGAAAATTCAATACAGTGAAATTCCGGCGTTAGAGAATGAATTAGATGAAAAAAATAATATTTTAGAAAACAGCAAATTTTTAAAATTAGAAGTGGGAACTGAAGATATTGCCGAAATTGTATCAAAATGGACCGGTATACCGGTAACTAAAATATTGTCGGGAGAAAAAGAAAAATTACTGCAACTTGAAAAAGAATTACAAAAGCGTGTGGTTGGTCAAGATGAGGCGGTGCAAAGAGTGGCGGATGTGATTCGCATGTCCAAACTTGGCGTTACCGATCAGGGGCGCCCGCTCGGTTCATTTTTGTTTATGGGTAATACCGGAGTCGGTAAAACCGAGCTTGGAAAAACACTTGCTGAGACACTTTTCGATGACGAAAACGCCATCGTGCGAATTGATATGAGCGAATATGTGGAACAGCATTCTGTGGCAAAATTAATCGGTTCACCGCCGGGTTACGTCGGTTACGATGAGGGCGGGCAATTAACCGAAAAAATTCGCCGTAGACCGTACTCAGTTTTGCTTTTTGACGAAATAGAAAAAGCGCACCCCAATGTGTTAAATATTTTACTGCAAATTTTAGATGATGGACGATTAACCGATACGAAAGGTCGCACTGTTAATTTTAAAAATACGATAATTATAATGACTAGCAATATGTCGCACGGTGATATAAAAAAATACTTGCGTCCCGAGTTCATCAATCGGATTGACGAAATAATCAATTTTAATGATTTAAATGAAGAAGTGATCCGCAAAATTGTTGATATTCAATTAAAGAGAGTCCTGCAACGCTTAGCCGAACAAAATATTGCATTAGAAATTGACCAAAGCGTGAATGATTATTTAGTAAAAAATGGCTATGTTCCTGAATATGGCGCCCGACCAATCAACAGAATAATTAAGCGTGAAATTTTGGCGGAATTATCTAAGCATATATTGGAAAATCCTGAACAAAATAAAGTAAAAGTTATGATAGACAAAGGTGTAGTTGTTATCAGATAATATAAAATTTATATTTTTTCTAAATCTGTAACAACTGCATTTTCAAAAAATATTATTTATCAATAAAAAATATCGCATAATTTTGTCTACAACAAATGAGCAAAAACGGTATCATATTTGATGTAAAACGATATGCCATTCACGACGGTCCGGGAATCCGCACGACCGTATTTTTCAAGGGTTGTGCAATGGCTTGTCAATGGTGCCACAATCCCGAAAGTAAAAATTGTGGAGTTGAGCAGTTTTCAATAACTGATCGCGTAAAAAAATCTGTAAAAACGGAAATAGTCGGTTATGAAATAACGGTTGTCGAGTTAATGAAAGTAATCTTGAAAGATAAAGTGTTTTATGATGAATCGAGTGGAGGAGTTACATTTTCCGGCGGTGAACCCTTTGTGCAAAGTGATTTCTTGTTTGAACTGTTAAAGGCATGCAAAAAGGAGAGTATCCATACTGCCGTTGATACCTCCGGTGAAACAAATTGGAACGACTTCAAAAAAATATTAAATTTTGTTAACTTATTCTTATTTGATTTAAAAATTATTAATGATGAATTACATAAAGAATACACCGGTGTTTCCAATCAAAGAGTACACGATAATCTAAATCAATTAATTGAACAAAAAGCACCTATTGAGCTTCGAATTCCATTAATTCCAAGTGTTACAGATAGTGAACAGGCGATCGATGATATTATTCAATTTATTTTATCATTAAAAATAAAACTGCCCGTAACTTTGCTCAAGTATAATGTGCTAAACCGTGATAAATTAGATCGATTTGGATTGCCAAACAGATTAGGAAAATTGACAGTACAATCGAAAGAAGAATTGGAAGCAATCAGAGAAAAATTTCTAAAAAATAATATTGCATCGAACTTTAGCGAGTAATGAATACAAGAATTAAAAACTTGCGGCAAAAGAGTTTGGATGCGGTTCCAAGTATTTCATTGGAAAGGGCCGAATTAATTACTGAATTTTATAAAAGCGGTGCGGCCGATGGTTTATCTGTTCCGGTCGCCAGAGCAATGGCGTTTAAATATATACTTGAAAATAAAAAAATATTCATTGGCGATGGCGAACTCATTGTGGGTGAACGCGGACCTGAACCGAAAGTAACGCCAACATATCCGGAAATATGTACGCACACAACACAAGATTTTGAAATTTTAAATAACCGCGAAAAGGTTTCTTTTCAAGTTGCCGAGGAACTTTTTGAGATTCAAAAAAATAAAATTCAACCCTATTGGTCGGGTCGCTCCATCCGTGATAAAATTTTGGCAGCCGTTGATGATGAATGGAAAGCGGCGTATAAAGCGGGAATTTTCACAGAATTTATGGAACAACGCGCGCCTGGACATACTGTAGCCGATGATAAAATCTTTCGTAAGGGGTTTAGCGATTTTAAAAATGAAATCGACTTAAAACTTGCCGAATTTCGCGCGCAAAAAACCTGGGATGTTGCCGAAAAGTGTGAAGAGTTAAAAGCGATTGATATTTCGGCTGATGCGCTAATTGCATTTGCCAATCGTTATGCCGACAAAGCTGAAAATCTGGCCGCGCAGGAAAAAAACAAAAAACGCCAATCAGAATTATTGGAAATTGAGCGTATTTGTAGAAAAGTGCCTGAAAAAGCGCCGGAAACATTTCACGAAGCGTTGCAATATTATTGGTTTGTTCATCTTGGCGTAATTACCGAATTAAATACTTGGGATTCATTCAATCCTGGCCGTTTAGACCAACATTTGTATCCCTTTTATCAAAAAGGATTGGCGGATGGAAGTTTAAATGAACAAAATGTCCGTGAATTATTACAGGCTTTTTGGATTAAATTCAACAATCAGCCGGCACCACCTAAAGTCGGCGTAACGGCTTTAGAAAGTAATACGTATACGGATTTTTGCTTAATTAATACCGGAGGATTAACCGCCACAGGCCAAAATGCGGTTAATGAGTTATCGTTTATTATTCTTAATGTAATTGAAGAGATGCGGCTTTTACAGCCCAGTTCAATGGTGCAAATCAGCCGGAAAAATCCTGACGAATTTTTACTACGGGCGCTAAAAATCATTAAAACAGGTTATGGCCAACCCTCTATTTTTAACACGGATGCCATTGTTCAAGAGTTGACCCGACAGGGTAAAACCATTGTAGATGCCCGCAATGGCGGTGCCAGTGGCTGTGTAGAAGCCGGTGCATTTGGCAAGGAAAGTTACATCTTAACCGGGTATTTTAATATTCCGAAAGTGTTAGAAATAACACTTAATGATGGTTTTGACCCTCGTACAAAAAAACAGATAGGATTGAAGACCGGTGACCCGGCAAAATTCAAATCTTTTGCAGAGTTGATGACGGCTTTCAATAAGCAATTAAATCATTTTATTGATATCAAGATCCGTGGAAATCATATCATTGAAAAGCTGTGGGCTACCATTTTACCATCGCCGTTTATGTCGCTGCTAATTGATGATTGCATTGCTTCCGGTGTGGATTACAATGCCGGTGGAGCCCGCTATAATTCATCATATATCCAAGGTGTGGGCATGGGCAGTATTACCGATTCACTTGCCGCTTTGAAACAAATGGTTTACGATGAGCAAGCGATCACTATAAATGAATTCTTAAAAATTCTGCAAAATAATTTTGCCGGTAACGATGCATTTCGTGAGAAATTGTTGGAAGAAATGCCAAAATATGGCAATGATGACGACATGGCTGACGATATCTTAAAACAAGTATTTGAGATGTATTTTACCGCAATTGATGGCCGGCCAAATGCAAAGGGAGGCAAATATCACATTAATTTATTGCCGACTACCTGTCATGTTTATTTTGGGTCTGTAATTGGCGCCTTACCGGACGGTCGTAAGGCGGGCGAACCCCTTTCTGAAGGTATTTCTCCGGTGCAGGGTGCGGATAGAAACGGCCCTACTGCCGTATTAAAATCTGCAGCCAAAATCGATCATTTGCGCACGGGAGGCACATTATTAAATCAAAAATTCACGCCGCAAGTGTTGAAAAGCGAAGCAAGCCTGAAGAAATTGGGTCATTTAGTGCGCTCGTATTTTAAAATGAATGGTCATCATATTCAGTTTAACGTGGTAACGGCTGATACTTTACGGAAAGCCCAAGCCAACCCTGATAAATATCGTGATTTGATTGTACGCGTAGCCGGTTACAGTGATTATTTTGTAGATCTTGGCACTGATCTGCAAAATGAGATTATCATGCGTTCTGAGCAGGAGGTATAGGATTTTTACTCAATCCACTTCAAGAAACCTTCCCAACCATATAAGCCATCGGTTATGCGTCTGACTTCTTTAGTTTGCAGATCCATTACATAAATATCAGTTTTCTGATTTCTTAAACTTTCATTATCCGATGCAGTGGTATCAAGCTGAGCAGTAAAAGCCAGATATCTTCCGCTTGGTGATATTGCAGGTTTTCCAAAGAAACATTTTTCTCCATCAGTAGTGGTCATATGTTTGGTTAAATTTTCTACTGAACCTTTATTATTATCAAATAAATATATATCACGTTCTTCATCATATTCTTCAAATACAATAAAATTATTATCGTGAACCGGGACATACTTCAAAAAACTAGAACTTGATTCAATATTATCAATTGCTAATAAATATAGATCCTGCGTATCAAGATTTATTAACAAACGATTATTATAAATTATATGTATTCCATCTGGTAGTCCTATTACTGTGTCCACTGTTCGGAATATTGGATTACCAAGCAATTGTTTTAATTTATCATAACTTATACTCAATTCACTTGAATTATTTTCGATATTATATAAATAAAAGTTAAATGGCGCACCTGCATTGTAAGGATTTGTATAAACACCATAAAATATCTTTTTACCCTCGTGTGTTGGTACGGCATGTGCTTCATATAGGTCATTATTAGTAATCTGTTCTAGATTGTTTCCATCCGGTTTGGCACGATAAATATCCGGACTTATTAAAGTGTCATATTCAGATTGACCTAAGGGTAATGCAGTAAAGTAAATGTAAGATTCATCATCTGCCCAGTGGTACAAAGCAGTATCAAATGTGTTAGCATCTCCAAGTGAATCTGTAAGGTATATTTCAGAAAATGTCTCTATATCCAGAATACCAATATCATCTGTATTCCATATTCCACCTCCTTTATCATGGTAGAAAGAAATATAATTACCTTTAGGTGACCATTGAATATTCCAAATCTGACTGGGTGGTCTATCCCATTCCCATGGTACTTCATTTAATTTGGTGAACTGTGTTCCACTTAATTGATAAAAATCCCATGGTTTGTCATAAGTCTTGTATAGTCTGTCGTGAGGTTCATAGTTTTGACGTGTATCTAAATATTCTAAAGTTGGGCCAGCTGCAAACAATAATTTGCCTTCAATGGGAGTTTCAAGACTTTTAAAACGTGGCAGCTCTTTAACTGGTCCAGTTGGTTCTTCGCTGCAATGCATGATTAACATACAAATTGAAAGTGTTAGAATAATTATTTTTAACCACTGCAAATTGTTCATAATTGAGCGCCTTTTATTTTATAAGTAATAGATTACTGAAAATAATTAAATAAAGCAAACATAATTATTTTCTAATTTTAATGAACAATATTTGGGGTATTAATATGTTTAAACCACAGGTTTACAAAAAAAGAAGAACTATATTATCTAACCACTTTAAAAGCGGAATCTTATTATTTATCGGCAATGATGAATCGCAGATTTTAGTGCGTGACACAGTTCGTAAATTTCGACAGAACTCCACTTTTTTATATTATTGGGGGATAAATGAACCAAATCTTGCGGCATTAATAGATGTTGATAAAAATATTGAAATATTATTTGGACATGATCTCACTACAAATGAAATTGTTTGGGAAGGTGAACAACAAAAATTAATTGAAAAAACAAAATTGATTAATGTAAATAAAACGGCTGAAATCTATAACCTCAAAAATGTATTGTTGAATTATCGTAAAGGGAGACGGAAAATCCACTATTTACCACAACATTTATCAGAAAATAAAATTAAAATTTCAGCGTTATTAAATATTCCATTTAATAAAGTGAATGATAATTCATCACTGCAGTTAATTAGAGCGGTAATTGAACAAAGATCAATTAAATCTAAGCGTGAAGTCGCAGAAATTGAAAAAGCATTAAAAATTTCTCGCAAACTACATTTAGTCGCAATGCGGAAATCGGTGCCCGGTAAATTTGAGCATGAAGTAGTATCCGAAATGGAAAAAGTTCTGATTGATAAAACGAGTAGGTGGGCTTATCTACCAATTTTCACAGCAGATGGAGATAGACTGCATAATCATCATTATAACAATAAAATGAAACAGGGGCAGCTCATTGTTAATGATGCCGGTGCCGAATCTCCTAAAAGTTTCTATTCGAGTGATATTACGCGGACTTTTCCAGTAAGTGGAAAATTCACTAATCAACAAAAAGATATTTACAATATTGTCCTTAAAGCGCAATTAACGGCGATTAAGGCATTGAAACCCGGTGTTAAATTTTTAGATGTGCATTTACAATCTGCCAAGATTATCGCAAGTGGATTGAAAAAACTAGGCTTGATGCGTGGTAACATTGATGATGCCGTTAGCACGGGGGCACATGCTTTGTTTTTTCCGCATGGACTTGGACACTTGCTCGGTTTGGATGTACATGACATGGAAGATTTAGGCGAGGATTACGTCGGTTATACCGCTGAAATTAAGCGGAGCAAACAATTTGGCACAGCCTATCTGCGATTTGCGAAAGAGCTGCAACCGGGCCATGTTTTAACGATTGAACCAGGGATTTATTTCATACCACAATTGATCAAACAATGGCAACAGCAAAACCAGTTTACCGAATTTATAAATTATAAATTGGTAAATAAATATATCGGTTTTGGTGGTATTAGGATTGAGGATAACATATTAGTAACTAAAAATGGATGCAAAGTTCTTGGGAAACCAATACCTAAAACAGTCGCAGAAATTGAAGCAATTATGAGTATCTAGATTTTCATTTAAAATTAAATCTGATTTATGTAACTTTTAATCTATGAATGGAGGAATTATAATGAAGGATTTAATTAGAATTTTGCTATTTGCAGCATCAATATTGGTAATCAGCTGTATCAAACCGGTAAAAATTATTGTTCCAGAAAGTATGCAAAATTGCCCAACAATGCCAGTTGTTGGCACGGAAAATTCCTGGCGCTTAGACTTTGGCGGTTTTCACGCGTACAACATTAAGGATCGTGACAGCCGTATCTTGTTGACTGATGCCCGCAATACTTCCTATGATATTAAAGCATTTGAATACGTTTTGACAACCACCGGTGGAGCCCAATATGATTGTTACTGTGAGTTCCCACTCAAAAGTTTGGATGATGAAACCTTAAGATGCATATTTCAAAATGCTAACAATCAGTTCGATACTGGTGAATTAACTGATAGAATTATTAGTACCGCGACCGGCGATATTACAATTGAAGGATATTATGAACGCGAGGGGAAAAAATCAGGATCAAATAAAACATTAGTTGGATATCTGTTTAAAGATTCTGATCAGGATATTGGCCTTGTTGACGTTTCCAGTACTAATAACGAAACCGTTTGGATTCAACCTGATATAGAATTGCATCAACAAATTATGGTTGCTGCCGCTGCGACAAGTTTCGTATTAAAGCATCGGAAATGGTATACCGAATTTTACAATAAAATGGATCGAGACACTGATAATAAAAAACAATTTTAACAGTAATTACTTTAATTTTTGAAAAAAAATCACTTCCAAATTTTTATAAAATAAATTAGTGAGAAATATAGTTGTTTTAGGCGCGGGACTGGTTGGCAAAGCAATTATTTTAGACTTATCCCAACAATATAAAGTAACGGCTGTCGATAATAACCGGAAAAATCTATCAGTTATTAGTAATATTAAAAATGTAATCACTGTTGAAGCAGGTTTAGATCACAAAGACAATATAAAAAAAGTTATCAAAAATACTGATCTAGTGGTTGGAGCGATTCCGGGGTTTATGGGATTCAATGTCGTAAAAACGGTGATTGAAACTGGAAAAAATATCGTTGATATATCATTTTTTCCGGAAGATCCATTTGAATTGGATGATTTAGCCAAACTGAAAAATGTTACAGCAGTTGTAGACTGCGGAGTTTCGCCCGGTCTGGGGAATATAATCTTAGGATATTATTTGAATAAATTAGATGTTGATTCTTACATATGTTATGTGGGAGGATTACCACAAAAACCTCAACCGCCCTGGGGCTACAAAGCAGTATTTTCACCAATTGATGTAATTGAAGAATATACACGACCGGTTAGATTTAGAAGTAAAGGTAAACTCAAAACAGTACCGGCACTGTCATTCAAAAAGAATATTTCATTTGAGAATGTTGGTGAATTCGAGGCCTGGAATACTGATGGATTGCGGACATTGCTAAAAACAACCAATATTCCTAATTTAATTGAATTTACTATTCGTCATTGTGGAACCATAGACCCAATCATCGCTTTGCGCGATGGCGGATTTTTCTCATCTGATAAAATTTCAATTAATGGCAATGACGTAAAACCGATCGATTTGACAACAAAATTGTTATTTTCACAATGGCAAATGCAACCCAACGATCGCGACATGACCTTAATGAAAATTGCTATCAATGGCCATAAAAGCAAAGAAAATTATGATATAGAATATGATTTGATCGATTTTTATGATGAAGTAACCGCCACAACTTCTATGGCTAGAACAACCGGATATACCTGTTCTGCCGTTGTGAATTTGTTACTTAAAAATAAATATAAACAGAAAGGCGTGGTGCCTCCGGAGCACTTAGGACAAGATGGATTTGCCTATGCTTTTATTATAAATTATTTAGCAGAAAGAGGAGTTATAATTAAAAAGCAGAGTAGAGAATTATGAAACGATCACTTCAAGCAAAGAAAAAACTGAACAATGACATCAAAATGCCAATTCTTGGACTCGGTACTTATGAAAATTGCAGCGGCCGAAAAACAATTGAATCGATTTTATACGGCTTGGAACTTGGTTATCGTCATTTAGATACAGCGTCATTATATGGTAACGAAGTTGAGGTTGGGCAAGCCGTACGAGAATCTAATCTATCACGTGCTGATATATTTGTAACGACAAAATTGTGGAATAGTGATCATGGATACCAATCAACTATCGATGCTTTTTATCGCAGCCTTGATAAATTAAAATTCGATTATATTGATTTATACTTGCTACATTGGCCGGTAGAAAATTTACGTCTTGAAAGTTGGCGCGCATTAGAACAACTTTACGCTGAAGGTCTTTGTAAAGCAATCGGTGTGAGTAATTTTTTAGAACGGCATCTGCAGGAAATTTTAGATAATTTTTCTATTATACCAATAGTAAACCAAGTTGAATTTCATCCATATTTATATCAAAAGGAATTGCTAAAATTCTGCAATGCTAACAAAATCGTTCTGGAAGCGTACAGTCCGCTGGCAAAAGGATTTCGCTTGAATGAACCCATCCTTAATAAAATATCTAATAAATATGACAAAAGTCCGGCGCAATTATTAATTAGGTGGTGTTTAGAAAAAGGAGTTGTTGTTATTCCAAAATCGTCAAATAAAAATCGGATTAGCGAAAATAGTCAGGTATTTGATTTTAATATCGAACCAAGTGATATGAAAATTTTAGATAATTTAAATGAAAATTATCATTGCTCGTGGGATCCGACGGGAGTTCCGTAATTGTTTATGGAATATTAACAAAAAAACTAAAGAAACTTGCATATTATTAATTAAATGATTAGGTTCTATTCACTAAGAATAGGAGAAAATCATGAAAAGAATATTTTTGATTTTGACTATGATTATGATTTCGATGACGTTGCTTTCGACAAACAGCTGTGAAAACAGACAACAAATCACAGGCCCCAAACAAGAATCCTTTGAAAGTTTAGACGCTCAATTAGATGAATTGGAGCAAGAAATTGCAGAACTTTCTGAATCGTTATTTTCTGACAATATTACCGTATATAGTAATAGTGCAAATCCACAGGATGGTCCCTGTTGTAATAACAATTACCCTTCTTCAACAGATCCTAACGCTGTTCATGATTTGAGAGTGTGTGAAAATGATCCTGACGAAATCTTTTTGTCTGCTAAAGAATGTGCTATGACTTGGGCACGATATAATTTATCAATACATTCTTCATTAGGATATAAAGCCTGTGGTAAATCCGTACATTTGTTATCTGTACCCAATATAACCGGATTAACAAAAGCTCAAGCGGGTAATAATCCTTACTTTACCTGGAATTTTATGTATTGTAACAAATATAGGATTGAGAGGAAAATTGGAAATGGCTCTTGGAATTTTCTTGTCAATATTAATCCTACAGATTACAACCACCCTAATCACCCCACAACACAATACTATAGAGATACTTCAATTAATTTAAACACAATTACCCAAAATATTTATTATCGTGTGAAGGGTGATATTTACGACCAATATTCTAATGGAGGGCAGACCATAGTTTATAACCCACCGCCTGTTTTGGTAACTATTAGTGGGCCATCAAGATTAAAATCGGGTAGAAGCGGTACGTTTACGGCCAAGGTAATTGGTGGCGTCCCCTCTACTTATTCTTATCAATGGAGTAAATATCAATACTGTAATGACTTAGATAATATAAATTCGGATATAGGTGAAGCAGTAGCTTGCGGTTATTGGAGACCGACGGGTGGTAATTCCAAAACCCTTTATGCCGCCGGAGCGCGACCTAAATTTAAGTTAAAATGTACGGTAACAGATATTAATGGTTCATCAACCGACTCTCATACAATTTGGATAAGATAAATAAGATTGCGATATTTATTAATGCGAAAAATACAATTTTTAATAATTGTAGTAATTGTTGGTATGATAATATCCTGCGAGCTATTTGATGGCGATGACTCCAAAACGGAAGATATTTACGGTTGTAAGGATTCCACGGCAACTAACTACAATCCAGATGCTACTATAGATGATGGCAATTGTGATTACTGTAAAGCAGGCGCCTCGTTTCTGTTGATTTCCACGGATGGCGGTGCTACATGGGACTTTAATTGTCCGCAAAATATGAATATTAGTTCAGTGTTCCAAATTATGGTAATTGATACCAATAATATTTGGCTTGCCAGTAAATGGCCTTATGAAGATCGACAATTTCATGAAGCTATTTTATATAGTTCTGATAAGGGTCGTTCTTGGGAAATCAAGCAAACAATCCCTTATTATGATGGCGGAGCAGGCTTGACGGAAATATATTTTGCTGATAAAGATAATGGATTAAGTGTTGTGGATGAAACAGATGGTCCGGTATTCTATCGTACTTTTGATGGTGGAAAAAATTGGCAGGTGATTTCAACACCACCAACCGAAGGAAGTAATAGAAACCACGAACGCATTGATATTGTTGATTTACAAACTGTGTATTTTATTAATACCAATATTTCACCATGGAGAGTTTATGGTACAGCTAAATTAGGTGCACCATGGGATACAACTCATATTAAGAACAGTATATTATTAGGATTCTATGATAAAAATATTGGATTAGTTGCTACTCATAGCAGTATTCACCGAACAGTGGATCAAGGTAAGACTTGGCAAACATTACCACAACCATTTTTCAATGACTCATTTTGGGGATACGGTATTCGCTTCTCGAATAATACACCGCGCAATGTTTGGTTATTAGATAGTTTTAACATTCATTTCAGTGCGGATACAGGCCGGACCTGGGTTAGTCATTCTAATGAAGTTCATTTTCCATCTGATATGTATATTTATGGTAATAAGGCATGGTTTTTAGGTGGGGGATTTCGTTATAGTGAAGATGCAACCAAAGGCAATTGGACTGCGGTAGACTTTCCGAATCAACCTTATCCTATTCAAAGATTTTCTGAAGCAATTGGTGGGGTTGAGGATAAAATTATTGTATTAACCGGTAGTTTTTAGACTAAATACAAAAATATTCCAAAAAAGTGCGAGATTGATCCAGCGAGGACGAATAGATGCCAAATTGTATGGCTGTAGGGTAGTTTTTGCCATGCAAAAAAGATAAGTCCAAATGTATAGGAAACACCACCAATAGCTATCCATATTAGTAATCCAAGCGGTAATATTTCAATCAATGGTTTAATGGCAATTGTCACTAACCAGCCCATAATTACGTAAATTGCTACGGTAAGTTTTTCAAATTTACCAATATACAAAAATTTAAATACAATACCTAAGATTGCCATACCCCAGATAACGCCGAAAAGTGGCCAACCCCATCCACTGTCGCGTAGCGTTAATAGTGTTACCGGTGTATATGTTCCGGCGATTAGCAAAAAAATGGAGGAGTGGTCCATTAGACGGAAATAGCGTTTGATTGTTAAATTGCTGAAACTATGGTATAATGTTGATGAAATATACATAATTATTAGAGACGCACCATAAATTGCAAAACTCACTATGCGCCAAACATCGCCTCTTTGGACAGCGTAAAAAACCAAGATTGTGAGAGCGGCGGTAGCAAGTACTGCACCAATGCCATGTGTAATACCATTGGCAACTTCTTCCCCTAATGACTGATTTTGTTTGTTATAGATTTTATTTTCTGACATTCAAATTATTTTCGCAAAGCCGCTTTTGAAAAAATCCGCTTTGGTATATTTTCATCAAATTTAATTGATTCAATAATAAATTCTGTTCCTTTACCTTTTGATAAAGCATCCTGAAAAAGCATTTTTTTGGGATACCAACGACCGGTAACTTTAAAAAATTCTGATAATTCAATAACTTTTAACAACTTGCCACTTTTGGCAAACAATTGTTGTCTGCGCGGCGCAAAATATTTTTTATCTACCCACAATTTTTGCGAATAATAAGCAAGGTCATCTTCCTTGGCGGTTAGTTCGATAAGCCAACAGTTATAGTCGTCAATTGGTGCGTCACTGATTATTTTTGCTGAATACATCTGCGCTAATTTTCGGTCCTCCATCATATCTTCATAGGATAAATCGGAGCCCATTAAAGACATTCGCAACATGTGTCCTGAAATACGAATTACGCGATCAGATTGGGGTGAGTACATCCATAATTGGTCATCAAGCTTGAGCATTTTAGTACCTTTATCGCGCGCCGGTGCGATGTATTCTGTAAAAGATTTATCAGTGCCTTGAATCCAAGATTTTGCGGTGATAGTTCTACTACTTCGGCGGCCGTGAATTACCATCGTTGAAACGATAACCTGATTTGAAGCAGACATGTTTTCATCTATTTTTTGAAGAATTGCTTCAGGTTCAATAGACTGAGAAAATATTTGCGATAAAAATATCAAGGTTGAAATTAAAAATTTCATACTTCCAATTCCTTAAATAATTGCGCTGTCTGCCTACGATAAATACCGATACCAGATAGCATTGTTCCAAATACCATCGAAAATAAGCCCGGAATGAATCCAAGATAAAATGATACCGGCGTAATTTTGGCGTGAATTATTCCCGGAAATAATAATGTGGAATTTTTCATTAAATTTCCGATATTTATTCCCTTAACCTGTAACCAATAGGCAAATGTTAGTCCCAATGCGGTGCCAATTATTGAACCAACAATACCAATTAAAATAGATTCATAAATCATCGAACGATAAATGTGCCCTTTCTGTTCACCAATTGCAAGCCGTAACCCCACTTCTCCATAGCGACGAATTCCACCTAACAACCCAACATTCCATAAAACTATCGACATCAAAACGATAAAAATAGTTGCAATAACAGCTGAAAAACTTGAGGTCATTTCTAAATATTCACCCAGTAGTCCATTATCTTTTAATTGTAGCATAATTGGTGAAAATTCATCATTGGGATCACTAAAAGTCCGATTGAACTTTTGTTTAATTATTTCGGCATCATCCATATTGTAATTATTATTTGGCAAATAACCCAAGATAACTCCAGCGGCATCTTCCATATCTAAAGCAGTTTGTATATCATTAATATCTGCAATCATTGCACCACGGTCCATTGCCTGTACGCCAAAATTAAGTGTTCCAACAATTTTAAAATTATGCATTGCCATACTGCCGTACATTGTTGAAGTAAGTAGGGTTGCGGCTTCACCGATGTTAACATTTAATTTGTCGGCAAGTTCATTGCTGATTAATATCTCATTGCTATTTTTCGGCAGATTGCCACGCACGATTGCTTTTTCAATATTCATCTTGGAAATTTCCGTCGTTTCAGGTGCTAACAAGTCAATCGCAAATCCTATTATTGGACTTTGTGACCGTGTTTCGCCACTTTGGTCAGGGACATCTATTAGTCCGCCAAAATGAATACGTTCAACCCATTCAATCTTAGGATATTCGTCTTGCAAATTATTAACAATTTTGTTGACACCAATTAATGCCAGATCATTTGGATTTTGCGAAGCATTTTCCGCAAACGCGCGTGTCATTATTTTAACATGACCTGTGTCAAAGCGAGCTGTAGTTTCAATCCATTCGCCCATGAATCCGGTAATATACGCATGAAAAAAAACGGTTAGCCAAACTCCAAGTGCGACCACAATGATCGGATACAAACTTCGATTTTTATCACGCAGTAGTCCCTTGCCCAAAAATTTAATCATTGTATTTTTCCACGAATTGCATCGGTTGGCTTTAGTCTTGATATGCGTCGTGATGGTAAATAACTGACGATTGTAGTCACAATCAAAATAGTTAAAACTGTGCCGATGATTAGTGCAATGCTATAAGTTGGATATATTTTTTCGGCAATTGCCATGCCAAAATCTTCGGTGCTACCAGGCATTGAATATCCACTTTTAGCCTGCCAAGCCAGGAAAGGTATCCCATAAATGGCTCCGAGTAGCGCTGCTAAAACAGCGTACATGGCCCCCTCCATAGTAAATAATTTTATGACCTGATTTTGAGTCATACCCAAGGCAATATGTGTCCCGATTTCTTTTTGTCTTCGAAAAATTGAAAGCACTTGTGTATCAAAAATTGCGACCAAAGCCAATAATAATAGGAAAATAAACATGATATAACCGCCGAAATTTTTCATTTTTATCATATCTTTAAAATCGGAAAGTAGAAAATCAGTATCCTTAAAATTCCATCCGGAAATTGACCCGATCGAGCCGACATCTTTAGCAGTTACTAAAATGGTTGCTTCGTTTGGTAATTGTAACATTTCGCGGTGTTTGTCAATGGGAATCCATAAGATACCGTTGTCAACTGTAGGTACATCTACTTTGAAGATATGGACAATTTTGGCTTCGGCGGCATCAAAAGTGCCGTTAGCATCACGCCATTGAACAGTAATGTAATCATCAATATTTAATTTATTTTTCTTGGCCATATTGGCACCGATCATAGCCGGTATTTCATCAATTACAATTCCAAGATATTCCGATGGAATATCAAGAATATTTTGCTGCGGGTCAATACTTTTTAGCAGAACACTCTGTACACGTCCTTCGGGATAAATCGAACCTTGTGAGATCAATATAGGCGTAATATTACTTTTATTGATGGCAATTTGAGCAATCTCGGGAATTGGTGCATGACTTTCATCAATCGAGAATGGATCGTAAGGATCGTATTGTTCGTGCCAATATTGTCCGCCCCCGATTTCTACATCAGTTATATCTCGTTCGGCTTGTACAGCCCAACCATTGATTAAACCTTTATGCCAAATTATTACAACATAAGCAAGTGAAAGAACCAAAACGTTAAGTACAGTACGAAGCTTGCCTCCAACTAAATTTCGATATGCTAATTTTATTGCTAACATATTAGGTGCCTATTTTGGAATTCGTACATCGTCCACGACTTGACCATCCTCCAACTTAATTTTTCTTTTTAAATATTGTATAACCTTAGCATCGTGTGTTGCGAAGATAAAGGTAGCATTTAACTCTGAATTTAATTTTTCCATAGTTTTTAAAATATGATGTGAATTTTTAGCATCAAGGTTGGCGGTTGGTTCATCGGCAAGTACGATTTGTGGTTCTTTTACCATTGCACGCGCGATCGAAACCCGCTGACATTCTCCGCCGGAAAGTTGAGCAGGGCGTGAATTAATTTTAGCGGTTAAACCGACCCACTCCAGCGCTTGCATTATCGCATTTTTACGTTCAGAGCCGGATTTATTTTGTAACAACAACGGTAGTTCGATATTCTCATAAACCGTGTAAACCGGCAGTAAATTGTACGTTTGAAAAATAAAACCGATGTAATTATTTCGTAGATCGGCGGCCTCCTTTTTACTTAATTTGCTAACCGATTTCCCAATCACGGAAGCCTCACCATTTGTAGGTGTATCAAGAGAACCAATGATATTTAATAGTGTAGTTTTACCTGAGCCGCTTGGACCAACAAGACCGGCAAACTCACCTTTTTTAAATGACAAATTGATTTTATTCAAAGCAGTAAATTCGCCTTTTCCGATTGGAAATGTTTTTATTAAATCGGTGATTTTAATTAATATTTCAGTCATAATATTTTGCTTTCCCTCAGTGATTGAATATTAGCGTAAACTGAATTCCGCGACTACTCAAATCTGTAAAAGATTGATTAAAACTAAACTGAGAAACATTTTTTGAACTGAAAAAAGTATTCAAATTAAAGGTCCAATCATCGTAAATACGTTGCCAGCTTAAAAAAATTAAAGGTATATCGAATTCCCAATTATAGAAAAGAATCGTCGAAAATTGATCTAATAAACTAATTTGATAATTTACCATTAGCGCCGATAAATGCGCATCGTTATTAACGTGTGATGGTTTGTCTGCCGAATTTAACATGAAATGTTCAAAAGTTGTTGTTAAACCATTACCAATAGCAAAAGTATAGTCACTGCCAATGGTGAGTAGCGATTCCCAATTTGGGTGATCGATTCCAAAGTCAGTGTGCGTATAGGTAGCCTCAAACCATAATCCCACACCAATATCATAATAGCCATCGATTGCGGCGCGAAATTCTGGAGTAGCATTTGCCATTGTAGTTATTTCTAAAAATTTAGGTAAATCTCTTCGGCTAATAATACGGTTATGTGCAGAAAGGCCAATTTCACCATTTCCAACCGATGCCTGAAAGCGTCCGCCCAATTCAATATTATTTTGCTTAGTTGGAATTTTTTCCCAACCTTTAGTATCACTATTTCCAAATAATCCCCATAACCACAAATTACTATTGTTTTCAAAATATCGTATTGCTCGAATTCCCCATACTCCTTCAGTTAATTGCAAAGGATCGGTGGGATCGATTCGATCAAACCATCTTAGTGATCGCAACAATCGAGCGGTACCGAAAGTAATTTTTTGTAATCCAACGCGGATATCCAATACATCAGTACTGCGCCTTAGCCATAATCGGTAGGCGTGAAATTTAAAATTGATTGATTTTTCACCATTATGTTTTCGGTTAAAATAACTGTTGGTGTCAATTGCTATTTCGGTATCGAATAGCGCAGTTGGCCATGGTACTACTAATGACCAAGTTGGAATGTATTGAACACCAATTTGTGCTACGTAGCCCGAAGCGTTTTTACGTATATTTCCCACAGATGATAATTGACCGTGCCATTCTCCAAATATTGGATTATTGATAATTGAAACGATAAAAATCAGTTGTGTTACACGCATTTTAGGCATTGATTTGAATTTATAATTTACCAACAAAACAATTATTTTTATAGATTTTAGACCAAATTAATAGTAGTTCGACTATTAAAATAATTTTAGAATTCTTTATTGATATTGTGTGATTTACATTTTAGTTTTTAAATTCGGATAACGAAGTCGTGTTTAAAATATTGATTTCCTGCTTACTAAAAATTAATAACACAAATTTTCAAGAAATTAAAAATATATAAACTAATAATTAATGAATAAATATCATCTTAAAAATAGTCAGGTGCCGGAGTTAATCAATCATTTAAAAGGTCAGGGCACCGTATATGCGCCACATAAAAAAGGAGAAAAATCGTATAGTTTTGCAGAGGTTGATGATCCGAATTTGGCTGTACTAAATTATGACAGAACTTTGAACTCAATCAAAAAGTATTTCTTACCACCACGTGAACAATTATTGTCTTTTTCAAAAAAGGATAATAGCTATCAGAAGCAAACCATTTCACAGGAGCAGAAAATATTTTTGGGAGTGCATAATTACGATTTGAAAGCGGTTTTAAAATTGGATTATAACTTTTCTCAAGGCAATCCGGAATTAAATTATTTGCAGCGACGAAAACAATGTAGTTTTATTGGTGTGTCATTCAATCCTGACAAGTTTCATTTTAGTCAATCAGTTGGTGTACCCGTTAATGATATTGACGGATTCGATATATTTCTTGAGCCGAATCCAGATGGATACACTATAAAAATCATTTCTGAAAATGGTCAAAAACTTATTGAAGGATTTGACGCATTATATGATGCCAAGCAAACTGAGACAAAACACCACCAATTTCAGAATAATTTAAAATATAATTATAATCGTTTGCCGGAAGTATTTGACCAGGCCTGGAATGCCGAAATTTGGGAAAAAGTCGCAAAAGAATGTGTGGGTTGCGGAACTTGTAATTTGGTGTGCCCAACTTGTTATTGTTTCGATGTGGAAGACAATATGGATTTATCTTTATTGTCTGGCACGCGCGAACGAACTTGGGATGGTTGTATGCTCAATAGCTTTGCAGCGGTCGCCGGTGGCGAAAACTTTCGCAAGTCGTTGAGTGAACGTCAGCGGCATCGGATACACCGTAAATTCAAATATATTTCCGAAATAACCGGTGAACCGTGGTGCGTAGGGTGCGGACGATGCACTGCCTATTGTACGGCCAAAATTAGTATTGTTGATATTGTCAATAATATATGTGACGAATATGAACAGAAATATCTAAACCGTCCTGCAAGTGCGGGATTAACCGTGGAGAGTGCCTAATGTCTATCGCAATTCCTCAAGAAAAATCACAAGAATTATATTATCCGGAAATTTCCGAAATAACCACAGTAAAACAATTTACCGAAAAAGAGAAATGGTTCAAAATTAATCTTCCGGGTGGCCGACCACTAGGTCACCAACCCGGTCAGTTTGTTCAAGTATCACTGTTTGGTGCAGGTGAAGCGCCAATATCCATTACTTCGTCGCCGACCAAAACCGATGGCTTTGAACTATGCATACGTGAAGTTGGAATGCTTACCAAACTATTACATAATTTAAAATCTGGATCAACTGTTGGAATCCGTGGCCCCTTTGGCAATGGTTTTGATGTCAACAAATTTAAAGGAAAAGATGTCTTAATTATTGGTGGTGGAATTGGTATTGTACCGCTGCGGTCATTAATAAATTATGTGATTGATAATCGTAAAGATTATAGACGATTAATAATTTTATACGGTGCGAAAAATCCAAGTGAGCTTTTATTCCCCGATGATCTGAAAAAGTGGAAAAGTAGCACCGAAATTGAATACCATGTTACTGTTGATCAGGGAACGGCCGAGTGGAAAGGTAAGACCGGTGTGATTACAACCTTGATTCCCAGTTTAGAATTGGATTTGCCGAAGACAGTTGTGGCAGTGGTTGGGCCGCCGATAATGTACAAATTTGTACTTATGTCATTAAAAACAAAACGTATCCCGGATGAAAATATTTATTTATCTTTGGAAAGACGCATGAAATGCGGCGTTGGCAAATGCGGCCATTGCCAAATTAATCATTCATATGTTTGCCAAAATGGTCCGGTTTACAATTATCAGGAGATTAAAAATTTGCAGGAGGCGATTTAATGGGTACCGAAAAGAAAATAAAACCGAAAGTAGCCTTTTTTGATTTTACAGGTTGTGAAGGCTGTCAATTAAATAAGTTAAATTTGGAAGATCATATGCTTGCTGTTCTCGAACATATTGATATTGTAGAGTTTCGCGAAGCGATGGATGATCGTGCTGAAGAATACGACATCGCCTTTATTGAGGGCTCAATATCTACTCCATCATGCATTGAACGCATTCATGACATTCGACGAAGAACGAAAATGCTTATTGCACTTGGAGCGTGTGCATCGCAAGGTGGTGTAAATGCTATGAAAAATTTGCAACCAATCGAAGATGTGCGCAAGACCGTGTATGGCGATGAAATGTATCGTTTTCCAACTTTGCCAGCAATGCCTATATCTGCAATTGTAAAAGTAGATTATGCTATCGACGGCTGTCCGATGAGTACACCAGAATTCTTGAAAGTGTTAAAAGCGATACTTGCCGGACAACAACCTATCAAATCTGATTCAGCCGTTTGCGTTGAATGTAAATTATTAGAAAATGAATGTGTTTATGATAAAGGTATGGTATGTCTTGGTCCGGTAACGAGAAACGGTTGCGAAGCAATTTGTCCGAGTTTTGGTCAATTTTGCACCGGCTGCCGTGGTTTGATTTCCAATCCAAATAAGAATGCGATGTTGGATATTTTAACGGATCATGGTATATCATTAGAGGAAGCAAAAAAACGTATTTTATTATTTAACAGCTACGACCATAGTTAGAGCATGCCAAATAAATAAGGGTATAAAATGAGTAAAAATTTAGATATAAATGTTCATCATCTTACCCGTGTTGAAGGGCACGGAAATATTGTTGTGAACATGCGCAAAGGTAAATTAGAACGCGCAGAATTAGAAATTGTAGAGGCAATGCGTTATTTTGAAGCCATGCTTAAAGGACGCAGTTTTCATGAGGCGGCCATAATAACGTCACGAATTTGTGGAATTTGTTCACTTGGTCATCAAATGACTTCGCTTAAAGCGACCGAAGATGCCCTTGGATTGGAAGTATCAAAACAAACGATTCTGCTTAGAAAATTATTGGTGAATGGTGCAACTTTACAATCGAATGTTTTGCATGTATATTTTCTTGTTGCACCGGATTTGCTTGGCGCACCAAGTGTATTTCCATTGGTTCCAACTCACAAGGAGGTAATTTTACGCGCGCTTAGAATGAAGCGCTTGGCCAATGATATTGGCGATGTCATCTCAGGCCGTGCTGTACATCCAATTACACCGGTTCCAGGTGGATTTACTAAAATTCCAACGATTTCTGAATTGAAAGAAATTCGTCGCAGATTAGTTGAAGAGGGACTGCCTGATGTAAAAGAAACAGTTGAAACAATTAAGGCCATTGCTGATGGAATTCCAAATTTTGTACGTGAAACCGAATATATTTCCTTAAAAGATAAAAATGAATATGCACTTTACGATGGCGATATTTACTCTTCGGATACAGGAGCAACTGCTGTCACCAATTATCGGGACATGACTAATGAATTTGTTGTGCCGCATTCTACTAGCAAACATGCTAAACACAATCGTGAAAGTTATATGGTCGGTGCTTTAGCACGTTGGAATAATAATCATGATCAAATGACAGACTTATCTTTAGTTGCTGCCGAACAACTTGGACTTACACCAAAAAATTATAATCCTTACATGAATAATGTTGCCCAAGTTGTTGAGTGTGCCCATTGTATTGAGGATTCAATCAATATAATTGATGAATTATTGGCTGATGGGTTAAAGGATGAAAAACCAAATCAGAAGCCAACAAAGTACGGAATTGGATTTGGAGCAACGGAAGTGCCGCGCGGTATTTTATATCATGAATACGAATACGATCGGCGTGGTAATATTATTAACGCCAATTGTATCATTCCTACCGGACAAAATCTCGCTAATATCGATGAAGATATGAAAAAGTTGATTCCGGAAATTATTTCTAAACCAAAGGACGATATTGTAAAACATTTGGAAATGTTAGTTCGCGCTTACGATCCGTGTATTTCCTGTTCAGTACATTTTTTGAATGTTGAATTTATCGAGGACGATGAGGACTAATTCTAAACGAAAGCAAATTATAAAAGTAATTGCCGTCGGAAACGATTATTACGGCGATGACGGAATTGGTGCAGCGGTAATAGCTGAATTATACAAATTGCCGAATTTGGATAATGTTGAATTGGTAAACGGCGCCACTGATGCTTTAGGACTAATTGATCATTTTCGCGGTACTGATCATGTTATTATAATAGATGCTGCACAAATGGGTGAGCAGCCCGGAACAGTTAAAGTATTCGGCCGAGAAGATGTGAAAATACTTATAAAAATGGATCATCTTTCCGTGCATGGCATTAGTCTTGCAGAAACTTTTTCAATCGCAGAAGCGATCGATTCAATGCCAAAAAAATTAACCATAATTGGAATTGAGCCAAAAAATATCAAGATTTCTGTACCGATTAGCGAAGTTGTAGCAAAATCCATACCTGAGGTTATTTCACAAATTATAACTTTAACTCAAATTGAAAATGTAAACAGCGAGGGAGTTTATGCCTAAAAAAATTATGATTATCGACGATGATATAGATCTTGTTGAAGCGATGCGGATAACGCTTGAAAAAGATAATTACGAAGTAATTGATGCTCAAGATGGACAAAAAGGAATAGAAATTTTAAAAGAAGAAAAACCTGATCTGTTGATTTTAGATGTGATGATGGACACGCTTGATGAGGGCTTTCATCTTGCTTATCAAATCCGCGAGGATGAAGAAATAAAGGACATTCCAATATTGATGATTACGGCCGTTGGTGCACAAACCGGATTTGAATTCGATAAACATCGTGACGAGGATTTTTTACCGGTTAATGAATTTATCGAAAAACCGGTAAATCCACAGGTTTTATTGGATACAGTTAGAAGGAATTTGCTTGTTGTCTGAGAACCTTTCACCAATTAAAAGCGAGTTCTCTTTTTACACAGCAAATTCATTACGACGCAAAAACCTATGGTTAGTTAATTTGCGATGGGTTGCAACCGTTTTATTACTGATATTTTCAGTTTGGTTAGCCCAAATCAAGTTAAATAATTATCCCTATCTTACAATTGGATTAGTTGGAATTGTATTAGCTTGTGTCAATTTTTTGGTTTTTACCTATTTAAAATTTGACAAACCAACAGCCTTACCCAAAGAAGAAAAAATAGTTTTAGTACAAATTTTAATTGATTACATTATCCTTACTTTGCTAATACATTTAACAGGTGGTGTAGATTCGCCATTTCATTTCTTTTACTTATTCCATATTATTATCGCATCAGTAATTTTTGAAAACAAAACTCCAGCTTTAATAATTGCTGCATTAGCAGTAATTATTTTCACTATTTTGGTGGTTTTGGAATCTTTTAATATAATTCCTCATCATTGCAATTGTTTAAAAGCATTTACTCCCAGTGATATTGTTTTTGTATTAAGCGCCTTTTATGCGACTATTATTGCCAGCACATATATTGGCCTGACGTTGATGATGCGACATAAAAAAGTCAAAAATTTGATTTATGAACAAAAGGAGGAATTGGAAAAATCCGATAAAGCAAAAATGCAATTTTTTCGTTTTGTTTCCCATGAATTAAAGAGTCCTATAATTGCTGTACAAAGTGCGATAAATGTTGTTTTAGACATAATGGGTGGTGATTTAAAACAGCAAGCAAAAAATATGTTAGAGCGCGGTCGCAAGCGGACTAAGCAAATGATTGAGATTTTAAAAGATTTGGTGTCGCTATCTTATGATGAGCATAACACTCAACAAGAACCCGATTTAATTGTACCTTGCGATTATATAACGGAAATAGTTGATCAATTTAGACCAAGCGCTATTGACAAGAAAGTAAAGATAACTGAAAATATTTGCAAAAAGCGGGTGGGTTTCAAATTAGATAAATTTATTTTCGAAAAAATAGTGACTAATCTGTTATCCAATGCTGTTCGCTACACGCCGAGCGGCGGATCTGTAACAATTTCAACCGAATTAGATAATAAATTTTGGTATTTAATTATAGCAGATACAGGTATCGGAATACCGCAAGAAGCACAGAAACTTATTTTTAACGAATTTTATCGTGCTAGCAATGCCAAAAAATATGAGGCAGTTGGAACCGGGCTTGGAATGAGTATTATAAAACGAATGGTAGAGCAGGAAAATGGTGAAATTTTTGTTGAAAGTGAAGTTGGAAAAGGTTCAACGTTTACAGTGAAGTTTCCACTAAAATGAAAAAAATACTGATCGGTGGCATTTTAAAGGCCAAAAATTTCACAATGATTAATATTGTTGGAATGCCCAATAAGCCTGGATATGCCGGACAGATTCTCACAGCGCTTGGTCGAGCAAATATTAATCTTCATTTTATCACTGAAGGAATTGATGGTGCCGGATTCGCAAATATGACAATTTGTATTTTACCGAATGATTGTGATGAATCTGTAAAAATCATTAAAACATTTCAAAAGAAAGCAAGAATAAAAAGTGTTAAAGTAACCAAAAATATGTCGTCGTTAACAGTTTATGGCCCACATTTTCGGGAAAAGCCAGCCATTAGTGGAGGGATGTGTTCAGCACTCGGAAAGGCAAATATTAATATTATTGGAATATCAACATCCATATCATCTGTTTGTTGTTTAATCCGCGATGAGGATTTTGACAAGGCTTATGACGCACTTTTATCAGTTTTTCAATTGCCATAATCGAATTTTATTAGAATCAGGAAAATTTTAGAAAGATTCAAATAGCGGTGCTAACAAATTCGCGGTAATTGTTCACCGATTGGCATATCAACGATTCTTTTTGCTCCCAATCCGGTGTGCTGCAATACTATCCCCGGATTTGTAGCTACCGCTTCACCGATTATTTTAGCATCTTTGCCTAATTCAGTTGATTGCATTTTAACTAACATTTCATCAGCAACCTGATTTGGAACTACCGCAATCAGTTTCCCTTCATTGGCAACATATAATGGATCAATTCCAAGCACCTCACAAGCGCCTTGCACGGCTGGTTTAATCGGAACCGCATTTGCGTATAATTCAATTCCTACATTAGATTGTTTAGCAAATTCGTTCAGTGTAGTAGCCACTCCGCCTCGGGTTGGGTCGCGCATAGCATGAATATCTTTGGTAACAGTTAGCATGGATTCTACTAAACTATTTAATGCGGTTGTATCACTTTGAACTTGAGATTTAAATGATAATTCTTCACGGGCGGTCATGACCGCCATACCATGCTCAGCAATTGTACCAGAAATGATAATTTTATCATTTGGTTGTATTTTAGAAGCTGAAATATTTATATCATCTGGTATCACACCAATTCCTGAAGTATTGATAAATATTTTATCACAGCTACCTTTATTGACAACTTTGGTATCGCCGGTAACTATTTGTACTTTAGCGATGTCTGCGGCAACTTTCATCGTGATAACAATATTATGCAGTTCATTGATCGGAAATCCCTCTTCAATTATAAATCCGACGCTAAGATAAATTGGTTTAGCACCGCTCATAACGATGTCATTTACTGTACCATTTACGGCGAGCTCTCCAATATTTCCACCTGGAAAAAATATAGGGTCAACTACAAACGTGTCAGTTGTAAAGGCAATACGTGATTCGAGATTTGATAAAATTGCTTGGTCTTCAAGTTGATTTAAAAATTTATTCCCAAAATGTGGTAAAAAGATTTTCTCAATTAATTCAGCCGATAATTTACCGCCTGACCCGTGCGCTAATTGGATAGTAGCATAATCCATTTTTGGCAACGGGCAGGAATAATTTTCAATATTAATGTTAGACAATTTTAACTCTCTGATACTTATAATATGCAGCACAGGCACCTTCACTTGAAACCATAGTTGCTCCTAATGGATTCGATGGTGTACACTCTTTGCCAAAAGCGGGACATTCATTCGGCTTAACTAATCCTTGTAATATTTCTCCAGCAATGCACCGTGCGGATTCTTTAGTTGCAATATTGTCAATTAAAAATTTCTTTTCGGCATCGAATTGCGAATATTCCGTACGAATTTTTAATCCGCTTTGTGCGATGTTGCCAATGCCGCGCCATTGCCTATTTGTTATTTCAAATATCTTTTTTACTAATTCTTGCGCAGGGCGGTTTCCATCACGCTTTACAGCGCGTAAATATTGGTTTTCTACTTTATGTTCACCTTCTTCAAGTTGCTTTACAGATAAAAATATTCCCTCAAAAATATCAATCGGTTCAAATCCGGTTGGAATAATCGGTACTTTATATTTTTTTGCAATTGGTTCGTATTCCTGCCAACCTGTAATTGTGCAAACATGACCGGCAGCCAAATAAGCTTGAACACGGTTTTGCGGAGATGATAGTAGTGCTGTCATTGCTGGTGGGACTAACATATGGCTAACCAATTCTGAAAAATTTGATAATTTTTCTTGCTGTGCGATTTCAATTGCCATAGCGTTTCCAGGAGCTGTTGTTTCAAATCCAACGGCAAAAAATACAATTTCCTTTTTCGGATTATTGCGCGCAATATTAACGGCTTCCAATGGTGAATAAACTGTGCGAATGTCGGCTCCTTCTGATTTTATTTGTAATAAATCCTTTGAGCTGCCAGGGACACGCAGCATATCGCCAAAACTCGTAAAGATCATGTTGGGCAGTGCTGCAATTGCCAGCGCTTTGTCAATGATTTCCAAAGGAGTTACACAAACCGGGCAGCCCGGGCCATGTACTAATTCGATTTCTTTCGGCAGAATTTGATCAATACCGTTTTTTATTATGGAATGGGTTTGCCCGCCACATATTTCCATGATAACCCAGGGTTGAGTTACGGTGTTCTTCATTTCGGATAATATCTTTTTCGCAATAATTGGATTGCGAAATTCATCAAGATATTTCATTTAATTTTGTTTATTTTTTTCCAATGGATTTCCATATAAATCAACGCCATCTTGGGCTGCATGGCCTGCCAATTCTTCCCAAGCTTCGTAAGATTTTAGCGCTTCATCTTCATCAATTATTGAGATGGCAAAACCGGCATGCACAATTGTGTATTGGCCTATTTTTATTTCCGGAACATATTCCAAGCAGACTTTATTCACTGTTCCACTATAATTTATTTTCCCCATTTTCAATCCGTTTTCAGTGAATATTTCTTCTACTTTTCCTGGTATTCCTAAACACATTCAATCAATCCTATTTTTTAATTGCGTTCTTCCAATCATTGCTTGCCCAAGTGAAATTCCACCATCATTGGTTGGAACTTGGCTATGAGTATAAACCTTAAAATTCGCTTTTTCAAGTGCTAAAATAGTATGTTCAAATAATACCATATTTTGAAAAACACCGCCACTTAAAACCACCTGATTTATTCCTGTAGCAGCTTTGGCATCCGCTACTATTTCTGCAAAGATTTGCACGAGTGTTTTGTGAAATCGATTGCTAATTTTAGTGAATGATTCATTATTTTTTATCGATCGCACTAATGATCTAATTATCGGTTGAACTAAAATTTCATATTTACCATTCATTTCCTGAATTTCAAACGAAAACGGTCGCACATCCATGTTAGAAAAAGCTTGCATCAATTCTATAGCAGCTTGGGCTTCATATTGAATAAATTGCCTGCCACCACTCGAAGCAGCTACAGCGTCAAATAATCTGCCACAACTTGAGGTTAACGGGCTGTTAATATTTTTTTCAATAACATCAATTATGGGTAGAACATCAAGGTTTTTTAAAAATGGTAGTTCCGGCAAGATATTTCCATACGTTTTATAAAGATAACTGACTGCCGTACGCCAAGGCGCTTTAATAGCCGCATCAGCGCCCGGCAACGGAAGCTGTTCAAAATGTGCAAAACGATTAAAATTTGTATAACCCCCAATAAGAAATTCACCACCCCAGATAGTACCATCTGTTCCGTAACCGGTGCCGTCCATTATAATGCCAATTACCGGTTCAGTCAACTGATTTTCAGCCATACAGGAAGCAAGATGAGAATGATGATGTTGTACACCTATAATTTCAATTTCTGACTGATTCTTTGACCATTGAGTTGATAAATATTGTGGATGTGAATCATGCACAATAAGTTCAGGTTCGATTTTGAAAATTTTTTGCAAGTGAGCAATTGTCTTCTTAAAAAAATTATATGCTTCAATATTTTTTAAATCACCGACATGTTGACTTAATATAGCTTTGTTATCTTGCAATAAGCAGATAGTGTTTTTTAAATCGCCGCCGACAGCCAAGATAGTTGGACCGGTAGATTTTAAAATTATTGGTTGCGGGACAATTCCTCGGCTACGACGTATGTATCTAAATTTATTGTCCAAAACAATACCTACAGAATCATCACTGCGTAAATGAATATCACGATTATGTGATAGAAAATAATCAGCAACGTTTTTCAACTTTGTAAAAGCTTCTGCAATTTCGATACAAATTGGTTCATCACTGATGTTTGCGCTGGTCATTATAAGTGGAAAATCAAAATCGGCAAGTAAAATATGATGCAGTGGAGTATAGGGTAACATAATTCCCAAAAAAATATTGCCTGGGGCGACAGAATCGGCGATATTGCTATTGGCAACTTTTCTCAATAACACGATCGGTGCCCGCGGTGATAAAAGTGCTTCACTTTCCTGTTCCAAAATGGAGCAATATTTTTTTGCTATTTCTAAATCGCGAACCATAGCTGCAAAAGGTTTTTCATCACGTCCTTTCAATTGGCGTAATTTGTTTACAATTTTATTATTGGTTGCATCCACAGCAAGATGAAATCCGCCAATGCCCTTAATTGCTATTGTTTTTCCATCTTTTAATAGATTTTGAACTGTAGTGATTTCAACATCTGTGCTAATCAAATTTTGATTTTTATCAAATAATTGTAATCGCGGTCCGCACTTTGGACAAGCATTAGGTTGGGCATGAAAACGACGATTACGTGGATCATTGTATTCAATTTGACAAGCGCGACACATCTTGAAATGTTTCATTGATGTAAAGGGACGATCGTATGGAATATTATCAATGATTGTGTAGCGTGGTCCACAATTAGTGCAATTGATAAACGGATAAAGGTAGCGCCTGTCATCCGGATTAAATAACTCTGCTAAACAATCATCGCAAACGGCGATATCAGGGGAAATTAAAGTGGAAATCTTGGCCTTTGAACTTGACTGTTTTATTTCGAAATTGTTTGAATTTTGAATTTGAATTGATTTAGAAGAAATCTTAGTGATAACCGCCAAAGGCGGTGATTTTAATTTGATATTATCTATAAATTTGTGGAGATTTTGTTCTGAACCCTCTACTTCAATTATGACACCCTGAGTGGTGTTCAAAACAAAGCCGGCTAGCCCATGTTCGTTCGCTAAATTAAATATGAATGGTCTAAATCCCACACCTTGAACAATGCCTTGCACTGTTATTTTTGTTCGAACTTTAATCAATATATGATTTGATATTATAGATTCGAGAATTTGGCAAGTAACCAATCAGTCCAATTTTTTAAACCGTCGGATTTTGTTGTAGATATTTCAATGAATTTAATATTCGGATTTACTTGTCGCGCATACTGTTTGCATTTTTCAATATCGAAATCAACGTAAGGAAGTAAATCAATTTTATTGATTATACACACATCGGAAACACTGAACATAGTTGGATATTTATGCGGTTTGTCATCGCCTTCAGTCACGCTGATAATAACAATTTTATGAGCTTCACCAAGATCAAATAATGCCGGACAAACTAAATTGCCCACGTTTTCAATCATCAAGATTGACTTTTCTGGAAGATTCAATTTATCGACACCATCATTTACCATTTTAGAATCAAGATGGCAACCGGTTCCGGTGTTCACTTGTACAACGTCTGCGCCAGTGGCAGCGATTCGATTGGCATCATTCATCGTTTGCTGATCGCCCTCAATAACTACACATATAACCTTATCTTTAATAGCTAAAATTGTTTTTTCTATGAGAGTTGTTTTGCCGGACCCGGGCGAGCTGACTAAATTAAGTGCTAATATATTTTTTGCTTTAAAATAGCCGCGATTGCGCTCAGCGAGTAAATTATTTTTTAAAAGCACATCGGTTTCAAGCGTTATCTCTCTGCCATGATTATGGACATGCTCGTGTACATGGTGTGCCCCATGAGCATGCGTATGCTCTTTTTCCCCAGGTTTTCTGATGGTCACAGTTTCATTTGGCTGACCGCATCCACAATTATCGCACATATTATTTCCTTAATTTACATTAATTGACTTAATTGATAATTCTTTGCCATGCAAAATGGTGTAATTGTAATTCTCGCATAAAGGGCAAGCTGAAAACTCGTTTTTTAATACAAAATCTTTTTTGCACGCTTTGCACAAAGCGGAGGCCTGAATATTATTAATAATCAATTTTGCGCCGGCAGCTTTTGTATTTTTACAAGCCATTGAAAGACAAAATTGTAATGATTCAACCATAATCCCTGCAAGAGAGCCGATATCCAATTCAATACTATTAATTTTTGCGACATTTTCAGCGTTGGCTTTTTCGCAAACGATGTCAACAATATTTGTTGCTATAGACAATTCATGCATTCTTCAGGCGCTCAACAAGAAATAAATTACGGAAAATTTGGTATTAATTAAAATTTATATAAGAATGCCAACTGTCCTCTAGTTGCACTGAATTTTCCAAGATTCTTGTAGTGGGTTGTCCAATGAGAAACTTCAAATCCGACTAAAAATCCTTGTAATATGTCGTGATAAAGATTGGCAAACAACATAGTGTTTTTACTACGTTGCTTATTATTTAAATTTTCATCATCAGGATCTTCCATTGAAACACCAATTGAAACATGATTTTTAGAATTTGGGTTAAATTTTAAATTGATCCAGCCACCTTGGGTGTCTATACCTTCGAGTGTACTTGTGTTCGCTATACCGCCGAGATGTGAAGCCAAATTAGAACCCATAAACAGTTCTCCTAGCAAGGTAAGTTGGTTTGTTAGTATTAAATTTAAATCAAGATTTGTAGACCAAGATTTGTACTCAACAATTTCATCAATGATATCTGTGACCCGAATTGATTTTTGTTTTCCATAGTGACAAGAAATACCGATTGTATATTTTTCAGATAAGGTTGTGGATAACCGTCCTTGAAATTCAGGAAGAACTGCAGTGGAGCCATCATTTATTCCATCAGCACAATCGAAGACACATTCACCATTAGGTAAATCAGTACCAATATTTCTTGCTAATGCAACTGTCCATGCGAATGCATCGATATCACCGAGTATTTTTAGCATAGGACGTCGGTAGCCAATATTGCCAGCCCACCACGCTACTGGATAATTAATTGTTGCTGGCACCAAAGGAGAAAAAACGTCTGAATCTTGTCCGACCCTGATTGTATATTTTTTTAGCTTGGCCTCAGTATAGGCTTTACGCAACATTGGTGTTCCTTTATTTTCAGCACCGATTCCGTAAAAATCTATTTCAACTTTGCCGTTGATAGTGCCATTATTAATATTTATACCAAATCGTGATTGTTTAGCTGTAATAGATGTGGTGGGAGTTGTAATATTTTGATTAGGTAGCACCCATCGCGCAAAATTTCCAATAGACATCAAATTGCTGTCATAGCTCATATCTAATTTGATATACCCGTACGGTTCAAATGTTGTTTGTGATGTTATCGATTTTCCATTTGCAAAAAGATGGACAACAATTATAACGAATAGAATTAATAATTTATGCATGTGCTTTCCGATAATTTTGTTTTAAATATGATTTAAGATTAGGAACGGATCGACCGGTTGATAATTCTATAAAAACGAGATAATTTCAGATTAAATTGATTAGTTGTAGCCCGTAGGGGAATCGAACCCCTGTTGCCAGGATGAAAACCTGGAGTCCTAACCACTAGACGAACGGGCCGAAAATCATTTCAAATTGTGCGGCAAATTTATGGCTTGTTTTCATATTGACAAAACATAATAATTTACTACCGCAATTTCTTTTTGTAGAAAGTAACTTGTAAATTTATCATCAATTTTTAATGATGTAAGGAAGACTTAATGAAAATTTATTCATGGAATGTAAATGGAATTCGAGCGGCTGCAAAAAAAGGTTTTTTAGATTGGTTAAATTCAACTAATCCTGAAATTATGTGCTTGCAAGAGACCAAGGCTCATAAAGAACAATTATCTAGAGATTTAGCGGAGCTTGCAGGATATCACACAATTTGGCATTCAGCCGAAAAAAAAGGATATAGTAGCGTAGCTACATTTTGTAAAGCAAAACCGCTTTATGAACAGGCGGGGTTGGGCATCGGAAAATTCGATCGCGAAGGTCGCGTAATTATTACCGAGCACGATAACTTTTTACTTTACAATATTTACTTTCCCAACGGTCAGCGTGACCAAGAACGCCTTGACTACAAGATGGAATTTTATGAAGAATTGTTAAAAATTTTAAATGAACAAGTTGATTCGGGCAATAATGTGGTGATCGCCGGCGATTGGAATACTGCCCATAAACCAATCGACTTGGCAAGACCAAAAGAAAATGTGAAAAATTCCGGATTTTTACCAGAAGAACGTGTCATGCTCGACAAATACGTCGAGCATGGCTATGTTGATACTTTCCGAATATTTCACGATGAACCGGAGCGTTATTCTTGGTGGACTTATCGCATGGGTGCGCGTGGACGAAATGTAGGTTGGCGGATCGATTATTTTTGGATCAACAGGAGTTTCACTGATAATATTTTGGATGCTGATATTCATGAAGATGTGATGGGTTCAGATCATTGCCCCGTTTCAATTGTGATAAAGGATGCTTAAATGATGAACGATTTGCTTCAGATGAATATGTCTATGGAATCGAACCAAATCAATTTTTAATGCAAAATGTTTCAATAATTCCCAAAGGAGGTTTAAAAATCATGTTGAATAATTATTTAGAAAATGTTTATGAAAAAATATTAGTTAAAATTAATTCTACAAAATGCCTTAAAATTTTGTTTGTTACACTATTATTTGTTTTAAATTTTTCGATTTCAATAACTGTTGAAAATACTGATTCTGAAATTATAGTTACTACTGATCGATATACCGTTAAAATTTTACTATTTGACGGAAAGATTGAATCACTCAAATTACACGGGTCTGATTTCGAAATCGTTTCACAATATATAAATTATTCGATTTTTTTCCCAGAGTATAGGTTTGAACATGATGGTAGTTCCAATCCTTTTTTTGATTGTCCCGATCGAAAATCAACTAAGTATCAAACTAGAATTATCTATCAAGATGATTCATCAGTCTTAATCAAAGTACCTTGGAAAACAGAATGTATTAGTTCAGAATGGTATTATTTATTTGAAGACGGTAAACCATGGTTCAGTTCATCTATCACCAGAACTGTAGATACTGAAGGTGTTTATAGTAATTTTCAGCAATGTGTAATGTATAATCCTGATGTTGATAATTCATACATTATTAATTATGATGGACAAATAGAATTAACAATGGGCAATTACGATGGCGTATATCCTTGGGTTTCTCCACAAAAGGACGGTGTAAATTATAATGTTAACGTTGCACAGCATTCAATGTGGACACATATTGATTATGGCGATGGAAAATTTTTCCCTACAATGGCATGGACTGACGATGAATCAGGAATTTGTATGGGGGCAATCACAACTTATACCAGTCCTAATCAAAGAGAAAGTATAAGTTACCATGGGGGGGGTAGAGTACATAGTTACGCTGAGGGGCAATGGAATTGGTTTGGTAAATCAGATAGCGAATCCCTTTATTTGAAGAAGGGAACTACATTTTCAATGAATTTGATATTCTACCAGAATAAAACCCATATTGATTCATTGTTTTCATTCGTTGAGTTACTTAAATCGGATTATTTTGAATCAATTGAACCTGTTAATTATACTATTGCATCGTGGGGAGGACGTACAAGTCCATTGGACTTTTATTACTGGCGTTTCCCACAGGTTACAAATAACACAATTAATTCTCAAGAATTGTGGAGGCACAAAGGATTTTCTGTCCCACGATCTCAAATTGGAACAAATGATAGTCAATTATTTAGTTTTGATATGTTCTATTCATTTGCCTCGGATACAGTTAATGTGTCTCCTATTTATGGTTTAGAGGCACTATTCACTAGTAATGAAATTCAAATTACTGATTCTTCATCAACCGGTACAATGAGATGGAACGAATCCGGTATAGAATCAGAATTATCATACACTGCATTTAATAATAGGAATGACATTAATATTAGTGGAGCTATATACAAGCAGACATCTGGTAAATACTTTATTGAGCTGAAAAAATCTCCTAGAACATCCGGATATATTTATAACTCTCTTGATAATCTTCTAACAATTTATAGTTTAGATTCAGTGTTAGACACTGTAGCAATTACTCTGAAATTAGAAAAATCAATTGTTGATATAGATTTCAATTTTAGTAGTGACCAAATCATTCTATATATAAGTGAAAATTCTCCAACATTCTCGATAGATATGGTAAGTTCTATTGGTCAAACTATTCATAGTTCAGGTGATTTTAAATCTTGGGCAAAAAGAAAATTTCCAGAATATCAAGAATCTTATTTAAAATTCGACAAAGATGGTATATCTTTTAAACCGAGTGAAAATTATTTAATCAGAGAAATCGAACCTTCTTCGAGATTTCTCGTCTATGCTACCGATTCATTTTCGGAATTACATATAAATAGTGTCGATTACATACATGAAGTTGAAATAATCTCAATTCATGATACCACTGTTGCTACAATCAATAGAGGGGGGGAATACAAAAATATACCGTACTCTTTTGAAAAAGACCAAATTTATGATTTGTCGTTAATGAAATATAATAGAACGCCTATTGATTCAATTGAACTTTTTACAATAACAAACCATTTTCCGAATCCTGTAAGTGATTTATTAAAATTAGAAGTCTTCTCACTCAATGAAATTATGATTGAATTTGAATTATACAATATATTAGGTGAATTATGTTATTCAAATGAATTTCATTGTGATGCAGGTTTAAATTCAATTGAAATTTCTCTAAACTCATTTGCTTCAGGTATGTACTTGTTAAATGCAAAAAACGCAGCCACTTTACAAACAAAAAAAATTATTGTTGTCAAATAAATTATTGAGATCTTTATGAAAAAAAATAAAAGACTTTGGGATAATCGGTACGATACCGATGAATATGTTTATGGAATCGAACCAAACCAATTTTTAATGCAAAATATTGAGCATATTCCTAAGGGGAAAGTGCTTTGTGTGGCTGATGGAGAAGGTCGCAATGGTGTGTGGCTTGCAGAACAGGGTTACGATGTAATTTCGATCGACTATTCAAAGGCTGCCATTCACAAAATCAAAAAATTAGCAGATGAAAATGGTGTAAATATTAATACCATTTGCACTGATTTACTTAACTACGACTTTGGAAAAAATAAATATGATGGAATTGTTTCAATTTTTTCGCATTTTAACGCTGATGAGACAAGAAGTTTATTGTTGAAATATATTGCAGCACTGAAACCAAATGGTGTATTCATAACTGAGGTTTTTGCTAAAGAACAATTACCATTGGAGAGTGGCGGTCCAAAAGACATTAATTTACTTTATGATACAAAATTATTTTCCGATACTTTATCAACAATGCAGAAAATTATTTTAAAGAAAGATATCATTTGGTTACATGAAGGCAGTTTACACGAGGGGAAAGCTGTAGTGGTGCGTGGGATTTTCAAAAAATCACAGGAATAGATACCGACATGAAATCGAAACAGCAAATTGCTCAAAGTTGGTTACAACGATATACAGGTTCTAATATCAATGAATTTGGTAAATGGATTTTATTGACCAATTTTCAAAATTATGTCGATCGCTTTGCGGGCAAATTTAAAGCTCCAATTAACGGACTTGGTGGACCGATGACATCTTGCACAAATTCTGATGGATTGAGCATTGTCAATTTTGGATATGGCAGTGCCAATGCCGCCACGATCATGGATTTGTTATCGTGTATTAAACCGAAAGGAGTACTTTTTTTGGGCAAATGCGGCGGATTAAAAAAAACCACAGAAATTGGTCATTTTGTATTACCAATCGCCGCCATACGAGGCGAAGGAACCAGCAATGATTACTTCAAACCGGAAGTGCCGGCAATGCCTTCGTTTAAATTACATAAATATGTTTCGGAAATCTTGGTCAGTAAAAATTTGGAATATCGCACGGGTGTGATTTACACCACAAACCGCCGTATTTGGGAATGGGACGAAGATTTCAAGAAATATTTACGAAGTGTCCGTGCATTGGGTATTGATATGGAAACTGCCACTATTTTTATAACCGGCCTTGCTAACGAAATCGCACGCGGTGCTTTATTGTTAGTATCCGATCGACCGATGATTCCTGATGGTATTAAAACTACCGAATCGGATCTTAAAGTGACTAAAGAATTTGTTAATTTGCATCTTGAAGTTGGCATTCAGGCGTTGACAACAATTGAAAAAAAAGGTGATAAAATCAAACATTTTGGCTATTAGATAACATCAAATCAGCCGCAATGGAATCAGCAAAAAGCATACCTTGCTGCGTTAGTTTAATTTTATCGTTTTCTATTACGATCATATTTTGATATTTAGATTGAATTTGTTGCAATTGTTTTCTGAATTCCAATATTTTTGATAACGAGTATTGTGATAGATCAACACCTCGGTTCATCCGCAGACCAAAGCCAACGATTTCATTGAATTTATCAATTTTAGTTAAATTTTCCGATTTTTCCACCACTGATTGTCCTTTCATCAAATTTGAAATATATTTATCTATATTTGAAAAATTATTCCATCTTTTAACACCGTCGTAACTGTGCGCGGATGGTCCAAAACCGAGATACTTTTCATTCTTCCAGTAATGCAAATTGTGTAAACATTCGTGCCCATTTTTTGCATAATTTGAAACTTCGTATTGATAATAATTGGATTCTTCCAAAATTGAAAATGTTATTTCATTAAATTTTTTATGCAAATCATCACTTGGCATTTTGATTGAATTATTTTCTACTAAACTATGCAAAATTGTATCTTGTTCAACGGTAAGCGAATAGGCTGATATATGCTCAGGATTTAATGCAACTAACAATTCCAAATCAGTTTTCCAATTTTGCAATGATTGATTTGGAATATTATAAATTAAGTCACAATTTATATTATTAAAACCAGCTTGCCGAGCAGAGCGAAACGTTGAATAATTATCTTCTGTTGAGTGAATTCTCGATAAAAATTTGAGTAAATCATTGTTAAATGATTGAACACCAATTGATAATCGATTTACGCCAAGCGAATAAAAATCTTTTAATTTACTTTTTGATGCTTCACCGGGATTAACTTCGCAAGTGAATTCTACGATGTCGTTTAAATTAAATTTAGTGTTAAGTGCTTCAATAATGTTTTCCAGATGCTTAGTACTTAACAAACTTGGTGTTCCCCCTCCGATAAAAATTGTATCAAAAATCCAATTTGAAACATCAATTGGGCAAGTTTGTATTTCCTTGATTAAAGCGGAAATAAAATTATCAACAGTATAAGATTGTTCAACGAAAGAGTAGAAATCACAATATATGCATTTAGCTTTGCAAAATGGTATGTGGATATAAATTCCAGCTGTTTTCATCAATTGAAATTAGAAAAAATCAATATTATTTTTATAATTATTGCAATTAATTTTGCATTAATAAATTGAGGGATATATGAATAAAGATTACGGTTTAAAACCGCTAATTTGGTTAGTCTTATTTAGTACCATCGCGTATGCACAAACGGGCAAGCTAAACGTTGGTTTTGATATTGACGACACTGTATTATACTCAGAACGCGCATTTGTTGCCGCCCCAAAAACTGAAAACGGCAAAACCGATTATGCTTGGATAAACACCAATGATAAGAAATATTCACTTTTTATCGGCCCTGTTGTCACGCTGGTGGATTATTTGAGAGCACATGGTCATGCGGTCTATTTCATTACAGCAAGGCCGGGCCCAAATGGCGACAGTTTAGCCGTATTTCTAACAGAAAATCTGAATTTTGCCGTTAAAGTTGACAGTAATTTATTTTTTTCTCCTAAAAAGTTTGAGAATGGATTTAAATACACAACCAAACATCGTGTTATGCAGAAACTCGGCATTGATTTATTTTACGGTGATTCGGATACCGATATCATTGCCGCCATAAAAGCCGATGTCCATCCAGTGCGGATTGTGCGTAGCAAAGCATCTTTAGATGAGTATAGCGGTAATTATTTTGGAAACACTAGTGATGGTAATAATGCGGAGGCGCCATTTTCAAGGTGTGAATTAAAAATTTTTCACCGTGCAAAAATTGGCATGTTTGGTGAATCAATTTATCCGATAATGTGGGAGCCGTAGCCAATTTAAATTATATTATTTTAATAGATTTGTAACAATTTTATCGATATTATTAACTGATAATGTCCATGACTCGAAATCAGTATAATGAAGCGGATGGCCGCGACCGGCATCCCACTCTGAATAATTATATTGTAATTCGAAAAATTCAGGAATTAACTTAAATAATCTTTCATCTAATAAAAAATGAAGCAAATAAAACACACCGGTTGACTTAATTCCATAACCTGACGTTTCAAGATCAATTATTCCACCATCATCTATATACTTGCCCCTTCTTAATGTATAAAAATCTAAAACAGTCAATTCATATCCTCGTTGTACAGTCACTAAGTCGTTCGATTTATTTTTGATGACATTATCAAAAAAATCGATATCGCCCAAACCGCTCTGATACTTAATAAGCGGGTAACTTTTTTCTACTAATAAATCCGCAGCTTCTCGTCCGATTTGCCAATCTAACAAATTCCAAGCTGATTTATATTTAATAGTATTTTCCAAAGATATACCAGTTCTTAAATACCGCGGGCCAGAATGTGATTGTTGAGGTGCAATGTAGTATACACTATCGCCAACATTTGAAACACTATAGCCAAATGTTGGTGTAATTGTAATGCTGATATCAGAATTTGGTAAATTTAAAAATTCAAATGGTATTGATAGCAAAACACCAAAATCATTGTAATTGCTATTTGCGGTTGTGTGATTTATACTTTTATCTGTTCCATCAAAAGTAGAAATGGATAATTTTTCTTCAACAGATTTGTATGTATAACCAATTGAGCTAATAAAAGGGATTTTCCATATTTTGTGTGCGAATCCTCCTGTAATAGTAATACCATCAGCTTTATAATAGGCATTAACGGAGCCTAAACCATTCCCTTGTGGATCAGTTCTGAATTGTTCTCCTAAATCAAGATAAGTTTTGAGATATCCAATTTTAATTTTAAAGGGATACCGTTCAGGGAGCACACCAACATTCCATACTTCATATTCAAGAATAATGTCTTGTAAAAGATATCTGAGCCAAGGTGTTTCCATCTTAGCATGCGAGACTGATACACCATCAAATGATTTTAATCCGTTGGCCGGATTATAATAAATGGAGAATGGGTCTGACGATCTAAAGCTTGCCCCCATCTCGCCCATTCCATTCATAGAAGGTGATGGAGATTTTAGTAAAAATGTGTTTGCCTGAGCATAAACGAAGGTAAGCTGTAAAATTAATATTGATAAGCAGATGATAATTTTATTTTTAATATATGTTAATCTATTCATAATAAATATATATCATAATTTATTGAATAGAAACTTGCCAATTTTATCTATATTACTGAGAGTAAGCGTCCAGGCATCGATTTCTGGCTCCAGCGATGACCAACTTGTCGCCGATTCAATTTTTGAGTAATTGAATTGTATATCTATATATTTAGGTAAAGCGATAAATACTTCATTATCAAGTAGAAAATATAGTAGTTTAAATACTCCTTTAGATTTAAATCCATATCCGCTCATTTTAAAATCAGTGGCTAATCTTTTTCCTCCGTCATCCAAATCTTCACCCTCATGAATTGTATGTCCCCTTCTAATTGAATAAAAATCCAAAATAGTCCATTCGCTTCCACGCTGAATTGTTATTAATGGATTTGTATTACTTTTGATTATATTGTCAAAAAAATCAATATCAGCGAATCCTTTTTGATATTCTCTACCGTCATCCCTATCAATTTTTTCTTTACCTAAAAAATCCGATGCAGACCGTCCCCATTTCAACTCTAAAAGATTCCAAACGGATTTATACTTTATTATAGCTGTTCCTGATAATCCAATGCGTAAGAGTCGAGGCGCTGATAGATAAGTCGGATGTTTATTTGAGCCAATGTTTATATCATCGCCAATATTCGCAATACTATAACCGAAAGCCGGTATTATAGATAGCCCAAAATTTTTGAAAATCGATTGAGAATCAACGTGTTGCGGGTTAACTAATTTATAAGGGACTGTGAACAACAAACCAATGTCATATAGATTATTTTTTCTCACAATGTCCGTATAAATTAGCTCGCCAGTATCCGTAAGCCTAACCAAATTACTAATAGTTTTAATTTTTACTTTTCTATTTGTATAACCGATAGACAAATTTATTGGAATATTCGAAATCTTGGTAATATAGCCAATGGATAGATTTATTGCATCCGTTTTCTCATAGTCATCATCATCAAGATCTTGGTATGGATCGTATAATTCTCCTCTTTTATAAAATGTTTTATGATAATTAATACCAATTTTGATTGGAACTTTTTGCGGAATGAAACCAAAGTTCCAAGTGTCATATGTGAATTTTGAATTAGCATACCACACTGCTGAACTGATTTCTGATTGTGAAAAATAAATACCTTCCTGTCTATAGAAATTGTTAGCAGGATTATAATAAACTGCATACGGGTCTTCGATAGGTAATCCTACGCTAATATTTCCTAAGCTACGAATTGTTGGTTATGGCGAAAACAATAGTGAAATGGGGCTAGTACCCTGTGGAAAAAGTGGGGTTTTACACAATGCTATAAGTATAATTAATAATTTGAATTTCATATTATACATATTGACAACTTATTTGGTAATTGATACTATGTAAAAATTAAATTACATATATTTTTTAATGTTCTACAATGCAAAAATCAGATTGTTCGGTGAATCAATTTATCCGATTAGGCGGGAGCCAAAACAAAATTGTATAAAATAATTTCTAAAATCCTTTGTTGCTTGCAATCAACACTGCCAATAGTGGAATAACTATTAACAAAATTAATTCCAATTTAGTGAATACAGACACCATCTTAGGAATTCTGACAATTTCTTGGATAGATTTGCGATTTTTTAGCAAAAAAATGGTTGGGTAAATTGACAACATTACCATAATCACAAATAAAGTAATTTTAATGTGAAAAATATAATTTGTATTATAAAATGCAGCCGGTTTGCCAATTATAAACCATTGTATTAATCCGGTAGCCAAAACTAACACAGCGCTTAAACAAAATACGACATCTATCATAGCAATTTGTTTAAGTTTAATTATGTTGACATTTTTGGCAAGCAGAAATGTTTCCAGAGCCAGAGCTGACGACATGATTAAAATTCCTATAAAATGTAAATATTTGACAAATATTTCTGTCATAGTTCAATAATTTTATAAATAATTTTTCATAGAAATATAATTAATTTAAATAATTAATTTTTAGACAAATTTAATGACCATTAAAATTAAACAAATTTCTTCTGACGGACAATTGCAACAAGCTTTTGCGATACGCAAGAAGGTATTCTGTGTTGAGCAAAATGTTTCAGAGAAAATTGAGATGGATAGGTTTGATAAATTTTCCAATCACATTTTGGCATTTGTAGATGAAAAACCAATTGGAACGGCACGGTGGCGTTTTACGGTTGATGGTGCAAAATTGGAACGATTTGCAGTATTGAAAGAACATCGTAATACGGGTGTTGGGAAAGCGATGGTAGAATTTGTTTTAAACCAAGTTAAAGAACTGGGCGAAGTATACTTAAATGCTCAAGAATCAGTGATACCATTTTATGAAAAATTCGGTTTTAAGACAGTGGGAGAGCGCTTTTTCGAAGCGGACATTCCACATAAAAAAATGGTAATATAAGTAATAATTTCCGCAAAATATTCTCTACAATTTGATATAGCATCGTTTTAATTTCAATTATGTCAAATTCTGTATTCAATCGTGTTTCCAAAATCGTGCTGCTATATTGGCCGTTTCTACTTGGCTCCACAATTGCGGCCATAATCTATGTTATATTTAATTCACTTTCGATTTGGCTTACGGCATCGTTACTGAACAATATATTAGCTGATTTTCAAGAATTAGTTAATGAGTACGAACGACTAAAAACAACAGCAAATTTAACCTTAAATCAACAATTTAAATTTTGGACCAATTCATTGGTTTTGCGTTCCACTGCATTTGAAACTTTAAAAGTATTGTGTATAGTTATATTCGTAGTATTTTTATTAAAAAATATATTTTTATATTTAAAAAATATTTTAACAACGCATATTCAATTCAAATTTATCACCGAGTTGAGGGACCAATTATATCATAAATTATTATCATTGCCGCTGTCATTTTATAATAATCAGAAAGCTGGCGAACTAACTTCAATTATCATAAATGATGTTGAAAATATGCGCCATGCTTTTACAGTAAGTTTTCAGCGATTATTTGTGGAACCAATTAACATTTTGGCGTTTATTATCATGCTTTTTGTGATAAGCATTAAAATGTCCTTAATTGCGCTGATAATCATTCCAGTTTCCGGTGTTCTGATTATCGCCATGGGGCGAAGTTTAAAGCGCAAATCACGTCGCACGGCTACAAAAATAGCCGATATCACTAATATCATTACTGAGCGATTAAACTCGATTCGCATCGTTAAGGCCTTTGTAGCTGAAAAATATGAAGAGTCATTATTTAATAAAGCCACGAATAGGTATTTCAGATTATTGAACAAACGTGCCCGGTTAAAATTGATTTCAAGCCCACTTACAGAAGTCTTTGGTGTTTGTATTGCTATTTCACTTATTTTAATCGGCGGCCGAGAGGTGTTGCAATCGGATACATTGACTTCGGAAGATTTTTTAAGATTTATATTAATTTTGTTTAGCGTGCTTTCTCCAATACGTTTATTAAGTAATGTAAATTTGGATCTACAAATAGGATTGGCTTCGGCTGAGCGGGTATTCAATTTAATTGATACAAAATCGGAAATTATTGAATCTCCGGATGCGCAATCAAAACATTCTTTTGAGAAAAATATTGAGCTTGAAAATGTTTCATTTCAGTATAATGATTCCGACATCGTACTTAAAAATGTTTCGTTCAAAATTAATAAGGGGGAAATGGTGGCATTAGTGGGTGAAAGTGGCGCCGGGAAATCTACAATTGCAGATTTGATACCACGTTTTTTTGATGTAAATAATGGTCTGATCACCATTGATGATATTGACATCCGCGAAATAAAAACTTCTGATTTACGTCAACTTATGGGTATCGTAACACAAGAAACCATTTTATTTAATGACACAATCGAAGCCAATATTGCCTACAGCAAACCCACCAGCACTTCAGCAGAGATTAAATCGGCGGCTAAATCTGCCAATGCATTAGAATTCATTAATGATCAACCAAAAGGATTTCAAACTATAATTGGTGAAAAGGGTGTTAAATTATCGGGTGGGCAAAGACAACGTTTGGCGATTGCCAGAGCGATATTGAAAAATTCGCCGCTATTAATATTAGATGAGGCAACTTCATCATTGGATAGTAAATCCGAGAAAGCAGTCCAAATGGCTATTGAAAAGCTGATGTATAATCGTACTGTTTTAGTAATCGCGCACCGCTTATCCACAATCCAAAATGCTGACAAAATTATTTTCTTAGAAAATGGGGGAATAAATCAAATTGGAACGCATCAACAATTGATGCAGAGCTGTGATTCTTATCGTATTCTTTATGAAACGAGCACGCTATTTAATTAAAATATACAAAATTGCGTTTGATGGCAGATATATCATTGGTAATTTTCGAAATTATTTGAATATAACAAATCAGGAAAGACATGGAAATACAAAAACCAAAAGGTAAGCTTGGTGTTCTAATTCCAGGAGTTGGCGCCGTAGCAAGCACTTTTAGTGCGGGAATTGAAACAATTAAACAAGGAATGGCCAAGCCTGTTGGCAGTCTTACGCAAATGGGTACAATCCGATTGGGCAAGCGAACTGAAGATAGGAATCCAATTGTCAAAGATTTTGTACCGCTATTTGATTTAGAAGACATGGTTTTTGGCGGTTGGGATATCAATCGTGAAAATTTCTATGAAATTTCAAAACGTTCGGCTGTTTTGGACAATGAATTATTGGAAAAACTGCGTCCGAAATTAGAACAAAGTGAAGTAATGAAAGCCGTGTTTTCCAAAAATTATGTACGCAAATTGGACGGTGAATGGATCAAAACCGGCAAAAATAAAATGGATTTGGCCGAACAATTAATGGATGATATAAAATTATTTATCAAAAAAAATGAAACTACATCTAATGTAATGATTTGGTGCGGAAGTACGGAGATATATATTGAACCGTCCGAAGTACATAGCAGTCTTGAAAAATTTGAAGCAGGATTAATGAACTCTGATCCACATATTTCTCCGAGCATGATCTATGCTTATGCTGCTCTTAAAATGGGGATTCCCTATGCTAATGGTTCACCAAATTTGACAGTTGATACGCCGGCATTATTGGAACTTGCCGATAACACTAAAACTCCGGTTGCCGGCAAAGATTATAAGACCGGACAGACTTTAATGAAAACCATTATTGCCCCCGGATTAAAAGCACGGCAATTAGGACTTGAAGGATGGTTTTCAACAAACATTCTGGGCAACCGCGATGGTGAAGTTTTAGATGATCCAGATGCTTTTAAAACGAAGGAAAAAAGCAAATTAGGTGTCTTGGATTTTATTCTTCAGCCGGATTCATATCCTGATTTATACAAGAAGTTCTACCATAAAGTTAGAATCAATTATTATCCTCCGCGTGGTGATAATAAGGAAGGTTGGGATAATATTGATATTTTTGGTTGGCTCGGTTACCCGATGCAAATAAAAGTTGATTTCCTTTGCCGAGACAGCATCTTGGCTGCGCCCATTGTTTTAGATTTAGCCCTGTTTTTAGATTTGGCCAAACGAGCAAATATGAAAGGAATTCAAGAGTGGCTTTCGTTTTATTTTAAAAGTCCGCAGACTTTACCTGAATTATATCCTGAGCATGATTTATTCATCCAATTGGCTAAACTAAAGAATACTTTACGACATATTATGGGTGAAGAATTGGTCACACATCTCGGATTAGATTACTACGAAGATTAACAATAAATGAACCTAGTTATTGTCGCCGCCGGACAGGGTTCACGCATTCGAACAACTAGCAGCGAAATCCCCAAGGGATTGCTAAAAGTAAATGGTAATCCCATTGTAAAATATCTTCTTGATAATGGTGCGAAAATTGGCGTTGAAAAATATGTGATTGTTACTGGGTATCAGTCGGAAAAAATTATAAATTACGTACAACAATCCGAGTTTAGTAATGAAATTGAGACGATTGTAAATCCTAAATGGCAACTTGCCAATGGTGTAAGTGTCCTTGCTGCAAAAAAAAACATTCCTCCCAATGAGCCGATCCTACTAACGATGAGTGATCATTTATATGATAGTAATCTGTTAGATATTATTGCAGAAAGTAGTTTGAGTAATACTGTGGTAAATGTTGGTGTGGATTACAAAATTAAAAGTATGTTTGATATTGAAGATGGAATGAAAGTGAGTATTCCAAATCGTAAAAGTGGCAAGATTTCGGATATGTCAAAACATCTTACTAAATATAATGCTGTAGATTGTGGTGTGTTCAAATGCGATTATTCATTTTTTGATGTGTTGGAGGAAGCTGTCAGTGCTGGGCAATATTCGATTTCTGATGTATGCAATTTGCTTATTAAACGTGGAGAATTACGTGGTATAGATATTCAAAACAATAGTTGGTTTGATATTGATACACCTGAGTCTTTTGAACACTGTAAGAACAATTTCCACAAATTAGATTTTTAGAAATTCAACTCTACCAATGAATATTTATTATTATGCTAATCAGGTTTATCAATTTGCGAATATTCTACCGATATTTAAACAAGTTGGTGGAGAATTTTATGTAAAAAAATTTAAGAAAGTTCTTCAATTTAAATATTATTACCGTCATGGAAAATTGAATAGAACGGCTTCCATTAAAATTAAGGATATAAAGAATCTACCAAATATGGATGGTGCCATAATTTCATCTTCCAATACGCGATTGGAGCCTAAACAAGCTAATCTTAAGACTATCTTTATAGGGCACGGTACAGGTGATAAAAAATACGGAGGCAATCCTGAAATATTAAATTCCTATGATTTTATTTTTGTTGCTGGCCCAAAGCATCTTGCCAAAATGAAGGATGTGGGATTAGACATTGCCAAAGAAAAATTAATTCAAATCGGTAATTGTAGATTTGACGAATATATCAATGATGAAATTAACCGTGGTTCGCTGGAACGAAGCATGAGGATTAAAGATACTACTCGAAAAAATATTTTGTATGCTCCTACTTGGCGTTTTGGGAATGGCACTTTGCAAAAATATGGAAAGAGTTTCTGCTCAAAAATTACGAAAAAATATAATTTAATTATACGCCCGCACCATCATGAAAGGCGCTATATTAAGCCGTTCAAATATTGGGCAAAGTTAAACAAAATTCAGCATGTTTATTTCTCTAATCCCGCCGATGTATTTAGGCGAGACACGATGGCAGATTTTAAAATATCCGACTTAATGATTAGTGATACCTCATCGATTTTGTATGAATATTTAATTACCGGTAAACCAATTGTTATCGCAAATACTGATTATGATAAGTTGCATACAATGCCTGATAAGTATAATATTCAAAAAATTTGTAATCATTACGATGGCTCTAGCAATATTTTGGATTTATTGGAAAAAAGTTTTACAGAACACAATAAATCTAATTATGAACAAATGTTGGATGATAGCTTTTATTTCAATGATGGAAAAAGTACTCAAAGAGCCGTGGATTTTCTAAAGACAATTACAGTTTAATTTGTATGAAATATTTATTATTTTTGTCCAAAAATTATTCTTATCCAATATTGAAACCCATACATGATGCCATTTTAAAACGTCCGCATGATACTATATTTTGGTGCTCGATTCTATCAGAACGATTTGAAATTGATTCACAATACTGGCTCGAAAGTAACAATTCCGTTGTTGATTATTCTCCTGATGCAGTATTAGTTCCGGGAAATATTGTTCCATATCGGTGGCCGGGGTTGAAAGTACAAATATTTCACGGTTTGGGCGAGGAGAAAAGTGGTCATTATAGTGTAAATGGTCTATTTGATTTGTACTGTACACCGGGGCCGGTGGTGACCGCAAAATTAAAAAATTATATCAAAGATGGTAGATTTGCAGTAGAAGAAACCGGCTGGCCTAAGCTTGATGCAATTGGTGATTTTGGATTAAGAAAAAAACGATTTTTCAATAATAAATATTCTACAATTTTATATGCGCCAACGTTTAGCACTAAGCTCACATCCGCAGTTGAACTCTATGAGACTATAAAAAAATTACAGAATTTGAACTATAATTGGATTGTCAAATTCCATGAATTGACGGATCGAAAAATTATCAAAAGATATAAAAAATTAGAAAATCAAAAATTTAAAGTTGTAGAAAAACATGATGTTTTGCCTTTAATGCATGAGTCCGATATATTACTAACCGATACTTCATCGGTGGCATACGAATACTTGTTATTTGACAAACCGCTGATCACATTCAAAGCGAAATCGAGAACCGATAAAGGAATAAATATTGAATTGACTGAAGATTTGGAAGGTGCAATTATTCGTGCAAAAATGAATCCTGATGAATTCAAAGATAACCGCCAATATTACTTATCAGAATTACATCCCTACCAAGACGGTAAATCTTCAGAAAGAGTATTGGATGCAGTTAATAAACTAATTAACAATGGCTACATGAGGAAGAAAAACACCAATATTAAATATTTTTATAATCGATGGAAAACCCGAAAGTATTGCTTGAATGATTAAAATGTCCGAACGTGTGAAAATATTATTTGATTTACAATATTTATATCATTTGCCGGCTGTTGAACCGATTGTAGAATTGTTCATCAAGGATGATAAATATGATTGCGCTATAACTTTAACTAAAGATTTCGACTATAAATTTGGAATAATTCGTAAGTCTTTTCCAAAGCAATATTTTTCAAAATATATTCACAATGATATTCGTTTTGCTAAAATAAATGAAATATTTGATGTCGTTTTTGTAACTGATACCGCTAATACTAAATTATATCAAAATGCTCAAATTTGTTTAGTTTATCATGGGCCAACTTTCAATAAATCAGTTACTTACAGGGAATTGCAAAAACATAGTAGTGATAAATATCTAATCTTTGCTGAAAGTCAATATGCCGTTGACAAGATGATAGATTTTGATTGTCTTGGAATTTCAGATACAAAGATTGTTGGTTTCCCCAAAATGGATTCATACATCCATAATAAATTCGACAGACAGAGAATTTTAACGGGCCTTGGACTGGATAAAAACAAAAAAACGGTTTTGTTTGCACCAACCTATAAACCGACCAGCATCTATGATTTGTCCGATGCAATATTTGAAGCTACCAAAAATTATAATTTAATTATTAAACTTCATCATTATTCGTGGATGGGTAAATATGCCAATCGAAATCAAAGCAGAATTTTTCAAAAGAAAATAAAGAAGTTTGAGCATGCGGTATTGTTGCCGCGCGAGACGTTTAATATTATTCCTTTTTACGCAGTTGCCGATACGCTAATCTCAGAAGCTTCGGGTGGACTGATTGAGTTTTTAATCACCGGAAAAATTGCAATTGTTTATGAGTTAAATAAACAAATGTTGCAGCGAACTAATAACGAGTCTTTGTTATTACATAATGAAAATTTCCTTGATGATGTAAATATCAGGATTAATGATCCAGCGCAATTACAAGTGGCAATAGATCGAGCTTTAAATCCATCGCAGGCGACATTAAAAAATGTCAGTCGTGCAAAAGAAAAGTACTTTTATAAATGCGATGGTCAAGCATCTCAAAGAGTAAAAAATGTAATTGACGGCATATTTTTCAATGAAAAAACTGCAACTACTATGTAAATTTTGACGATGAAAGCATTGATTCTATCAGCTGGCATTTCACGTAGGTTGTATCCGGTAACTTACAATACCCCCAAAAGTTTATTAAATGTAAATGGCAAACCAATTTTGGATTATCAATTAGATGCGCTCCGTAAAGTTGGAATAATGGAAATAGTTGTAGTCTTGGGTTATTACAAAGAAAGGTTTGTCGAACATTTTAAACAGTTTCATCCAGATTTTAAATTGAGGATTGTAACTAACCATCATTTTTTTGAAACAAATACGGCCTATTCGGTTTGGCTGTGCAAAGACAAGTCCGATAATGATGACATTATATTAATGAATGCAGACGTTTTATTTCCACCGGAATTGATGATAAGATTAATTGAATCGAAATATAAAAATGTGATGGCTGTCGAGATAAAACGGTGTGGCGGGGAAGAAGTAAAAGTAATCGAAGGTGAAAAAAGGCGGATTGTTGCAATCGGGAAAGAACTTATTCAAGAAAATTCTTTAGGTGAGTTCATCGGTGTGGCAAAATTTTCGAAAGAATTTATGAATAAATTTTTTACTTCATTAGATAAGTTAATTATAGCCGGAGGAAAAACAGATTATTTTGAAGCAGCTATTGATCCGTTATTATCAAAAAATCAAATTTATTTCGAAGATATATCCGATATACCTTGCCAAGAAATTGATTTTATCGAAGATCTGGAAGTTGCCCAAAAAATGTCTAAAAGTGAATATTATAGATAGTGTATCCTAATTTAAAAAATCTTAAATCTGTTGTTCAAAAAGAAGTTGAACCTGAACCATACGCTAAATATATAGTCAGGCCAATTTCAATTTTGTTTACCTGGATTTTTGTACGAACTCCAATTTCAGCAAATCAAGTTACCATTTTACAAGAAATAATTGGCGTCGCTGGCGCGATTTTTTTTGCTTTCGGGAAATTTGTAATTGGTTCATTGTTGTTGCAATTAGGATATATTTTAGATTGCAGTGATGGTGAAGTAGCGCGGTGGAAAAATCAGCAAAGTGAAAGGGGAAAATTCCTTGATCTAATTGGTCATATGATTGTTATACCGTTTTATTATTTTGGATTAGGAATTGGACAGTATTTTTTAACCGGAAATTTCATCACTATCATAGCTGGTTTTCTTGCTGCACTTTTTACAATCAAAACCGAAAAGATTATTTCTCCTCTAAATAATGATTTAGATATCAGTCGCCGTGGTATAATTCAATCTCTTTTTAGATATCCTGATTCCATGAATGTTATCACTATTTTGGCAATCACCGACTGGATATTTAAAACAAACTTGCTGTTTTACTGTATTATTGTCTTTGGGGTTGTGATGACATTTGGACGATTATTTCAAATGTATAAAACATTTCAATCTATAAAATATTGATATCTTTTTCAAGATACCATGTATTATAATCCGGTAAAAGTAATTGAGACGAATGATTGGAAAAAAACATTATTTCAGTCTTTAGAAATGTTGAATATTGACAATCCTCTAATTGTTACCTCACTTGGAAATATTAGAAGAAATAATCTAAGCGACTATTTTAGAAATACGAATATTTTCCATGATATTGAAAACAACCCCACTTTGCAAAGATGTCAACACGCGATAGAATTTGCAAAAAATACTAAATTTGACGGAGTAGTTGCCTTTGGGGGTGGCTCGGTAATGGATACCGCCAAAACCATGCTGGCGGCTGTTGGTAATAAGACTTATTCAATTCAAAAATTAATTTCGAATAAATTAAAGTTTCCTGATCGATTACCAGCTGTGTTTACTCCAACTACTCATGGAACTGCCAGCGAAGTAACTAAATGGGGAACTTTATGGGATATGGAGGAAAGATGCAAATATTCCCTTTCCCACGAAGCACTTTATCCGGATGTTGCAATATTGGATGGATCTTTAACCACAAGTTTATCTATTGAATTATCGGTCACTACAATTCTCGATGCGTTAAGCCATTGTTTTGAAACACTGTGGAATAAAAACTGTAATCCACAATCTGCTGACTATGCAATTTCTGCGATTGGCATTTTGCTGATAGAAACGCAACGATTAAAACGACAGCCAGAAAACGTTGCAATTCGTAGACGCATACTTAAAGCATCTAACTTAGCGGGATTGGCATTTTCAAACACTAAAACTGCTGCTGCGCATTCGATAAGTTACCCGCTAACAATATGCTATGGAATACCACATGGTGTGGCCTGTTCAATGCCCATAATTTCATTATTACGAATTAACGAACGAGCAATTCAAATTGAATTAGAGCGGATTTACACAAATCTGCATTTGCGCAATTTGTCAGAATTGGAAGCTTTAATTCTTAAAATACCGAAAGATGTCGTTGATTTTAATCTATCCCGATGGGGTGTTAGGGAAAAAGATTTGCCTGGCATTGCAAATCGTGCAATTTATAAAAGTCGAGTTAGCAACAATATAATTCCATTAGATGAGTGCGATATTTTATTTATTCTCAAGCAGATTATGTAAATATTTATTTAATTTTATTATTAAATAAAATAATAAAAATGAACTTATCCAATTATTTTTTATTAGAATAATATATCTATGATAAAAAATATTTTTACAATAGCTGTTTTAATTACCCTTCAGGCTAACGCGCAGATTTTATCTATCGGAAATTTGAAAAAGGCCATTCGAGATGATGAAAAATATCATGTGTGGGTATATTTTACCGATAAAATTCGAAGTCTACAGAAAGCAAATATTTCAGAAAAAGCACTAAAAAGACGCAGTAAAGTTGAAATAAATGTGAACTTTAGCCAGTATGATTTAAATCCAAGTTCAGAATATGTGACTAAAATTATTAATACTGGTGCAAAAATTAGACAACAAAGCAGATGGTTGAATGCTATTTCAATTGAATGTAACGAGCAACAGTTAGTTGAAATATCTTACATGCCATTTGTTAAAGAGGTGAAACCAATTATACAATACCGTCGTCAAATTTTGAAAGAAGAACCGATATTGACAAAACTACAAAAAAAAACTCATTTAACCGAAATAGACTATGGAAATGCCCAAAGTCAAATTGAACAAATAAATGTTCACAGAGCACATGAAGACGGTTATTTTGGTCAAGGAGTAACTGTCCTCATGTTAGATACCGGATATAATTTGGACCATCCGGTGTTTGATTCGATAAATGTTGTGGCAGAATGGGATGTTATTAATAACGATTCAATTACCAAAAATCAAGATACACAAGATGTATCAGGTCAACACAATCATGGAACAGGTGCATTATCAGCTCTTGGGGGCTTCGCGCCGGGAACATTAGTCGGTCCGGCATTTAAAGCCGATTTTTTATTAGCAAAGACTGAAATTCTCGATCAAGAAGTTCAACTTGAGGAAGATAATTTTGTACGCGCTTTGGAATGGGGAGAGGCAAGAGGTGCCGATGTTATGTCAGCTTCGCTCGGTTATACGAACTGGTATACCTGGCAAGATATGGATGGTAATACAGCTGTAACAACCAAGGCAGTTGATATTGCAACCAGTTTGGGAATGTTATGCGTAACTTCGGCAGGAAATGAAAATTTAAACACTTGGGGCCATATTACCGCTCCAGCTGATGCAAATTCTGTTATTGCAGTAGGTGCAGTAGATAGTAATGGAAGTATTGCAAATTTTAGTTCACGCGGTCCTACTTTCGATGGTCGAATTAAACCAGAGGTGTGTGCACGAGGCGTGCAAACTGCTTGTGCTTCGGGAAACGGTGTATCGTATATAAAATCTAATGGAACATCTTTCGCTACACCGCTTGTTGCTGGTTCTGCGGCGATACTGTTGAGCGCGCACCCAACGTTGTCTCCGCTTACCCTGCGAAATGCGCTATTAAAAACAGCGAGCCAATCTAATTCGCCAGATAATGATTACGGTTATGGTATTATAGATGTTTGGGCTGCGATAAAGGTTGATTCAAACGTTGTTACCGTTCCTGATGAATTTAAATTATATCAAAATTATCCTAATCCCTTTAATTCAATTACCAGTATCACATATGATATTAAACAAAGTAAGCAGGTAAAAGTGATTGTTTATGATATCTTGGGTTGTAAAGTAAAGATACTCACTGATGAATTTGAGTCGCCTGGGAATAAAACAATTCATTGGGATGGAACTGATCAATTTAACAAAATAGTTCCGACGGGCATCTATTTTTACAGTTTAATTTTAGGAGGTGAAATTTCAACCAAAAAAATGTTATTTATAAAGTAGATCACCATCTTTGCAATAAATTTTTAAAAATGAAAATTGCGGATTACCAACTTTACCCTGTTATTACAAGTAACTTTAAATTAGATGGCGGTGCGATGTTTGGTATTATCCCTAAAACACTATGGGAACGAAAGATAGCGAGCGATAGACTGAATCGTATTCAAATGGTTACACGTTCACTTTTGCTTGTTAATGGTAATACAAAGATCCTAATTGATACCGGAAATGGAGATAAATGGACGGAAAAATATCGGAAAATTTATGCGATCGACACGGAATCTGTTAGTATTGAAACTTCGCTTGCTGATTTAGGATTTGGTGCAGAAGATATCACTGATGTAATTTGTACTCATTTGCATTTTGATCATATTGGAGGCAATACAAAAAATGTTAATGGAAAAACTGTACCCACTTTTCCAAATGCAAATTATTGGATGAGCAAAGTCAATTGGAACACCGCTAATGCACCATCGGAAAAAGACCGTGGAAGTTTCGTTTCGGATGATTGGGCTGTACTTGCGGAAAATGGTATGATCAAATTTATTGGTAAGGAAACACAAATATTTCCCAATATAGACATCGTATTTTCCCACGGCCATACACCCGGAATGATTTTACCAAAAATATTTGATGATAAAAACATTTTAATATATTGTGCGGATTTAATTCCAACGAGCGCCCATATTCCGTTACCTTGGGTAATGGCTTATGATGTGCAACCGACGGTTACTATTAACGAAAAGCAACAAGTGTATAAAGATGCATTACCTAACAATTGGATCTTATTTTTTGAGCATGATTTTAATATCACCGCGTGTAAAATTCAATTAGATGGAAAGAATTATCAAATAAAAAATGAAGTTAATTTATAGTGAAATCGAGTAGCAATTAATGGTGGATGTTGTATTATTTGTAAATAATTTTCAAATTGGCACACGCATTTCCGAAGCATTGGCCGATTTAAATAAAACTGTAGAATTCGCTGAAGATAAGCAGTTCGGATTAAACCAAGTTAACGATAAAACTGAAGCGGTAATTTTAGATTTAGATGATTCTGTTTATCAAACAATCGCATTTGTTTCAAGTTTAAGGCATATCAATAAAGAAATGAAAATTGTCGGTTATATGAAAATAATTCACAATGAAACTTATGACCGATTAAAATCAGCTGGTTGCGATATTATTTTGCCTAAATCATCGTTTGTAAAAAATATTCCTACAATAATTTCTTGATATGGTCGCAAAACTAACGGCGCAGCGAAAACGCGCTAATGAAATCGTAAAACGCTTAAAACTGGAATATCCATCGGCAAAATGTTCATTAAAATATAGTACAACCCATCAATTGTTAGTTGCCACAATTTTGTCGGCGCAGTGCACAGACAAACGTGTGAACCAAATCACTCCCAAATTATTTGGAAAATATCAAGGTATTGAAAGTTTCGCATATGCCGACCTTACTGAATTGGCAGGTGATATTAGATCTGCGGGGTACCATAATTCAAAAGCAAAATCAATCCAAGGCTCGGCGTTGAGAATCTTAGAAGATTTTAGCGGACAAGTTCCGAATAATATTGATGATTTAGTTTCTCTGCCTGGTGTGGGCCGAAAAACTGCCAACTGTATTCTCGGTGAATGTTTTAAAATACCTGCGATGGTAATTGACACACATATGATCCGAATCATGAATTTATTGGGTTTTAGCAAGACCAGAAACGCTGTCAAGATGGAGTATAAGTTGATGGAAATTTTTCACAAAAAAGATTGGGTCAAATTAACACATCTAATTATTGACCACGGCCGAGCAATTTGTATTGCAAGGCGACCACAATGCAATAAATGTGTAGTATTAGATTTGTGTCCTGGCAAAAAATATTAATATAATTTATTGGCTCAAATCCCTCTTTTGCAATCTTGGTAAAAGTAGTATTTTTAACATTAATTTTCACACAAAAAATGAGCAATCCATTATTAACAAAAGTCTTCCATTTCTGTGCAGCACATAAGTATGGACACGCTGATTGGCCAGACAAAAAAAATACTGAAGTGTTTGGAGATGACGCCCGTGTACATGGACATAATTACAAATTGGAAGTTACGGTAACCGGCAATATTAACTCTGATACCGGATTTATCTTAGATTTAGGCGAATTATCGCACATCGTGCAAAAGTACGTTATAAATAAATTGGATCACAGTCAATTTGACAAAGATATTGATTGGTTCAAAAATAGGCAACCCTCTTCGGAAAATTTAGTAATTATGATTTGGAATGAGATTTCCAAACACTTAAAAAGCGCAAAATTGCACCGAATTAGAATTGTGGAAACACCAACCATTTATACTGATTATTACGGCTAATGGATTTCAGTAATCGTTTATATATTATTCTCGGTGGAATATTTATCGCATCGTTGGTAACAGCCAATTTAATTTTCCAAAAATTCTTTACTTGGACGCCATTTGGTATATATACTTTTGAACTATCCGTAGGTATTTTGCCATATCCAGTGACGTTTTTGGTCACAGATTTAATTTCTGAATTATATGGGAAAAAGAAAGCCGATCAAATAGTAATATCCGGTTTTGTGGCAAGTTTATTCGTAATGGTCGTGGTTCTTGTCGCTAATGCGATACCGCAAACTGAATGGTCACCGGTTGATACTAAAACATTTAACCAAGTATTTGGACTTTTTGGACCGGCTGTTTTTGCTTCAATGACTGCCTATTTAACGGCTCAATTTATTGACATTAGGGTATTTCATTTCTGGAAAAAATTAACAAAGGGCAAACACCTTTGGCTAAGAAATAATGGTTCAACGATTGTATCACAATTGGTGGATACAGCAAGTGTTTTAGTATTATTATGCTTAGCCGGTGTAATTGAGTGGTCGCGTTTCCCCGGTTTGCTGGAAAATGGATTCCTGTTTAAAGTAATGGTTGCCCTATTTGATACACCGTTATTTTATCTGGGAGTAAAAATTTTAAAATCCAAAGTACATGAAGACCCTGATGAAATCAATTGGAGAAAATAATTTTAAAAAGGTAATCTATGGCTATCAACATACAAAAAATTGAAGAGTTAACTTCAACTTTATTAAGTGAAATTGGTGAAGATACCACGCGCGAAGGATTGGTACGAACCCCTAATCGTGTAGCACGCGCCTGGGAATATTTTTCAACTGGCTATCGTGCAAGTCTTGACGATATTATCAATAAAGCAATATTTCATGATGATGAATGCACCGAGATGGTAGTTGTAAGGGATATTGAATTTTTTAGCATGTGCGAACATCATATGTTACCATTTTTCGGCAAAGCTCATATCGGATATATTCCAAACGGTAAGATAATTGGGCTTTCTAAAATTCCTAGAATGATTGACGTATTTGCGCGTCGTTTACAAGTTCAAGAAAGATTAACTCATCAAATTGCTTATACTTTAAACGAAGTATTAAAACCAATTGGTGTGGCAGTAATTCTTGAAGGTCGGCATCTGTGTATGCAAATGCGCGGTGTTGAAAAGCAAAATAGTTTTGCCACGAGTTCAGCTATGCTTGGTGAATTTCACGATGCTTTTGAAACTAGAAATGAGTTTCTCAGTATTATCGGGATGAAAAATTTGTAAAAAACAGTGCCTTTTAATATTATTGATTTAGGTCAGTGCGACTACTTAAAAAGCTTAGAATTTCAAGAAGATATTTTAGGTAAAGTCTTTGCAGGTAAGCTTAGTGATTCAATTATTTTTGTTGAACACAAACATGTTTATACCGTTGGAAAAAATGCCAATCACGACAATATTTTGGATTTACCGCACAAAAATATTAAAATAATTGATATTGACCGTGGTGGCGATGTTACGTATCATGGGTCTGGTCAATTAATAGGATATCCAATCATCAAGTTAAGTAATTATAAAATTGGAATTAAACGGTATGTTCATTTGGTGGAACAAATTCTAATAGAAGTTTTAACTCATTTTGGAATTAGTGCTCATGCGAAACCTAAATACATCGGTGTTTGGGTGGGGTCAGAAAAAATTGCTGCAATTGGTGTCCGCGTACAAAAAGGGCTCACGAAACACGGATTTGCACTTAATGTAAACACGGATTTGTCGTATTTTGAGAATATAATTCCCTGTGGTATCGAAAATTGTAAAATGACATCTGTGGAAATCTTACTTAATGAAAAAGTTGATTTGAAGATGGTACAGAATATTTTCATAAAAAGTTTTAACCAACATTTCGATAAACTTTAGTATGTCTTTGTCACATTATCAAAAACCTAAAATTAATATAAATGTAACATCTGGTTATAAAAATGTTAAATCAATAATTGACAATCAAAAATTAAATACCGTTTGTGAAGAAGCGCGCTGTCCAAATATATACAATTGTTGGGAGCGCGAAACAGCTACAATCATGATTCTCGGTGATATTTGCACGCGTTCATGCGGATTTTGCTCGGTAAAAACCGGTAGGCCTATAACTGTTGATTTAACAGAACCAAAACGTGTTAGTAGAGCTGTGCAAAAAATGAATCTTAAGCATATAGTATTAACATCGGTTGACCGTGATGATTTAAAAGATGATTTTGGCTCAGAAATATGGGCGCAAACGATTTATGAAATTCGCAAATCAGCACCAAATTGTACAATAGAAGTGCTAACACCAGACTTTCAAGCTGATAATGCTGCGTTACAAAACATTTTTAATGCTAAGCCGGATATATTTAGTCACAATGTTGAATGTGTAGAACGAATCAGTAGACAAGTGCGTGCTCAGGCAAATTGGCAGCGTAGTTTAACAGTCCTCAAAGAAGCTGTGCAAGTTGGATTGCGAATCAAAAGCGGAATAATGGTTGGATTGGGAGAAACCACCACTGAAGTTTTATTTACTATGCAGCAAATCGCTAAATTAGGTGTCAAAATTTTTACAATCGGTCAATATTTGCAACCTACTACGACTAATCTAACTGTCCAGAGATATGTTGAAGAATCGGAATTTGAGTTATACAAAGTAGAAGGCTTAAAATATGGTTTTGAAGTGGTTGAATCTGGTCCTTTGGTGCGTTCTTCCTATAACGCTGCTAAACAAGCGCAACGAATCTTGTAAACTAAATTAATTTCTGCCATTTTATCAGGTAAGTTTGTAAGTTTATGACAGTTTCAGTAGATTTTATTGATGGCACAATTTTTGACTAAAATTGAGCATAGAATTAAAGGAATTCCATGAGTGAAAAATATAGTGATGAATCATTAGAAAAAAGTTCTGATTCCAATCAATCAAGCACATACCCCGTAATGCCATTAAGGAATACGGTGCTTTTCCCCCAACAGGTGATACCTATTTATGTTGGTCGTGAAAAATCATTAAAATTAATAGAAGGTCTTAATCCAAAAGATAAACATATTGTTGTAGTAGCTCAAGAAGATGGGTCCATTGAAGATCCTAAACCGGAAGATTTATATTCTTACGGCACATTGGCCGTAGTGCTAAAAGTTTTCGATATGCCTGATAATAGCAAATCCGCAATAGTTCAAGGCGTGCAGAGAGTTAAGATTCTATCATACGTTGAGAAAAAACCATATTACACTGCTGTGATTGAGAGAATAAAATCTGAAGACACCAACGGTAATGCCGAAATTGAAGCATTAAAGAAAAGTTTGCACTCCACATTTAATGAATTAGTTAAAGTAGCTCCAAATTTAAGTGAAGAACATTCAGGAATGTTAACAAATATACAAAAAGCTTCACGGCTTGCCGATCGGGCGATGTCTTTGGTCTCTGTGCCCAATTCTGAGAAACAAGGAATATTGGAAGAATTGGATATTAAAAAACGTGTCGAAAAGTCTATCAAGATTTTAAATGACGAAATACAGAGAATTAAACTTGGGGAAGAAATCCAGACAGAAGTTCAAGACGAAATAGCAAAATCACAACGTGAATATTATCTACGTGAGCAATTAAAAGCGATTAGAAAGGAACTTGGTGAAGATGAATCCTCAGTGGAAATAACTGATTTAGAAAAACGCATAAAATCCGCCAAGATGCCTGCAGAAGCGGAGAAAGTAGCATTAAAAGAATTAGATCGTCTAAATAAAATTCCGTCACAATCGCCGGAACATTCAGTTTCTAGAACTTATATTGAGTGGTTAGCAGACTTGCCGTGGAGTAAATCGACAAAAGATCAAATTGATATTAAAAAAGCCCACCAAATTTTAGATGAAGATCATTATGGACTTACGCAGGTTAAAGAGCGCATCCTTGAATATTTAGCTGTACGCAATTTAAAACAAAAGAAAAATCCGGATGGTGTCGTACGTGGTCCCATTTTATGTTTTGCCGGACCGCCAGGCGTTGGTAAAACCTCGTTAGGCAAATCAATAGCCAGAGCAATGGGTAGAAAATTTGTAAGACTTTCACTTGGTGGTGTTCGTGATGAAGCGGAGATTCGCGGTCATCGACGTACATATATTGGTGCATTACCGGGTCGGATAATACAATCTATCAAAAAGGCCGGTTCAAATAATCCTATATTTATGCTGGATGAAATCGATAAAATCGGTGCTGGTTTTCGTGGTGATCCATCATCGGCTCTGCTGGAAGTATTGGATCCGGAACAGAATTATTCATTTAGTGACCATTATCTTGAAGTTGATTTTGATCTTAGCAAAGTTATGTTCATTGCTACCGGCAATTACAAAGATGCGATTCCGCCTGCTTTACAAGATCGAATGGAAATATTGGATTTTTCAGGTTACATAGAAGACGAAAAATTAAAAATTGCTCAACGTCATCTAATACCCAAGCAAATTGAAGAAAATGGATTAACTACCAAAGATGTAGCGTTTGACGTCTCTGGAATTAAGGAATTGATACGTTCGTATACGCGGGAAGCCGGTGTAAGAAATTTAGAACGGGAAATTGCCAATGTGCTTAGGAAAGTCGCTAGAGATAAAGTTGATAAAAAAACTAAGAAAATTAAGATAACCGATAAGCAAGTTACTAAATATCTTGGAGCACAAAAATATTATTCCGAAATTGCTGAACGAGCCACCAAACCAGGAATCGTCATTGGTTTAGCGTGGACATTAGCTGGAGGTGATATTCTTTTTATTGAAGCATCAAAGATGAAGGGAACTGGTAAACTTACCTTAACCGGGAAATTGGGCGACATTATGAAGGAATCGGCATCGGCGGCATTAACCTATGTACGATCGCATGCTCAATTATTTGGCATTGATGAAGGTTTTTATAAAGAAATGGATATTCATATTCATGTACCAGCTGGCGCCATTCCCAAAGATGGTCCATCGGCAGGTGTTGGCATCCTTACGGCAATTGTATCGTTACTGACAAACCAATCCGTTAAGGAAGGATTGGCGATGACCGGAGAAATAACTCTGCGTGGCAACGTGCTGCCGATTGGTGGTGTAAAGGAAAAAGTTACTTCGGCGCATCGGTTGGGGATAAAAACTATTATATTACCTTCGCATAATAGAAAAGATCTTGAAGAAATTCCGGGACATATCAAAAAGGATTTGGAATTTCATTTTGCTGGCGACCTAAAAGATATTATTAAAGTTGCGATTCCGCAATTAAAAATGGTTGCGGCAAAAAATAAAAGTACTAAATAATCATTTTATTGTAACTTTACAACACACTTTGGGCGTTTAGCTCAGCTGGTCAGAGCGCTGCCCTTACAAGGCAGATGTCGGGAGTTCAAATCTCTCAACGCCCACGCTCTAATTTTCTTTTTTTAATCATGCGGTAATTATGAACAAGATAAAAAATGGGCTACGAATAATCGTAGCCCATTTTTTATTAGGAAATAATTTCCTTACTATTTCATAAAAGTCATTTTTTTGACTTTTTGGAAATGGTTTCCGGCATTCAACTCAATTAAATAAGTTCCGGTTGGTACCTGATTACCTTGTGAATCTAAGCCATTCCAGGTGGCTTGGTAATTACCGGGTTGTGCGTAGCTGTTATAAATCGTAGCTACTTTTTCACCCAATAGATTATAGATTGTTAAAGTAACATCAGTACCAATTGGCAGTTTAAATTCTATGGTAGTCGTAGGATTAAACGGATTCGGGTAATTATCACTCAAACTGAATTGATGTGGCAATGCGCCACCGGTTAATTCAACTTCCAGAGTTGGTTTATTCGTATCATAATCCCAGGCACTATACAAATCAGGATCAATTGATCCAAATACTGCATAGATTTTAGTACTTGCTAGTGATGGATCCAGGTTCTCTCTATGATTATTCCCATATCCGGTTTCATTGTCTCCGCCACCAATTCCAAATTTAAATTCTTGATTTAACCTTGTAGAATTAGATTGGTAAATATAGGTATTTGAATATAATGTATCACCAGCTACCTCATCAAAATCTGACATACCATCATCATGCATTTTCTTGTATTCAGTTTGTGCTAAGGTACCACCCCAAGTCGTCCATGATTCAGTTTGGATTTGATCAACCGTGGCTGGACCATTCATATATACACCGAGTTCATCAATTTGTTCAACGCTGCTAATATCTATATCGCCTTGAATATCCTCAAGCGTTGAACCTGCTAATACTTGATAGTAGGCTGGCCGTAAATCTACTACATAAGTCCATTGTATAGCATGATCATCAGGGCAACCCGGGCAAATTAGATTAGTATTGGGGAATAACGGCATTCTCCGGGAAGTTACGTTTGATACTTCGGTGTCCAGTATTGTGAAATCTGATCCATCAGTTGCTCCTTCTAAATTGTGTAATCTTCGTTCGGCTAACGTACGATCATCTCCTTCGTATTCAAAATCAAAGTAAATTTCACGATCTTCGACGTTATTCTTAAAATGATAATATTGATAAAACATTCCATCAGATTCTAAGTCTACGCCAACATCAGGTATTGTTACTGAATAGACGGTTCCAAAACCGGCTACTAATGTATCGGTCCGAACACTTTGTTGTGTGCCACCATAACCCCATTTCACTAATAGAGTATCACCTTGGTCAAATCCATCAGCTGTAATAGCAGCTGACACATCTGTGGTAAAAGTTAAACTAGCCAAAGAGTCTGAAGCTTCAAATGGTGCTGGTCCTTTGTCATTCCAATAAAACCACTGTACGGTAGTATCGGCAGTTATACGAATCAAACGATTCTCATTACCTTCTACATACGCACCATTAAGATTTTCACTGGCCCCCCAACTGCCAATTGTTCCTTTCGCAAAGCGATACATAATTTGACCAATTCCGGCTCCAAATGCATCACCATGCACATCAGTAGGTTCGGATAATTGCATATGGTAATAATAGTATGAGGAGGTTCCTTCTTGCTGGAATTCAAATGTACCCGGAGACCACATACCATTTAAACCTGTTCCGGTTCCATCGATAATACTATCAAACCCCCCGACAATCGAAACAGTATCTTGTCCAACTGTAAAATCCGGATCTTCCGACATATTCACCCTAAACAATACATCTATATTATCAGTCGGTGTGAAATATGGATGCCCAGAATAGTCATCACCAACATAATCCATATCTAAAATCATATCGTCATTTCCAACAGTAAGGGTTCTATTGCCTGCACCGCCTATTGCACCGGGTAAATCGTTTTCCCAATAGTCAGATATTGTACCATCTTGATTTTTTACTTGACCGCCATATTTATATTCATAGTCACCAGGCGCTAACTGCAGAGTAATTTCCCAATAATCCCCGCCAACATTTGTTAAATTTGTACCTGCGGCCCACTGTGTTACTGTTCCACGTAAATCAATACCACTTGTTGAATCTACAACTCCGTGCAATAAGCTAGTATTTGCACGAAAAGTAACATTGGTTTGTGAATAAGCAAATGTCACAATCAATGTTAATGTTATCAACGCGTATTTTTTCATTTTATTCTTGCTCCTTATTTATATTAAATAGTATGTGAGTAACTCATAAATGAGCTACTATTTTAAGTTTAATAAACATTAATTACAATATTTTTATTGTTAAAGAATTATTAAAAGTTTATTGACAATCCCCAATGTGGGATGTAACCAAATTTGCCAAAATCCTGAACAGCATAATCTACCACTACGCCGACGCCACTAACATGGGCTTTGGCACCAATACCGGCCGTTAGACCTTCCTCACTTGCTGAAACTCCAATTGTTTTATATCCGGCTCGTAGAAAAACACGCTCCAAAAAACCTGCTTCCATGCCAACATTCAATGATTCAACGTCATCACTTGGTAGGAAAAAATCGCTCGCAATTGTAAGCCGTAAATTTTCAGTTTTTATCACATCTGATGAAACCCCTACTCTAAAAAATAATGGCAGAGGCCAAGCATCAGTCTTTAATTTGGCTGGGATTGTCTCATTGTGTCCGCTATTATTTTCATCAACATCAATTTTTTGGAACAGGTCTTTGCCATCCATTGTCATATCGGTACCAAAATTTGATATGCTCATTCCAAGTCTAAAGGTCTCGCTAAGCGATTGATATAATAATCCAACATCTATTGCGACTGATGAAGCACTTTCATTATGTATTTTTTGGGTAATATATTTCAACGAAGTACCGATTGAAAATCGATTTGTCAGATTGCGTGCGTATGAAATTCCGCTGGCTAAGTCTGCAGCTTTCCAAAACAAATTGGTTCCGTTTTGATTGTGCAAGTCTGTTATTTCCTCATCACCATAATCAAGTTGCGTAAAAAATATGCCGATCGCATTAGATGAATTTAATTTCAATACTCCCGCAAGCAGATTAACATTGGTATCAACGAGCCAACTGGCATTGGAGAACATTGTTTGACTTTTTCCCAAGCGCGACATTGCTCCTGGATTCCAATATAGGGTTGATGCGTCATCGGCAATCGCAGTAAATGCGCCACCCATCGCGATAGATTTAGGTCCAACACCGATTCCTAAAAATTGTGCTGAAGAAGTGCCAACTTTAGATTGTGCTGGGAGTAACGCTGTAGTGATAATTAATATAGTTATAATTTTCTTCATTTTATCACCGCCATTTTTCCTGATTGTTTGCCTCCCGATGGAGAATCTACGATGTAAAAATATACACCATAGGCGATATCCAAATTTTCTTTGGTTTTTAAATCCCATGTTACCGTCCCGGAAAATAGATTTCCTGAGTGCTCCAAAGTTCGTAAATGTTGTCCGCGCGCAGTGAAAATATGAATTTTGGCATCATTTGGGATATTTTGGAAATATACTTGTCGTTCACCGCGACCACTGGTAATGCCGGGCGGCAAGGGTGCTTCGAACTCATGCGCGGCGATATACGGGTTGGGTACAACGCGTATATTTTTCATATTTGATTTTGTCATTTCCCGATCTACTTCTGGTAAAGGTGTCGTAAATGTGAATAGGTCTCCTTTTCTAAATGGTTTAGTTATAGAGATGAATAATGTATCACCGCTGCCAAAATCCAGTTGATCAACATTGGCAGTGTCACGTTCCGTGAAAATCATTGACCAAGTATAGCGATATTCATCATCGTTATCTTTTTCATAGAAATAAATCAAATCTATTGGATCAATCACACCTGACCGACCTAAAGAATTCTCTGCAAAGATGTAAGGAACTTCAACATCATTAGTACGGTCAAATATTTTGAAATTCGTATCATGTCCCGGTGTTGCATCCGGAAAAGTAAATGGATTGAGTGATTGCCCAAAATTTGTATTATCGGAAAAGACTATCATATAATCACTGGGCATTTTAATCGGTACATAAACTTTTCCACCAATAGTTAAATTTTGTGCTCCAATATTAACCGCATAAGTATTTTCATTATTATTTTTAGTATGTGCGCTTCCGTTTTCCGTTGTCCACCAATAGGTTAATGAATCAATCGGTTGAACTGACCAATTAATAATTTTACCTGTCACACCATCTAAAATTGAACTATTTTGAAAATTCAATCTAATTCCGTCAAATGTTTGAGTATCATTTGTTTCTGGCGCATAAGGCGAATTATTAGGATTTGTCCAAGGTGAATCTTGCATATGGGGGTCGCGAAAAACCGGATAATGCTCAAAAGTTATAGTGTGTTCATCACTGCCAAGGGCGTTATGACTTGCAGCGAAAATTTTCCCGTTTTGTGGATTTAAAATGAAATTATCAGCACTGATTGTATTACCGACACTATTTTTTAATACTACGGTATTCTCAATTATATTTTGATAGGGCAATTGTACCGGCAATGTATCATTTGGAGCAAAGGTTACCGAAACAGGGGTAAGGTCACGTACCGAATAGTAGGTTGTAAACGGAGCAAATTCATCATTATCATTTTTATCGACGTTGTTTTCATTACTGTTTGGCAGACCATCGTTATTTGAATCATCGGTAATATCCCAATCATTATCGTTATCTTCATTATCAGTGGATGTATCGAAAAATTCAATGCGATAATCATGACCGGTTAATTTAGTTTCATCGATTACTTCAAATGTTATTGAGCCAGTGCCCACGCCAACGACGTGATTCGTTTTGGTAGAATCTGCAAGCTGATATCCAGCAGATTTAGCAGTCGGTGTTATAACAATTGTATTTTTATCCGTAATTACTTCACCCGATGGCTGAACAGAAATAAATTTAGTGTTCTCTGAAGGAAATATGTCGTTGCCAGAATCACCATGATCATAAGCGACCAAAGCATAATAATAGGTACGACCATTTACAACATCATCATCAACAAAACTGTGCACTAAACCGGAGTCATCCCCAAGATAATAGCTATATCCCTGAGTCTGCTGAAACAAGTCGTTTGAGGGGTAAAAATAACCCTCTACTTGATCATCCAAATCCCATTGTTTTAAGGGAATATAACCTTCAACTAGCCCGTGGGCATTAGTTACATTACGCACATCGTTAAAATCGGCGTCTGTAGCACGATACAATTTATATCCTTGAAAATCCATTTCTTTGGTAATTGGATCAACACTTTTCTCTGCGATACGATTCCAATACAGCGTAATTTTGCCATCACCGGGAACAGCACTTAGCGTTGGTTTTTGCGGCGGTGGAGGGAAGCGGTAATCATTATTATAAATATTTTGTACGATGCGTTTATTGTTGATTAAATCTTCTAAATCTTTTCCATAGACTAATGCAATGGAGAATCGCTCAGTTTGACCAGCGCGTAGCGGAAAATAGCCCGAGCCGTAGATAAAATCTCCATCTTCGCCGGAAATCGGTTTACCATCAACGATTGAACTTGGTGTATCAAAGAAACCCGGACGCATTCTATCCCACAAAGCCTCATCATCTTTCATTGGATATAAATTGGCCGGTGTAAAATAATCAAAACTTGTCAAACCAATTTGATCTGATTCATCTACATCTGTGCGATCAAAATTAGGTTCACCTGCAGTCGGTACGCCATCCCCTTCACCAAAATCATAGGTGTCGAAAATACCATCAGCGCCTACATCGTCGAATTCAGGGTTCCAATCGCCATCGTTATCTATTCCATCATCGCGACGTTCATCAATCATTAAATCTTCAGCGGTTGGATTATTTAAATAATCGATATACGCACGTGGATTTACTATATCAAACAATACTGTTCCAAACTGATCAACACGTCGTTGCCGATAATGTAAATAAAAATTCTCATCAATTAGTCCATCCAAGTCGTTATCGATTCCATCATAAGCATTCGGATTTATGATTTCATCGCCTTGTGCATCCAAGATGACATTCCCTTCTGCCAACATAGTTGTTCCAGGCGAAATGGAAATAGTTTTGCCGAGCGTGGTAATATCAACTATTGTTTGATTTGGAATAGTAAACTCTGAGCGTTCAAAATCAGAATTAATTAGAATAACTTTTGTGCCAACATTTATCAAAGTTGAATCGAAACTTGCTTCTTCAAATAATGCTGCGCCAGCGCTGTTGGCACCGGATTCATAGTCACCGTCATTATCGATGCCATCAAACGGATTGCCAGGACTTTCTAAGAAGGCATAGCCAACCATTCCAACCTCACCAACCCATTTGGGATTTCTACTGATATCATTTCCAAAATCACCGGTATATGTTATGTCATCATTTACGTCGAAGAAAGACCAATCATCGTTGTATTCTTGGGGCCTGTCATCGGTGCCGGTTACACCGACATAAGTTCCAACCAACATTCCGAAAGTAGCTTGAGAGTAATCGGTAGTACTTTCGTTGGTTACTTCGTATAACCAAAATAGAACGTCTTGAGCTAAGAATTGCTGCCATTGTAAACCACGCACACCAACTTCCAATCCGGCACCATTACGTGTTGGATCATTTGCATCGGGTCTAAAATCAACATCCCAAATATTATATTCGGCATTATTAAATTCTTCGTCATTATTATCGTCCATTACGAAATAGCTTTCTTGCTGAATATTTTGCAGATCCTTTCCAAAAAAACCATTCCATGAACCTGACCAACCGGGGTCGGTTGGGTCATCTAAACGATTGGGCCAATACGGCGGCCATGTATTGGAATCGGTACTAATAGCTATACCGTGTCCGGTAGTAGCTTCATTAAAATAACCGGAAACTGGTTCGAATGACCACGATTTTCCTGCCGGTGATTCTTCTGGGCCGGTTGAGCTTGGCCGCGAAGCTGGTGTAACAATAACTGAATGGAAACTCACATCATTTCCACTATTATCTTTTGCATCAATTTTTACACCTACCAACGGACTTACATCACCGATATAGCCATTATTATCATTTATCCAAGCGCCACGCGGACCCTTATCAGCTGGTTGTCCGACCACACCCCAATTACCAAATACGGTACGAACTAAATTACCGTTGTGGATTCCAGTACGTCTAAACTCACGTCCTGACGCCTGTTGTGCTTTTACACTGACACAGAAAATGGTCATTACAGATAATATAACTATTGAAATTGTTTTATTAAAATTCATAGGTAACTCCAAATTCAACTCGGCGTGGTCTTGAATAATATGTTTCATTTGTGAACCATTCGTTAATTGAGTTGACAAATTCGGCCGTATTTTGATCGATTGCAATCTGAATTTGATTGGTACGATCAGCTACACCGGAATCATCATAAACATTGGTGTGGTTTAATTTATCAAATAGATTTTCGACACGCACAAAAAACGTCATGCTGTGAGTTCCAAATAACATTCGGTAAAAACTACGTAAATCAACATTCCACGATGCGGGTCGTCGTGCAGAATTACGAACGAGGGATGAAATATCTTCCAATGATTGTGGAGTGTATGGTAAACCGGAACCATATTGTGCAATCGCACTGCCACCCCAATTTTTTGCATTATACGAAATTGACGCATTTATTGTGTTGGATTGATCCCAATCTAACGGGACTAACTGGATTTCCGGTAATGCACCTCCGGCAACCGCCTCCTGAGTTTGACGTGGATCTGAAGCGCTACCTTTTGATATTTGGAAAGTATAATCAATATTCCCAGCCCATCCACCTGATTCCCGCATAGATAGTGAAAGGACTAATCCGCGTACATAAGCAAAATCTGAGTTTACCAATTTACTATAGGTTGCCGAACCTCCAAATAGCGATATTTCGTCGGCCCGAGTACCGGTTAAATCGCGAATATCTCGGAAATATCCGGTTACATCAATTGCCATATTCCGATTTAATTGTTGTTGAATACCAAGTTCACCACTAACGGTCTTCTCAGGACGTAAATCGGCATTTCCAATTACACCAGTATTGCCGGTTCCTTGATCTAAATCAAAATCGGGATTTTCATATAATAATTCAAATCGGGGTATTTGGAAAAAATGTCCGTAAGAAAAATGTACGACTCCGCGCTCAGTAATCGGAAACGATACTCCGAGCCGCGGGCTGATTTTCCACTTGGCAGATGTGTCTTTGTACCAATATTGCTCGCGCTCAGCGATTGTTACCAGCGGTTCATCATTATCTTGAATTCCATTTTCATTTAAATCGCGATAACGATTTTCAGGGCGAATCGGATTAAAAATACTTGGATCGGAGGGATCCGCTAAAATTCGTCCTTTCGGGTCAAAATAGTCAAATCTGAAACCGACATTAACAATTAGTTCATCAAATTCAATTTTGTCTTGCAAATAGGCACTGAACTCATGTGGTTTATTATTATAGCGACTGGTGTGAATTGTTGAATCCGACAGCGCAACCGGATTGATTAAATACGGGCTGTCGTAGATAAGATCAATGGCAGTTTTTTCTAATGGGGGCTGTAGATCGGCATCGTAATATTCTAAATTGTGCAGTCTAAATTCCATGCCAAGCTTAACAGAATGTTGTTGATTAATCTGGCTGGTTAAATCGCCTTTTATTGTATTTGTGATTGTGCGTCTTTCAAACACGTTGTTATTATCACCGCCGGTTTTGAAACTATACGGAAGCTGAAGGCCAAGAGTAGAATGTACATATTTATCACTTTCGTCAGCTGAATAGGTGCGGTGGTTATATTTTTTATCGAAACGTGTTAGACCAATTTGATAAAACGTTTTGGCACCAAAACTCTGATTAAATTGTAGTAATTGTGTCAATCCGCTGCGATGTCTAGTCAAAATTCCATCAGGATTGTAACGATAATTACGCGCAGCTTGCTCATCGGCATTGTAATCTTGGTAGTCAACATTATCGCTAATAATTGTATATTTTAATTTGGCGAAAGTCGATAATTTCCAAATTAATTTTAATTGTCCATATAATTTTTCATTCCAATCCATCGAAACAAATTTTCCATCTCCCACTGCGTCCGCGTGATTAGACCGCAATAGATTATACATTGAATCGATTTCAGTCTGCGAAGTAATTTGATTTTGCGAGGCAATCTGATCATTAATAATTCGATCTATTTCTGGATCAGAACCAAGAATATAAGTGTCCGGATTGCCCTCATTATTAAAATAACTCAGCGCGACTGAATTAGGTTTATACAATCGCTTGCCTTCGTAGGCACCTTTGAAATTTATCCATCGACCATTGGCGTAGAAAAATAATTTATCAGAGAAAATGCTACCTTCTAAATGACCTTCAATATTTTTCGTAGTAATTGGATTAAATTCATTAATATTTAGAAAAATATCATCATGTGTTGATAGAAAATCACCACCGTAGGTTGTGAATCCGCCATGAAATTCATTTGAACCGTCTTTAGTTACAATATTTACGATTCCGCTCATCGCCTGACCATATTCGGCATTAAATGCACCAGATATCACCTGCATTTCCTCAACGGCATTTTTATTAACATCAACAACCGCATTGCCATCATACACGTCGGTAACCGGAACTCCGTCAATCCAGTAGGCGACCTCACCAGAGCGACCACCACGCAAGTGTCCGTCGACAAATCCAGCCTGTAATTCTAAAACATCGGAGATTTCCGTAACTGGTAACGCTTCCATCGTAGTGGAATTTACTACGGCTGTTGTGGCTGTTAAGTCTTTTGTTATCAAAGCCCGCTGGGCCACTACAACTACTTCTTCACCTTCGATTGCTTCAGTTGGAAGTGCAAAATCAGCGGCTGTGGTCAAGTCAATATTGACAGCTATATTTGTCATCCGCACGGCTGAATATCCAATCATGCTCGATCGTAAAGTATAAGTCCCCGGCGGTACATTTAGAATATAGTAATTTCCTTCAATATCGGTTGCAGCACCAAGGTCTGTTCCTTCAATCCAAACATTGCAGCCAATTAGTGGCTCACCAGTAGCTTGATCAGTTACATTTCCCGAAATTTTACCAGTTGTACCGGAAAACAAGATGGCTGGTAACACACACAAAATGATAAATACTTTTAAATAATTTAATGTCATAATGTAGTAGCTCACTTTAGAGTGTCGATTAAGAAAATCAAATTTACTGAATATTGCAAAAATCTTACAATAAAATTTTATATTATTCAAAAAATGAAAAAAATAAGCCCTCCGGAATTTTACGAAGGACTTATTTTCATTTTAAATATATTATATTTTATTTCAGCAACATTACTTTAATAGTTTTAACTTCACTACCAAAACTGACTTTACTCAAATATACTCCTGCTGGTACACTTCTACCTACTTGGTCAGTTCCATTCCAAGTAATTGAATGCCAACCTGTTTGCTGCTGTTCATTCAACAAAGTCTTAACCAATTTGCCGGCTAAATCATAAATTTGAACTGTTGTTAAATAATTAGCATCTAATGGTGGTAAAGCATATTTAATTATAGTACTGGGATTAAATGGATTAGGATAAGCATCTAATACCGTAAATTGCTCTACTTTACCTGACTTCGGTGTAGTAGTTACGGTAACTGAACGGGTAGCATGATAGGTTACTGTTTCATTATAATCAACATCAGCCAATCTATACTCATAAGTTTGCCCGGCTTCTACATATTTATCCAAGTATTCATAGTCAGTAGCATATTCTACTGAACCTTGGCCTAATAAGGCAGCGTCAGTTTTATAGCTAACAATTTCAGTAAACTCAGCATTGCCAACTCTACGTTCTAACACAAAGCCCAAGTTTTCTATTTCACTCTCGGTGCTCCAGTTTAATCGTACTCCAAAAGTGGTAACAGTAGCACCGAAATAGACTAACTCTACTGGGAGAGGAGCATTTTGACATATAGTTGCAGTACTAGTGCAATCTTCTGTACTTGCCTCAAGATCACTGCTACCAGAGCCTGTACACCATTTAACATTTGATGTATCCCAGGTACCATCATTTTGGATTTCACCACTATCTAAATTTACTGCACCTGTAGCACCACCGGTTGCAACCACGTTTCCTTCCGATTTATTCTGAAATTTACCGGTAGATAAGGTAATACAACCATTATTATTTGCAAAATTTAAGGTTCCCTCGTTTTGAATTTCCCCTACTGTAAGATTAATAAGACCACCGTCGATTTTTAAATTTCCACCTTTTTCTACTGTTAAACTTTTGTCTGATTGCAAAGCAGCATTGATAATATTCAGTGTACCACCATCTTGAACTTTTAAATCTTGTCCAGTAACGGAAAGAGGTGAACTTTTTGTACTGTGATTAATATTTATAGTTACTCCTGATCCAATATCGATAGGTGGTGTAGTTTCACAACCCGCACCTGTACAGGTCCAATCGCTTGGATCATTCCAACTCCATGGACCACTTCCTGTGGTAGAATATGTTTGTGCATTTAGAATACTAATCATTAGAATCATTGGCACGCAACTAATTATACTTAATTTTAACATTTTCATAATATTCCCTCATACCTATTAAATAATTTTGGAAGATTTTTAACCTAATTTAATAAAAATTTAATAAAAACCATTGTTTATTTCATTGATTTCGCACAAATATTGCATAGGATTTAGATTTTAATTTTCCGTTTTCAACAGACCCGGAAATTAATTTCCAATTGTCAGAACAGTTTGGCAATATTTGTTTTGGGAGCATTTGTTCTTGAGACGAGGAGTTAAAAGTAGCGATTATTTTCTGATTATCCAGTTCGCGTATAAAACTAAACACTCCGGTTGAATCATTGGTGTAAATAGTTTTGAATGTTCCTTTACTTAAAACCGGATATTTTTTGCGCAATTCCGTCATTGATTTATAAAAATCGAGAATATCATTATTAACTTGAACCACATCCACTGGTCTTGTATAGTTACAATTCTCCCAAATTTTGCAGGGGTGAGTGGATTCGTTTTCATATTTAAACTCATCCCAGAGCATTGGCTTACGACAATCGGGGTCATCTGCGCCCCACATACCAACCTCATCACCATAATAAATATACGGTGCGCCGATAAAAGTAAACTGAAACGCAACAATTGTTTTTAAAATATTGTATTCAAGTGGATTTGGTTTGCGAATATCAAATTCCGGATTCCAGCGTAAATTATTAGCATGATCCATCCATCGGTCCGGATTGACGATTGCCGAAGCTAAACGTTCCATATCATGGCTGTCTAAAACATTTTGTAAAACATGTAGTTTTTCTGATCCATATTGATTTATCATCTTGTCAATTTGAATTTTTAATTCAGAAGGTTTGATTTGTTGTTCCTGATCAATAAAAAATTGAAACATTGCATTACCAAATTTATAATTCATAACTGCATCAAACCGTCCGTCTTGCAACCATGGAGATGCATCAAATTGTTTGTTTTCCCAATAATCTTCCCACCAAACTTCTCCAGTTATATAAGCATTCTGATTTATTTCACGGACAAATTTTCCAAATGCATCCCAAAATTTAATTTGTAATCTTTCGGCCACATCCAAGCGCCAGCCGTCAATGCCGTCTTCCGGGTTGCCATCGTTGTTTGGATCCATCCAGCGCTTCACGATATTAAATAAATGCTCTCGCACCGGTTGTACGGGGCCATATTCATCTTGGCGAAAAGCCGGCAAATCTTCAACATAGCCGGTGTAGCGCATTGGTTCGCAGTTTTCAGGAATAAAAGCTGCTGGCAAATCTTTATATTCGTTTAAATGCGATTTATCCGGTAATCCGCTGCCTGCGATATTAAACCACCTAAAATATAGGCTGTTTGCGCGGTTTTTGATAACATCTTGAAAAGCCCAAAAAGTTAGGCCAACATGATTAAAAACACCGTCGATAATAATGTGCATACCGCGCTGATGAACTTCTTGAATTAAATCTAAAAATAATTTATCAGCCGATGTCCAACGCCACGTTTGTGGGTCGTGCGGATTTTCCGATTCAATAATTTTGGTATCACCAATTGGATCCGGTCCAAAATGCCGGTCAATATGGCGATACATAGCCGCACCGTATTTGTGACTTGAAGGAGAATCAAAAACCGGATTTAAGTAAATTGCATTAATTCCTAATTGTTGTAGGTAGTCTAATTTATCTAAAATGCCTTGTATGTCTCCGCCATAGCGTCGCAATTGAAATTGATAATCAAAATCTTTTCCATTAGCTTGTTCCCAAGGTTGCATTTTATACCAATCTGATGTCCACGGAGAAATTTGCCATTGCGCTTGTTTTTCCCAAGGCCAAACACCCCATAAACTGTGTATGGTCGGATCGTTCGATGTATCGCCATTATAAAATCTTTCCGGAAATATTTGATACCAAATTGCTTCTTGTGCCCAATTATCTGGATTTTTAGCCCAAAGCAATGAAATTGTTAAGAGAACATAAAATATGATGTGTTCATTTTTTTTCATTATTGTTAACTTATCAGCTTTACATCGAGCAATTATAATAAAAATTTGATTGTATTTTAAATATTGTATTCAAAAGACAGTCATAATTTTAAGTACTTCTGAAAAACGATGCGACACAATAATTATACTAAAAAATTAACAGCTCATCGAAATCTATGAAAAAAATACAATTTATATTTGGAATTCATTTGCATCAGCCGGTCGGCAATTTTGATTGGGTTATTGAAGAAGCCTATCAAAAAAGTTATTTACCAATTCTCGATACTATAAAACGCTATCCGACAATTGCAATTGTTTTGCATATTAGTGGCTCACTTTTGGAGCGGCTTGAGCATCATCATCCTGAATATTTAGATGTATTGTCTAAAATAGTAGCAACACACAGAATAGAGATTTTAGGTGGCGGTTTTTACGAGCCGGTCTTAGCGGTAATTCCCGATCATGATAAGGTTGGACAGATAAAAAAGTTAAACAAGTATATCAAAAATCGTTTTAATTATGTTACTGAAGGCATTTGGTTGACCGAGCGCGTGTGGGAGCCGCATTTGGTAAAACCAATTAGTACCGCTGGAATTAAATACACAACGGTTGATGATTTTCATTTTCTTGCAGCTGGCAGAGAAGTTAGCGAATTGGATAGCTATTTTACAACTGATGAGCAGGATGCGCGCCTCGGAATTTTTCCAATTAGTCAAAAATTGCGCTATGCGATACCGTTTCAAGAGCCATCGGAAACGATCAATTATTTAAGATCCATTGCTTCCACAGATGGTAAAAAAGTAATCGTAATGGCCGATGACGCTGAGAAATTCGGTGTTTGGCCGGGAACTTATGACACCTGTTTTGGCGGACATCGCTGGTTTGAGCGCTTTTTTCAAGCATTGGTGGACAATCGTGATTGGCTGAAAACCACTACTTTTAAAGATTATTTCAATACAAATAAACCCAAAGATCGGATATATTTACCTTCGGTAAGTTATTTTGAAATGAGTGAATGGACTTTGCCGGCCAAACAAGGTGAGCAATTTACTGATATTATCCATAATTTTGAAAATAATGGAGAAATCGAAAAATACCGTCCGTATTTGCGCGGTGGCATGTGGCGCAATTTTCAAAATTTATATGATGAATCAAATTGGATGCAAAAACGAATTACGGATTTATCGATTATTTTCCAAAAATATATGAACAAATTTCCGATTAAAAAACGGAATACAATTCAAGATAATGTTTGGCGGGCTCAGTGTAATTGTGCTTTTTGGCATGGCGCCTTTGGTGGATTATATCTACCACATTTGCGGCATGGTATTTTCCAAAATTTAATTGCGGCTGACAAAGAAGTCAGTAAAATATTACCACCCTTTGTGGGAACCTATGACTTAGATAATGATGGATATCAGGAAGTAGATTTGGTATCAGATCAAATAAAGATAATTGCCAGCTCCAAAGGCGGACAAATTCGTGAATTTGACATATTTTCCAAGAATTTTAATTTGCTAAATACAATGCATCAATATCTTGAGAGTTACCATCGCAATGTTAAAAAAGCTACTACTCAAAGTGCTAAACCAGGTTCAATACATGATATAATTTTGGCCAAGGAGGAAAATCTTGAAAAATTTATTCACATAGATAAAAATCCGCGCTATTCATTGATTGATCATTTTTTTCCTGCTAATACTTCGTTGTCTAACGCGAGGGAAAACAACTTTGAAAAGGGGAATTTTGCTGATCAAGAATTTTCCATCAGGAAGAAGAAATCTATTTTGTTCACTGCTGAAGGATTAGCATTTGGAGAGTCCGTTGTAGTAACGAAAAAAATTAATTTAAATAAAAATATTATTCTGATTGAGATTAAAATTAAAAACATTGGAAATACTATCATTTCCGGTTTGTATGCCAGCGAGTTAAATTTTGCATTACTTGGTGGTCATTCTGATGATCGTTACTATCAAATTAATGGTAAAAAACCTGATATTTTTTATTTAGATTCAGCGGCATCAGAACGCAAAATTAATGAGATAGAAATCGTAAATGGAGACGATAAATTTGTTGTGCAGACAAAATTTTTCGAAGCAACGGATTTGTGGCGTTTTCCAATATTTACTGTATCGGGCAGTGAAGCCGGTTTTGAAAAAGTTTATCAGAGCTCAGTCATTATGCCCAAATGGAAAATAAAAATACAACCTAACAATACGAAAAAAATCAAATATAAAATCATTGTAAAGGAATTATGAAAGATACGAAAACAAAAATAGCATACTTTAGCGCCGAGATTGGAATCTCGGCGATGTTACCAACTTACAGCGGTGGATTAGGTGTTTTAGCCGGCGATCATATTAAAGCTGCCACTGATGCCAAAATACCAATGTGTGCCGTTACACTTTTATATAAAGAAGGTTATTTTAAACAGCGTATAAACGATGCCGGTCGACAATCTGAGTTGTATCCGCGGTTTGATCCGCACCCCATTTTAAAAAAATTGCCAAATAAAATAACGCTGCCACTTCGAGCACGTAATGTTTGGATTCAAGTATACGAATATCGATGGAAGGGGCAATCAGGTCACGAAATTCCGATCTATTTTTTAGATACAAATGTTGAAGAAAACTTTAGCGATGATCAAGCAATCACAATGCGGCTATACAGTGGTGACAAAGATCATCGTATTCTGCAAGAAGCGATACTCGGATTTGGCGGTATTAGAATTCTTGAAGAATTGAAATATAACGGAATTGAAACTTACCACATGAATGAAGGACATGCTTCCTTTATAATCATGGAGTTATTAAGAAAATTTAACGGAGACCACGAAGAAGTCCGCAAACGCTGCCATTTTACAACCCATACACCGGTACCAGCTGGACATGATGAATTTGCAGTGGATCGTTGTGAACGCTTATTAGACGGACTTTTGTGGAAAGATTTGAGTGATATCCAATCTTTACAGAATGGAAGATTGCATATGACAGAGTTGGGTTTGCATTTCAGTCGATCTGCTAATGGGGTGTCGAAATTACATGGGAAAGTTGCCCAAGACCAATTTCCCAAATATAAAATTGGACATATTACAAATGGTGTATATCATCCTTATTGGGTGGGGAAAGATTTTAGAGAATTATTTGATAAACGTTTACCCGGCTGGCGCAAACAACCAGAACGACTGTTGAATATCGATGCTATATTGCCAGAAGAATTGATGGAAGCTCATCAGAGCCACAAAGATTTTTTGCTTAGTTATGCCAATGCCCAAACCCAAAAAGCATTATCAAATAAAATTTTAACGATTGGTTTTGCAAGGCGTTCAGCCGGCTATAAAAGAGCACGCTTAATATTTCGTGATCTTGAACGACTACGCCAAATCGGAAATGATAAAATTCAAATTATTTTTGCCGGCAAAGCTCATCCGGCCGATGAATACGGAAAAAGTTTGATTTACGAGGTGGTACAAAACGCCAATAAATTATTTGGTGATGTGAAAGTAATCTATCTTGAAAATTATAATTTATGGCTTGGACGTTTAATTACCTCCGGTGTGGATGTTTGGCTAAACACGCCGCGCAGGCCGAATGAGGCATCCGGTACGAGCGGAATGAAAGCCGCGCTTAATGGCATATTAAATCTTTCAATTATGGATGGCTGGTGGGCCGAAGCCTGCAAACATGGTGTTAATGGCTGGGGAATTGGCAATCCCGCTGTTATCGATGACGAAGCTGATGCCAACAGTTTATATGAATTATTGGAAAAAGAGATTATTCCGATGTTCTACAATAATCGTGAGAAATGGCTGCAAATGATGTTGGAATCTTTTATTACCGGCGTGGAATATACCGCTTACCGAATGATTGATGATTATAAAGAAAAATATTATAAAATCAAATAAAGTGTTGAACTGACAAATTGGAAACCGACAACTCTGTTAAAATTTTACCTACTCGAGAATTTCATATATGTAAAAAAATTCGTACAGAACTCAATTTAACAAAATTATTTACCGACGATTTATTACTGACAATTTCCCCTGATTTTAAAATGATCAGGGAATTTGTTGATTCATATAATAAAACCAAAGCTGTTCCTGTTTTCGCAAGTGATTTAAACGCAATTCTTATAATTCAAAAATGTATCAAATATTTGGTAACAATTTATCGTCAAAAATATAATCCCACGATATTTAAGCAAGCTAATCAAAAAAGTAATGAAAGTTTAACAAATTCAAAAGTAGATGCCATTTTTACCGATTTTCTCGATGTTTTTCCGACCCCCGATATACATAATAAAATTGTTACAATTAAAACTTATCTCAATAATAAAACTGCTGAAATCCCAAACCGTGAGCTGATTATCGAAGAATTATTTTTTCTATGGTTGGAAAATCAGAATCCAGCTTATGGATCGTTCAAGGATTTGTATGATGATGAAATATTAGAAAATTATTCTGAGTATATTAAAATTGTTAGAGAATTAGAATTAATTTCAGATGAAAGTCCAAAGTTTGGTTCTGCCAATCTAAGTCTATTCGAATTGCTTACAGCTCCGGTCAAATTTGCTCCAAACTCGTTGCAAAAACAATTAGAGTACATTCGCGATAATTGGGGATTTTTATTAGGTGATTATCTGAAATATATCCTGCAAGCATTAGATTTTATCTCTGAAGAAAATAAATTTCGAGGGTTTGGACCGGGCGAATTTATTATTCCAAACTATACAGGTGATGATGAATATGAGCGTTTTAGTGAAGATAAGGATTGGATGCCCAAGGTTGTGATGATTGCCAAAAATGTTTACGTTTGGATGGATCAACTTTCTAAGGAATATGAACAAAATATTTACCATTTAAATCACATTCCCAATGAAGAATTGGACAAATTAGCTGATTATGGATTTACTGCTTTGTGGCTAATTGGTTTGTGGGAACGCAGTCTGGCCTCCAAAGAGATAAAGCGAATGTGTGGAAATCCGGAAGCTGAAGCATCAGCGTATTCGCTGATGGGTTATGAAATTGCCGATGATATCGGTGGATGGGATGCTTTTCATAATTTGCAACGGCGTTGTTGGCAGCGCGGAATTCGTATGGCAAGTGATATGGTGCCAAATCACACCGGTCTTGATTCGCAATGGGTAATTGAACATCCCGATTGGTTTTTAGCGATGGATTATTCCCCATTTCCTTCTTACACATTCAATGGAAAGAACTTGTCGAATGATGAACGGGTTGGCATTTTTATCGAAGATAAATATTTCTCGCGCAGCGATGCTGCGGTCGTATTTAAACGTGTAGATTTTTGGACGGGTGCTGAAAAATATATTTATCATGGCAATGATGGCACATCAATGCCGTGGAACGACACTGCACAATTAGATTATTTAAATCCCGCTGCTCGCGAGGCTGTAATTCAGACAATCTTGCATGTTGCGCGCAGTTTTCCAATTATCAGATTTGATGCAGCGATGACACTGGCCAAGCGGCATTTGCAAAGACTTTGGTATCCTGAACCAGGCGGCGGTAGCGATATTCCGTCGCGTGCGGAATTTGGTTTAACAAAAAGTGAATTTGACAAACTAATTCCAAACGAATTTTGGCGCGAAGTGGTGGATCACATTGCGGAAGAAGTACCGGATACCTTGCTCTTGGCCGAAGCATTTTGGATGATGGAAAGCTATTTTGTACGAACTTTGGGTATGCATCGTGTATACAATAGTGCATTTATGAATATGGTCAAGATGGAACGCAATGCCGATTACCGAATGACTATAAAAAAAACGATCGGATTCGATCCTGAAATTTTAAAAAGATTTGTGAATTTTTTAAATAACCCCGATGAAGAAACTGCTGCCAAACAATTTGGCAAAGGTGATAAATATTTCGGAGTTACTCTTTTGATGGCAACTATGCCCGGATTGCCGATGTTCGGACACAATCAAATTGAGGGATTTGAAGAAAAATACGGTATGGAATATCGTAAGGCCTATTGGGATGAACAGGCTGATCCTAATTTTGTGGCGCGCCATAAATATGATATTTTCCCATTATTACACAAACGTTATTTATTTTCAGAAGTAAGCAATTTTTTATTGTATGACTTTTTTACAGAAAGTGGTTCAGTAAATGAAAATGTGTTTGCCTATTCAAATAAAGATGGCGATGAGCGCGCATTAATTTTGTATAATAATTCGTATCAAAGTACTACCGGTTGGATAAAACGATCCGCAGCGTTTAAAAATAAATTTACCGGAGAATTATTACAGGTAGATGTAGCTGATGGATTGAACCTAACCAATCAATCCGGTCGATATTTAATATTCCGCGACCATAAAGCCGATTTAGAATATATACGACGTGTAACAGATATTTTTGACAAAGGCATTTTTAGTGAATTGAACGGATACCAATATCAAATATTATGGGAGATGCGTGAAGTCACCGATAATGAATTTGGTCATTATGGTGAATTGCATGATCGTTTGGCTGGACGTGGTGTGAGAAGCATAGATGAAGAATTACAATTAAAACGGAAGCAAAAAATACAAGTTTTATTCGCTGCTGCTGAAGTTACGCCATTTTCTAAAGCCGGTGGTTTGGCGGATGTGGTTGGTGCTTTACCGAAGGAAATTGTAAAAATAGGTAAAAACACTGCTGTAATATCACCTCATTATTCTATAGTTGACAAACAAGAAAACGCTCTTGAAGATGCGGGAATAAGTGGGGAAATAAAACTCGGTGATAATTTTTATGAATACCAATTGTTCAGATTTACTGATGAAAGCGGAGTAGATTTTTTCTTTATTAAAAATGATCATTTTTATAGTCGCAACGGTATTTACACTGATAAAGAGGGCAATGGATACACTGATAATAATTTGCGGTATTTCTTTTTTCAGTATGTGATTATTGACCTAATTGAACGCGGTTTATTTATCACTGATTTAATACACTGCAATGATCACCACACCGCTTTAATTCCGTGGATGTTAAAAAATAGAAAGCTAAAAATCCCTACTTTACTAACAATTCATAATGCTGAATATCAAGGAAAATTTAGTTTAGCGGAAGCAAAAACATTTACAAAGATTGATCTTGAAAATCGGGATAAGCGGCGGAAACAATTTAATTCGCTCGCTATCGGGATAAGGTATTGCAGTGCGCTAAATACGGTAAGTCCGAATTATGCTAACGAATTATTGAAAAAAGAGAAATTTGCCTTTGGATTAAGAAAAATTCTCAATGAACATAAAGAGAAATTTCACGGAATTTTAAACGGTGTTGATTATTCAATTTGGAATCCTGAAACAGATAAAAATATTCCATTCAATTATTCGCTTAAGTTAATGTCCGGAAAAACTAAAAATAAAAAAATATTGTATAAAAAATGTAACTTCGAATATTCGACTGAGCCGGTAATTGGAATGGTTTCGCGCTTGGTTACTGCTAAGGGATTTAATTTAATAATTAATTCGATCGATAATATTATTGCTTCTGGTGCCAAATTGATAATTCTTGGAACAGGTAATGCCAAGATTGTAAAATCGTTGCGGAAAGCGGAGGAAAAATATCCTAACCACGTTAGTTTCCATAATTATTTCAACGAAGAAATGGCACATCTAATTGAAGCGGGGGCAGATATGTTTCTGATGCCATCGCGGTTTGAGCCATGTGGATTGAACCAAATTTATAGTTTGCGTTACGGCACTATTCCCATTGTTTTTAATACCGGTGGTTTGGCCGACACTGTTTTAAATTGGGATGGAAAATCGGGGAACGGCTTTGTATTTTATCGGTATACGAAAAAAGAAATAGTGACAATTGTACGCAAAGCTGTGAATTTATATCATGATAAAAAGAATTTGAAAAAAATAAAATCCAACGCAATGAAAATGGATTATTCCTGGAAAAAGTCTGCTGAAAAGTACATTGATTTGCATAATAAAATTTTGAAGGATAAATAAAATGATAAAAGAAAGAGTATTGGCAGCCATCGTTATGGGTGGTGGGCGTGGTGAAAGGTTGTGGCCGCTTACTCAGTACCGCGCGAAACCGGCCGTGTCAATCGGCGGAAAATACCGTCTAATTGATATTCCCGTAAGTAATTGCATCAATTCTCAAATTATGCGTATTTACATTTTGACGCAAGTAAATACCGCTTCTTTGCATCGACATATTTTCCAAACCTACAAATTTGACATGTTTACCGATGGAATTATTGAGATTCTAGCGGCACAGCAAACGCTTAAAAGTAAGGATTGGTTTCAAGGAACGGCCGATGCCGTCAGATCATATTGGAATAGATTTAAAGCCATGTCCGAAACAGATTTCCTAATTTTAGCCGGCGATCATTTGTATAATATGGACTATCGTGAATTCTTCAATTTTCATCTGGAATCGGGCGCCGATTTAACTGTTGCAACCATTCCGGTTCCCGTAGAGGATGCTAATCGATATGGAATTATGGCAACGAATAATCGAAGTAGAATTACAAATTTTACTGAGAAACCTGATAATTCTGAACTTGAACCATTTATAAAAAAGATTGATTCCAAAGATTACGTATTAGCTTCGATGGGGATTTACATTTTTAAAAAAGAGGTATTGAATAGCGCTCTCAAATTTGCTGGAAATGATTTCGGTAAAAATATTATTCCGGCAACAATGAAAAAATTCAAAACTAATGCTTATAAATTTGCTGGCAAATGGGAAGATATTGGAACAATTGGTGCCTATTTTGATTCGAACATTGCATTAACCGATCATGTACCTGAATTCAATTTATACGATACAAAAAGACGTCTGTACACTCATCCGCGCTTTCTTGCCGGTAGCAAGATTGAAGGAGCTGAGGTCAATTTGTCAATCATAAATGAAGGCTGCCGGATTGGTAAAGCAAAGATTTATCGATCTATTGTTGGAATTCGCTGTATGATAAATGATAATGTTGTATTGGATCATGTGGTTCATAACGGAGCCGATTATTATACAAATAATAGTTCAGGATCTAATGTTGCCGGAAGTATTGGCAAAAATTCAATAATCAGACATGCGATAATCGATAAAAATGTACAAATCGGCAGGGATGTAATATTAGAAAATCGTGATGGCGTAGCGGAAGCTGATTTAGAATATTGTATTATCAGAAATGGTATTATCGTTGTGCCAAGTCGTACAATCATTCCGGATGGTTGGTCGATAAAATAATTATTTAAGAGGAGTATTTATGCATGGGATTGATTATGGAATTGTAATCCTATATTTAACTGCCATAGTTTTAATTGGCTTGTATTTACAACGTAAGGCCTCGCGCGGAATTGATTCATACTTTTTAGGTAATCGCAATTTGCCATGGTGGGCGCTGGCATCATCGGGAATGTCCTCCAATTTAGATATTAGCGGTACGATGATAATTGCTGCGTTAATCTATGCTCTTGGAGTGAAAGGTTTCTATATTGAAATCCGCGGAGGAGTAACGCTGATAATGTCCTTTTTAATGATCTATATGGGAAAATGGAATCGTCGCTCTGGTGCGATGACCTTAGCCGAGTGGATGGAGTTGCGATTTGGGAAAGGTACACAGGGGCAGGTGGCACGGCTCATTGCTGCGGTCGCTTCAATTATTATGACGATCGCGATGGTTACCTATTTTGCTTTGGGTGGGGGAAAATTCCTCGATTCATTTTTAGGTTTACAAAGTTACCTCGGACTTCCCTCTGAATTTTGGGCGGCAGTTATTTTAATCGCTGTAGCGATGATTTACACCGTAGCCTCCGGATTGTACGGCGTTGTGTGGACCGACGTATTTCAGGGGTTTTTGATATTTGCAGCAATAATTTATATGGCATCCAAAGCGTTTGCGATCACATTGCCGGAGGAATTTACTATATCACTGCCGCTTTTCGACGGCGGTTTTGAGCGATACACCACCACATTAAAAGAATGGCGCAGTGTTTGGCCGACTACTAAATTAGATGTTGATGCCACTTCACAATATTCGATTTACAATTTATTTGGAATTGCCGTTACGTTTTATATTTTGAAAGTAATTTTGGAGGGTTCCGGAGGAACCGGAAATTATATGTTGCAACGTTTTTTCGCTGCTCGCAATGATCGTGAAGCAGGCTTGTTGAGTGCGTTTTGGGTGTTTTTATTATCTTTTCGATGGATATTTATTGGGGCAATTGCAGTAATTGGTGTTTCGCTTGGCAGCCAAGTTAGTGATCCAGAATTAGTTTTACCGGCTGTAGTAGAAACTCTGCCAATAGGTGTAAAAGGATTTTTAGTCGCCGGTTTGATGGCCGCGGGAATGTCTACTTTTGATTCTACGGTAAACGCTGGCGCCGCTTATTGGGTAAAAGATATTTATCAATTGTATATTAACCCCAAAGCATCTCCAAAAAGATTAATGTTGCAAAGTTATCTGGCATCAATCTTGATTGTAGTGTTTGGATTAGGACTAATGTTGATTTTCAAAAATATTAATTCAGTTTGGGGTTGGATTACAATGAGCATAGGTTCAGGGATGTTAATTCCGATGTTACTGCGTTGGTATTGGTCACGGATGAACGGCTGGGGTTTTGCCATCGGAATGTTTTCCGGCATGATCGCCGCAATTATATTTAAGGCGACTGCTGCGGAAGGAACTACTGAATACGCAATGTTTGCCGTAGCGACTATTTCATCATTATTGGGAACCATTTTGGGAACTTTATTAACATCGCCAACCGATGACAAAACGCTAACAAATTTTTATAATAAAACACGCCCGTTTGGGACTTGGACGAAATTCAAAAGCAGGCTTGGTAATGATGACGTTGCGGCAATTGATAAAGAAAATAAACGTGACATATTCTCTACATTTATTGCGGTTCCATGGCAAATTATATTTTTCCTATTCATGATGAGCATCATGTTCAAAAATTGGACGAGTGTAACCATTTTAGGAATATTATTCTTGTTTCTGTCGGCAACTTTATATTTCAATTGGTATAAACATCTATCCACCGAGGTAAAAGTCGATTAATCGTGCTAAATTGTTTATTTAAGACTTCTATAGTTGTATTAATTTTTGGTCTTATAAATTTTGTTGGCGCACAAGATGTCTACTGGGAACCGGTTAGCCCGATTCAGGGTGAGCAAGTTACAATTTACTATAATTTAGAAGCACGAAATATTCTACCTACGACAACCAATCCTTGCTACATTCACTTGGGCTACAATGGTTGGACGAATACGGCAGATTATATGATGGAAAGAGAGCCGAGTGGATTGTGGAAATATGAATTTGACATCCCAACAGATGCGACAATAATTGACTTTGTTTTTACCGATTTGCAGGGCGCTTGGGACAATAACGGTGGTATCGGAATTGATTGGCATATCAATGTTTTTTCAGAGGGGCTATCGGTTGTAATTGTTAATCCGCAAGTGGAAAATCCATTTAGTAATATATTTAGAACACCAGTAATAATTCCCGAAAAATTTACGTTACCGATTTCAATAACCACTGTTACAACTGATGTACCAGCGGATTCATTGTTCTTGCATATAAATGATGTGGAAGTTACTAATACGATAGATGATACATTAAAATTTAATTTTGACTCATCAATTTTTACGGAGAATCGTTATAAAATTAATGCAATTGGTATAGATGTTAATGGTATTCGTGATACAGTTGAATTTGGAATTGTAGTAAGGCTGGAACCAATTGAAACAATTCCGTATAACCATCTACATCCTGGGATTAATTATTCTGATACTGATCGTCATACATTGATGTTATTTGCACCCGAAAAAGAGTATGTATATGTGATCAGCGATTATACTAATTGGGAAGTCGATAACGACTTTTTAATGCGGAAATATGAAGTTTCCGCTGATAGCACAGTTTGGTGGATTGGGTTACCGTTAATTGGAGGTTACGCTCTGTTATCATATCAGTATCTCGTAGATGGTGAAATTCGCATTGCCGACCCATATTCAGAATTAATTTTAGATCCATGGAATGACCCATATATATCTTCTGATACTTATCCGCACCTACCGGAATATCCACACAGGAAAACACGGGAGCAGGTAGGAGCCTTAAAACAATATGGTTTGTATTATGATTGGCAATACAGTGATGATTTTGAAAAACCCAAACAACAAGATTTAGTCATTTATGAATTGCTAATCCGTGATTTTATTGCAGAGCACAATTATCAAACTTTAATTGATACTTTAGATTATCTTCAAAATCTTGGAATAAATGCCATCGAATTAATGCCTTTCAATGAATTTGAAGGTAATTCGAGTTGGGGGTATAATACCTCGTTCCATTTTGCACCTGATAAATATTATGGAGACCGAAATGACCTGCGAGAATTTATCGACGAATGCCATCGGCGTGGAATTGCTGTAATTCAAGATATTGTATTAAATCACTCCTATGGGCAATCACCATTATTACGTATGTATTGGGATGATGAAAATAATCGTCCGGCCGCGAATAATCCGTGGTTCAATCTGCAATCGCCTAATTCGGTATACTCGTTTGGTTATGATTTTAATCATGAGAGCGAACACACACAATATTATGTCGATCGCGTATTACACTATTGGATTAGGTATTACAAAATAGATGGTTTTCGTTTAGATTTTACAAAAGGATTCACCCAAAGAGGTGGCGAAGGAACGCCTTATGACGCATCTCGCATTGCGATTTTAAAACGCCTTGCCGATGTGGTTTGGAGTTATGATCCGTCTGCCTATTTAATTTTGGAACATTTTACTGACAATGTCGAAGAAAAAGAGCTATCAGATTATGGTTTTATGTTATGGGGTAACTCCAATTACAATTATAGCGAAGCGACAATGGGTTATCACAGTAATTCTAAATCCGACTTCTCATGGGGATTCTACAAAACACGTGGCTGGACTAGTCCAAACTTAATAACCTATATGGAAAGCCATGATGAAGAACGATTGATGTATAAAAATCTAACTTTTGGCAATTCCTCCGGAGATTATAACATAAAAGATTTAGCAACGAGCTTGGAACGACAAAAATTGGCAGCGGCATTCTTTTTCACACTTCCCGGACCGAAAATGATTTGGCAGTTTGGAGAACTTGGTTATGATTATTCAATAAATTACAACGGCCGAGTTGGAGAAAAACCAATACCGTGGGATTATTTGTCCGATCCAAAACGTAGAGAATTGTACGATACTTACGCTCAATTGATAAAAATTCGTAATCGTAATGAGGTGTTTCGCAGTCCTGCTACAAGTGTGGAAATATCGTTAAATAATCCAAATGGATTCAAACGCATTGGATTGACGCATTCATCCATGAGTGCAATAATTATTGGGAATTTCGGACTCAAAACACAATCGATTAATCCCAATTTTTTCTATGCCGCAACTTGGTACGACGATATTAACGGAGTAGAACTGATCGTTACCGATACCCAAGCAACTATTGAGTTGGAGCCTGGCGAATTTCGAATTTTTACTAATAAACATCTTTTGGATATTGCTGAGGAAAAAAGTGAAAATAATATTCCGATTCAGTTTTCTTTAGCTCAAAATTATCCGAATCCGTTTAATCCGGTTACGACAATTAACTATGAAATTCCGCAAGTGGATGATAACCATGTTAAATTAAAAATATACAATATTTTAGGTAATGAGATTGCAACATTAGTAAATGCTGTGCAAGCGCCGGGGAAATATTCGATTCAATTTAACACAGAAATGTTGCCTGAAACAGTTCTACCAAATGGAATTTATTTTTACAAATTGTCAGTTGGTGATAAATCGCTAATTAAAAAAATGTTATTATTAAAATAATTAATTTAAAATTTTATTATTTTGTGAGAATAACTAGCCAGATTAATAACCTGCTTATTTTGATCAAATTTTGCCATCCCGCTTGTCAATAGATCAAATTCGTTTGTTTTCATAAATTTCAAATCTATTTCCTGTGCAATTGCACCATTATTGATCATAACTAAAATTTTCTCGTTAAAATAGGTTTTACTTATGGTGAGCATAGGACCGTCAGCTTTTAAAATTTCTAAATCGCCTAACGCTAAGGCTGGAAATTCCCTGCGCAATTTATTTAATTGGCTAATTTGCTTTAATAGTTCTGCTTCATTTGCAGTAACATTTTCACCAAAGCGCATCGGTCGCCGATTACCTGGATCGCCTGACCCCATTAGGCCGATTTCCTCACCGTAATAAACTACGGGGATGCCCGGCATTGAAATATTAAAGGCGTGAAAATTAGCTAATTTAGAGTAACTGCTCACATTTTGAACGGATTTGGGAGGATTCTCAAACGTGCGTTCAGTGCCATCATCGCTAAGCGATACTTGTCCATCTGCCAGACCAATAAATCGAAACTGGTCGTGGCTTGAAGTTATATTGCCCATCAAGTTTACCGGTTGATAATTTACAAGGTTTGTTTCGATTATTCCCGCGAGTTCCGAAAAATCTGTTTTGTTTGCAGAAAAGTGTTCCCGAGAATTAAAGTAAATCGCAAAATTGAACTGTGCATCCAATTCTCCAGGATTGACATAGTCTAATATCAATTCATCCGAGCCAAAAGTTTCTCCAATTTGATATAATTTTCTATCAGGAAATTCGGATTTTATCCTTGCTGTCAATTTTTTCCAAAAAATGTGCGGAACGTGTTTTACAGCATCTTGTCTAAAACCGTCAAATTTAAATTCCTTCAACCACCAAATTGCATCATCAACGACTTGATCAATCGCCTGAGGCGCCTCTGGATAATTGAACGAAGGAATGAATTCATCGAACCAAGTCGTCAAACGTGTTTCTTCGCTCCAATTGCGAATATTGATTTCACCATTTGGTAACTCAATCGAACCGAACCACTCACGGTGATCTTTAAAATAAGGATGCTTTTCATGTACATGATTTGAAACAAAATCCAAGATAACTTTGATATTTTGAGAATGAGCAAGATTCACCAAGTGTTTCAATTCAGCTGAAGTTCCGTAACGCGAATCAATTTTGCGGGCAGCGATGGGCCAATAGCCGTGGTAACCGGTAAATTTGCGATTGGGTGGAATCCACTCAATATAAGCGCTGTCCGGTTGGGTATTTAGCGGAGACAACCAAATTGAATTAGTCCCGAGTTTAGCAAAATAGCCTTCTTCAAGTTTTTGAATAATCCCGGCCAAATCACCGCCATGGAAATTGGCTAAATAATGTAAATCTGATGTATTTACCTTAACTGTATTTGAATTGTCGCCATCCCAAAAACGATCAACCATTAAGTTATACAAAACCGCAAAATGCCAATCATTTGGGTGGTGTTTCGGATGCAATGGGTTGCCATCTTTGATTATTGTAATATTTTCAGCGTTTATTCGATTTTTATTATCAATGCCGACAATTCTCAATGTTCCATCACCTAATTTTGTATAATCGATTTTAATAAAATTTGAATCTTTTTTGAACAAATTATTATCAATTTTTGAATTATTGTGCATGACAAATAATTCCTTGATTGCTGAATTATTATCAATAGGATTGTATTTAAAAGTCAAAAATTTTTGGTTCCATTTTTCTTTTATAATTTTGCCACCTTTTTCAGTTTTATAATCAGATAAATCTAAAATTGAATTCCAACCACCAATATTATTTGATACAAAAATCGGATTGTTGGGATCAATTTTTTCTTTTCCATTAACTACAAATTTGTATTCGTGGCGCTGTGGTTTTAGATATACATAGCGTTCATAAATGCCATCGCCGTCATCATCTTGTAATGGCAAAGCAGTTCGTGACCAATCGTTAAACTGCCCCATAACTACAATATTGGTATCGGTTTTGCCTACATTGTATTTGAATTTATGTTTCACCATAGGGTTGATGCGTAAAATTAAATCAACAGACTCCTTATTTATTGTTACCGGCAAGATGACCAGCGGTTTACTGCCGTCTGCCAATAATGTTAGTGTTTTCGATGTTTCATCATATTTCACAAGAACGCCACTAACATTTTCAAATGAAAAGTCGTCTATTGTGGTGCAGTATTTTGCTAAATCAATTATTTTCTCAATACCGACTTGCAGATTTATCGTTGAAAAATTTGCTATATTAGATTGATTGTTTGAAGTGCAACTAAAAAAACATATAAGTAGCGCGATAATTAGTATTTTTCTCATATTCTTTTTCCAATATATTGTATAATTTAGCAATCTAAATATTTAGAGTGTGATTTAAAAATGCAGGAAATCATGAAAAAAATTACAATTTTCTCCTTCCTTTTCATAATAGGATGCCAAACAATGCCAAAACAACAACTTTCCTATGGCGCTTTTGTAAAAAGCGATGGTGTAGAATTCAAATTATATGCACCTAAATCTGACAAAGTTTTTATCGTAGTATTTAAAGCTGCCCAAGATTCAATCGGAACAGAATATCAAATGAAACCGATTGGTGATGGTAATTGGTATTATGAATTGAAAGGCGCTGGCTATGGCACAACGTATGGGTATCGTTTGGAAGGACCAAATAATGATCCAAATATTATAGTTGCTGATCCTTATTCAAAAGCTGCCATAACACAAAACAGTTATCGGCATATTGCAAAAACACTTGTTGTAAACACCGATTTTGATTGGGGGCAAGATAAATGGAAAAAAATCGATCCGCGCGACTTAATTATTTATGAAATGCATTTACGTGACATGACCATTCATCCTACGTCTGGTTCGGAAAATCCGGGCACATATTTGGGACTTGTTGAGGAAAATCAACGAGGAGGAATAAATCATCTAAAAGAAATGGGTGTTAATGCTGTCCAAATTTTGCCCCTGCAAGATTTTGCTAATGTGGAAATTCCCTATAAAGACTCTACGACATATGTATATAATGACTGGAATGTATATGCACGCAATCATTGGGGTTATATGACGACTTTTTTCTTTGCGCCTGAAACATATTATGCTTCAGACGGCACTATGACACCAAACGCTTGGAACGGTGCAAGTGGAAAAGCTATCAATGAGATGAAGAAAATGGTTCAAGAATTGCACAAAAATGATATTGCTGTCATCATGGATGTAGTTTACAACCATGTGTCTGACTTCGATTATCATCCATTAAAACATATTGATAAAGAAACTTATTTTCGCTTAGATAAAAATGGTAAATATATTATGAAGAGTGGGTGCGGGAATGATTGTAGAACTGAACATCCGGCAATGCGCAAACTGATTATTGAAAGTCTGAAATATTGGATGACAGAATACCACATTGATGGTTTCCGCTTTGATTTAGGACATTTAATTGATAAAGATACACGCAAACAAATTTTAACTGAATTGCGAAAAATTAATCCGGATGTGATAATTTTAGCAGAACCATGGGGTGGTGGCTATGATCCCGTTGGATTTTCCGATATGGGGTGGCCTTCGTTTAATGATAAAATTCGCAATGGTGTAAAGGGACAAAATCCATTTGATAATAAAGGTTTTATTTTTGGGAAATGGTCCGAAGATAATGATCAACAAGCACTAAGGCGCTTCGTGATGGGCTCATTGCGGAAACATGGTGGACAATATGTAAATGTAACACATAATGTTAATTATTTAGAATCGCACGATGACCGCACTTTAGGTGATTTTATAAGAGTCAGTAGCGGTCAAATTGCTGAACACGGAATTATTACTGACCGCTCTGAAAACGCCAAAGTAATTGGCCAACAGTTAAAAATGAATAAGTTAGCTGCATTGTATTTGTTTACCAGTCAGGGAACGATTTTTATGCATGCCGGTCAGGAATGGGCGCGGAGTAAGGTCATTGCCGAAAGCGACTTACCAGATGTGATTGCCGGATTAATTGACCATAATTCATATAATAAAGATGATGAAACAAATTGGTTAAATTGGGATGAGAAAAAAATAAATTCCTCTTTAGTAAATTATTATAAAAGTCTTATTCAATTGCGGAAAAAGTATTCTGAATTTCGCCATTCGGAGCCTAAGGATTTTAAATTTTTTGATGTAGGAAAAAAGGTCGCAATAGCGTATTTGTTAAAAGATAATTTATTAGTAGCGTTAAATGGCGAGACAAATAAAAGTTTAGAAATTAAATTACCCGATGGAAAGTGGAAGGTGCTGGTGGATGAAAAAACGGTAAAATTGAATTCAACAGAAACTTTTACAAATCAAATAACAATACCACCATCAAGTGGCACGGTACTAATAAAAAAAGGGATATAATATGGACTTTAAGAACATTGTCAATGCAAATAGCGCGAAATACAAAAAATGGGAAATAAATAAACATTATTCAGGTAAATTTGTTGAGGTAGGGCGGAAATTAAAATCGCAAAAATTGGGATTCCATATTCAAACATTAGCTCCTAACAAGTTTTCTTGTCCTTACCATTATCATAACGCTGAGGAAGAATTATTTTTTGTTATTGAGGGCGAAGCAACTATGCGTCAAAATAATCAATATTGTAAAGTTGGCGAAGGTGATTTGATCTATTTCGGATTGGGAAAAGAATATGCGCATCAATTTTATAATCATACTGATAAGCCGTTTAAATTTCTGGCAATATCAAATAAAGATAAATTGGATACTGCCGTTTATCCTGATTCTGACAAAATAATTATCCGTAAAAGCAGACAGTTGTTTAAACAAAGTGATGCGGTTTCGTATTTAACTGATGAAGAAAATCCAAAGTCATATTGGGATGAAAAATATTTGTAAACTCTAAGTGTGGCTACTTAAACTAATTGACTTTTTTTGATAGGTATCGGCTTACGGTTTTCGTCAATCTTGACATAGGTAAACATTCCTTCGGTAACTTTATTTTCAGAATTTTTAATTTCAGCGCGATGTGCGCACGCTTCAATTCTTACAGTCATTGAAGTTCTTCCAGTTTTGATTAATTCAACATAACAAGACAAGGTATCGCCTACAAAAACTGGCTGGTTAAATTCAATCGAATTCATGGCGACTGTAACAACGCGTCCACGCGCCACTTTCCTGCAGAACACACCGCCAGCGATGTCCATTTGTGAAAGCAACCAACCACCAAAAACATCACCATTAGGATTGGTGTCGGCCGGCATGGCTAAAACTTGAATAGTTAATTTTCCAGTATGTTTCAAAATGTCACTCCGTTCAATAATAAATTGGTTTCGATAATTAAAATGTGATCAATTTTGTTAAATCTAATTCACATTATTAAAAAAATTATGTAGCTTTAATGCTTAATATTATTAATAATTTAATCAGGATACCATGAAGAAAAAGATTAGAATAGGAATAATGGGTTTTGGAAGAATTGGACGGAATTTGTTCCGAATTGGTTATAAAAATCCAATTTTTGATTTTGTTGCAATAAGCGATCTTGGGGAACCAGAAGCAATGCACTATTTATTAATGCGTGATTCCGTTTACGGTGAAATGCCGGAAAATGTAAAATTAGAAAATAATTATTTGAAAGTTCGTCATCAAAATACACGATTATTAGAAGGTGGAAAACCGGGAAGCATACCATGGGATGCTTTTGATGTAGATTTTGTGATTGATGCAACCGGCCGTTATCGACATGTGAGTGATTTACAACCGCACATAAACGAAGGAGCTAAGCGTGTAATCGTGGCAGTGCCGCCGGTAGAGCCTGTGGATCGAATTGTAATTGCAGGTGTGAATGATCATTTAATTAAAAGCCATGATAAATTAATTTCAGTAACATCTTCAACGACGCAGGTGTTGGCACTTATGGTGAAAATGTTAGATGAGCAATATGGTGTTAAAAGGGCAATGATGACATCAATTCATGCTTATACTTCGGATCAGCCACTTGCCGATTCCGTGCGGTCTGATCTCAGAAGAAGTCGCTCAGCAGTGGAAAATATTATCCCAAATAGTAATGAATCGCCGCGTTTGGTTGGCGAGTTAATGCCAAAATTTAAAGGTAAATTAGACGGAATGGCATTGAATGTTCCTGTTCCGGATGGTTCTTGCGTGGATCTTTCTACTGAATTGAAGCAGATGCCATCTGTAAAAGATTTAAATACTGCAATAAAGGAATATTCCAAGGGTTCGTTAAAAGGAATTGTTGGCTATACCGATGATCCGATTGTCTCATCAGATGTTGTGGGAATTAGTGAAACAATGATTTTTGATGGCAAAGCTACCATGATTACACAAGATAAGTTGTTAAAAACACTATGTTGGTATGATAATGGTTGGGGATTTTCCAAACGGATTCTCGAATTAGTTGAAGCATATTCAAAATTGGAGGTGAAATAATGAAAATCGCAATTAATGGTTTTGGCAGGATTGGACGGTCCGTTTTTCGAATCATCAATACGCGTGATGATTTTGAGGTAGTGGCAATCAATGATATTTCGCCATCTGATACATTAGTTTATTTATTGAAATATGATACAGTAATGGGGCGTTTTCCAGATCGAGTTGCCTTGAAAGGTGATATCCTCGAAACAAGTAAAAGCAAAGTAAAAATGTTGGAAGAACGCGAGCCTTCTGAGTTGCCTTGGAAAGAATTAGGAATTGATGTTGTGATCGAAGCCACCGGCAGATTTCGTCATCGTGAAAAACTTGAACCGCATTTGAAAGCTGGCGCTAAACGTGTGCTACTTACAGTTCCAGCCAAAGATGAAATTGATTATACGGTCGTCATCGGCGTAAATGATGATGGTTTAAAAATGGAGCATCGTATTATTTCCAATGCTAGTTGCACAACTAATTGTTTAGCACCCATGGCAAAAGTACTAAATGATGCTTTTGGAATTGAATATGGCGTGATAAATACGATCCATGCGTACACCAATGACCAGCGTTTAGCCGATGTACCACATAGTGATTGGCGTCGCGGGCGAACGGCCGCAGAAAATGTAATTCCTACAACTACTGGAGCGGCCCGCGCTGTTGGAGTGGTTTTGCCGGAGTTAAAAGGCAAGTTAGACGGAATCGCCACACGTGTTCCCGTTCCAGATGGTTCAGTTGTAGATCTTGTAGCAAAATTGAAACAGGATGTCTCAGCCGGGCAAATACATGGTGCAATTAAAGCGGCAGCTTCGTCCAAACGATTGAAAAATGTACTGCACTATTCAACTTTACCGGTAGTATCAAGTGATATTATTGGTAATCCACATTCCTCAATTTATGATGCACCATTTACGCGCGTTATCGAGGGTAATTTTGTAAAAACGCTCAATTGGTATGATAATGAATGGGGCTACTCTAACCGCGTGGTAGATTTGATTGATTTAGTTGGGGATTTGGATTAGCTTCAAATTTAGCTAAACTTTCAATGCTAATTATTTGATTTAATATACTCCTGAATAATGTGCAATTATTTTTCTATAAAACAACCAATTAATTTGCATATTGATCTAAATAATTAGATTATTATAGAAAATTTAACTATTTAAATAAATTCTTGCATTTTAATCTTTATTAGTGTAACTTTTTGCAGTAATATATAATAATATTCAATAACCAATAGGCAATATTATGAACAAAATAAAAATATTGACCGTTATTGTAAGCTTGATTCTAACCCCGCTCTACTCAGCTGATAAAAATACAACCACACTACCAACCGTTTTAGAATCCACGATAACCATAACCGGTAATGCTAAAATTA